>Ga0210389_10000229_pt1 | contig 58334 bp, 50 predicted proteins | sample IncBWH28OmetaG_FD_160127 | JGI IMG/M metagenome (GOLD analysis project Ga0210389, IMG submission 160127) | Forest soil microbial communities from Barre Woods Harvard Forest LTER site, Petersham, Massachusetts, United States - Inc-BW-H-28-O ... | reverse complement strand
GAAGTTTTTCCCGGAAGACGGACTCAAAGTAACCGTGCGCGGGTCGGTCAGCGTGTATGAAGCGCGCGGCGAGTATCAGATCTATGTGGAGTCGATCGAGCCGGCGGGGCGCGGGGCTCTGCAGTTGGCGTTTGAGCAACTGAAGAAGCGGCTGGAGGCGGAGGGGCTTTTCGACGCCAAGCGCAAAAAGCCGCTGCCGCTGCTGCCGAACCGCATTGGATTGATTACGTCGCCGACGGGCGCCGCCGTGCGCGATGTCGTCCGCATTCTGAAGCGGCGCTTCCACAATGTTCACCTGACGTTATATCCGGTGCGCGTGCAGGGGGAAGGCTCGGCGGCGGAAATTGTGACGGCACTGGGCTACTTCAACAAGAGATTGCCAGTGGATGTGATCCTGCTGGTGCGTGGCGGCGGGTCGCTGGAAGATTTGTGGTCGTTCAACGAGGAGAGCGTGGCGAGGGCGATTGCAGGCTCCACGATTCCAGTGATTTCGGGCGTGGGGCACGAGACGGATTTCACGATCGCGGATTTTGTTGCGGACATGCGGGCGTCGACGCCATCGGCGGCGGCGGAACTGGTGGTGCAGACGCGACGCGAGTTCGACAAGCACGTGATGGATATGCGCGCGCGGCTGGAAGGGTCGATGCGCTACCGGTTGCTGGAGCTTTCGCGGCGCTTGCATGCTCTGGCGGCGCGGAGCGGATTTCGAAGGCCGCAGGATTTGCTACGGCAACAGCGGCAGCGGGCGGACGAATTTACAGCGCGGCTGGCTTTGGGATTACGCGCGCGGCTGGAAGATTCACGCAAACGGCTGAATAATGCGCGGCTGTGTGTGGCGTCGTTTGATTTTCGCGCGAAGATTGGCGTTTTGCGATTGCGACTCCAGAGGCTCACTCAGGAGCTGGGCGTACGCGAGGAACGAGTATTACGCTTGAAACGCGAGCGCTGGGAAAGGTTGACGCTGCAGTTGCAGGAACGCAGCCCGTTGAAAGTGCTCGAGCGCGGTTACGCCATCGCCACCGACTCGGCCGGAAAAGCCTTGCGTGACGAGGCCCAAGTCCAGATCGGCGATGCCGTCACACTCCAACTCCACCGTGGCCGGATCGAAACGGAGGTTCGACGGAAAGCTTCAAATTCAAATAAGGATGAGTGAAGATTCCTGGTATTTTTCTCACTCAATACCGCCGGCACTTTTTTGTTTGATCTCTTTGACCTTGTCGAGTAACTCATCAGCCATCTCAGTCAGGCGCGCTCTCTCCGCTGCAGACTCAACCATATCGGCCTTCCTTCGATAGAGGAGATTGAGGTAAACCATCGCATCATCGTAGTCCGGCTTCAATTGTATGGCGTGAGCAAGAACCTGAATGCCCTCATCAATCATGCCGCCGAACTCGCGGACGTATTCGACCCGCAAAACCTCAGGTAATGGATCGATGTCCTTTAACCCTTCGCCGCCAACCGACTGATTGAAGGCTTGCAGCAACCTGGTTTTCCCCTGATACGACAACGCCCAATCGATCACGCCGATGGAATAGTAGGGCTGGGGATCCTGGGGTTTTAATTCGGTATGTTTTCTGTGATAAGACTTCGACTCTGCAAACATGTCGGGGTCAAATGGCTGGCCAGCCCGCTGATACAAAATCGACGCCAATCCGTCAATTGCCGAAAGATTCTTAGGATCTCCCTGGAGGACTTCCTTGTAGGCGTCTGTGGCCAGTTTACCCATCCGAATATTTTCTTCGCTGGGCGCACCCGGAATGAATTGGGAGGCGTAGGCCGTGGCCAGATACAGTTGCGCGTTGAGCAGTGAAGGATCCAGCTCTTTTGCTTTCGTAAAGAGTTCTACGGCGCGATCAAACTGAGCTTCTTTGAACGCCTGAACACCCATGTTCAAGGCTTGCCGAGCTTGTTCCTGGTTTACAGAGGAGGTTGAAGCGCCTTGCTCTGGGACAGCGCCTGCCTTGGTGGGGAAACAACTCAAGAGAGCGGCACAGAGACAAACGATCAGGCAAGAAGACGACGATCTGGGAATTATCCGATGCATGACCGACTCCTTTGATCCCTGCGGAGTCTAGTCTACTCTTCTTCGCCGCCGTCGACTTTCAGGACGGCTAGGAAGGCTTCCTGGGGGATGTCGACCTGGCCGACGCGCTTCATGCGCTTTTTGCCTTCTTTTTGTTTTTCGAGGAGCTTGCGTTTACGTGAAATGTCGCCGCCGTAGCACTTTGCCAAAACGTTTTTGCGGATGGCGGCAACGGTTTCGCGAGCGATCACGCGGCTGCCGATGGCGGCCTGGATGGGGACTTCGAACATCTGACGCGGAATCAGTTTGCGCAGGCGGGTGACAAGGTCACGTCCGCGTTCGACGGAAAATTCGCGGTGAATGATCAGGGCCAGAGCGTCGACGGGTTCTCCTCCGACGAGAATATCCAGCTTGATGAGGTCCGATTCGCTGTAGCCGGCCAGGTGATAGTCGAGCGAAGCGTAGCCGCGCGAGACGCTTTTCAGCCGGTCGTAGAAATCGAGCACGATTTCGTTCAGCGGCAGTTCGTAGGTGAGCATGACGCGTGTGGGCGAGAGGTACTCAAAATTTTTCTGGGTGCCGCGCTTGTCCTGGCAGAGCTGCAGGATGCCGCCGACAGAATCCTCATTGGTAATGATCATCGCTTTGATGATGGGCTCTTCGATTTTTTCGATGTCGCCGGGATTGGGAAATTTCGCGGGGCTGTCCACTTCGATCACTTCGCCGGTGACGCGGGTGATGCGGTAACGCACGCTGGGGGCGGTGGTGATCAGGTTCAGACCGAACTCGCGTTCCAGGCGTTCCTGAACAATCTCGAGATGCAGCAAGCCGAGGAAGCCGCAGCGGAAACCAAATCCGAGCGCCACAGAATTTTCCGGCTCATAGAAAAACGCGGCATCGTTCAATTGTAATTTGCCCAGAGCGTCGCGCAGCGGCTCGTACTCGTCGGCAAGCACGGGGAAAATTCCGGCGAAGACCATGGGCTTGATGGCTTCGAAGCCGGGTAAAGCTGGCGCAGGACGCGAGGCTTCGGTGACGGTGTCGCCCATACGGGCGTCGGCCACGCGCTTGATGTTGGCGACGATAAAGCCGACGTCACCGGCCTCCAGTTCTTCCAGTGCCACCGGCTTTGGCGTCAGAGTTCCGAGTTGCTCGACTTCGTACACTTCGTTGGTAGCCACGAGGCGGATCTTCATGTGCCGCGTGATGCGGCCTTCCATGACGCGGACCAGCACCACGGCGCCGCGATAGATGTCGAACCACGAATCAAAAACCAGCGCCTGGAACGGATTGTCGGCGCTGCCCTTGGGCGGCGGAATCCGCTGAACGATCGCTTCCAGCACATCTTCCACGCCGATACCGCTTTTCGCGCTGATCATCAGTGAATCAGCGGCAGGAATCGCCAGCACATTTTCTATCTGTTCTTTTACGAAATCGGGCTGGGCGGCGGGCAAGTCTATCTTATTAATGACCGGAAGAATGGTGAGGTTGTGAGAGGCAGCCAGGAAAGTATTGGCGACGGTCTGCGCTTCGACGCCCTGGCTGGCATCCACAACCAACAGGGCGCCTTCGCATGCCGAAAGGGCACGAGAAACTTCATACGAGAAATCGACGTGGCCGGGGGTATCGATCAGGTTCAGGCGATAGGTATTTCCATCCTTGGCGGTGTAGTGCAGCCGGATGCTTTTGGCCTTGATGGTGATGCCGCGTTCGCGCTCCAGGTCCATCGAGTCCAGAACCTGCTCGTGCATCTCTCGCTGAGAGAGAGCGCCGGTCATTTCGAGCAGACGATCAGCCAGCGTGGACTTGCCGTGGTCGATGTGCGCGATGATGCAGAAATTGCGTATGAACTTTGGGTCCATTCGTATCCGTTACCGCCAGGATTTTCCCTGAGGGTGTATCTGAGTGTTCGACGGCGGGCCTTGCTGCCAAGTGAGGGCCGCTCACCCTGCTCGAAACCATGCCGCGTAAACATCTAGTTTGCCATAAACCGCAGGGGGCGTCAGCCTGCGGGGTATCAGCATAGTGGCCGGCAGCGTTGCAGAGCCACAGAGTTTCCGATTAGGGAGTTTTAACTATCACATCACTGGCCAAGCGGACAGTATTTTAGCCGCGCGCTGGAAGCAGGGACAGGTTTTGCTAGTTCAGGCAAAACAGGACTTTCGTCCTATAGGAACAAACAACGCAAAGCTGTGAAATAGTCAACGAGCCATGAGGGCACGCGGTCCGTCCGTTTGATGGATGGGGAGTAAAGGCGCGGCGTCAATTCAAGGCTACGAGATGATCGAGAGTAGGCATGATGATGAAGACGAACAACACTTGCTATCAAGCCTCTAAGCACCGGGGTCGCTCAGGCGGATTCAGCCTGGTTGAAATCACGCTTGTGGTCTTCGTGATGTCGGTTCTTGCCGCGATCACAGTCCCCAATGTGATGTTGACGATTTCCAACGTGAAATTGCGCGGCACGGCCGCCGATGTTGCCGGGCTGATGCAGCAGGCCAGAATCATGGCGGCCAAAAACAATCCGCAGAACCCTCCGGCTTATGCGATCAAGTTCGCAGTTCTGAACGGCACGCAATCCGCATATGTGGATCTCAACGGTACCGGAACCTGGAACAGCACCGCTGTCGTCAATGGAGTAAATACCTACGAACCGATAGTCGGGTTCGGCGGAACGGTAAAACCTGCGCCCGCTCCCCCAAACGGCAGTGGTGGCCAGCCCCCTGCGTACGTTTTGGCAGGGGACAGCAGCACTGGCGGACCGTTCACAAACGCCAATACCCTAGCATTCTCGCCAAGAGGTTTGCCGTGTGATTACTCCGCCCCACCGGCATGCGCCACTCCGGCGCCCAGCTATTTCGTCTATTACCTGACAGACGCCCGGATAGGCAATCCAGGGTGGGCGGCGGTGGTTGTGACCAAGGGTGGAAGAACAAAAGTTGTAGTGTGGAATGGATCATCATGGAACTAAACAATCGAATTAAATCGTCAAAAGAGCGCGGTACGTCGCTCATCGAACTCATGATCGCCTGCCTGGTACTGATGGTCGGCGTAATGGGGGTCGTATCTCTGATTCCCATTGCGATTGCGGAGAACGGCAGGAACCGGCAACAGAGCAATTCGACGGTTATCTCCCAGATGGTGATGGAAAAAATCCTGAGCGTTCCCGCAGGAACCTCGACCATTCTGAGTATCAGCGATTGCACGCCTACGGCGTTCAGCATCAACACAACCGGATCAGCTGGGGCTGGAACGGGTGCGACTCTGCAGGCGACCGGCGATGTGAACTTCAGCGTCGCGGCTCCGGGAGGTTACAGCATGCTGTATACCGCGTGCGGTGCCGGTGGCGCGCAATCCGTGTATGACGTCCGGTGGAACATCCAAGCTCCTTCGGCATATGTAAAGCTGATCACCATTTCAACTAGGTTAAAAGGCAGCGGGAACAATGCCACCCTATTTTCACTCCCGGTGACGATTCGCTCAATGTCCGGGCAGGGGAGCTGACATGAGGATGGGGAAAATGTTGAACAGGCGGCATCGCGGGTTTTCGATGATCGAACTGATGCTGGTAATAGCGATCCTCGGCATTATCGTCGGGGGGCTCTTCTCACAAATGGAGCAGGCCCAACAGCGCGCTTATGCAGAGCGCATCAAAGTGGACAACATGCAGGAAGCGAGGGACTTCGTCGACCAGTTCTTTCGAGATATCAATGAAATCGGTTATCCAAACGTACGGATGATGGATGTCACCAGCGCATCGTGGAGTCCTGCGCTCAGCACGCCGGCATCGTACGGTTGGAATAACGCCTACGCGAACGACAACAGGATGGCAATCGGCCTGGTGAAAATAGACAACACGGCGATCCAGTTCGAGGCGGATACGAACGGGGACGGCAACGTGCAAAGCGTGCAATACAAAATCAACGGCAACGGCACCTGTGCGCTCTGCCTGCAACGCAGCCAGGTGGACAAAGTGGCCGGAAATCCACTGACCGGGCAGACGCCCAACTGGGGAACCGAAGTGAATGACGCGTTGAATCCTATCATCTTCACTTATTTTAAGACTGACGGCACACAGATCGCTTCCGCGTCCTTACCATTGGATATCAGCACCCTGGCGGGCGCCCAGACCATTGCTTCCATCAAAACCATCAAGATCAGCCTGACGATCAGCAATCCCTTGATAGTGGATCAGAAGACTCACAAAACGATTCAAACTTCGTTCGAGGGAGAAGTCTCTCTGAACAATTGTTCCATGGCCGCCTCCGGCCAACCGATGACCTGCTAGGAGAATATTTATGATTGGACTTCGCAGAACAAAATCCAAAGCGTCCGAACGGGGCGTGGCCCTGATCGTCGCGCTGCTGACATTGCTGCTGATCAGCGCCGTTCTGATGGGGATGATCGTCGCCTCCAACTCGGAGACCAGTATCAGCACGAACTTCCGCGACGAGCAGGTGGCTTTTTTCGCGGCACGCGCCGCGATTGAGGAGATCCGCGACCGGATGCGGCCTAGCGCAACAAATACCCTGTCCACCACCGCTTACTTCACCGCCGCAACGACACCATTACCTGGCGCGGTGAATGGAGTTTTGTATGTCACAAACCCGACAGGCGGAGAAACGGTCACTCCCTGGCTCACAACGGGGACCAATTATCCGGATGATGAGATCTGTAAAGAAGTAACCTGCGTGGCAGGCGTGCCAGCCGGAGCCTGGTATGTGCCTGCGCAATCGGCAAGCGCGACTTATGCTGCGACGCCGGTCCTCCCGTGGAAGTGGGTTCGCGTGATGATTAAACCGAATAAGTCGGACACAGGCGCAGTTCGCGTTACCTCTGTGGATGGCCAGACGAACGGCAATCGCGTCTGCTTCAACGGTTCGAACGAACATACGACAGCGTTGACAAGCTGCCCGGATAAGCCGGTGTATGAGCTGACATCGTTGGCGGTAACGAAGGCTGGTACACGCCGCATTATCCAATATGAGATCAGCCAGACTACTTTCCCCACCATTCCGGGAGCGATGGTGTTTGACGGTCCGACCCCGGTGTATGGCGCGCCAAACTCGAACGCCTTCGGTGTGGACGGCACGGACGTCGCTCAGGGGCCGAACGCCGGAGCCGGCTGTCCCGCGCCGGTCAACCAGCCCGCAGTGGGAGGATATGACGCCGCATCCGTGACGACGCTTGTAGCGGATATTCCCAAGCCGGCGAAATATACATCTGGAGCAACGGCTACACCGGCCGTCTCAAACGTAAATGGCGCACTGGGCACCCTGGCCACCGTGGATGGTTTGACCGCCCTGGTTAGTTCGATCACCGCCTCCGCGGCCCCGGCCAACATCTATGGAAACAATCCAAGCATTGTAAACATGGGTACCAATGCCAACCCCGTGATTAACGTCGTTAATGGTGACCTTTCCATGGGCCCAAGCACTGGAGCGGGCATTCTGCTGGTCACCGGAAACCTGACCCTCAGCGGGAATCCCAGTTACAACGGAATAATTCTGGTAATAGGAAAAGGCACCTTCACAAAGAATGGCGGCGGTAACGGTACCCTGAATGGGGCGCTGCTTGTGGCCAATCTAAACGATGCTTCTGGCAACCCCATTCCCTTGGGATCCAACCATGCCCCTGGAATACCGACGATGAATTGGAACGGCGGTGGTAATTTCACTGGCCAATACGACAGCTGCTGGATCAACTACATGTCACAGTCGCTACCATTTCGGACTATCACCGACCGTGAACTCGTCTATTGAGGCAGTCAGGCCGCATGGGTCGGATTCCTCGCCTTCGACATGCGGCAGCGGCGCTTACTACGACAGCTGCTGGATCAAGGACGCCACTGCGGGGTTGAGGTACAAGGTGCGCGCACTCCGGGAGCTTTCCCAATAGTCTGAGGAGGATTTGTGAGCAACTGGCAGTATAAATTTGGTCTCGCATCGGGCCTTTTCATTTGCGCTACGTTAACCCTACCTGTGTTTGCACAGCAGCAGGCGACCCTGCAAACAGCCACGCTACGCAGCAAGGACGAGGCCGCGGCAGCGCCCAAGCCTAAAAACAGGAAGGTTTGGACAGAAGACTCGATCCCCGAAGTAAGGACCGCAGCTGATAGATATCAGGACAGCGTAGCGGCTACGCAGTCGACTTCACAGCCAGCCTCCGACGGTTCCACCGCCGCTGCCACGAATCAGGCGGGCCCAAAGGGACTGGGAGCACCGCCGGTCGCGCTGCACATTCCGAAGACGGCAGAGGAAACGCAACAGGCCATTGACCAGCGCAAGGGCATGTCGGAAAACTTCAACAATCTGCTCTCCTACACGAAGGAACAGTTACAGATCGAGACCGATCCGACCGTGCGCGCGGAGCTTACGGAAAAGGCCAATCTCCTGCTTTCGGGCATCAAATCCTCCAACGCCGAGATCAAGACGCTCGAAAAGGCGCTGGAGGCCTATAAAAACGGCAAGGCATCGGCACAGCCAAAAGACGGCGGACAGAGCAACGGTTCGGATGCCGCGAAACCAGAAGCACAGACGACCGCGGGCAATACTCAGCAGTAAGAATCACACAACCCTTCGTGTTCAAAGTGGCCGGGCTAGATGCTCCGGCCACTTTGTATTTTTTGGTGAGATCCGCCCTGACCGCGCCGCAAGCGCACGTTGAATTGATGGGAACTGCATCAATCTCCATCGCTCCTCGGCCGGCCTCTTGCCGGATTGCCCAACGCGTAGTGAGTCTGCTTTTGGCGGCATCTCACCGGGGGTATATAGTGGAAATGGCGTTCAGAGCGCCCATTGTGGCGGTGAACGCTACCTTGCAATAACCCGGCAAGAAACCCGGCAAGAAACCTAAGGCAAATTCCTGATGGCCGCAGACGTCAGCAAACAGCTGGAGCGGGCGAAGAAATTTCTGGAGAAGAACCGCGTCGAGGACGCCATCGAGGCGTATCTTGCCGTGCTCGACGGTTCCCCGCAACATCTGGAGGCTTCGCAGGCCCTGGGCGATTTGTATACGCGGCTGGAGCAACCGGATCGCGCCGCCGTTTATTATGGCCACCTGTTCGACCTGCTGATCGATCCCAAGGACGAAACCAAGGCGCTGGCGATTTACAACCGCTTCCTGCGGAACACCCTGGCGATCCAATCCCCCGAACGCATCGCGCGCTACGCCTTCCTGCTGCAGAAGCAGAATCGGGCCGAGGAAGCGATTGAGCAGTACACCAAGGCCGCGGAAATGTTTTCCGAAGCGGGCCGGAACGAAGATGCACTGTTTTGCTGGGAACGCACCGCGCAATTGGATCCAGAGAAGCTTTCCCGGCAGATGAAGGTGGCGGAGATCGCCGCGCAACTGGGAAAAAATACGCTGGCCGCGCGGGCGTTTTTGCGTTCCGCGCAGCTTTCGACCACCGCCGGCTCGCCGACGGAAGCACTGAAACTGCTGGCGCGGGCTTACACGCTGGCGCCGCAGGAGCGCAGTGTGGCGCTGCTCTATGCCGAGGCCAAGCTGCGGAATGGAGAGGCCGCTGAGGCTGGGGCGCTACTGGAGCCGTTTGCGGCGACGGAGAACGATGTGCCGTTCCTGGACACGTTTGCGGACGCGCTGCTGCAATCCGGGCAACTGGACCGTTCGCGCGCCATTCTGGAGAAGCTGCTGAAGGAAAAGAATGAGGGCGTTGTGCGGCTATTTGATCTGGCCGACGCCTACGCCGACGCGGACCAGGACTCCAAATCGGTGGAGGTCCTGCAGGTCCTGAAGCGGCGGCTGTTTGCGGATAAAAAGGTCGTGGAGTTTACCACTCAGCTGGAATCGCTTGGCGGGAAGCATCCGGAGTCCATCCCGATCCTGGAATACTGGGCGGCGCTTTACAACGAACTGAACCGGGAATCGCAATACTTTGAGGTGCTGATCCGGTTGTTCGACGCGAATTTTAATTCGGGATTCTTCCCGAAGGCATGCGAAGCGCTGGACCGGCTGGTGGACATCGATTCCTATGATTACCGCTGCCAGGAACGCCTGGAGCGGCTGCGCGGGCACGCGGACGAAGCTTTCCTACGGCGAGTAGCGGGGCGCATGGCGCGCACCGCGAATGTGCAGACGAGAAACACATCTGCGCCCAAAGCGCAGGCCAGCCGGGAGCTGGAGGGGCCGCCGCCCGCAACCGACGAGGGCCGCAAGATGCAGGCGCTGGACGACCTGATCGTGCAGACGGAGATTTTTCTGCAGTATTCGCTGCAGGCAAAGGCCGTGGAACGGCTGCAGAAGATCGCTTCGATGTTTCCCGGAGAAGAGGCGCGCAATCCGCGGCTGCAAAACCTTTATCAGACGGCGAACTGGTGGCCGAAGAATGCGGCGAAGCCCCAGCCGCCGCCGAAGCCCGCGGGCGCGGCTCCCGTGATCGAAGAGAAGCCGACACCGCCGACTGGGCGGACGGGCAGCTATACGGTGGAGACGCTGCGCGACCTGACGAAAATTTCGGAGATCAACCAGAAGATTTTCCGGCAGCAGACGCCGCGCGCGATGCTGAACACCACGGCGAATGAAGTCGGCGCCTACATGAAGGCGGGACGTACGTTTGCGGTGATCGGCGCGCCGGGGCGGCCGCCGGAAATGTCCGCGGAGCATTGCACCTCCGGGTTGCGGCCGGCACCTGCGGCGCAAGTGGTGTTTTTGCTGGCGCAGCTTGAAAAAGCGGTGCCGGACGAGCTGGGAGGGCTGATCGTTGACTCGTCCGACGAATCCATTTTGAAGGAATTGGGATTGGCGACCGCGCTCGGCGTGGCCATCACGGACAAGGAAACCCAGGCGCCTGCGGGGATGCTGATTGTGGCGCACGACAAGGCACACCGTTGGAAGCCGAACGAAACTTATTTTCTGCAGGCCATCGGCGACCAGATGATGATGAGCGTCAGCCACACGCGGCTGCGCAGCCTGGTGCGGCGCATGGGCGTTTCGGATGAGAAGACCGGATTGATGAGCCGGAGTTCGTATGTGGGCTGCCTGCTGAACGAAGCGGACCGCGCGCGCACGCAGGGGACGGCACTTTCGCTGGCGGTGCTGCAGATCGACCGGGGCGCGGACATGCTGCGGCAGCAGGGAGAAGCGCCGCTGGAGAAATTTCTGGAGCAGCTTTCGCGTTCGTTGCAACCGATCGTGCGGCAGAACGATATGGCGGTAAAATATACGTCGTGGGCGTTGGCGTTCATCCTGCCGGACACGAATCTTTCCGGCGCGCAGAACCTGGTGGATAAGTTGAAGCGGGCGGCGGCGGGAGTGCGGCATCCGTGGGACTCGACGCAGATAACGCTGAGCGCCGGGATTGTGGAAGCGGCGGCGCGGCAGGAATTCGACAGCGAAGACATCGTGACCGACCTGATCAATCGCGCGGAGTTCAGCGTGGAGGAAGCCCGGAAGCGCGGCGGAGACGTCATTGTGCTCTCTGAGATTCCGAAGTTTTAGCTAGCGTTGTTAGTCGCGGGACTGACTCTCGCCCTTCACAGCCTAACGGAGAGTTGTCATCCTGAGCGGCGCGTTGTTTGCGTCACGAAGGATCTCAACTGATGCGCAGCGCACAATTTTAGCGGTGAGATCCTTCGCATATCCTCGTCGGATAGGCTAAGGATGACAAGTTGTTTACCTCGAAAGGAAAATCATGTTTCCAACGGATGTGGTGATAGTTGCGGGTGCGCGCACGCCCATGGCGCGGTACACGGGGGCGTTTTCGGAGGTGTCGGCGATCGATCTGGGTGCGCATGCCAGCAAGGCGGCGATTCAAAAGTCGGGCGCGGACCCGGCGGAGTTCGATCACGCGATTTTCGGCAACGTGATGCAGACCAGCGCGGACGCGATTTATGGAGCGCGGCATGTGGGTCTGAAGGCCGGACTGAAAATGGAGACGCCGGCGGTGACGGTGAACCGCTTGTGCGGCTCCGGAATTGAAGCGATTGTGCAGGGGGCGCAACGGCTGTTGCTGGGCGAAGCGAATATGGTGCTGGCGGGCGGAATGGAGAACATGACGCAGGCGCCGTTTGTGATTCGCGGTGCGCGCACCGGGCTGAAGCTTGGCGGCGGGGCGCTGGAGGATTTTCTGTTTGTCGGATTGACGGACACGTATTGCGGATTGCCGATGGCGATGACGGCAGAAAAATTGGCGGAGCAGATAGGAATTACGCGGAAGGACGCGGATGCGTACGCGCTGCGCAGCCAGCAGTTGGCGGAGGCGGCGTTCAAGTCGTGCTACCTGACGGAAGAGATCGTGCCGGTGGAAGTGAAGCAGGGGAAGAAGACGATCCTGGTGAAGGAAGACGATCACCGGCGGCCGGGAACCACGATGGAGATTCTGGAAAAGCTGCCGCCGTCGTTCAAGAAAGACGGTATGGTGACGGCGGGAAACGCCAGCGGCATCGTGGACGGCGCGGCGGCCGTGGTGCTGACCCGCGAAAAACTTGCGAAGGAGCGCGGGCTGAAGCCGCTAGGGCGCATCGTTTCGTGGGCTGTGGCTGGCGTGGACCCGAGCATCATGGGGATCGGGCCGGTGCCTTCGACGCGCAAGGCGCTACAACTTGCAGGGATGAAGTTGGAGCAGATCGATCGCGTGGAAGTGAATGAGGCTTTTGCCGCGCAATATCTGGCGGTGGAAAAGGAACTCGGCCTGAATCGCGACAAAACCAACGTGAACGGCGGAGCGATTGCGCTCGGCCATCCGTTGGGTGCTTCCGGCACGCGGCTGGTCATCACGGTGCTCAATGAATTGCGCCGCGAGGGCCTGCGCTACGGGCTGGCGACCGCATGCATCGGCGGCGGCCAGGGCATCGCGATCATCGTCGAAGCGTACAACTAAACTTAAAGTTGCGAATAAATGCGGGCAAATGAAAAAGGCGCCAATGCAGGCGCCTTTTTCACTGTGCACCAGGAGCAGCTTTCAATTCGCCGGCGCCGGCGTGGCAGGGCACGCCATGAATGGCGATGTCAGCACCGTTGGATCCGGGAAGCTGTAGTCACCGTTGATTGCGTCAGACGGAGTCTTACCCTCGAACCACTGCAGCAGCGCCAGGGTCTGCGGGTGATATGTGAAGCCGTGCAGGGTAATCGGCTGGGTCGGGTTGGGGAGATTCTCGATGATGTCGCCCACTTCCAAGCCGATCTGGCAAGCTCCGGCGGGGGCGCCGGGGATCTGGTAGTTCGGAGTGACATTGTTGACGAAGGGATCGTTCAGCGTCTCACCGAGTTCATGGGAGAGCGGAAAGATGTCCGCAAAGATGGTCGGATCGCCGAAGACGAATTCGGCGATGTCCGCGTCGAGCGATGTGGCGAAGTCAAACGTTTGGACGAATATGTTATTTCCCACCTGATTGGCCTCAAACGCGGTATGGAAGCCGCCGATGCAGCAATCCACGGGTTGTTGCTTGGCGAAGTCGCCGTAGAGGGCGTTGCGGGTGAGGAAAATGGGGATGGCGTTTACGGTGATGGGCTCGGTCTGAACCAGCGTGTTCAATTGCGAGACGATGAAGTTAATGTCGATGATCGCGACCAGGTTACCGTCTGGAGCCTGCAACACGATGGACGAGCCTGGCGGCACTTCGATGGTGACCGGAATAAGGGTCTGCGGGCGGCCGAGGAGGAGGTGGTAGCTATCATTTCCATCTTCGTGGTTCTTGCCGAACAGGGGAAAGAATTCAGCGCGCATCACGGCGTCTTCAAACTGGGTGAATCCCGTTGCGAACTGGGAATTCTGGAAGAGCGGGGAGTTTGCCACTTGCTCGTTGATGACGGTGGCATCGATCACGATATTGTTGCCGTTCTGGTCCACGAATTCGTCGAAAAAGAAGGACATCGGGATGTACTGCGTGGGAATTGTGGTGGTCTGTTTTCTTGCGGGATCCTTGCCGACCATGGTGTAGGGGAAAACCTGTCCGCCAAACGTAAAGGAGCGAGTGAAATTCGGTAAAGAGACAATGCTGGGACTTTGCTGCTTGGCGGCGGCGTTTGTGGACGAGGACAATTTGTTGATTGCCATGTGCTTGGGCTTGGAATTCAGAGAGGTGAAGAACGTGGAGTTAACAGCGACGGGAAGCCGCGTGGTGACCTTTACCGAGTTTTCTTGAGCAGAGGCCGCAACGCAGCCCAACAGGCAAAATAGAGACAGGGACATACAAGCTAGGGATTTGGACATCTCGTGAAATTCTCCTTAGGAAGAGAGATAGCGCGGCGGGAGACAGCGCTGATACTGTGTTGCAAAGTCCCCCAAATGTCAAAGAAATTTTTGTTTATTTGAGGGCGGCGACGAGGGTGGCGAAGGGCGACAGGGAAACTGCGTTCAGAGGCACCTCCGCCATGTTGATTTGGGGAAAGGCAAGTAGGGGTTTCGCAGAGTCGCCAAGGATACCTTGAGGTTTCAGATCGCAGGCGACGGTTTTTGGTTTGCCGCTCATGTTCAGAACTACCAGTACAGATTCGCCGCCGGCCTGATTTTTTCGTAGGAACGAGAGGACGTCCGTATCGTGGCAATTCACGGTGATTTGGGCGCCGTCACGGAGCGAGGGTTGTGCACGGCGCAGGCGAATCAGTTCCTTGTAAAAGTTGAGGAGAGAGTTGGGATCTTTTTCTTCGACGGCCACGTTGCGTTGCATGTGGCTTAGGGGGACCGGAAGCCAGGGCGTCAGCGACGTAGTGAAGCCGGCGTTGGTTGAGGTGTCCCATTGCATGGGAGTGCGTTCGCCGTCGCGTCCTTTTTCTTTTGGCCAGCCTAGTTTGCCGATGGGGTCGCGCACGTCTTCTTTGCGGGCGGGCGGCGCGGTGACCATGCCGATTTCTTCGCCGTAGTAGAGTTGCGGTGTGGCGCGCGTGGTCAGCAGCAGTGCCGCGAGCAGCCGGGCGATGGCTTCGTTGTGCACGCCGTCTCCGTAGCGGTCCCAGGTGCGGTCCTGATCGTGATTGTTGAAGAAAAAGTAGGGCTGGCCGCCGGCGGGATTGTTTTCGACCTGGTCGATTAACTCGCGGAAGCGGGCGGCGGAAAGCTGGTTGACGTCGGCGACCTGGAAATCCATGGGTAACTGGACTTCGTCGAGTTTGCTGCCGTAGAGCTTGGTGAGTTCGGCGATGTTGGGCTCGTCGGTTTCGCTGATGAGCACAGGATTGCCGGGATATTCGTCGACGACCTGGCGCATCTCTTTCAAGACTTCGTGCACTTCCGCAAGGTTGTCGGTGTACTTGTGCTCGATGTTTTGGTCGCCATAAGCGTTGGTGCCGGGCAGGAGCGGATCGTCGTGAAGATTCGGATCTTCGAAAAGGCGCGAGACAGCGTCGAGACGGAATCCGGCGACACCGCGATCCAGCCAGAAGCGCATCACGTCGTACATCGCTTTGCGGACTTCAGGATTGCGCCAGTTGAGGTCGGGCTGCTCGCTATAAAAATGGTGGTAATAAAATTGACCGGTCCGCGGGTCGAATTTCCAAGCGGAGTGGCCGAACCAGGATTGCCAGTTGTTGGGCTGCCGGCCAGGACCTTTGCCGTCGCGCCAGATGTACCAGTCGCGCTTGGGATTGGTGCGCGAGGAGCTGGATTCGATGAACCAGGGATGTTTGTCCGAAGTGTGATTCGGAACTAGGTCCATGATGACACGGATGTCGCGGGCTTTCGCTTCCTTCATCAGGCGATCGAAATCGGCCATGGTGCCGTATTGCGGATCAATGGCGGTGTAGTCGGCAATGTCGTAGCCGAAGTCCACCTGGGGCGAGGGATACATTGGCGTGATCCAGATGGCGTCGACACCGAGGTCTTTCAGGTAATCGAGGCGTTGGGTGATGCCGTTGAGGTCGCCAATGCCGTCGCCGTTTGAATCCTGAAAACTGCGCGGGTAGATTTCGTAAATGACCGCGTACTTCCACCACATATCGTTTGTACCCTTCACAGTTTGATGAGCCACAGTTAGATGAGCGACGGAGGCATCGGGTGCTGTTTGCTGCGCCAGGGCGGCATTAGTTGCCGCGGCAAAACATAGAGGCAGCAGCGCCACAGCAGCCAAGTTTCGCCTTGCGTGCGACGAGATTCGCCACACAGGTCCCCCGAATGAGCTTACGAGAGCCATGTCACCTGCAGCTTATCATCCCATCTTGAACAGGAAAAACGATTGTGGTACGGGACACAGCCAGCAGAAAAAAGAGGGAACGTGAAAACGTTCCCTCTTTGAACTGAACAACGTGGTATATGCTTCGCGTCAGCGGGAAATGACGGCTGCGACGATTATGACTTCAGGTTTTTCGTGGTTTTGCGCGAGTTCGACCTCAATGCGGCTCTTGGGGAACTCACGTCCGGTTGAATTACCAGCAGTCCACACCTGGTAGAGGAAGTAGTGGCCGCCCATGCGATGGAACACGAGCTTGGTTTCCGGCGCTGGCTTGGCTTTTGAGCACGGATTCGTCTGGGTGAAAGCGGCCGAAATTTCGTTCATGTTCTCGATTCGAATGACGCCACTACCGTTAAGAGCTGCTCTGAAAGTGTACTCACCGGCGGGATAGGCGCGGTTGCCGACTGCAAAGTCGAAGGGTACGTCAGCTTTGACACCGTTTTGCTGGGCCCGAGCGGCCGGTACCAGCAGGATCGCGGCAAGAACGAAAAGAACGAAGCGAAAGTTTTTCATAAAACCTCCTATATAGACAAAAGCGGCGAGAGGCGGAAAAGAAAGCTCACAATTCTTATGAGATATCTTGTTCCCGTTTTCTCTTACTGCTCACTCGTTTTGGTGGTGCATGACTCATGCCACGGTGATTGCAATTCCTTGCCCCAGGTAACTCTGCTCGGATCCGCTTCGATCCCAATCAGATAGCGGTATTATTCCCAGCTCAGCCTCATTGTCGCTGCTTTGAGTCAAAGGGTTTTTCCGAAGAATTGCTATCCGATTGGCTCCAGGGATTGTGTCGCATGCGCACTTCAAACTTTAGTGAGTGATGGAGAGCCGGCAGCAAATGATCAGGAACGTGAGTAAGCTGTTCACAGCTCGCAGGTTAATGGAATCCCTGCAGATTCCATTTTTCCGGATGTTGAATTCTGGCCCACCTTCCCCGATCGGATAGCCGTCTATCTATTTGGATAATCTGCCCTCGATCGGCACAGGCACTTTTGTTGCGGGCCGCGCAAAGTGAGTTCTCAAGGCAGCTTTGGTACACTTTGACGGGTGGCAATTTCCCGCCGGTTTTGCGCGTACTTCGAGACGTGAGGAATTCATGGCGATTCAAAAAGTGGGCGTAGTGGGGTGTGGCTTGATGGGGTCAGGGATCGCGCAGGTTTGCGCTCAGGCCGGGTTCACTACCGTGGTGCGCGAGGTCAGCAGCGATCTGGTGGACAAGGGATTGAAGAGCATCGAGAAGAACCTGGCGCGACTGGTGGAGAAGGGTACGCTGACGGAACCGGCCAAAGGGGAAGTGCGCGGGCGGCTGAAGGGCACGACTTCACTGGAGGATTTGAAGGATTGCGATTTGATTGTGGAAGCGATCATCGAGCAACTGCCGGTGAAACGCGAACTGTTTGGAGCGCTGGACAAGCTTTGCCCGCCGCAGACGATTTTTGCAAGCAATACTTCTTCGCTGACGATTACAGAAATCGCCGCTGCCACCAGGCGACCGGGGCGTTTTGTGGGGCTGCACTTTTTCAATCCAGTGCCGGTGATGAAACTGGTGGAAGTGGTGAAAACGATTTCCACGGACCCAGCGGTGTATGACGAGATGGTGGCGTTCGGGGCGAAACTGGGGAAGACACCGGTACGCGCGAGTGACAGCGGCGGATTTATCGTCAATCGTTTGCTGGTGCCGTATCTGCTGGATGCGATCCGGGCGCTGGAAGAGGGCGTGGGCTCTGTGGTGGACATTGATAATTCGATGAAGCTGGGTTGCGGATATCCGATGGGGCCGTTCACGCTGCTGGATTTCGTGGGACTGGACACGACGTATTACATTTCGCAGATCATGTTTGATGAATTTAAGGAGAAGCGGTTTGCGGCTCCGCCGCTGCTGAAGCGCATGGTGCTGGCCGGGTGGAACGGGAAGAAATCCGGGCGCGGGTTTTATGATTACGCCGACCCCGCTAATCCGAAGCCGATAACGTTTTGAGGGGAAATCATGGCTTATGAGAATTTGTTGTACGAAAAGAAGGACGGGATTGCGTACATCACGTTCAACCGGCCGAAGGTGTTGAACGCGCTGAACCGCAAGACGATTGAAGAGTTTCAGCAGGTGCTGTTCGACGCGCGAGATGATGCTTCGGTGCGTGTGCTGATTCTTACCGGGTCGGGAGAAAAGGCATTTGTGGCCGGCGCGGATATCAATGAACTGGCGCAGCAGACTCCCGTGAACGGCAAAGAGTTTTCGCTTTTCGGGCAGAGCGTGTTTCACCTGCTCGAGACGATGGGGAAGCCTTCGATTTGCGCGATTAACGGATTTGCGCTGGGTGGCGGTTGCGAATTGGCGCTTTCGTGCACGATTCGCGTTGCCAGCAAGAGCGCGAAGCTGGGGCAGCCTGAGGTGAAGCTGGGCATCATTCCGGGTTACGGCGGATCGCAGCGCATGGCGCGGTTGTGCGGCAAAGGCGCGGCGCACGAACTTTGCCTGACCGGGGAAATGATTACGGCGGAAGAGGCTCAGCGCATTGGCTTGGTGAATCATGTTTACGAGCCGGCGGAACTGCTGCCCGCGGCTGAAGCGATGGCCAAAAAGATTATCGAGAAAGCGCCGCTGGCCGTGAAATACTGCATGGAAGCGATCGAACGCGGCGTGGAAATGCCTCAGGAAGAGGGGCTGTTTCTGGAAGCGACGCTGTTCGGCTTGTGCTGCGCAACGGAAGACATGCGCGAGGGGACGAAGGCGTTTCTGGAGAAGCGGGCGGCGGCATTTAAAGGGAAGTAAATGAGGTAGAGGAACGGAATCGCTGAAGTTTTGGCGAACGGGGATGCGAAATCGATGATTCAGCCGGGGAAAATTGATGGTGGGTTAAGCGGCGGCGGAATGCGGTTTGGCGTTGTGGTGAGCCGGTTCAACAGTTTTATTACCGAACGGCTGTTGCAGGGAGCGGTGGACGCGCTGGAGCGCGGTGGGGCGGCGAGCAAGGATGTGGACGTGATTCATGTGCCGGGTGCGTTTGAATTGCCGCTGGCGGCGAAGAAACTAGCAATGACGGGGCGCTATGATGCGCTGATCGCGATTGGCTGCGTGCTGCGGGGCGAGACGGCGCATTACGATTACGTGTGCTCGGAAACTTCCCGCGGGTTGCAGTTGGCGCAGATGGATACGGGCGTGCCGGTGATGTTTTGCGTGCTGACGTGCGACACGCTGGAGCAGGCGATTGACCGGGCCGGTTTGAAGGGCGGCAACAAAGGATTCGAGGCCGGATTGGGCGCGATCGAAATGGCGCAACTGTCGCGAAAATTGTGCGGTCCGGCAAAGGCGCCATCCGCTTCAACTGGTAAAGGGCGGCGCAAATAACTTGAGCTTGCGGACAAAATCACGGGAATTTGCGATGCAGATGCTGTTTCAATGGGACATGAGCCAGCAATTTCCGGAGAAACTCGAGATCACTTTCTGGAAGAGCGCCAAAGCCGCGGCGCAGACGCGGACGTTTGCGAACCAGCTGTTCGAAGGTGCGGCGCATGACGCCACGGCCCTCGATGAACTGATCAGCAAGCACGCCGTGAACTGGCGGCTGGACCGAATGGCGGCCATTGATCGAGCGATTCTGCGGCTGGCAATGCACGAAATGCGCGCGACGGATACGCCGGCGAAGGTCGTTATCAATGAAGCCGTGGATCTCGCCAAGAAATACTCCTCCGATGATGCCGGCGGCTTCGTCAACGGCATTCTGGACGCCTACCAAAAGACAATCAAAGCTAAGTGACGGACATCCCGATGTTTCAAAAGCGCCCGCCTCCCTTCCTGCGTCAGGGCAAGCGGAAGGCGGCCGGTACAAATTCGTGCGGGGCCACCTGAAGGTGGCCGTTACATAAGAAACCTCGATTGCGAATACAGGTTGCCATCGGCTGACTAGGTTGACTTGGCGCTAGGCGCGGATGGTGCCTTCGAAAACTTTGACGGCGGCGCCGCTCACGCGCGGAGTGAGCTTTTTGCCGGGTTGTGAAACTTCCACCTCGATTTCGCTGGGGCGGCCCATCTCAACTCCTTGGGCGATGTGCAGCGTGTGCCCGGCGCTGAGTTTTCCGTGTTTCACCAGGTACGCTCCAAGCGAGCCTGCGGCCGAACCGGTGGCGGCGTCTTCGTACATGCCCCAGGGCATCATGCCGCGCGCGTGCGCCGAAGAGTTGCCGGCGAGCGCAAAGCAATACGCCAGCGCGCCTTGTTTCCCCAGGAGGCGGGCGAGTTCCACCATGTTCAGCTCAATTTTCCCGAGTGCCTGGCGGTTGCGCAACGGCACCATCAGGTTGAAGATTCCCGTGGAGACGAATTCCGGGTCGAGTTTGGGATCAAGATCTTTCAGTGAAAGACCCAGCGATTCCGCCAGCTTTTTCTTGTTGATTTTGGATGGCTTGAAGGCGGCTTCTTTTTGCGTCATGGTGACGCGCTGCGGGCGGCCGTCCTTGAAGCGAATTTCGACGGGCAGAATTCCAGCGCCGGTCTGCTGCATGACATGCACGCCGCCTTCCTGCGCGGGAACCACTCCGAGTTCGGCCAAAAGGAACCAGGTGCCAATGACCGGGTGGCCGGCGAGCTTCAGTTCTTGTTTGGTGGTGAAAATCCGGAGGCGAGCGAGCGCGCGATCGTCGGTCGGCTTTTGCACGAAGACGGTTTCGGAAAGATTCATCTCGCGTGCGATGGCCTGCATTTGATCCTGGGAAAGGCCGTCGCCGTCGGTAATCACGGCGAGCGGATTGCCCTGGAAACGCGTGGTGGTGAAAACGTCGAGAGTGTAGAAGCGATGTTGCATGGCTGGATCCTGTCTTTCCGGCCGCCGAGCGGTCAAATCCGTTCGAGCTGGCTGACTGTCCTGTGGTTTTGAATGTTACCCGTGTTCAATGTGGTTCGCGGTTCGATCAAGACGATGTGCACTTCTTCGTCGGCCACGGGGCAGTGCTCGACGCCGTGGGGCACGATTACGAATTCACCTTCGCGTATGGTGGCTTCGCGATCGCGGAATTTCATGCGCAGCGTGCCTTTCACGACGAGAAAAAGTTCGTCTTCGTTGTCATGGTGGTGCCAGATGAATTCGCCCTTCAGTTTGACAGCTTTCACGTGGCAGTCGTTCACTTCGCCGATTACGCGCGGGTTGCAATAGTCCTGGAATTTTCCGAATTTGTCTTTCAGGTTTACCGTTTCCATTGGATTTCTCCCTAAAGGGCGTTGACTGCCGCAACCGTGGCCTGTAAAACGCGCTTTGTTGTTTCCGGCCGCGAAGTTTCGGAATAAATGCGCAGAAGATTCTCGGTGCCCGATGGACGCAGCATCACCCAGCCAAGGTCGGCGAGATAGAGTTTGATGCCGTCCATATTTTCACTGCGCGTAACGTCCCAGGTGCCGACGCGCTTCGTTTTTTCGCTGGTGAAGTGGGCGATGGCCTTTTCTTTTTGACCGCGCTTCACGTCCAGGTCGATGCGGCCGTAGTGGAATTCGCCGAATTCGGCGTGCAGCGCGGCAAGGAGTTCGCCGAGCGATTTGCCGTGCCAGGTCATCAACTCGGCGAGGAAGAGCGCGGAAACTTGGGCGTCGCGCTCCGGCAGATAGAGGCTGGTGCCGATGCCGCCGCTTTCTTCGCCCCCGATCAGAATGTTTTGTTCGAGCATCAGTTCGCAGATGTATTTGAAGCCGATGGGGACTTCGTGCAGCTTGCGGGAGAATTTGGCGGCCAGCTTGTCAATGAGCTTGGTGACGGAAAAAGTTTTGGCGATGTCGCCGGGGAGATTACGCGTTCCGGCGAGGTGCCAGACCATGAGGGCAAAAATCTGGTGCGGATTGACGAAACTGCCGTCGCGGTCGATGGCGCCGATGCGGTCGCCGTCCCCGTCGGCGGCGAGGCCTGCATCGTATTTTCCTGCGATGACCGCTTCGCGCAGCGCGTCGATGTGCGGCTCGATGGGTTCGGGATGGACGCCGCCGAAACGCGGGTCGCGGGTGCCGCGGATTTCATCGCAAACAACGCCGTTGCGCTGGAATAATTCGTGCAACAGGCCGGCGGCGGAGCCGTGCATGGGGTCGGCGACGAAACGGAATTTGGAGTCGCGCAGACGCTGCCAGTCGATCAGTTTTTCGATGGTGTCGAGATAGGGTGAGCGCGGCTCCAGCGCGTGGATTAAATCTTTTCGCGGCGGCAGTGGCGGCACACCATTCGAAAGGACGGTTTCGAGTTCGTTTTCAATCTGGGCAACGATGGAGGGAAGCGCGCTGCTGCCATAGCTGGCCTTGTACTTGATGCCGTTCCAGGAATAGGGATTGTGGCTGGCGGTGATGACGATTCCTCCGGCGGCCTGGCGCTGGCGGACGAGGAGGGAAATTGCGGGCGCGGGGCAGGGTTTGTCGGCGAGCCAGACGGGCGTTCCGGTGGAGCTGATGACTTCGGCGACGGCCGCAGCGACGCGGTCGGAGGCGTAGCGATGATCGTAGCCGACGAGAACGCCCTTGCGTGCGTCTTCACCGCGCACTACGTAGCGCGCGATCGCGGCGGCGACGGTGCGTGCGTTCTCGAAGGTAAAATCGTCGGCGATGACGCCGCGCCATCCGTCGGTGCCAAATTGAATCGAAGCCATTCCATTCGAGTATACGCGAGGGGAGCGGGTCGCCAAAGATTGCGGGTTTAGGCACGGGTAAGGAATAGTGATAAGCGCAGTCATTTTGACTGTCGAGAGATTCCTTGGCGGCGGAAGTTTGACCGACCTGCGATTGAGGCGCGAGTCGAGAGAGCCGGTAGAGTTTATGAAATGCACAAAGTGATAGTCACTCTTAGATGAAAGAGCTGATGGTTGGATTGACACGTGGGAGGGGATGCCGGATTCTGTTGGCAAAGTCATTATCCTGAGAGACAGCAACGAGGTGGGCGGGAATGGGTGGCCTGGGTTCACACTTCTATCCGTGGGGATTTGTTGTGCAGGGTGTGGCGCTTTGGCACTTCGTGAAGCGGCGCCCGGAAGGTTATTGGCTCTATATCATCATCTTCGGCAGCGTGCTGGGAGCCGGGGTGTATATAGTCGTCGAGATGATCCCCGACCTGGGATTGCTGCGCGGAGTATTCCAGGGATTCGGCAGGCGCTCGCGGATTCAAGCCGTGGAAACTCAGATTCTGGACAATCCGTCGGTTGGAAACCTGGAGGAACTGGCCGAGCTGTACTTTGAGCAGAAGAATTATGCGAAGGCGCGCGAGCTGTTGAACCGGGCAATCTCCACACGGAGCGATTCGCCCCATGCGTTTTACTTGCGGGCGAAGGCGGCGCTGGGGATGGGGGACTATCCGGGCGCGATTCCCGATCTGGAGTATGTGATCGGGAAGGACGCGAAGTTTGATTACTATCGGGCAACGGGATTGCTTGGCGATGCGTATGCGCGCACGGGTGACCTGGAAAAGGCGGCGATCTATTTCGCGCCCGCCGCGCAGTTTTCGACGACGCCAGAGACGCTGTTTAACTATGCGAACTATCTGAAGCTGGCAGGAAAGAAAGAAGAAGCACGGGAGTGGGTGCAAAAGCTGGTGGCGAAGAAGAGAACGTTGCCAAGGTACATGCAACGAGTGGAGCGGCCGTGGTTCCGCAAAGGTAAGGCGCTGCAGAAAGAGCTGGCGGCTTGACTCCGGCGGGGAAATATTGGGGCGACCCCGAAGCGCAAAGATGACATCCCACTCCCCGAGCACACTCTACGTTTTCGGGCCGCATGAGCTCGTGATACAACACTCACCCCGCAGGAAATTGTTAATCCGGCGTGAATCCCAGGAAGTCTTCGTGTCCCTCGAACACCGAAGCGAGGTTTGTAAGGCGAAACAGGTCTTTCAGGCGTTGATTCAGGTTGATAAGTTTCAGCCTCGAATTCTGCCGTTTAGCGGAAAAATACAAGCCGGCGACCGCACCGAGGCCGGAGCTGTCCATGTAGCCGACGTTGGTGAGGTCAAGCACGACGCATTTGGTTTCCGGAATCAAGCTGCGGACGGTGGACTGCAGCAGAGCGGAGCTGCCCGCGGTGATTTTGCCCGTGCAGCGGACGATCGTTTCTTCGGCATTTTTCGTTGTTTCCAGAGTCAATTCTGAGATTGGGCCGGGAGTCGCGGACATGTCGTAGCCTCCTTAGGCGGAGTTGCATAATGGGTGAGAGGGGAACCGCTCTTCGGGAATGGAACCGCCACCGGTTCAGGGGAACTTCGTTCAGCCGGGCGAAGAGTAGGTTCGGTTGAACGTCCCTACGATACTACCCGTGAAAGCAAAGTCAAGACGGCCGTTAGCTTGGGCTGCCGATCCCGTGCCCGGATTAGAGAAGTTTTTTGTGCTTGCGGTCTTCGAGGGCTTTTACGATTTTGCCGACGTCCTGAGCTCGGTCGCGGGGGCAGATTAGGATGGCGTCTGGGGTTTCAACAACCACGAGACCGCTGACGCCGATGGCGGCGATGTATTTGCCGGGGCTCCATAGGAAATTGCCTTCGGCATCGAGCGTGTGGCCGGGACCGGCAAAAATATTTTCGGCAGGATGTTTGGCGAGGAGTTCGTGAACGGCGGCCCAGGAGCCGATGTCGCTCCAACCCATTTCAGCGGGGATGACGAAGACGTGCGGGGTGCCGGGACGCTGCGTGGCACGTTCGAGGATCGCATAGTCGACGGAGATATTCTCGAGTTGCGGGTAAATGCGCTTTAGTTTGACGGCGTAACTTCGTTTTCCGATGTGTTGGGCGAGTTCTTCAATCAACGCATGAGTTTTCGGCAGGAATTCCTTCAGCGCTTCCAGAAAAGTGGAGACGCGCCAGAAAAACATTCCGGCGTTCCAGTGGAAATTGCCGGAGGCCAAATATTCTTTGGCGGTGGCAAGGTCCGGTTTTTCTTTGAAGCACTGCACGGCAAAGATCGGTGCGCCTTGAGCGGTGACGGGATCTCCTTGGCGCTCGATGTAGCCGTAACCGGTCTCCGGGCGCGTGGGGAGAATGCCGAGGACGAGCATGTGGCCGGGCTTGCGAGCTTCGTCGAGGGCGGCGCGGACGATTTCGCGGTAGCGCTCGGGTTGAGCGATGAAATGATCGGCAGGAAGCACTGCGAGCAGCGCGTCGCCGCGGGCCGCATGACGAACATGGATCGCGGCCAACGCGATCGCGGCGGCGGTGTTTCTGCCGATCGGCTCGGTCAGCACATGCTTTCGAGCGTCTGCGGGCAACTGTTTTGCCAGGGCGGAGGCCTGCTGCGCGTTGGTAACCGTCCAAATGCGTTGTGGAGGAATGAGCGGGGCAAGGCGCGTCACAGTCTGTTGCAGCATGGAGCCTTCGCCGACTATGTTCAGAAGTTGCTTGGGCGTGCGCGTGCGGCTGCGCGGCCAGAAGCGCGTGCCGCGGCCTCCGGCAAGAATCACGGCGTGCGTTGCCAGCGCGCTTTCTTTTTTCACTCGGCACCAATTACGACGCGGGAAATAGCCCCGTCTTCGAATCCCTGATTTCGCAACTGCTGACGTAGCGCGCGGGTGTCTGGAACGGTGACGCGCAAGACAGAGCTTACTCCATCCGGGTGCAGCAAGGTTGTGGGCAGATTGGCTGGCAGAAACCAAGCTTCGCCGGGGCGGTAGGGAAAAGCCTGATCGGCCTCATGGAACGCGCCGGTGCCTTCCAGAATCACAAAGACCTGAAATTCTTCGGGATCGCTTTCGATGGGTGTGGTGCGATTGCAATCCCAGCGTTCGGTGGCGAAAAATTCACACGCAGCTAGAAGATACTTCTTCGCGTCGGGGGAATGCAAAGCCAGCGGCTCGATTTTTCCGCCGGTTTTCCCACTGAAATTTGTTACTGCGAGGGCTTTCTCGATGTGCAGCTCGCGCGGCTTGCCGGAAGAGTCCACTCGGCCATAATCATAAACGCGATAGGTGAGATCCGAATATTCCTGAATTTCGCAAATGACCATCCCCGGTCCGATGGCGTGTTGCGTTCCCGAGGGCACGAAGTACGTATCGCCGGTCTGGACCGGCAAGTGCACCAGCAGATTCTCCACTGTGCCTGCCGCCAGCGCCAGCAAAAAGCCCTCCTTGTTCACACCCGGCTGCAACCCGAACATGATTTCCGCCCCGCGCTGCGCAGAAACCATGTGCCACATTTCCGTTTTTCCTCGACCGCCCGCGTTCTGCTCGTACTTTGCGGCATAGGCATCGTTGGGATGCACCTGTATGGATAATTTGTCGTTGGGAAAAATGAATTTGATAAGGACCGGGAATTCGGCAAGGGAGGCGTGCCGCGCGCCGCGCCATTCCGCCGGCATGGCGTGCCAACTCTCCTGCAGCGACTTGCCCGCGAAAGGACCGTTGGCCACGTGCGATTCAAATGCCGTAAGCCAGGCCTCGCCGAGCGGCTCTTTCAGATTTATTTCGTGGGGATACCAGGGAGCGAGCGAACGCTGACCCCAGATCCGCGGGCTGAAGAAGGGTTCAAGTCGCGAGAGGACAGGTTGCATCACAGTCTAGGCGGCGGCCTCCGCACGGGAAAAGAATTTTTCAAGGCGCCGGAGCCCTTCCTCGATGCGTTCGATCGATGTGGCATAGGAGAGGCGGAGGAAGCCCGGGGCACCGAAAGCTTCACCAGCGACGAGGGCTACGTGGGCTTTTTCGAGAAGCAACTTGGAAAGCTCGGTGCAATTTTTCGCGGCGGCGTTTTTTCCTTCGCCGAGGTGCGCGGAGACATTTGGAAAGGCGTAGAACGCACCGCCCGGCCATTCGCAGGTGATGCCGGGAATCGCGCGTAACCCTTCCACGATTCGCTTGCGGCGTTTGGCGTATTCGGCGAGCATCGGGGGCACGGTGTCCATCGTGCCGCGCATGGCTTCGAGCGCGGCGTATTGTGCGATGGAAGTAGGGTTTGAGGTCGATTGGCTCTGCACCTTGATCATGGCTTGGATTAATTCTTCGGGCGCCAGCGTGTAGCCGATGCGCCAGCCGGTCATGGCAAAGGTCTTTGAGACGCTGCCGATGATGATGACGTTGGCCTTCGAGTCTTTCGCGCCGGCGATGGAAAACGGTTTGTGAGGATCATAGACGAAGTGCGAGTAGCACTCGTCGCCCATCACCCAGACGTTGTGCTTCTTGCAGACGGCGAGGATTTTTTCGAATTCCGGGCCGTCCACCACGCCTCCCGTCGGATTGCTGGGCGAGTTGACGATCACCATTTTGGTTTTTGGAGTGATGGCCTTTTCGATGTCGGCGGCTCGGGCGCTGAAACCGTCTTCGGGACGCGTCTGGACGATCACCGGCGTTCCGCCGGCGTACTTGATGATGTCCGGAAAACTGACCCAGTAGGGCGCGGGCAGAATCACTTCGTCCCCGTTCTGGATGAGCACGCTGATGGCGTTGAAGATGGAATGTTTTCCGCCAACGGTGACGACGCATTCTCTCGCGGTGTAGTCGGAGCCGAGTTCGCGCTTGTGCCACGCAGTGATGGCTTCGCGTAGCGCCATGATGCCGCCTGTCGGTGTGTACTTGGTGCGATTTTCTTCGATGGCCTTGATCGCGGCTTTCTTGATGTGGTCGGGCGTCGGAAAGTCGGGTTCGCCGGGGCCGAAGTCGGCGATGTCTACGCCCTTGGCTTTCAATTGTTCGGCGGCGCTGATGACGGCGGCTGTGGCGGAAACTTGGATGCGGTTGATGCGGTTAGTTAGTTGCACGTGTTCTCCCCGGAGCGAGACTCTGACTGACTAGTTTTCAGGAAAAGCGCGCGAATTTCAATCGAGAACCGCTTGGGAGAGAAAGAGTCCCATTAGGCGGAGGCGGCTGCCAATTTGGCCCGGATCTTTTGTTCGACGAGCGGAGGTACAAGGCCGGTAAGCGGGCCGCCGAGTTGCGCGATTTCGCGGACGAGCTTCGCGCTCAGGTAGCTGTAGGTTTCGCCGGGGAGCATGAAGACGGTTTCGAGGCGCGGCTCGAGTTTGCGGTTCATCAGCGCCATCTGGAGTTCGTATTCATAGTCGGAGACGGCGCGGATGCCGCGGAGGATGACGGCGGCGTCGCGCTTGCGGGCGTAATCGACGAGCAGGCCCTGGAAGACGTCGACTTCGACGCTCGGGAACTGCTTGGTGACTTCGCGCAGCATTTCGACCCGTTCGGGGACGGAGAAGAGCGGCTCTTTATCCATATTCTTGAGGACCGCGACGATCACGCGGTCAAACATTTTTTCGCCGCGGCCGATCAGGTCGAGATGCCCGTTGGTGACGGGGTCGAAGGAGCCGGGATAGATGGCGATGGAAGTTTTCATGAAGGCGGCACGATCTGCCGCGGCACATTTTAACCCGCATTTCGGAGGAAGAGCAATTTTTCCCGCGTGTCACCGCGATGGAAAAACGTCTTCCTAAGCGCGCATTGCGTGCGCTGCACAGGAGGAAATGTTTTCGTTTGGCTGCGAGGTTGGCGTGGAGAGGAAACTGCGGAAAGGGAATTGTTCCCGGGCAAGAGTTGTGACACCCTAACTGCGGCAGGTCCAGAGGATATGCCGCGTTGAACCGATTTAAATCAGCGAGGGGGAGTTGCCGATGAACCGGTTGGGGCCAGGGGTGCGACGCATTCTAGCGGTATTCTTCTTGCTCGCAGCGAGGACTTGCATGGCGAACGCGCAATCGAATCTACCCCTGAACATCATGCCGCTGCCGGCGAAGGTGGAGCGTGCGGAAGGTTCGCTGAAGATTGATGCGAGTTTCCGGGTCACGTTTGTGGGATTCCGCGAACCGCGGTTGGAGCGGGCGGGGCAAAGATGTTTGCATCAGGTCCGGAGGCAAACGGGCATTGTTTTGCTTTCTGCGGGTGCTAACACCGGTGCCGGGGCGCTTGAAGTTAAGACAGACCACGAGAGCAAAGCGATTCAGGAACTTGGCGAGGACGAATCGTACACTTTGGACGTAACTCCCGGCGGCGCGAAGTTGCACGCGGCGGACCCGCTTGGCGTGGTTCACGGACTGCAAACATTTCTCCAGTTAATTGCGATCTCGCCGGATGGCTTCAGCGTTCCGGCGGTGCATATCGAAGACCGGCCGCGGTTTCCGTGGCGGGGATTGATGATCGACTCCGGGCGGCATTTTATTCCGATGGAAGTCATCAAGCGCAACCTGGACGGAATGGAAGCCGTGAAGATGAATGTCTTTCACTGGCACCTTTCGGATAACCAGGGGTTCCGCACGGAGAGCCGGAAATTCCCGAAGCTGCACGAGCAGGGCTCCGACGGTCTTTACTACACGCAAGAAGAGATTCGGGACGTGGTGGAGTACGCGCGCGATCGCGGCATCCGCGTCGTTCCGGAGTTCGACATGCCCGGGCACAGCACGGCGTGGTTTGTGGGGCATCCCGAGCTTGCCAGCGGCAGCGGGCCTTACCAGGTGGAAAGAAAGTGGGGCGTGTTTGATCCGGCGATGGATCCGACCGACGAGAAGACCTATAAATTCCTGAACGAATTCATCGGAGAGATGGCCAGGCTGTTCCCCGATCAGTTTTTTCACATCGGCGGCGACGAAGTGAACGGCAAGGAGTGGGACGCCAATCCGAAGATTCAGGCCTTCAAGAAATCGCACAAGATCAAAGACAACGCAGGGCTGCAGGCGTATTTCAGCGGGCGCGTGCAGGATCTGGTGGCGAAGCACAAGAAAACGCCAGTTGGCTGGGACGAAGTGCTGGTGCCGGGCGTGCCGAAAACGATTGTGATTCAATCGTGGCGCGGAGTGGATGCGTTGGCCGCGGCGGCGAAGGATGGATACCGGGGCATTCTTTCAAACGGCTATTATCTGGATTTGGGCTGGAGCGCCGCGCGGCATTACGCGGTGGATCCGCTCGGCGGTCCGGCGGCGGCACTGACGCCGGAGCAAAAGCAACTGATTCTGGGCGGAGAATCCTGCATCTGGTCGGAGTATGTGAACGCGGAAAACATCGATTCGCGCATCTGGCCGCGCAACGCGGCGGTTGCTGAGCGGTTGTGGTCGCCGGATGGTACAAGCGACGTTGCTTCGATGTACCAGCGGATGGAAACTGAATCCGCGCGTCTGGAATGGCTGGGTCTGACCCATCAATCGTATCAGCGCGTGATGCTGCAGCGCATTGCCGGCTCGTGGTCGCCCGCGGAATTCGATGCCTTGCGCGCCTTGGCTCAGGCGCTGGAACACGAGAAAGATTATGCGCGAGAAGCCAGCGCCAGCGCGCCTCCGACCAGCGTTACGCCGCTGAATCGCCTGGTGGACGCGGTTTACCCCGAGAGCGACGTTGCCCGGCGATTCTCGCAGGCGACGGATTTATTCGTTGGCTCAAGCTGCCTAGATCGAGTGAAGGAAGCGGAGATTCGCATGCATTTGGCGGAATGGATGACGGTTGACGAGCGCCTGCAAGCGCTTGCACAACGGTCGCTGCTTGTGAATGAGGCAGCGCCAGCGTCTTCGGCGTTATCGCAGGCTGCGAAAATTGCGCTGGGCGCGCTGGACGCGATCCAAAAGGGAGCGCCACTTTCCGCGGATCAGAAGAAACTGCAACTCGACGCTCTGAGCGCGCTGGAGCAGCAGGCGCATAAATCGCAGCTGACCGTCCCGGAATTGCCTGCTTTCCAGAAATTGGTTGAGGCTGCTTCCTCAGGCAGTGTTTGCGCGAAATGACAGGGTCCTCGCTTCTCGAAAATGCAAGAACGAGCACCAATTTTGACCGCGGATTTATTTATTGGGTTCAGTTGTTGAGCTGTGGCAAACACCTTCGCCGGTGTCGTGGAAGGTTTGGCCTGGGATGGGGATGAACTCCCAGCTATATTTGCCGGGGGAGAGGGTGAGTTTCAGGACGCCGTAGGTTTTGTCGTCGCGGATTTCGCTGTTGGGTTTGGCGTAGCCGAGCGGGGTGTGGCTGCGGCCGCCGGTGCCAACTACGATTTCGCGAATGCCGTGCTCGGGGTCAGAATTACCTTCGGGATTTTGCGGGGCAAAGCGTTCGTAGGAATGTTCGTGCCCGGCGAGGACAACGTCGGCGTGGGCGTCGTAGAGATCCTGCCAGAAGGCGCGCAGTTCTGGATGCTCGGCGTGCTTCGGAAAGAGGCCGCTGCTGAAGAGCGCGTGGTGGCCGTAGGCAAGCGTGCAGACGTTCGGATGCGCGGCAAGATCCTGTTTCAGCCAAGCCTCTTCGGGCGAGCCTTGCGCGCAGCCTCCCAACTGTTTTGAGCTGCAATTGGTGTTGAGAACGACGATGTGCCACGAGCCGAGGTCGTAACTGTAATAGCCTTTGCCGGGATCGCCGGCGCGGCCGTCCCAGTATCGAAAATAGCCGGTTGCGGTTGCGCCATCGTATTCGTGATTTCCGGGAGTGGGGCGAGTTCGAGCTTTGAAGCGGCCCCACGTCGGGCCATAGCATTTGACGAACTCTTCATAGGTGCCGCGCTGGTAAGCCAGGTCGCCGGCGGCGAAGACCGTGCCGGGAATCGCATCGATCAATTTAGCGGTGGCTTCGGCGGCGGATAGGTCGGAGCAGCCGACGATGTCTCCCGCGCCGACGAGGGTAAATGTGTCCGGCGACTTTTTCTTGTCGGAGTTCGAGGAGGCTTTTGGAGCCGGGGCGCGTTTCACGGCTGGTTCCTGTGGTAGCGAGCAAACCGCCCCGACCCCGACCAGCAGAGAGCTGATAAGAAGCTTCCATCCAAATACCCCTGCCGTTCGAATCAGACCCATTTTGTTGAGCGCGCCTCCAAAACTAAGTGTGACAACCAGAATACCCCGGAAGGCGGCTTGGAAGCGGAACCATTCAAGTTGGATAAACCACAGTTCAGACGCCAAATAGGGCATTTAAGTGGAAAAAGCTCTAACTAAGACTAAACTAGTCTTAGTCTAAGTATCGGATAAATAAAGATTTGTCTTGGATTCAGGCCCTGGCGTGGGATTGACAAAGAGCGAGATAAAGTCGTATAGTCTATATGCGACTGGTTCAGTCGTAATTGGTTCGCTCGCACCACCGCGCTGGGGACGCAAGATGTTCAAATTATCCAAGAAGGCGGACTACGGCCTGATCGCCATGAAGCATCTGGCCAACCACCGTCAGAAGCATGCATGCAGCGCCAGCGAAATTGCCGAGGAGTACGGGATTTCGTCCATGCTGATGGCCAAGGTGCTGCAGAAGCTGGCCCGACAGACGCTAGTTGTGGCCAAGCATGGTTCGAGCGGGGGGTATCTCCTGGCAAAAGAGCCCACGAAGATCAGCGCGCTGGAAGTGATTACGGCGATTGATGGGCCGGTGCTGATTACTTCGTGCGTGACGAGCCATGGAAATTGTGACGCAACGGACCGCTGCTCCATCAAAGAACCATTGCAGCGGGTCAATGAAAGCATTCTGGGAGTTTTGAGCACGGTGACCATCGCGCAGTTGAGCGAGGATAAGCAACAGGAACCGGCGCTGGTGGAATTGAAAGGGATAGACCAACTGGCGGTAAGCCGCTGAGCGGGAAGTCCAGGAGTTAGAGGAGAACACGGAAATGGCCGTTAAGCTGCCGATTTACATGGACAATCACGCCACCACCCCGATGGACCCGCGGGTATTGGAGGCGATGCTGCCGTATTTCACGGAGAAATTCGGGAACGCGGCGAGCCGCAACCATTCCTTCGGCTGGGCCGGCGAAGAGGCGGTGGAGAACGCGCGGCAGCAAGTGGCTTCGCTGATCGGCGCGACCGCGAAAGAGATTATTTTCACCAGCGGCGCGACGGAATCCGACAACCTGATGATCAAGGGCGTTGCGGAGATGTACCGCGAAAAGGGCAATCACATCATCACCCAGGCGATCGAGCACAAGGCGGTTCTCGATACCTGCAAGAATCTGGAGAAACACGGTTTTGAGGTGACGTACCTGCCGGTGGGCAAGGACGGCCGAGTAGATCCGGAGGATGTGCGCAAGGCGATCCGTCCGACAACGATTTTGATCGCGATCATGTACGCCAACAATGAAATCGGCGCCGTGAATCCGATACAGGAAATCGGCAAGATTGCCAAGGAACACGGGATTATTTTCGCTTCGGACGGCGTGCAGGCCGCCGGCAAGATTCCCGTAGACGTGCAGAAGGACAACGTCGATCTGCTGGCCATCTCTGCTCACAAGTTTTATGGACCCAAGGGCGTGGGCGCGTTGTATGTTCGCCGGCGCAACCCGCGCGTTCAGCTTTCAGCCATCATTGATGGCGGCGGGCACGAGCGCGGCATGCGTTCCGGAACGTTGAACGTCCCCGGCATCGTGGGACTGGGCAAGGCTGCAGAACTATGCCAGCAGGAAATGGCGCAGGAATCGCAGAAGATGCTCGCGCTGCGCGAACGGCTACGCAAGGGTCTGGAAGCCAAGCTGGACGAGGTGTTCATCAACGGTTCGACGGAGTACCGGCTGCCGAACAACCTCAACATGAGCTTCGCTTACGTGGAAGGCGAATCGCTGCTGATGGGAATCAACGATGTTGCGGTTTCGAGCGGTTCGGCGTGCACCTCTGCAACCCTTGAGCCGAGTTATGTACTCAAAGCATTAGGCGTGGGCGAGGATCTGGCGCATACGTCGATCCGTTTCGGGCTCGGGCGGTTTACGACCGAGGAAGAAGTCGACTACGTGATCGACAAAATGGTGCAGGTTGTAACCAAGCTGCGCGAACTTTCGCCCCTGTATGAAATGGCCAAGGAAGGCATCGACATTTCCAAGGTCAAGTGGCAGACCGCCTAATCCCGTGAAGACTGGAAGGAAAAAGATGGCTAGCGCAAGCGCAATTGCAAGTGAAGGAACACTCAGAATTCATCGCTCGATCGCGGGTACGTCGGCGCCGTTTCGCGTGACGTATCAGGCGTATCAGGATGGTGACGAGCCGGCCCCAGCCGCGGAGCGTTCTTTTCATCATCTTCAGGACGTCCGCACGTTTTTGAATGTGCTGGGCCTCGGAGCGGATTATGTCCGCGACGCGCTGCGGGAATTGACCGCGGGGCGTTCGGCGTTTTTGACCAACATCGCGTTGACCGAAAAGGCTATCAAGAATGCGGGTTTTGGCTCTCTCGTTGCGGCGAAGGGCTGATTGTTACTGGAATTGAAACTTGAAGGAGCTACCTGTCCATGGCATATAGCGAAAAAGTAGTCGATCATTACAACAATCCCCGCAACGTCGGCAGCATGCCCAAGGAAGATCCCAACGTCGGGACCGGCCTGGTCGGCGCGCCGGAATGCGGCGACGTCATGAAGCTGCAGATGAAGATCAATCCAGACACCAAGGTGATTGAAGAAGCCAAGTTCAAAACCTTTGGGTGCGGGTCGGCGATCGCGAGCTCTTCCCTGGCCACGGAATGGGTGAAGGGAAAGACCGTCGAAGAGGCGCTGGCGATCAAGAACACGGACATCGTCCGCGAACTTTCGCTGCCCCCGGTGAAGATTCACTGCTCGGTCCTCGCCGAGGACGCCATCAAGGCGGCCATCGGCGATTGGAAGAAGAAGCACGGTATTGAAGTTCCCGCGCACGAAAAGTCGTCGCACTAATTGCGAGGCTAAGCGGGGGTAGTGGCGTCTTCCGGCGGCGAATTGCGACCGTCGGAGGATGCTGTCCAGGGATTCGCTCCAGAAATATAGTTGGAGATGCAGGATATGACGGCGGAAATCACAACGCAGACAGCGGAAAAAGAGAAGGCCGGGCCGGCGATTCACCTGACCGAGAAGGCGGCGAAAAAGATTATTGCGCTGCTGGAGAAGGATGGAGTGTCGCCGCAGGTTGGCGGGCTGCGCGTGGGCGTGCAGGGCGGCGGCTGCTCCGGATTGTCGTACGCGATGCGGCTGGATACGCAGGCCCGCGACCGGGACAAGATTTTCGAGGAGTTTGGGGCGCGGTTGTTTGTGGATCCGAAGAGCCTGCTGTACTTGAGCGGCACGACCCTGGAGTACGAGGAAACGCTGATGCGGCAGGGATTCGTGTTTCAGAACCCCAACGCGGCACGCAATTGCGGCTGCGGTAGCAGCTTTACGGCGTAAGAAGTAGCACAGGCTTCAGCCTGTCAGCTGGCCTGACCCAGCACAGGGGACGTAAGCAATTCCGGCTGGCAGCATAGTGCGCCAGCCACTTTTTTTGTGTTGGAGTTGGTTCGACAGAACTGAAAATGAGCATGCCGTTCCCCATCACTGATTCGCCGCTGGTTTGCTGGAGTTGCCACGAGCGGACCATCGGCACGCACTTCTGCGGGTCGTGTGGAAAGATGCTGCAGCTCCCCGAGAAGAGCGATTATTTCGCGATGTTTGAGATTCCGCGCAAACTGTGGATCGAGATGAGCGCGCTCGAAAAAAAATTCCTGCAGCTGAGCTGGAAGTTGCATCCGGACAATTATGTGAATGCCACGCCGGAAGAGCGGGAGATTTCGCTGAAGCGGAGTTCGGAATTGAACGATGCGTACCGGACGCTGCGGGAACCTGTGGCGCGGGTAGAGTACCTGCTGGCGATTGAGGGCGCGCGCGTTGAAGGAAAGAACAAGCAGCAGGCACCGCCGGAACTACTGGAAGAGGTTTTTGAATTGAATGAGTCGTTGGATGAACTGAGGGAAGCAAGGAGTTCCGCCGGCGATACAACCGCGCTGAAACAGAAATTGGAGTCGGCACAGAAGAATTTTCAGAGCAAGCTCGAGGAAGTTGACGGCGAGATGCAGGCTGTTGCGAAAGAATGGGACGCCGCTGTTGATGGGAATGCTGATGAGGCAAAGCGGAAGAGCGTCATGGCGAAGTTGAACGAACTACTGAATCGCCGGTCGTACATTCGGAACCTTGTCGTGAACGTACAAAAGGAATTGCTGTAGCTCAGGCCTTCAGGCCTGAGGGTTTCCCGGCGGGTTGAATTGGTCGAATGGGTGATGGAAGGCCTCACCCCTGAAGGGGTGAGCTACAGGGTTTTCGGATTACTGCTATGGGACGCACAGTCGGAATCGACCTTGGGACGACGAACAGCCTGGTCGCGTATGTGGACGCGAAAACGGGTGAGCCGAAGTGCATTCCGGGGCCGGCGGGCAGCACGCTTTGCCCTTCGGTGGTGAGCCTGGATGCGGATGGCAGCATCATTGTTGGCGAACCGGCGCGGCGGAGATTGCTGACGCAACCGGAGCGGACGATCTACTCGGTGAAGCGATTGATGGGCCGCGGGCCGGCCGACGTCCAGTCCGAACTGAGGCTATTCCCATTCCGCATCGATCCCGCGAGTAAGAGCGTGATTCGCGTGATGCTTGGCGAATAGATTTTCACTCCGCCGGAAATTTCGTCGTTCATTCTGCGCGAATTGAAGAACTGGGCTGAAGCGTACTTCGGCGAACCGGTGGACCGCGCGGTGATCACCGTGCCCGCGTATTTCAACGATGCGCAGCGGCAGGCGACGAAGGATGCCGGCAAGATTGCTGGGCTGGAAGTCTTGCGACTGGTGAACGAACCGACTGCCGCGGCGCTGGCTTATGGTTTGCACGAGAAGCAGCGCGGCACGGTGGCTGTTTACGACCTGGGCGGTGGCACGTTTGATATTTCCGTACTGAAGCTGATCTCGACGAGCGAAGGCGACATTTTCCAGGTGCTTTCGACGAACGGCGACACGCACCTGGGCGGCGACGATATCGATAATTTGCTGCAGGCGTTCGTACACGAGGAGATTCTGCAGGACGATCAGATCGATTTTTCGCCGCACGGTGAACTGGCGCAGGAGTTGCGCAAGGAACTCATCGCATTGAAGCACCGCTTGTCCGCGACGGACAAAGCCACTTTGCGTTTCCCGCTGCCGGGCGGCAAGGTGTTCGAACACGAATTCACCCGCGGCGCACTGGAAGCGCTGATTCGCCCCGTGGTGGACCGCACGATGGCGCCGGTACGGCAAGCGCTGGCAGACGCGCAGTTGAGCCCGAAGCAGGTTGAGGAAGTTGTGCTTGTCGGCGGGACTACGCGCACGCCGCTGATTCGCCGCACGGTGCAGGAATTCTTTGACCGCAAACCGCACACGGAGTTGAATCCGGATGAAGTGGTGGCGCTGGGCGCGGCAGTGCAGGCCAACATCCTGGATCGCGGCGTTCAGAATATGTTGCTGCTGGACGTGACGCCGCTATCGCTGGGGATTGAGACGTATGGCGGCGCGGTGGCGAAGATTATTCCACGCAATTCGACGATTCCGGCGAGCGCGCAGGAGATGTATACCACCGGCGTGGACAACCAGACGGGCATTGATATTCATGTGTTGCAGGGCGAGCGGGAGCTGGCAAAGGATTGCCGGTCGCTGGCGCGATTCAATTTGCGAATTCCAGCGGCTCCGGCTGGTTTGCCGCGCGTCGAGGTGAAGTTCTTGATTGACGCGAACGGCATTTTGCAAGTAGCGGCGAAGGATTTGCGCAACGGGGAAGAGCATCTGATCGAAGTGCAGCCGAGCTATGGGCTGAACGACGCGGATATTGAACGCATGCTGGAAGAATCGATCGAGTATGCGGAGCAGGACTTCGCGGAGCGGCAATTGATCGAAGCGCGCACGGAGTCGGAAGCGATCCTGACGGCGACGCTGAAAGCGCTGGCCAATCCAAAGGCGGCGAGCCTGTCTGAACCGGAGCGGGTGAAAGTGCAGCAGACTGTGGCGGCGCTGCAGGAATCGGTGAAGGGCACGGACTACAAACTGATCCGGAAAAAGATTGATGAGCTGAACCATGCGACGGAGCACCTGGCGGAGATTTTGATGAACACCGCGGTGCAGGCGGCGCTGGAAGGCAAGAAACTGGCGGAAGTTTAGGGAGAAGCTATGGGCGGCAGCAATCCGTATATCGAAGAAGTGAAATACAAGAAGGCGACGCAGAAATTCAAGGTGACGTTTCTGCCGAGCGGGAAAACCGTGGAAGTGGATCCGGAGAAGTTTCCCTACGGCCACAACGGGATACCGGGCAGCATCCTGGACATTGCCGAGGGCTTCAAGATGGGGCTCGATCACGCTTGCGGAGGAGTGTGCGCCTGCTCGACTTGCCACGTGATGGTGAAAGAGGGGCTGGAATCGTGCAACGAAGCGACGGACGCGGAATTGGACGAGTTGGATGAAGCGCCGGGGATTACGCCGAAGTCGCGCCTGGGTTGCCAGACGGTGCCGGACGGCACGACGGACATCGTGGTGGAGATTCCGGAGTGGAATAAGAATTATGCGAAGGAACTGGACGGGCACTGAGGGAAGCAGCAACAGATAGCAGCGATCAGATAACAGGAAGCAAGAGTCAGTCGCCTATGGTCCAGGTTTAGTAGTGGCCGCTTTCCGAAGCGGGCGCATTTGAGGAGCGAGATGGCGCGGACGTTTGATTGGGACAATTTGGAAGACATCGCGATCGGGCTGACGGACAAGTTCCCGGACCTTGATCCGTACACAGTGCGGTTCACCGACATGCACAAGTGGATCACCGAACTGGTGGGGTTCACCGGCGATCCGCAGAAGTCCAACGAGAGCAAGCTGGAAGCGATTCAGGCGGCGTGGCACGAGGAATGGGAAGACCGGAAGAGCTAAAGCCGCGTAGCGCAAATTTGAAGATTTCCGTATAATTAAGGGATTGCAGTTCACGCAAAAGTGCCGCTATGGTGCAACGGTTAGCACGTAGCCCTTTCAAGGCTAAAATACGGGTTCGATTCCCGTTAGCGGTACCAAACATTTCCCTCCCGAATTACGCTGCCATCCACTTAGTGATATTCTTAACACTCGCACAGAATAGCTTCCGAGGAGGAACCGCCCATGGCTGATTTGCTGCGTTCCACGAATCCTGTTTTAAAAGAAAGTGCGTTCGCCGGTGCGATTCCCACCGGGGAGACGATGACGATTCAGGGCACGGTCAACAAGACGGGCCTTCTGCTGCTGTTTGTGGTTGCCACGGCAGCATGGACATGGGGTTTGGCGCACTCCGAAACGCCGGGAGCGGCTTATCCGTGGATGATGGGCGGCTTGGTCGGTGGATTGGTTGTGGCGCTGGTGACGATTTTCAAGAAGGAATGGTCGCCGATCAGCGCGCCAATCTATGCCTTGCTCGAAGGACTGGTGCTGGGCGGCATCTCCGCTATTTTTGAGAAGTCGTACCCCGGCATTGCGGTGCAGGCGATCAGCCTGACGTTTGGGGTGATGTTTGTGATGCTGCTGGCGTACAAGTTTCGCATTGTGCAGGCGACGCGAGGATTCAAGCTGGGCGTGATCGCGGCTACGGGTGGAATTGCATTGGTATACGCCATCAACATGATGATGAGCCTGTTTGGGCATTCGCAGATGTCGTTTCTTTATGCCAGCACGCCACTGGGGATCGGGATCAGCCTGTTCGTGGTGATTATCGCGTCGCTGAACCTGATCATTGACTTCGACATGATTGAAACCGGGGCGCGGATGGGCGCGCCGAAGTATATGGAGTGGTATGGCGCGTTCGGGCTGATGGTTACGCTGATTTGGTTGTACATGGAAATGCTTCGCCTGCTAAGCAAAGTTCGTCGCCGCTAGAACGAGACGCGGAGGCGGGCGGAGACGCTGCGGGGCGCGGCTAGGGCTGTACCGGAGAAGATGCTAGCGAAATTGATGACGTTGAGACGGTCGGTGATGTTGGTGGCTTGAATCTGGAATTGCAGCGAGCGGGCTTCCTTGCGATAGAGTTGTGCACCCATTCCCAGATCTACGGAAAAATTTGGTTCGACGCGTTGTTTCGTAAAGTTTACGCGGGAGACAACGGCGGTGCCGTACTGCGCGACTAGCGTGGGGACGTCCGTGTTATCGCTGAGGTCGGCGGGCAAGCCGCTTCCGTATTGGGCCCCGGCGGCGAACCAGAAACCGTGGCCGGCGTCGAGGCGCACGCGGGTGTGGAGCGTGTTGCGCTGATCCTGTGAAATGCCAAATTTGCCCGTGTCGGTGAGTCCGGCGCTGGCATCGCTGCCGATGAATAGCCCACCATTGATTGGCCCATACCCTATCCCCGATTGATTGGCATAACTTACAAATCCGGAGAAGCGGCCCCAGTGCGGAACATCAAGGCGCACTTCCTCGCCGAAGATACGTGCTTTCGTGAAAGAGATGGGAAAACTCACGCCGGTCTGCAGAAGCACGTCATCGTCGGAATAGTTGTGAAAGTCGCGGCGGAAGACGTTGGCGTCGATGCGAAATTTGCCGAGGAAGGATTTCGTGATGCCCCCTTCGTAGTAGTTGGCTCGTGCGACAGGAACGGGAAGGCGCAACACGACGGGATTGACGGAATCCAGTTCCGGAGAACTGGCGAGGAGAAGGTTTTCCATTGCGGGAGTTTGGAAGACGCGGTCGTAGGAAGCGTGCAGCAACAGATTGAGGGAAGAAACGTAGCGCGAAACGCCGAGGCGCGGACTGACGGCTGAATCGTGAACCACGAAACCGTAATGATCGAAACGCATGCCTGCGCTGATGTTCCACGCGCCGTAGCGCATCTGGTCTTGAATATAAAAGGATGGCTCGACGTCCCACTTGCTGGCCGCGAAATTCAAATTCAGCTGCGTGCCGGGATCGAATTGCGAGGGGTCGGTGATTTGGTACTGCAATGCTTCGTGAACAGGAGTGAAGAAAGAGTCGGCGCCAGCTTTCCAGTCGTGGTGGCCGCGGTGGCCGGCGATGTCGCCGCGAAGGTAGCCTTCGCGATAGCCGCGATCCTGATTGACTATTACGGGCGTGGAAAACGGATTGGAGCGAAGGGAAAAGCTGGAGTCGCGCACGCCGCCGGAAAAGCTTAGGACGAGATTGGAAGAGATGGTGTGCTGAAAATAGAGCTGCCCGCTGGTTTCGGAGCTGGAAGCGTCTTGCCGCTGCAGCAGCGATTGCTGCACGAAATCGTTGGGGATTTCGTAGCGCAGGGAATTGTGGGCGACGGTGACGCGCAAGCGATCGTTGTCGGAGAAATCGCGCTCGTATGCGGCGGAAAATCCGCCGGAGTTGCCGTCATTGCCGAAATTGTTGGTGACCGGCGGGTCGAGATAGCGGGCGGAGTGCAGCCCGAAGGCGCGGACGGAATAGCGGTCCTTTTCGCGGGAGTAAGAGATCGCGGCGGAGCCGTCTAGCTGATCGAAGCTGCCGCCGGAAGCGGCGAAATCGCCGTGCCAGCCGAGCAGGGAATTTTTGTCGGTGGTGAGCTCGACTATGCCGCCAAGTTTGCGGCCGTATTCGGCGGGATAGCTGGCGGTGAGCAGGCGCAGGGATTCGACGGAATCGGAGTCCATGTCCGGCGCGAACGCGGGCGAACGATTCTGCACCAGGGGCTGGCCGTCGACGACGAACTGCACGTCGTATTCGGAACCGCGCGGGTGCAGGACGCCGTTTCCTTCGTAGAGCCAGCCGGGTTCCTGATTGACGAGGTCAAGAAGATCGCGGCCGGGTTGGAGGCTGAGCTGTTCGCGGATGGATTGTTTACCTACGGAATAGAGTGTGCCGGTGCGCGTGGGATCGACGAGGGTGAGTTCATCGGTGACTTGAACCTGCGTGGTGACTGGGGCAACGCCGAGAGTGATGCCGAGTTTTACGGGGACCTCGGAGTGGACTTCGACGACGTCGCTCCAGGCGGCGAATCCTTCGGCGGCGAGGTTGAGGCGGTAGACGCCGAAGGGCAGGTCCTGAAGAATAAAGTGACCGTCGGGGGGAATCTGGAAGCGGCGCTGGAAGTTGTTGCCTTCACTGAGGAGTTCGCCTTTGGCGGCGAGGCTAGAGCCTTTGGGGTCGCGGACTTCGAGATGGAGTTCGCCGCGGAGGCGTTGAGCGCTGGCGGGCATTGCCGCCGCGAGGCAGAGGAGTGCGGCCAGGAGAGCGAGGCGGATTGGGAGCGGTTTAGCGTTCATTGCCAAGAAAAGTATGCGATACCTGACGTTTGGATTTGGGCTGCGAGGCGCGGGTATTTCCAAGATAGCATGCGCGAGGGTGGCTGCGCCCAATATGGCCTTGGGGCAGGGCGTTCCTGGTAACGCCCTGGTGGTCGCAAATCGGTTGGATCGCGGGGCTTAACCCGTAAAAGCGAAAGCGTTGCTTTCGCACTCAAAGGTCGGAGGGCCGCCTGAAGGTGGCCGCTACGCGGGAGTAACTAATTTGTCTCGGGGCTGGAAAAGAAGCGCGCGGTGCCGGATGATGGAAGAGAATCGATTTCTCGTCCGAGATTGCGGCTAGGCGGATGAGAGAGAAGGCTATTGAACAAAGGGGCTCACGTTTTGGAAGAGAAGAATGTTTATTTGACCGGCGCGGCGAGCGAGTTTGGATCCCGCATCATTCCTTCGGAAGAAGTGGATGAGGCGTTTGGGATGCCCGCGGGGAAATTGCGGACACGAGCCGGAATTGTGTCGGTGGCGTATGCGGCTGAGAATGAAACGGAAGGCTCGCTGGCCGCGGGGGCTTGCCGGAAAGTCCTGGAACAGTGCGGGGAAGATGCACAGAACCTGGATGGCGTGATTGCGGCGAGCGAAACAGATCACGCATACCCTTCGCTTTCGGCGCAGATTCATGCGCGGTTGAAAATGCGGGAGCACTCGACGGCGCTGGACGTGGGCAGCGGCTGCCTGGCGCTTTTGCAGGTGCTTTGTGTGGCGCAGGCGATGCTGATGTCGGGCCAGGCGAAGAAGATTCTGGTGGCGACGGCGGATGTGCATAGCCGGACGCTGGGGCCGGGACGGACCGCCGGAGAATTTGGCGGGTTATTTGGGGATGGAGCGAGCGCGTTTTTGTTGTCGAGCAAGCTGCCGGAAAAAGGAAAGTTTGCGTACCGGTTCGGAGAATTCTTTTTTGGATGCGCGGCGCAATATGCGGAAGCGATTTCCATCACCGACACGGCAGGCAGTGGACTGGAGATTCAGTTTGACGGGGAGGCGCTTTCGCGTGCGGCCGTCCACCGCATGGAAGAGGTGCTGAGCGAAGTGGAAAAGCGCAGCGGAATTTCGCGCGACAAGGTGGGAGCGTTTGCGACGCACCAGCCGAACCCGCGGCTGGTGGCGCTGCTGGCGAAGCAACTAGGCGTGGCGACGAGCGCGTTTCCACCGATTGCGGTAACGAAGGGGAATTTGGGTTCTTCGATGTGCGGTGCTACATTGCAGTCCGCGTTTGAAAAAGCGGCGGGAAAGCTTGCGAGCGAGCGGACGGCCGTGTTTTTGGCTTCGCTGGCGCCGGGGTTGTTGTTTGGCGGTGGATGGATGGTGCCGGTGGGGAGTTGAGGAGCGGTGGAGAGGTAGATTTCGGTGATCTGGTTTCGATCGTAAAAGCGAGAGCTTCGCTCTCGCACTCAAAAAAAAGTTTGATGGTCTCAGTGAACTGGGTTGGGTTGAAGTGCTGCTATGGTCCCTCCACTTCATGGCCGACGCGCCAAACTGCGGCGCGGAAGAGAAGATCGGCCATTCCGGTCGGGATGACAATAGAAGAAAACTCAAGAGCAAGAAAACCCAAGAGCACAACCCCTTCGACTCCGCTCAGGGCGGGCAGGAATGACTTGTGCTACTGGCTCGGCGCCTAGGGGGACGAGCGGGCGGCGGTGGTGAATTCCAGGTTGGGAGCGGGGACTACGCAGGATTGGAGCGGGGGCCAGCCGGGGTCAGTAGTGGAATTGCGGCAGAGGCTGACGATTGCGTTGGAAACTTCGGCGGGGCCGACAGCGCCGTTGAGAGGTTCGGCATAAATTTTGTAAGAGTGGTTTACGGCGAGAGCGCCGATTTGGTAAGTGCCATCGAATTGCGCCGGGCCGAGCGCCTGGCAACTCCATCCACCTAATGTTCCGGCGATTACGGCGCCGCTTGCGGCGTCGACGGCGACTACGTGTGCACCGAAGATTCCTGTGACACCGGGAGGCGAAGCGGGAAGCGAGAGCGTGTTGGCGGGAACGATGCGCCCTTGAATCGAGCCGACGAATTGCGTATCGGCGGGATTGTGGTAGAGGACGCGGAGACCGGTGCGATCGTCGTCGGCGAGCGGGGCGTCAGGTTGTTGCGTGGTGGGACGCATCCCGGTGAATGTGCCGGGTGCTGGGGCGAAGGGAAACATCATGGCGCTCCAAACGGCGGAATGGCTGAAGCCGAGGGCGTGGCCGAGCTCGTGAGTGAGAAGGGATTCGAGGTCATAGGATTTCGGGTTAGCGGCAAGAGCGAGCGGAGTGGAGAAGCTGACGAGCGAATCGCCAGGATTGAAATAGATGTCGGCGTCGAGGATCTGGCCGACCTGACTGGAGGGCGCTCCGCTGCCGAGCTGAATGCCGATCTGGTCGGCGGCGATGACGCGGGTGAAGGCGAGAACGCCCGGAGTGAAGGCCATGTCCGGCTGATCGAAACAGATGGAATTGATGCCGTCGGAGCCGCAGAGATTTGCGGTGGAGCTGCGCACGAGCGGGGAGATGGAGGCGGAGGTGAGCGTTGTGCCGGCGACGCTGCTCCAGACACTGAGGGATTGCTGGATGACTTGTTCGATTTCGTTGAGGCTGCCGCTGGGAGTTTGATTCTGGGTGAGAATGGTTTTGGGGTTGGTGCCGAGCATGGTGCTCCAGCGGAAGGCGATGGCGGCTGGGCTGGTCAGTTGGCGCGAAGGGATCGGGCAGGCGGAACCGCCAGAGACGCTGCTGGGCTGGCGGACGTCGGGGACGATCTGGTTGAAGGCGTAGCCTTGCGCGGCGATGACGGACCAGAGGACTAGGAGGAACGTCAGGGCGATAGAGGCGAAATAGCGGAGCGTGTTCTGCATGTTTTTTTCCTTTTCGGAGCGGTCATTCCATTTCGCGGGAGAGTTCACGGTGGAGACGCTGCTCGAAGGCGCCGACCGCAACATTTCTAAAACCGCCCTTTGTAAACGAGTTGGAGGCGGGATCGAACACCGGCGTTCCGGCGGAATCCTGAGTGACGGTTTCGCCGCCGGAGCGGAGTTCTCGATGGATGCGGAAGGCGCCCTGGGACCAGCCGACGATCAAGAATGGATTGCCGGGGCGCGCAACGAGAAAAAGATAGACTTCTTCGCCGGGGCGAAATTCGGGCGTTCCATCGACGTGAGAGTGCAGGTGCTGAAATGTTCCACCTGGCTGACGCACGACGATTTCTTCGGGGAGAAAGCCTTTCTTTTGAGAAAGAACGCGGAACGTGGTGTCGGTCCAGATTTCGCCGTTTTCCATGCGGGTGTCCGCGTGGAGGCAACGCACCCGAGCGATGGAATTGGAGTAGTACACCAGATCCTGGAAGCGCAGGCGTACCAGCGTGGTGGCTTGCGCAACGGCGGCGATTAAGGCGAGGCCGATCAGAAAAAGGACCCAGAGCATTCGGCGGCGGTCTTTGTAGCTCACGATTGTTCACTCCTGTTCATTGAATCTCCAGCGCGCCGGAAGCGGCGGTTTTGTCGAGATTGGCGTTCTGGATGAAAAGCGTTCGCGCGCCGCGGAGCGCGGTGGAAGGAATCTGGATGGTGAGGTGGATGATGCCGAGTCCGGCGGGTTGCTTGGAAATCACGGCGACATCGCCGGGGCCGGAGATGGTGTAGACCATGCTGGTATCGAAGCCCGATTGAGAGAAAAGGCAGATGTCCGCGGCGGTGGTGCCGGAGGCGGGGCGCGTGAGAGAAACGGGATTTCCGCCGAGGTTGCAGGCGTTGGTGGAAGTATTGAAGACGCCGAGGGCGGCGACGTTGAGATCGAAGGAGACGGAGGAGTCGTCGACGCCGGCGGTGGTGGGTTCGACGACGGCGATGTTTTTGCCGAGGATGGAGGGAGTGGAAGCGGTGAGAGAGATTACGTCGTCGGTTGTGCCGGGAGCGGCGACGACGAGCGAGACGGTATTGGAGAGCGGACCAGACGGGCTTTGGATCTGGACGGTAACGTTGCCGGTCTGGATGACGTCGCTGCTGTTGGCCGGGGCGGAGCAGGAGTTGGCAGAGGCGCAGGTGGTGACGCGCGCGGTGCCGCCGATGAGGAGCATGGAGCCGGGGCCGGGGTTGGCCGGAACAAAACCGCTGCCGTCGACGGTGAGTGTGAAACCGTTTGCGCCGCCGGCGTAAACACTGGCGGGATGCAGAGAATTAATGTTGGAGCCGGAGGAGATGGTGACGTTGGCGGAGCCAGATTGAGTGGAGTCGTCCTGGCTGATCGCGACGACCCGGATGGCATTGGGAGTTGGTGGCGTGGAAGGCGCGGTGAAGGCGCCGCCTGTGGTGATGAGGCCGCAAGCGCTGACGACGGCGCAGGCGGAGCCCTGCACCTGCCAGGTGACAGCTTGATTGCCGGTGCCGAGGACGGAAGCGGAGAAACCCTGTACGCCGAGAGGAGGCAAGGTGACGCTGTTGGGGAAAACGCTGACGAGGACGTGATTGATGACGGTGATTTGCGCGGAAGAGAATATGGTGGAATTTCCGGCGATGGCGACTTGGACGGAGACGGGATTGGAGGAGGGAATTGCGCCGGGGGCGATGTAGTCGACTTGCGTGGCTGTGCCGCTGGTGATGCTTTGGCAGGGAGAAGAAGCGACGACGCAAAGTTGGCCGACGATTGAGTTGCCACCAGAGATGCCGTTGACGCTCCAGACGAGAGAGGAACCGGCCGTGCCGTTTTCGGCGACGATGAGCGTGACGCGATGATTCGCCGCGAGCGTGGCGGTGTTTGGCGAAAGACTGAGGCTTGGCCCGGGTTGAATGGCGATGGTGGCTTGCGTTTTCTTAGTGGGGTCCGCTTGCGGCGTGACGGTGATGACGACGGTGTTGGGCTGCGGCGGCGCGGCGGGCGCGGTGTAGTTGGCGGTGTCAGCGATGGCGCCGCCTCCGGCGGATTGCGTGGTGATTACGGTGAGAATGCCGCACGCGCTGCCGCTGCAGCCGCTGCCGGAGAGGGACCAGGATAAAACGGCACTTGGATTGGAGCTGGGAGCGGGAGTTAGAGTGGCGACGATGGCGGTCGTGATGCCGGGCTGAAGACTGGAGGGCGCGGCGACCTGCAGTGTGAAGTGGCTGGTGATGGTGAGAGGCGCAGAATTTTGCTTGGAAGGATCGGCGACGCTGGTTGCGATGAGAGTGACGCCGGCCGCCAACGGGAGAATAGCGGGCGCGGTGTAGTTCCCGTTGGCGTCGACGACGCCGCAGTTGTTCGGGCAGGCTGAGCCGGAGAGACTCCAGCGGATTGCGGGATCGGGCTTACCTCTGCTGGTGATGCCGGCTTGGAATGATTGCAGCGCGCCGAGTTCGACGGAAGAGGAACCGGGAGATATCGAGATGGTGATGTCGCTGGAGATGGTGAGGCCGGCAGTGGAGGATTTGGAGGGATCGGCGTGGCTGGTGGCTGTGATTTGAACTTTTCCTCCGGTGGGAAGATCGGCGGGGGCGGTGAAGAGTCCATCGGGAGAGATGGTGCCGGCTTGGGGAGAGCCGCCGGCGATGCCGTTGACGCTCCAAGAGACGGAAGTGTCTGGAGTGTTGGTGACGGTGGCAGAGAAAGGGAGCGAGTTGCCGAGGAGAACTGGGCCGGAATTGGGAGCGATGGCGACGGTGATTTGCGGTGGAGGCGGTGGAGTGGTGCCGCCTCCACCACCGCCGCATGCTGCTTGGGAGAGTGTGAAGGCGAGTAGAAGAATGGCTTGGGTGATGTAGCGAGGGGCGCGAGGGCTCCGAGTGGAGTGGGCTTGCATTGAGCGCGTTTGCGAGAGAGGGCGCATGGAGAATGGGAAAGCAGACGAAGGGCCAGCGAAACGGCGCGGCGGTGCGGAAGCCGCGCCTGAGCGTTCAATGAAAATTTGTTTCCTTTAAAGTTAGTGGAACGAAGGGTTTGGAGCTGGCGATTGGGAATGCTCGGGCCGAAAAAAGCTCGCGCGGCAGTGTACCGAAAAGTTTATGGTCGTTCCGAATTGAACGGGGATACTAGGGTGACTTCCCAAACTGGGAATGGCCGGCATTTCGATTGAGTGTGAGCGTGAGTATGATGAAGCAGTTTTGGGATCACTTCAGCATGGATGTGAGCGCTGCGGCCAAATCGGGATGTGTGAACTGGTAGTTGAGCTTGTGGAGTTGAGCGGGTTGTACGCGTTGGCTGGAGAGGAGTAAAGCGTCGGCCATTTCCCCGAGGATGAAGCGGAGGGCGAAGGCTGGCGCGGGGAACACTGCGGGACGGTGCAGGGTCACGGCCAGGATTTTGGTGAATTGTGCGTTGGTCACCGGTTGCGGGGAGACGACGTTTAGCGGGCCGGTGATGTTGGCGTTTTCGAGGGCGAGGCGGAGGATGGCGATTGTGTCGTCGAGGGTTATCCAGCTTAGCCATTGCGTTCCGGGGCCGATTTTTCCGCCTGCGAAGAATTGAAAGGGGCGCATCATTTGCGGGAGGGCTCCACCTTTTTTGGAGAGGATTACGCCGAAGCGTGCGCGGACTACGCGGATGCCAAGGGCTTCGGCTTTGAGGGCTTCGGATTCCCACTCTTTTGCGATTTCACTTAGAAAATCATTGCCGGGTTGGCTGGATTCGGTGAGCGTTTCGTCGCCACGGTTGCCGTAGATGCCGGTGGCGGAGGCGGAGACTAGGACGCGGGGGCGCGCGGACATTTTTGCGAGGGCCTGGACGAGGGCGCGGGTGGTGTCTACACGGCTGGAGCGGAGGAGTTGTTTGCGCTGCGGGGTCCAGCGTTTTTCGGCGATGGAGGCGCCGGCGAGATTCATGACGGCGTCGGCGCCGACGGCGGCTCCGCCTAGTTCGCCGGTGACGGGGTTCCAATTGACATCGAAGCCAGGGGAATTGCCAGGGGAAGTGCCGGGTCGGACGAGGCGGCAGACGGTGTGGCCGGCGCGCTGGAGGTCTTGCGCGAGCGCGGTGCCGACGAGGCCGGTGGATCCGGTGATGAGGATTTTCATGGGGTCCTTCTTGGTGGAATGATTATCGCGCATGTGGAGAGAATGTGGCCGCGGAGAGCCGCCGAGGGCTCAGAGAAGAGTTCGGAGCAGACACAGGCTAAAGCCTGTGCTACGGGGGGCCGGCGCGGTACAATTTTTGGGTGGCCACTGTATCTCCAAGTATGAGGGTGAAGGTGCTGTTCTTTGGACGGCTGCGGGAATTGACCGGGCTGGCTGAGGAAGCGGGAGAGTTGCCGGAAGGGGCGACCTTGGCGGAGGTGTTTGAGCGGTATGCCCAGCGCTATCCGAAATTGGCCGGGTTCCGGAATTCGATGGTGGTTTCGCGGAATCAGGAGTTTGCGGCTTGGGATACGCGAGTTGCGGCGGGTGATGAGATTGCATTTTTGCCTCCTGTGAGCGGGGGATAAAATTAGAAAATGGAAATTAGAAAATAGAAAATGGAAATTAGAAAATAGAAAATGGGGAGAAAAAGAAACAGCAGATTCCTCACCCCGTCCAAAAGGCGGGACGGGGTTCGGAATGACGTGTTTTACGTTACTCGTAAATACTGAGAAGGCCTCTTTACGAGTGGCAGTAAGCTCCATCAGATGATGACAACCATTCAAGAAGATAAGTTTGAGCTGGTGCGTGCGGCGATTGATGCCGCGGAGTTGGTGCGGTTTGTGCGCGCAGGCCAGGATGGGGCGATCGTTACGTTTGATGGATTTGTGCGGAATGAGTCGCACGGGCGCGAGACCAGCTACCTGGAATATGAGGCCTACGAATCGATGGCGCTGGGAAAGATGAAGGAGATTGCGGCGCAGATTCATGAGAAATTTGCGATTCATCGGGTGGCGATTGTGCACCGGTTGGGACGGCTGGAAATTGGTGAAACGAGCGTGTTCATTGCGGTGAGCGCGCCGCACCGGGGGGCGGCGTTCGACGCCTGTCGATTTGCGATTGATACGTTGAAGCGGACGGTGCCCATCTGGAAGAAAGAGTATTTCGCGGATGGGGCGGTATGGGCGGATGGCGAGCTGCCTCCGACACCCCCAAGTGCAAAAAGTGCATCCTAGCTATCTGATGATTCTCCGGGTCACTCGAGCCTGCCACTGGTTTTCTGTTCCACTAGCCCTTATTGGTGGGGCTTTTCTTGCCTATGCGCAGGAGAAGCCGGACCGGCCTCCGTGGGCGCAGCCTGCCACGAGCCAACCGCAACCGGCTCCGCCGGCACCTGCGCCGACAGGGCAGCCCCAGCCGTCGACGATTCCCGGGCCGATGGTGCCCGCGCCGGTGGACGCGCCAGTGAAGCAGAAAGAGCCGCAGACGTCGAAGGGCACGATCAAGGTCAACGTCAACCTGGTAAACGTGCTGGTGAGCGTGCTGGACGAGAACAAACGGCCGGCTCCGAATTTGCCTCAGGAAGCGTTTCAGGTTTCGGAAGAAGGCGTGCCGCAGAAGATCGAATTTTTCGAGCCGGAGACCAAGCTGCCGTTGGATCTGGCGCTGATGATTGACGCGAGCATGAGCGCGCATATTGATTTCCAGTACGAGCGCGAGGCGGCTTCGCGATTTATCCGGCAGGTTTTGCGGCCGGATGACCGCATGTCGGTGTTTTCTTTTGACGAGACGGTAACGCAGCGGACGACGTTCACGGAAAAGGCGCAAACGCTGACGGACGCGGTGGCCAGGATTCCGGATGGAGCAGGCACATCGATATACGATGCGGTGGTGCTGGGCTCGCAGGCGCTGGAGAAGCGGGGCGGCGAGCGGAGGCGAGTGATTATCCTGGTGACGGATGGCGGCGAAACCACGAGCCATGCGGATTTTGAGGCGGCGCGACGGGCGGCGCTGCGCGGCGAAGTGTTGTTGTATACGATTTTGGTCCGCACGATGAAAAGCGAGAACGGCCGGAACACCGCTGGTGAACATGCGCTGCAGACGATTACGGAGACGACCGGCGGTGCGATGTTTTTTCCAGATTCGCCGCAGGAATTGCCGACTATTTTTGACCGGATTGACGCCGAGTTGAGGACGCAATACCGGTTGGCGTATTACCCGAATCCGCGGGGGGCGGCGAATACGTATCGTAAGATTGAGGTGAAGATGCTGCCTGGATATGCGGCGCGGCATCGGACGGCGTATCTGGTGGGGGCGCAGTGAGGCGAGAAGTGACCGGTGACCAGCGACCGGTGGCCAGTGAAGACAGAGAGAAGAGGGACTCACCGCAGAGACACAGAGTGCGCAGAGGCTTCGCAGAGAAGAGTTGAATCTGCGCTTAGTTTGGCGATCGATTGAAGGGCTCCAGAATCCAGATTGAGAGAGCGAATGGCGATTGAATATTTAGAGGCGGCGGTGGGGATTGCACGGGAGGCGGGGGCGGTACTGCGGGAAGAGGCGCACCGGCCGGTGGATATTTCGTACAAGGGCGATTACGACCTGGTGACGCAGGCGGATAAGCGGTCGGAGGCGGTGATTGTTGGGCGGCTGCAGAAATATTTTCCGGGGCATGCCGTGGCGGCGGAAGAGGGAACCGGAAAAGAGACCGGTTCGGAATTCAAGTGGCATGTGGATCCGCTGGATGGGACGACAAATTTTGCGCATGGGTATCCGTGCTTTTGCGTGTCGATGGCGCTGGCGAAGGGCGATGAATTGGTGCTGGGAGTAATTTACAATCCGATGTCCGAGGAGCTGTTTTCGGCGGCGCGGGGAGAAGGCGCGTTTTTCAACGGGAAAAGAATGCAGTGCTCGAAGATACCGGCACTGCGGAGCAGTCTGTTGTGCACCGGTTTCCCGAATCATAAGAGGAATGCGCACCCGAACATTCATTACTACTGGGATTTCACGTTGTACTCGCACGGGGTGCGACGCGACGGGTCGGCGGCTCTGGATTTGGCCTATGTGGCGGCCGGGCGGTTTGACGGATTCTGGGAGTTTGGGTTGAAGCCGTGGGATACGGCGGCCGGGGTAGTGATTGTGGAAGAGGCCGGGGGAAAGATCAGCGATCTGGATGGAAAGCCGTACGTGTTGGGCGGCAAGACGATACTGGCGACGAACGGGTTGATCCATGCGGAGATGGAGAAGATGGCCGCGGAGATTGGGAAGAATGAGAAGTTGGAGGCGTAGTAAGGGCGACCCGGGTTTTGTGTAGAAGTGAATGGTCTCGATTTCATCGAATGAATTAAAGATCATTGATTGCCGTGGTCCCTCCCCTCCATGGCCGACGTTCGCGCAGCGCGAACGGAAGAGAAAATCGGCCATTCCGGTCGGGATGACAGAGCAAGGAAAGAGCAACAAAAAACTGGACCGCAACCGACGAGCCCCTTCGACTTCTTAGCATGACTTCGGTGCTACCCGCCTGAATCACCTTAAACTTGATTTCATTATCTGGAACCCTCCCGGTCCATTTCGTCAACCATCAGTCCGGTCTGTACCACCCACTGGGGTACCCCCCCCTTTTTTGTAAGTGCTGGAAGGAAAGGAGTTACGCGGGCTGATTTTGTAAGTGTTGAATTTGGAGGGGTTAAGGATGTTTGTTTTGATTGAGATTCGATCGAGCTTTGTAAGTGTGGAAAGGAAAGAAGTTGCTGCGTCAATTCAGTAAGTGCGGAATCTAATGCCAATAGAGGTGCACAGCGCGAATGGGCCGGGGAAGGACTAGAAATGAATTGGGCACACTTTAACCCCAATGTAATTTTATAGAAGAGTAAGAAATTGTCAAGAGAAAAATGGGGGATTGGCTTTAGGGAAGGCTGATTCGGACCTCACGGAAATCTTATGAGGGAGACGGTACTGTTGCTGTGCAACGACGGGGACATCATCAGACACTCAGCGGGCACTGGGTAGGTGCCAAACCTGAGGCAGATTCGTTGCCCAAAATCGGGTAGGAGAGAAGCCATGCGCAAGTGGGTGAATCGTGGGTTGTCGTTAGGATTGAGTGTTTTGGTGAGCTTGAGCGTTTGCGATTTGGGGCGCGCGGACGATGGCAAAGCCGGTAATGATTCGAAACCGGCGATGGTGAAGCCGGTTTCTGAGAGCAAGCCGGAAGCGGGGTTGACGGACCGGGAGCGGTGGCTGCTGGAGCGCGTGGAGCAGTTAGAGAAGCGCGTGGCGGATCTGGAGTCGAAGGATGCGAAATCTGGGGCGGAAGCGAGCGTTGCGCCGGGCCTCAGTAATTCGAATGGAATGACGTCTGCGGCAAAGCCAGTTGTGGGTGCGCCATCGGCAATGCTGACGAGTGCGCCGGCGGGAGTGGTGCCGGCTTCCATGTCGACGAGCATTGCGGCCGCGATTGGGCCGAACAAGGATTCGAGCACGTCAACGAGCGCGACCCAGGTCCCAGAGAAGAAAAAGATCGAGCCGTTTTCGGACTACGACTGGACGTGGCTGAACGGGAATCCGCGGACGAAAGAGATTTTCTGGGACACGAAATTCTTCACGCCGGAAATTCGTGCGGACATTAACTACGTGTATGACTTCAATCATCCGGTGGACCATTCGATCGGAGGGTCGAGCGAGTTGTTCCGGTCGTCGGAAGTGCAACTGGAACAGTTGGGTGTCGGCGGTGATTTTCATTACGACAATGTGCGGGCGAGGTTGATGACGCAGTTCGGGATGTACTCGGTGACGACGCCGAGGAATGATCCAAGCCCCGGGCACGGGCAGTGGGATTTGGCAAATGCGTACCGGTATGTTTCGGAGGCTTACGGCGGATATCACTTCAATGTGCTGCATGGGATCAATGTGGATGCAGGAATCTTCATGTCGTACGTGGGCTTGTTCAGCTACTACAACTTTGACAACTGGGCGTACCAGCCGTCGTATGTGTCTTCGAATACGCCGTGGTTTTTTGAGGGCGTGCGGGTACAGATTTTCCCGACAGCGCATTTGAAGATTGAGCCGTGGTTTATCAATGGGTGGCAGTCGTATGCATCGGCGAATCACAAGCCTGGACTAGGCGGACAGATCAAGTGGACGCCGAAGCCGTGGTTGAACATCATTTCGAACAATTATGGATTGGGCGAGGACGACCTGTTCATCCATGGGCGCTCGCGGATTCATACGGACAATAGCATCGAGGTGAAATACTACGACAAGCCGGAGAAGACGCTGGACAAGATGGCGTTTTCGTTAACGGGGGACCTGGGTTGCGAGTATGGCTCGGGAGTGAGCTGCTATGGGAATCACAAGGGAGGGCCGAAGCAGAGCTTTGTGGGCTGGATGGGGTACAACCGGTTCTGGTTCCACAGGGATTTGTTTGGGCTGACGATTGGTGGCGGGCAGATCAACAATCCGGGGCGGTATCTTGTGCTGATTCCGCCCATCAATGGAGAGAGCGCGGTGACGGCCGCGACGAATTCGCCGTATTTTACGGGGAATCCGGGGGATCCGTTCAAAGCGTGGGATTCTTCGATAACGTTTGACTATATGCCCAAGCAATACATCACGTTCCGCGCGGAGTATGACTACCGTCACGCGAGCGTGCCGTATTGGACAGGACAGGGCGGGATCACGCCTCCGGGGGGGAACACCGGTTCACCGCAATTTTTTGTATGCAGCAATGGTTCTTCTTCCGGGCAGACGAGCCTGGGGGCAGCGGAGACGGCATGCGGCGGAGGGACGAGCAGCGTATGGTTTCCGGATTTGAGGAAGAATGAGTCGTTTATTGACTTGTCGATCTTGGTGAAGTTCTAGACGGCAAGGGCTGAGTAAGGCATTGCCGTCAGAGAGGCAATGGAGATTGCGAGGCGAATGAAGAGCCGTGATTGACTTCATTTGCCTCGCTACCCTTGTGCGAAACGCGCGAGGGTCCAGCTCGGCCATGTCCCCAGTGACGCGTTCGGGTGCTTCCGCAGTTGAAGGTCAGAGACTCCAGCGGAGCGGTGGCGCGGTCATTTTCCGAGATAGTAGCTTGCGCTAAGGTTTGATCGCGTCAGTTCCTTCACGTTCAGCTCGCCGATCTTGTTCTTGTCCAACCGTTCGAATTCGGCTTCCATATATTTCATAAATTCCTGTTTGGAAATCATGCCCTTATGGTCAGCATCCATGAGGAGGAGTAAGTGTTTGACGTCATCCTCTCCCAACGCCAGCTTGTCTTGAGGCTTCGGGACGGATGCCTTTTGAGCAGCCGCGCTCCCGAGCATACTCAAGGTTGCAAGCAGTACTACGGCCACAGTGATGAACCACACATTACTTTTTGGTTTGCGCATGATTGGCTCCTTGCTAGTCTTTGCAGCCCAGGAATCTGGCTTGCGGTCCTCCCGAACCGGGCTCGAGTTCTCCGGGATGCGGGAATTGGGATCCCGGATTTGGCAAATGTACACCGGCGCGACCGGGGCGTTCACGCAAAGTATTGATGCATTGAATCAAAATTTGTCAGACGTTGTGAGGTCGGAATAAGGAGCGGTCTGCCTCGGAAGACAGGCCCTACGAGGACAAGAAAACTGCCGGAGCACAGCGAGGAATCGCTGTGCCACGGGAAATGAAAAAGGGCACTCCGAATATTCGGAGCGCCCTTTTTTTGCGATGAGGTTGTGGGGACTAGGCGCCCATTTCGGCGTAGAGCTTGGAGATGGCGCCGGCGATGCAGAAGCCCCAGGCGAAGACGGGAAAGGTTTTGAATTTATCGGGGATGACGTACTGGTCGGTGGCGTCGGAGAGGGGAACGCCGGCCTTGTGCATTTTCTCTGCTTGCATTCCCAGGTCGTCGAAGAGGTCGCGCAAACTTTGAATGCCTTCCTGGCCGCAGACGGGGCCGTGACCGGGCACGAAGAGAGTGTCTTTGTCCCAAGAGGCGAAGGTCTTGAGGGTGTTGCGCCAACCGGACATGGTGCACTTTTCGTCAAAGCAGGCGGGATAGGCGTGATTGAAGACGAGGTCGCCGGAGTAGACAACTTTTTGATCGGGGACACGAACGATCAGGTCGGTGCCGGAGTGGCCGGGATAGTGTTCGATGACGATGGGGAAGTGGCCGAGGTCGAGATTCATAGGGAGCTTTGCGGGATCGATAGGCTTGTTGGGGAAGGCGAGTGGCGTTTTGTTGGCCAGGTCGAAGACGTTGCCAACGGCGCCGAGATCGCCCTGGGCGTGCTGGCGGGCGGCGTCGGTCTTGGCATCTTTGATGCGCTTTTCGATGGGAGCGAGGACTGCGGCGCGATCGGCTCCTTGGAGAGAGACGTAGGAATCGTTAATGCGCTTCGGGACGGCGCTGTGGGCCCAGAGTTGAATGCCGTTGGCGCCGTAGAAGGAGCTGCCCATGGAGTGATCGAAGTGGTAGTGGGTGAGAAGCGCGTTGGGAACGGGGAGTTGGGTGACTTTGCGATAGGCGTCCATCTGGAAGGCGGCGCCGGGGGCGGAGCCGAAGGCTTCGAGGAGGAGGCCTGCGTCTTTGCCGACGAGGAAGCCGCCGTTGCAGATGGTGGTGAAACCTTTGGAGGTGTCGGAGATGGTGGCGTAGAGGCCATCACCGATTTTGCGGACGGAGGCGAAGCCGGCGTCGGCGATGGGAGTTGGGGAGACGCGCGGGTCATCGGCAATGGCAGATGCGAAAGCGGGAAGCGGTAGCGATCCGGCGAGGGCGTAAAGGGCGCTGAAGCGTGAAGCACTCGAGAGAAATTGCCTGCGATTAAAGGGAGCAAACGAGTTCATTTGGGGACTCTCCAGGAGCGAAAGTTGGTGCGCGGAACAGGTCAAGTTTAGCAGAGGAGCGGGGAGAGGAGAAAACAGGAGAAGGGTGGGGATGGTGAGAGGCGAGATTCCAATTTGGAACATCAGACGAGGGATCGCTTGGATTAGAGGGAGATGTATCCGGTGGACATCCGGAGATGGAGAGGGAGTTGCAGGTGTTATCTCGCGGCCACCGCGAGGTTAAAGCAGGGTGTGTCCGAAGCTTGTGCGGCCTCGACTAGGAACGTTTTCGCGAGTGCGTTGTCCTCGGGAACAGATGAAAAAGCGTGTTTTGATGACCTTGAACCTCAAAAAGTCCGCCGAGCGTCGTGGCGATCTGGCTGCTTTTCGGATTTGCTCCTGCGATACCCTATCAGCCGCTGTACTTGCTGTTTATTCCAGTGATATGGACGGCGGTGCGTTACGGTCTGCCGGGGGCGGCGCTGACAACTTTTGGGATAAATCTGGGCATGATGTTCGCGGCGTGGGCAACGCAAACGCACAGTGGGGCCATGCCACGGTTACAACTGGCTATGCTGGCGCTGGGGCTGACAGGATTGTGCCTGGGAGCGGTGGTGAGCGAATGGCGGCGCGCCGATCGAGAACTGGCGAGGCGCGCATTGCTGGAAGCATTCGCCGGGGAAATCGGGGCAGCGTTGACGGGGGGACTCAGCCTGCGGGAAGGGTTGAGTTTGAGTGTGGCGAGCTTCGAACGGCACCTCGATGTGTCCTTTGCCGGTGTGTGGTGCCTGAACGAGCGGAGCAATGTGATGGAGTTGCAGGCGAGCGCCGGAAATTCCGACGGAAGGGAATTTCGAGAGGCGGGAACAGCGGCAATTGTGCGAATTGCGGAAGAAGGGAAAGCGTATGGTGTGAATTCCACTTCGGAGTTGGCTAACGTCGGAAGGTTACCGCGGGCACTTTCAAGAGAATTGTCCGCATTCGCGGGGCAACCGCTGCTGATGGACGGCGAAGTCGTGGGAGTGTTGGGGACATTTACGGCCGAGCCGTTAGGAGAGGACGCACTGAAATCCGTGGCGATGGTGGCGGTGAGTATCGGGCAGTTCGTGGGGCGGATCCGGGCGCAGGAGGAGTTGCGGCGGGCGAAGGAAGCGGCGGAAGCGGCGAGCCAGGCGAAGAGCGAATTTCTGGCAAATATGAGCCATGAGATACGGACTCCGTTGAATGGGGTGATCGGGATGACGGAGCTAGCGCTGGACACGGAGTTGAATGCGGAGCAGCGGGAGTATCTGCAGACGGTGAAGATGTCGTCAGACTCGCTGCTATCGGTGATCAACGACATCCTGGATTTTTCGAAGATCGAAGCGGGGAAGATCGACCTGGAAACTGTGGATTTCAATTTATGCGAATGGGTGGAAGCTACGCTGAAGACATTCGCGTTGCGAAGCGAGGAGAAGGGATTGGAATTGCTCTGCGAGATTGGACCTGAAGTGCCGGAGATTGTGGAAGGAGACGCGGGGCGGCTGCGGCAGATATTGACGAACCTGGTGGGGAACGCGATCAAGTTTACGGAGAAGGGAGAAGTGACGGTAACAGTGCGGACGGAAGGCGGGGAGGACGAGGACGGCGTGCTGTGCTTTACCGTTGCGGATACGGGAGTGGGAATCCCGGAGGAAAAACTGAAATTGATCTTTGATCCGTTTTCTCAGGCGGACAGTTCGACCACGCGGAAATATGGGGGTACGGGGCTGGGGCTGACGATATCGTCGCGG
>Ga0210389_10000228_pt1 | contig 58402 bp, 55 predicted proteins | sample IncBWH28OmetaG_FD_160127 | JGI IMG/M metagenome (GOLD analysis project Ga0210389, IMG submission 160127) | Forest soil microbial communities from Barre Woods Harvard Forest LTER site, Petersham, Massachusetts, United States - Inc-BW-H-28-O ... | reverse complement strand
TTTTTCGATTTGACCGACGCAACGCCACCCGATACCTGCGCTTTTACAAACCTTAACTCCGCTCCTTTTACATCATCCAAAAACACCGCAGGCCGCTGATCGTTCGTCGTAAAATGCAATTCGACATTTTCGAGCTTCAATCCTTCCACATGTCTTGCAAAAACGCCGTAAGCAGGCAAAACGCCAAAACTGCCGGCCTCGGGATAGCCTTTTTCCATTTCGGGCACCTCCCTGGTTGCCTGGTCAGCTGTACCGCCACCTTTGCTATAAATTTTGATGTCTTTAATATCAACATCCTTAATGGGGTGACCAGGCAAACCGACGATGAGCATACCCTGCCCGGGTTCGACATTATAAGCAATCACATTGCTGATGATCACCCTCCGCAACTCCCCAACCGGTACGCCGGCAGGACCGCGCATCCGGGCCCCAAGTCTTAAAAAAATCGGCGAATTAACGATGTCGCGCATGGTGATATTGGTGATCGTTACATCCTCAAGCAATGCCCCGTCAACGGCCTCCAGTGCAAGGCCGCGACAGTAGTTAAATACGCAATTGGAAATCGTAATATTCTTAAACCCCCCGTTTGATTCGGTGCCGAATTTAATGCGGCCGGTCGGCTCTTTAATTGTCCGTTTATACGTTCCATCCAGGAAAGATCCTTCTTCAAAACCGCTAACAATACAATTGGTTATGGTTACGTTTTCTGTTGCGCGGGCAAAGCCAAGGCCATAAGTACTTTTTAGGCAGATGCCGTCATCATGAGGGGAATTAACACTGCAATCGGACACATGTACATTACGGCAGCAATCTATATCCATCCCGTCGCGGTTGGTATCTTCTTTAATATTGCTGATGGTGAGATTATCCACCCCGGTTGCCAAAATACCGAACCAGCCCCCGTGGAAAATGGTTATATCTTTTATATTGACATTGCGGCACAGCAGCAGCGATATGGCTTTATTGGCCGACTGCTTGTCCTTTACATAATCATGGTAAAGTCCTTTACCCCAAATGGTACCCTGCCCCAGTATGGAAATATCGTGCAGGTTTTCGCCCCAGATCAGGCTGTTATGCCAGTGACTATGGCCGTAATCCTGGTAGGCATTGTCGGCCCCCGGTTCTGCCTCATCATAACCATTTTCGGCACTTACCGGTGCGGCAACCAGGGTTGCGCCCTGGTCCAAAAACAAGGAAATATTGCTTTGCAGGTGTATTGATCCCGACAGGTAATTACCGGCAGGCAGATAAACCGTTCCCCCGCCTGCACTTGCCGCGGCTTCGATGGCCTTGTTAATGGCCTTGCTGTCCAGGTTTACGCCATCGCCTTTGGCGCCGTAATCCTTCACATTAAAAAATGTGGTTGGTTTGATGTTTGCGGCGTTTGTAAAATATGCCCACAGCAAAAGCAGCAACAGAATTTTAGCAAAGCGTATCATTGGCCAAACGGTTTATAAAAACCAAATTTAATGATAGGATAGCCAAATCTACTTTTTATCTGCAACTAAAAACACCGCGCCATAAGCCGGCACAACCAGGGTTATCCCGCCTGAAACGTTGTTGCCAAGCGCAGTAACTGACTTAAAACTGGATGGGCCGCCCGTTTGTCCGCTTGCCGGTCCCACGCCGTCGACGTACACATTATGTGAAAACGGCGCATTATCCGACCCGCCTTTTAATTCGTAATAATAATATTTTGCGCCGATAGCGTAGTTGTTGAACTGAATGTTTACAGTATGGTCTGTGGAACCCTGGTTAACCAGGACAACGCCTGCCTGGCCCGAGCTAAAGGACGAGCCATAGCTTGCAATGTCGCTGCTGCCGCTTACCGTGGAGCCCACCATCCGGTCGCCAAAATAGTGCTGAAAAAACCACATGTAATAAAACGCCGGGCGTGGGTTCCAGGCTGGGGCGCCGGGCTCGGCGCCGCCGGAGCTGTTATTAAAAATACCCATGTCATCGCCGTTATCCCAGTTATTGGCAAGGTCCCAGCGGCTGGCCATGCTAATTTGATTTTTCAGGGCCTCGCCCAACACCATTACCGCGTGCAGACCTGCTATATTCGAAACTTGCTGACTGGAGCCTGCGGCTTGTAAATTCCATTCATCAAGGGCAACCGGCTTCTGCGCTACCCCTGCGCTTTGTGCAGATGTTGCCACCCAGCTCATCATAGTGCTGGTAGCTGGTCCCGGCGTACTAAATATCACGGCCGGTGTGGAATTATCATTGAATGGGGTATAGTAGTTATGCACCACGTAAAAATCCGGCGAATTACTCACTGCTGATAACACATCGTGGTTCCAATTACTCACGCCGGAGGTGTTGCTTTGGTCGTTTGTGGTAGTAAGCACCACGCCGATCTTAATGTTCGCATTACCAACCTGTGCAGCGGCAGCCCGCATGGAGTCGGCAAAAACCTGGAAATGGGCGCCGTAAACAGTACCGGTTATTAGGGCCGGCTGACCGTCCTGGTTTTTAGTTACATCGATGCGATAGCCTGCCTCCCAGTTGCCATAACATTCGTTGCCTACTTCCCAGTAAGTGGTTCTGCCTTTGTCATAACGAACCCATTGAGCGGCCAAATGGGCAGCGGTTTGTGCCGGGGTGGGGCCTGTTCCATAGCGCGCATAGCCGTAATTAACAGTTATCAGGCCGGTGCTGCTGGTTTGCTGCAATACTTTGTAGTAATTATCGAGGCTAAGTGTCCAAGTCTGGGTATTGTTGCCAAACCAGTAACCGCCGGGTGAGGCATTGCCGTTCAAATCGAGCAAATTGGCCGGCGCGTCGGCTGGGGCGGCTACATTTCCGTTACCATCGCCATTCCAAAAATATATGTCGGACAGGCTGCCGCCGGGCGCCCTGATGATATTGGGCGAAAGTGCTGTAATGTTAGCCATTAATACCGGCTGGTCAACCACCTGGCTCATAAACGGGTTAATATTGTTGCCAAACAACAGGCTGGAAACTTTTGTCGTGATCTGGCTCAAATCAACCACAACGGTAACCGCGCCATTAGCCGCCGGCTTTGAAACCGTTTGCGTGGCCGATGGTGCGGTAAAGGTTTTGGCCTGCCAGTTACTTAAAAAGAAGCCCTGCGTAGTGGCGATGGCTGGGTCGGTACCGGTAACGATAGATCCGCCCGGGCCGGTCCCTACGCCTGTGCTGGGCGGGGTATTCGTATTATTATTGTTGTTTCCGCCTGAATTATTCGCCGGCTCTTTTTTGCACGATTGCATCAGGGCTATGGCGGCGGCAATAATTATGGTTGTTTTGAGAATATTTTTCATATCATGGAGTTCATTTTTAGTTAGACCTATTTATCGCGGACGCACGTCATTTTTTTAGTGTCCGGATGAGCGGGGATGTTTAAATTGAAAACAGGGAAAAGGCGGCAGCCATAAGAATGTGCTTAATTTTGCCATTCAGATCACTTGAAATATATCCGAATCCATAACCTGGCCATCTGCAATCTTTAACCGGATAAATATCATTGGCAATCAAATAAAAACCCGGTTCCCGGTGTAAGTTTCCCTGAATTCCTTTGGGATGCACATTTTTTTTCGTTTGAAAATGCGATTGAAGTTGGAAATATTGTTAAAACCACATTTGTAGGCTATCTCTGCAACCGTGGTGGTGGAGTCGATCAACATGCGCGAGGCGTGGCCGAGCCTGATCTCGTTCAGGCTGTCGATAAAAGTTTTCCCGGTGCGTTTTTTTATGAAACGGCTAAATGATGCTTCCGGCATATTGGCAATGCGCGCCACCTCGGCAAGCGTAACCTGCTTGTTATAGTTGCTGTTCATATGCTCAAATACCCGCTCAATGCGCCGGCTGTTATAATAAAACTTTTCATTGGTAAAACTTGACTCCGACAACGTTTTCATGTTACGCGAGGTAGACAGGTCATGCAGGATGGAAAGCAGCTCAAGCACAGAGTCGAACCCGCTTTTTTTATCTAAAGCTAACAGGCGGTCCTTCAGCGCCGTAACCGTTTCAGGCGCAAAGGCAATCCCTCTTTGCGAACGTTCAAGCATATTTTTTAAAAAGCTGAGCTGGTTGCGCTTTAAAAACTTTTCATCAAAAAGGTCCTTGTGGAACTGGATAGTCACTTCGATGATGGCCTCGTTTTGGCATTGATGTGTAAACCAGGTGTGGTACAGGTTGGGGCCGACTAAAACCAATTCGAGGTCGTCGATCACCTCAATATGGCCGCCCACCACACGCTTGGCCCCTTTGGCATTCAATACCAGGTTAAGTTCATACTCGTCATGATAATGAAGCGGAAAGTCAAACTTCTTTTTAACTCTTGAAAAGATCGTAAAGCAATCGCTGGGTGTCAGCGGGGTAATTTCACGCATCACATTGCTTGTCATCGTAAATAACTTAGTTGTACAAAAATTCAAAATTATGATACGAATTTAACATTATTCGTCAATAGCGGGTGGTGAATGGCGAGAGCGAACGCGTTTGAAATGTGCTCATAATTGTTCCCACCCGGTATCTTGCTACTTAAGTCACCACCCAACGTTCATCAAAAAGCCACCACCGGTTTTATTGGTCTTAAGTCTGAAGTCATAAGCCCAAAGTCAAAAAATAAATATCAATTGACCTAAGACTTTGGACTAATGACTTTAGACTTCTTTTACATAACCGGCGATGGCTAAAAATTAATCAACTATTAAGTAAACCCGCATTGTTACAGCGTTTTTGCAGGAAGCATCAGGCCATTTGGCCGATGCTTCCGTTACTATTCTTATTTTATAAATGCAACTTCATCAAAGTACATGGTCTCGTTCACGTCGCCGTTCATGCCCTGTAAAAAGAATCCCATTTGCGAAGCCGGTGAACCATTATTCCAAAATGCCAGGAAGTTGGGGTTTGTGGACGCCTGGGTTGGGGAAAGCGGAATTTTAAAGTAAGTCCAAACACCAGGCGGAACAGTTACTAACTGAGCTGTGTATGCATTAGCGTTTTGAACCTGGCCATAACCACCAGCCATTTGATTGCCGACAAGTACAAGCGTGTGTTTTGCCACACCGCCTTTAACCCAGAAGGACAAGTATTTGTAACTCGGGTCAAAAGCAATGCTGGGATAATAATTAGCCCAGCCTTCAATTTGCCATGCGCCCGCCGGATAACTTGCTTCCAGTGAGTTAGTACCTAAGTATTCATGCGGGGCGCCGGGCCGCGAACCAGATGGGCCCGACCAGGAATTATCGCCCCATGAGTTCTGGAAGCTGCTTTTGTAGTAAATGGTATAAGCGTTGTCGAGGTCATCGAATGATACCGTTGAAGCAGTTTGAGCATTGGCGTTAGCTCCGGATGTATAGGTAAACAACAGCGTCGACTCGGTGACGGTTGTGGTTGCCGGGAATTTTAACACCAGGGTGCTGTCGTTTTGTGAAACGATGTTCAGCGCTTCGCCGCTTGCCCTTAGTTTTACGGACGAAACCGATGCAAAACCCTTACCGGCAAGCGCGATCTCCGAATTCGAAAAGAAATCGAAATCGGTAACAGCGGTAATGGTTGGCGGCGGCGGCAGCACGGTAAACTTATAGGTGGCCGTACCATACAATGTAGTTATTACAAGAGTATTGGGCTGCGGCTGCACATAAGGGATGTTAGTTGGTATGGTAAAAATAATGGAGTGGTCCGAAATAAGGCCACGCCTAAAATAAACATCAATCCCGTTGATATACAAATGGGTGGCGGCGCCCAGGTTGGCGCCGTTAACCACATAAATATTGCCCAAATTACCGGTAACCGTTGTTGAGTCAAATGCGGCAGTTGTGCTGTGCTGCGTATCCAGAACGGTATCAATTGTAATAACACCCGAAGAACTATAGGTGGTATTATACAGCGTAACAGTATCCGATGTGGTTTTACTTACCGTTTGCACCGATGCGATCGTCGGCGCACCTGTACCCGGCGTAAACCCCATACTGTTTTCCTTTTTACAGGATGCCATACCGAATATTACCAACGCCGGTAATATCCAGTAATAAATTTTTGACAGTTGAATTTCCTTTTTCATATAAATATTTTTTAAATTACTTGAACGTATAAGATACCGGCGGCTGCACCAGGTTTGGATCAATTTGCGATTCAGCAACCGGTACAGGGGAATAAAAGTTTGCATCGGTAGGGGTAAGATGCAGGGAGTAGATTACCGGATTATTATTGGCCGTGTTGCTATACGTACCCCTTTCCTGCTGGCTGATGATAGAGATAGCTATCGGATGATGGGTCGGGCTTGTTGCCGATCCTGCGGTCTGGTAACCATCCAGGCGGCACAGATCGAACCAATAGTCCTGCTCCAATGCGAATTCAAGGCGCCGCTCCAGCAGCAATTGCTGGTAAGTAAACGACGTAACGGTTGGTACGCCAACCCTTGCCCTAACCGCGTTAAAGTTTGCCACAGCTTCGGGATTTGATGTCGACGCGGTAAGCGGTATGCCGGCGCCTGGCTTAACGCCAGCTTGCTGTCCCAGTATAGCTTCGGCATCGATCAGCAGCACATCCGAATACCGTTGGATGTAGGTATTGTTTCCGGATGCCTGGGATGCGCTTTTGCCACCGTTGTCAGCAGGCGTACCCACCACGTATTTTTTTGCGGCCGCATTCATATTCTGGGCGCTTGCGTTGATCGGGAAGGTATAACCGCCTGACGCAGCATCAAGATCGGAGTAATGGCTGCCCGGAAGCATGATTGTTGAATGCCTGCGGGTGGAATCGCCGCCTTCGGCAACAAATGCATTTTGCAGGTCGATTGTCGGCCCAAAAACTGCATAGCCATCACCTGTGCCGGTAATCGTGCTGTTATAAGCCCATGAAGCCTGTATGGAATTGCCATAGTCATAGCCACCATTGGGGCCATTATAAATCCATTGCATAGCAAGTATGCTCTCCTTGTTGTTATTAAAAGCGGTTTGAAATAAATTTTCGTAAACCGGCAACAGTGAAAACTCGCCGCTGTTGATCACCTTTTCAGCTTCTTTTTGCGCATCCACATAATCCTGCATATACAGGTACACCTTGGATAACATTGCCGATGCCGAACCGCTATCGCCATGCCCGGTACTTGCAGTATTTGCCGAGCAGTTGGCTTCTGCAAATTGCAGGTCGCGTACGATTAACTTGTAAACATCAGATATCGGGTTGGTTGGTACGGATTGAAAATTCTTAATATCCTGGAGCGGATTTTCAACGATCGGCACGTTCCCGAACACACGCACCAGGTAAAAATAAGCCACGCCACGCATTAAATGGGCTTCTCCCAACGCGTTATTTACTGTAGCCTGTGCCACGCCAGGGACGGTTGACGGGAGGTTATTGATCAACCCGTTACATTGCGCCACCACTGTGAATGGCGAATCCCATGCGGCAAGGATCTCGGGGTTGGCATTCGGCGCCGACCAATTGAAGAAAGCGTTAACATCCGACGAATAGGTAAACCCGTTACCGCTCGATAATTCGGTAATCGCCCATCCAACTTTGTTATTCCAGCCAAACCATGGCGATCCGTACAACCCATTGGTAGCCGCTTGTACCTGGCTTGTGGTTTGGTAATAATTACCTACCGTAACACTGGATTCGGGCGGACGGTTAAAGAAATCCTTTTTGCAACCGGCAGCCAATACACTTGCCATTGCCGCCATGCCTGTAATATATTTTATATGTCTTTTCATATCAAATTTCATTTAAAAAATTTAAAACTGCGCATTAAGCCCTAACGTAAAAATACGCGGCGACGGGTATCTTCCCATATCAACGTTCATTAAAAGCGGGTTTTGGTTAAACGAACCTATTTCAGGGTCAAGACCGGGATATTTGGTGATAACAAACAGGTTTTGCCCGCTTACATATATCTTTAAGCTGTTCATCGCTACCACTTTTGCCCAGCGTGGCGGCAAATTATATCCTAAACGCACGTTTTGTAAACGAAGAAATGATGCGCTTTCCAACCACCTGTCAGACATTACCACATTGGGGTTTCCAAGGCCTCCGCGTGGCGCAGGTATGTTTGAGTTTGGATTACTTGGTGTCCAGAAGTTTGCTGTTGAAGCCAATTGGTTTTGATATAAACTTGATAAGCCGGCTGTTTGAACTTCAAGGGCATCCAGTATCTTGCCGCCATAGGAGCCGTAAAAGAAAACGGACAGGTCAAAATCCTTGTAAGTGAAGTTATTAGTAAAACCATAGGTAAAATCGGGGTTAGGGTTACCGATTGGCCCCTGGTCGTTTTCGTCAACCTTGCCGTCATGATTGATATCCTGGTATTGCAAATCGCCCAGCCAGATTGTATTGCCCAGCTGATTGCTGACAACCTGCGGCGTGGTGCCGGTAACGTTTTGCGGATGTGTTGACAGGTATTCTAATTGTGCCTGTGTTTTTACTACACCCTGCACCTTGTAACCGTAAAACTCACCAACGGGCTGGCCAACTATGGTCTTTGTGGCAGGTAAGCTGATAAAAGCGGTGCCTACGGATTCACTGTAGCCCGGAACACCGTTTAAGGATGCTATGATATTGGTATAGTGTGAAAATGTTAAAGTCGTGCTCCATTTAAAATCCTTGCCCTGGATGTTCCTGCTATTGATGGTAAATTCAAACCCCTTGTTTTCAATATTGCCGGCATTTATGTACGGAGGGGAAATACCGGCCGGGTTATCTCCATATTCGTTAGGCCCGCCCAAAAGAAAATAGGGCAAAGGCTGCTGGAACAGGAAGTTTTTGTTTGTTTTGTCGTAAGCATCAAAAGTTATGTCGATGCGATTGAGCAAGGTTAAATCGATACCGATATTTTTTTGAACGGAGGTTTGCCAGGTAACACCCGGATTAGCAGTATTAGCTATTAAAAAGCCAGTACCGAAAGCGGTAGCTACTCCCTTAAGATAAGCGCCGTATGCGTACTGCCCAACGTTGGAGTTACCTGCTGTACCGTAACCTAACCTGATCTTGATATTATCCGCAAAGTTTTTTATGCCGGACATAAACGATTCTTCGGATAAGCGCCATGATACCGCTACGCCCGGGAAATAACCGACTTGTTTATTGGGATCAGGGTCGAAGTTTGTGCTTTGGTCGGTGCGCATGTTAGCTGTAATGCTATATTTATTATCGTAGGTGTAAATGATACGGCCAAGGTATGATTGCATTGCCTGGTCATACAAGCCTTCCGGAATAGTTGCAGCTACGGCATTCGCAAGCGCTATGCTCTGTATATTGTTACCGGCCGGAAAACCAACGCCTGAAAGCGGAACATAATCGTAATTTGATGCCCAAACCTCACGGCCTGCCAAAGCGGTTAGGTTGTGTTTACCCCAGGTATGCGAATAATTAAAATATTCTTTCCAGCTCCAGTAAGTGCCGCTTGTAATTGCCCTGTTTAATGTGGCGGTAGCATTTCCAAAAGTTGCCCCGGCGCCGGTTGCGCCATATTGATATGTTGGGTTAAAGGTTTGTCCATTGGCCCAGTTAAAATCTCCGTCAAGTTCGGAGCGGAGGGTAAGGTCTTTAAAAAACTTTATTTCAGCATAAAAACCACCCTGCACCTCGCTCCTGGTTAGCGTATTGGTGATGTTGAGCGCTTGAAAAACCGGGTTCGGTCCGCCCTCAACAGTGCCTCCGGATACATCAGGGCCTGCATATGATCCGTCGGCATTATAAACCGCCTGGTCGGGCGCGGCTAATAAGGCATTATAAATAATACCGGTATTACTGCCCATGCCAACATTCTGGTCACTCCGGCTGGCGGTAAAATCGGTGCCGATTTTTAACCACTCTTTTGCCTGCGAATTTACATTGCCGTGGATTGTATAGCGGTCAAAATTATAACCTAAAATCGTACCGTCCTGCCTGAGGTAGCCCGCCGAAATGGCATAATCAGACTTATCGGTACCGCCCGATACGCCAAGCGTATGGCTTTGCTCGGCGGCGGTCCTGAAAATAGCATCCTGCCAATTGGTCCCCGGCCCTAAAATGCTCGGGTTTGCAAACTCGGGCCTCGGCGGGACGCCAAAAGCCACGGCCATTCTGTTTTCCAAAGCCGCGTATTGCTGCAAATTGTCCATCTGCAAAAACTTGCCTTGCTTTTGCAGACCCGCAGAACCGTCGTAGGTAACCTTTGCCTGTCCCGCTTTTCCACGTTTGGTGGTAATTATAATAACGCCAAATGCGCCCCTGCTGCCATAAATTGCAGTGGCCGAAGCATCTTTTAATATGTCTATCGATTCTATATCATTCGGATTAAGCATTGCAAGCGGGCTAACCGTAGTCTCCATGTTGCTTGACCCGGGGCTGTTTAACTGCGCACCGCCACTGTAGCCGCCGAGAGCGTTGCCGCTTATTTCCACACCATCGATAACATACAAAGGCTCGCTCTGCCCGAAATTACTTATGCCGCGGATATGCACTGAAGTGGCACTGCCCGGTTCGCCTGAATTTTGCGTAACCGTAATGCCTGCCGCTTTACCCTGCAGCAATTGGTCCACGCTGGGTTCAGGAATGTCCTGGATGTCCTTAGCGCTAATCGATGAAATGGCGCCGTTTACGTCCCCCCTCTTCTGCGTACCGTAGCCGATGTTTGTTACTGTAACCTCGTTTAATGATGTAGACGATAATTGCAGCGAAACGTTGATGGTTGTTTTGGTACCTATTGTAACTTCCTGTGATTCCATCCCGATAAATGAAAACACCAGGATTTTACCGCCGGCAGGTACTTCTATGCTATACTTGCCGTTTACGTCGGTAACGGCTTTTACAGCCGTACCTTTAACAGTCACCGACGCACCGGGAAGAGTCACCCCTTTGTCGTCAGCTACTGTACCTTTGATCACCGTTGCCTGGTTTTGCGCGTAAACCTGCGCGCAAATGAAAAGGGTAAGAAACAGTGATACTATTCGTAGAATTTTTCCCATAATGTTTAGTTAGTTGAATAGTAATTGATTTGATAATTGATTTGCGTTTATTGATGTTTAATTGATTTTTTGTTGTTTAGGAAGTGAAACCGGTGTTAAGTCAAAAGTCTTAAGTCGCAAGTCCGAAGTCAGATTTTGGAAAAACACAAGGCAATCGACTTAAGGCTAAGCGTGGGGCTTCAATCAGATTTTGTTTTTTTCTGACCTGGGACTCAAGACTTAGAACTTAAGACTTTTGACTTAAGATCGCGCCGATAAAAAAATAAAAACGATTACTTAGGTTTACTTCTGAGCTATCGGTCTCGCACCAAAGCTCATTATTCATTATTGCAGTGGTAAAATTATATGCAATAAAAAGCCTTGTTGTGGATAAATAGGGGCACAAATGTCAACCTAACATATAATATTGATTATCACCGCATTAAAACCTATTGTGTCAGAATAACACAAGGAAAAAGTAACTAAAATTGACAAATGTGTACCTGCATTTGAAGGCATATGCTTTTTAAAGTGCAATTATAGTACCATAGCTTATGGTCATTAACAGCAACAATTGGCGGGAATTTGACGTGATTATCCGGATTCGCTTTGAGCAAATCCAAAGCGCTCACCGGCGTTCAAAAATGGTTTTTTAACAGGGAGGAAAATCTCACGTTGCCGTTCATAACCGTTTCAAAGGCTTTTGTCCGGGAGGACTCCTATGGAGATGGCGTTTCGTAAACGTTTTGAAAGGCGGTGACATGGCGGTGAAACGTGTAGGGGCGCCCCTTGTGGGCGCCTAAAATGCGAATGTAAACGATAATTGAAAGGCCATACCGGACGATAACCAACGCCGGACTTCGATCTCAGGGAGGGCACCCACAAGGGGCGCCCCTACCAAATGTTACGCATTTAAAATCATCGACTTTTTCGGGGATAGACACCCGGGAAATGCTAACGTAAATTTATTCCGCTTCCACTTCCTCATTCATGCTTTCCACGTACTTGGACGGAATGGTATTATACTCTGCTTTAAAGGTTTTAACAAAATATTTCTGGCTTTTAAACCCGACCTTGTGGCATATCTGCGAAATGGTAAGATGGCCGGTCTCCAGCAATTGCACAGCCCGTTTTAAACGCATCGACCGCACCAGTTCATTCGGCGTTTTGCCGGTCATCACCAATATTTTTTTATACAACGTATAACGGCTCACATACACCTCGTTGCTCAACTCTTCCACCGAAAAATTAGGGTTGGAAATGTTATTATCGATCAATACCAGTACTTTTTTGATGAACAATTCATCCGGCGAATCAACGGCCACGTCTGTCGGGGTAACATCAACCTGTTTCTGATAGGTTTTGCGCATGTATTCCTGCTGGCTCAGGATGTTCCTGATCTTCGACTGCAATATCTCAAAGTTGAAGGGCTTGGTCAGGTAGTCGCTGGCGCCGGTTTCCAGCCCTTTTAGCTGCTGGTCCTCGCCGGTTAAGGCGGTAAGCAGGATAACCGGGATATGAGAAGTTCGTTTGTCGCTCTTTATTTTCAGGCAAAGGTCGTTCCCGTTCATTTCCGGCATGCTGATATCGCTAACCACTAAATTAGGATGCTGGGCCAATGCTTTTTGCCAGCCTTTTTTGCCGTTTTCGGCTTCGATGATATTGAATGACGCTTTTAAGTTATCTTTAATATAGAACCTGAAGTCATCGTTGTCCTCTACCAGTAATACGGTTGGTTTCTTACAGTCTTTATTTGATCCGTTTTTAGGCGACATTTCACCCGGCAAAAACTCCGACGAGTGGTTAAGCAACAGATCGCTGTCAACAAAAATATTTTTATTAACCAGCCTTACAGGTAGCAGCACGGTAAAGCAGCTGCCTTCGTTAAACTCGCTTTCGACAAAAATTTCGCCGTGATGCAGTTTAACAAATTCTTTAGTAATGGATAATCCAATGCCGCTGCCCTGGTTCAGCATCGACCCGGGGATGTCGTTCTGAATAAAGGGTTCAAATATCCGCTCCTGCTTATCTTTGGCTATGCCAATGCCTGTATCGATCACCCTTATCTCCAGGAACTTGTTATCCGCGTCTTTTTCAATCAAATTAAGGAGCACGCTGACCTGCCCGCCCTGGTGCGTAAACTTGTAGGCATTTGAAAGCAGGTTGAAGATGATCCGCTCGATCTTATCATGATCAAAGCTGGTATAAAACGACTCTGTTTCGGAATCGAAAATAAATTTTATATTCTTTTGATCGGCGATATCGCTGAAGTTATAGGATAGGTCCTTTATAAAGCTGATGATATCGCCGTTTTTTTCGTGCAGCCTAAGCTCCTGGTATTCCATTTTCCTAAAATCCAGCAACTGGTTAACCAGGTTCAGCAAGCGTTTCGCATTCCTGTTTACCAGCATTAGTTGGCGCTGTATGTCAGGCTCGGGAATTTGCTTCAGTATTTTATCTACCGGCGCCATGATGAGCGATAAAGGTGTACGGAACTCGTGGCTGACGTTGGTAAAGAATTTGATCTTCATCAAATCGAGTTCGTGCATGCGGTGTGCTTCTTCCCGTTCTTTTTCTATCGCAAACTGGGCCCTTAGTTTTTCAATACCACGCCGGCGCAGGTAAAGCAGCGAGCCGATTATCAATAGCGCATATAGCAGGTAAGCCCAGGCGGTTTTCCAGAATGGCGGCAGCACCTTTATATTTAAGGTGATGGAGCTATCGCCCCAGTTTTCGTTGCTGGTGGCCCTCACTTTAAAAACATAATCGCCGGGGTCAAGGTTGGTATAGGTCGCCTTCCTGATCTTATTGTCCGCACTTATCCATCCGGGGTCAAACCCCTGCATCATGTACTGGTATTTCACCTTATCGGGGTTAAAAAAGTTGAGCGCGGCAAATTCAAGTGCAAAAGCGTTGTCATCATACCCAAGGGTTAATGATTTTGAATTTGTAATTGACTGCGGCAAAATAACGCGCCCGTTTATTTTCTCCCCTACATCAACGCTTTGATTAAATACCTGGAAGTTGGTAAAAACCAGTTCCGGAACCGTAGTATTGGTGTGCAGGTTTGACGGTTTGAAAAGGTTGAAGCCATTGCCTCCGCCGAACAGCAACTCCCCTTCCCGGGTTTTGAGCGAGGAGTTTTCGGTAAACTCGCGTCCCTGCAAACCTTCGGTTTCATTGTAATTTATAAAATGAAACTTTAGCCCGGCCCGGCTGCGGTCGACCACAATATCCGATACACCGTTCATGGTGCTTACCCATACATTGTTTTTATCGTATTCCTGCATATCGATCACCGTATTATCGGGCAAACCATCCTGCTTGCTGACATTGGTAAATCTGCCTGTCTTATAGTCGAATATCCCGATCCCTTCCCGTGTGCTCACCCATATCAGGCCAAAACTATCCTCCATGACATTATTGGTGTTATTGCTGATGAGGCTATACGGATCTTTTGGATCGTGAATGTAATGGACAAACCGGTTTGTTTTGTGCTGGAGCACATCCACGCCATACGATGTCACCACCCACAGGTTTTGGTGATCGTCGGCCAGCATCTTGCTCACATAATTGGAGTGGATGGCATTGTCGCGGCTGTTGTAGATATAGTGGGTAAAAGCCTGTTTTTTGCTGTCGAACACATTAAAACCGGCAGACAGCGTACCCACCAGCAAATGATGGTCGGCGTCTTCGGTAATGGAACAAACCCGGTCTTCAGAAATACTGCCGGTATCGGCTTCGTTGTGTTTATAATGTTTAAATCCCCTGCCGTCAAAACAGTCAAGGCCGCCAAAATAGGTGCCTATCCATAATTTTTGATCATGGTCAATATAAAGGCAAACCACCACGTTATTGCCCAGGCTATTGGCGTTATTGGCATCATGCAGGTAGGGCTTGAAGGTTCCGTTTTTCCTGTCGTAATAAATCAGGCCGCCGCCATTGGTACCTATCCATATATTCCCGGTTTTGTCTTCCGCAAAACTATTGATATCGCTAAAACTCAGGCTTCTCGGGTCCGAAACCGGGTCGGCCAGGTGATGCGCATACAACGGGAATTTAATGATGCTCTCGTGGTAGTAACCCACCCCTTTTTTATAGGTACCCGCCCAAATGATATTGGTATTATCCTTATAAAGCAGGGTAATGCTATTCTGCCCGATGGTTTTATTGTCGTCTTCGCGGTTTAGCAGGTACTGAATTTTAAAATCTTGTTTATTCAGCAAATTAACGCCGCCGTGGTCAGTCGCTATCCAAACCCTATCCTTATCATCCTGTATCACGCTCGAAACAACGTCGGTATTCAGGTGAAACGGATCGTTTCCTTTATCAATGTGCTTAAATATCTTGTTTTTTAAGTTTACATAGTAAACGCCGGCCGAATAAGTGGGCACATAAGCCCAAATGTCGTTTTGTCCGTCGATATATATTTTATAAGATGAGTTGAGTTCAGGCGGCAGTTTATTGAAAACCATCGAACGGTAGTTTACCTTGAGCGTAGTGGGATCCATCCGCTCAAGCGCGCCATTACGGTACGTGAGCCACAGGTTACCCCTGGAATCTGCCGCGAGGTCGGAAACAGTGTCCGCGCATATCGCTGATTTGTTTAGGGCCGAGTGTACCAGGTGGACCGTTCTATTCCGTAAGGGGTCATACCTGTACAGTCCATGTGCCTGATGCAGGAACCAAAAGTTGCCTGCGCGGTCCTTTTTTACCGCGGTAATAAACCTGTCGGGAATATTGATGGACTTTAGATAGCCGGTTATATTATGGACGAATTTCTCCGTAGCCGGATCATAAATATTAAATCCATCGCGCGTTTCTATCCAAAGCTTGTCGCCGGGCCCCTCGCTGATACTTACGATATAATCATCATCGATCGAAGTAGTATCGCTAACCGAGTGTTTAAATATCTTAAATTTATACCCATCATACCGGTTCAGCCCCGACAAGGTGCCAAACCACATAAAGCCTTTGTTGTCCTTAAAAATACAGGTAACTTCGTTGTGCGAAAGCCCGTTGTTGATGTCGAGATGAGAAAATTGAAACTGGTTATTTTGCGCGCTGACTCCGGCGGCAAAATACATCATCATAATAAAAGTAAAAATTTTACATTTCATAAATGTATTTTTCGAACCTGACGCACTAACTTGATCGAATAAAACCTAGGTTTGCACCGGTAAAGTTTTTTTACTAATGGTCAAATTTAATTTAATACTTGCAGTGTTTGACCGACCAAGTCAGAATTGCTAACTTATCAATGATTCCCCTTAATTGATAGTGAAAAAAGAATTTATATGTCTTATTAACATTTAATTTACAAAATAGAGAGGGCATTATTAAGCTTTCTTCAAAAGTAAACGTGATTAAGAAGTATCAGGTAATACTATTTTTACAATTCTTGATTTATTATTAACACCGTTGTTGCCACGATCATGTTCAAATTCGTCAGGATCAATAAAATACAAACGGTTAACTATAATACTTTTATTTCATTTTTTATATAAGTTCCATGTCTTTATAAAAAGTTTTAAAAAGTTATAACAAGTTTTAATATTAACAAATAGTTTAAATTCCCGGTTCGGCAAACATCCTGGTAAACATTCGGTTAATATATATCAACCTGATTTTTAATGGACATAGTAAACGACAAGCCCTCACAAGTTGAAAAAAAGCATAAGAGAACACTGAGGCAGCGACTCGGTGTGTTTTTTGTTGATATTTACAAGATACACCTTTTTATCCTCCGATTTTTCAGGGAGGCTTTTCTGCCACCCTATGAGTTTAAAGAGGTGATAAAACAATGCTATGAAACCGGTGTGCGTTCGTTACCGCTTATCAGTGTTACCGGGTTTATCGTCGGTTTTATATTTACCAAGCAGTCGCGCCCCTCGCTGGCAACCTTTGGGGCAAATTCATGGCTGCCTTCGCTGGTATCCATAGCCATAATGCGTGCGCTTGCGCCACTGGTTACGGCGCTTATCGCATCGGGTAAAGTTGGATCGAGCATCGGCGCCGAGTTGGGCTCTATGCGGGTGACCGAACAAATCGACGCGATGGAGGTTTCGGGGACCAACCCTTTTAAATTTTTAGTGTGCACCAGGGTTCTGGCCACTACCCTGGTAATTCCCATCCTGGCAACGTATGCCGCCTATATCGGGTTAATTGGCGGATACCTGAACATTAGTTTTAACGAAGGCACCAGTTATACGGCTTTCGTCCAGCAATTTTTCTCGCCGCTGGTTTTTCTCGATTTTACGGCATCGCTCATTAAGTCCATCGTATTTGGCTTTACTATCGGCATCGTTGGTTGTTACCAGGGCTACTACGCCAATTCGGGTACAGAGGGTGTTGGCAAGGCCGCGAACGGCGCCGTGGTAACGGCTATGTTCCTGGTTTTTATTGAAGAAATTATTATCGTACAGATAACCGGCAATTTCCGCTGAAACCATGCATAAGGACAAAACGAAAATAGATCACAAAAACGTGGTGATCAAAATCAGGGGGCTTGAAAAGGCGTTCGAGGATTATGCAGTTTTGCGCGGTATCGATCTTGACCTTTACCAGGGCGAAAACCTGGTTGTTTTGGGCCGGTCGGGTTCGGGTAAGTCGGTGTTGATAAAACTGATTTCGGGCCTTTTGAAGCCCGACAGCGGGTCAATTGAAGTGCTGGGGCTGGATGTATTGAAACTAAATGAAAAACAATTGCAGCAGCTGCGCATCAGGATCGGGTTTTCGTTCCAGAGCAGCGCTTTATATGACAGTATGACCGTGAGAAAAAACCTGGAGTTCCCTTTAGTTCGGAACAAAAGAAACCTTACCCGGCAGGAAATTGATAATTCGGTGGAGACAGTGCTTGAAGCGGTGGGGTTGTCGCAAACTATTAACCAAATGCCGGCTGAGCTTTCCGGCGGCCAACGTAAACGCATCGGGATTGCCCGTACGTTAATTTTAAACCCGGAGATCATGCTGTATGATGAACCTACCGCCGGCCTCGACCCGATTACCTGTATCGAGATCAACGAACTGATCGACGAGGTGCAGCAACGTTACAATACCTCGTCAATCATCATCACGCACGACCTCACCTGCGCAAAAACAACCGGCGACCGCATATCGATGCTGCTCGATGGTAAATTTCAACGCACAGGCAGTTTTGAAGAAGTTTTTGATACAAAAGACAAAAGAATAAAACCATTTTTTGATTATAACTTTATAGATTAGCTATACAGCATCACCATGGATTTAAAGGAAAACAGGAGGGCGATCATCGTCGGCATCTTTTTGGCGCTTGGCGTTATTATTTTCGTCATCGGCGTTTTTACACTCGGCGGCCAGCAAAAAAGCTTTGCAAAGGCCGTAACCGTAAGCGCTGTGTTCGACGACGTTTCCGGGCTTAAAAAAGGGAATGATATATGGTTCTCGGGGGTTAAGGTCGGCACGGTCAAAGAAGTTAAATTCATCGGTATATCGCGCGTAGATGTGTCCATGCGTATTGATGAAAAGATCAAAGATTTTATTCATACCAATGCCAGCGTAAAGATCGGTTCTGACGGACTCATCGGTAACCGCATTATAGTAATTGAGGGTGGCAGCCCCGATGCGCCCGCCATCAGCAATGATTCGGTTTTGAAAGCCGAAGAGGCTTTGTCGACCGATGATATGCTTAAAATGCTGCAAAAAAACAATGCCAACCTCCTTTCCATCACGGCGGATTTTAAAACATTAAGCCACAATATACTCGCCGGCAAAGGTACGCTGGGTACCCTGCTGGCCGACAGCGCTATGGGCATGCAGTTGCGTGCATCAATGCGCAACCTGCAGGCCACAACGGCAACCGCGGCCAAATTGGCTGTAGAGCTCGACCAATTCAGCAATAAACTAAACACCAAAGGCGGCCTTGCGGATAAGCTGCTCACCGATACCACAACCTTTAACCGCATTAAAGCGGCTGCGGCCCAACTTCAGCAGGCAGCTGCCAATGCAAACACGCTTACTGAAAACCTGAACAAAGCCAGCAACAAACTAAACACCACAGATAATGCGATCGGCATTTTGCTGAACGACAAAAAAGCTGCTGCAAAGGTTCAAACTACTTTGGATAATTTGCAGCAAAGCTCTGTTAAACTGAATGAGGACCTGGAAGCCGCCCAGCATAATTTTTTATTGAAAGGCTTTTTTAAGAAGCAAGCAAAAGCGAGGGCGGATAGTTTGAAAGGGAAGTGATTGGAGATTAGAAATTAGTCCGAAAGTCAGCAAAGTCCGAAAGTCCGAAAGAAGCTGCGACTGGCGTTTCGGCGAAAATAACTCAAGTTTTATATAGAAGAGATTGGTTTTTGCGCGTTAATTATTCTTTTAGTAATTTCGTATAAAAGAGCAACGATGACACATCTTACTATCGACAATAAAAAATATGTGATTATCCCGGAAGAAAACTACCAGGAGTTGCAGAGGATCGCGGCTTTAAAGCGTGAGCCTGAAAAAACATTGACCGTCGACGAAGCACGTGAATACAGTAAGAGCCTGATTAGGAAAATGCTTTCACGCTAATTTTGAAAGTATTAAAATAATTTCCAAATTTATTCCATCATAGCCTTCACATACTTAAACCAGATGGAAAAATCTAAAATCGGTCGAATTCTTCTAATTGTCATTTGGACGCTTGTGGTACCCGTAGGGCTTCTATACGTATTTGTGCCGTGGTATAATAAACACGAAGTTTACAAATGGCCATTCGGCGTCCAGTCTAATGCCTTGAGAGTAAAATGGAAAATGCCGGTCATCGAAGACGACATGAGTCCGTCATACCACTACAACAAGCGTGAAAATAGGTGGGATGTATCTGATGAATATCCGGACGACAACCAAACTTTGCACATGGAGAAAACGGTTACAGTTGATACTAACACAAACAAAGTCGTCAAGGAGGAAGATGTATTCAGGCGAAAAATCAACGACACAGTCTTTCGAGAGCTTGCAGTTTCGTATAAATTTATAGGTAGCAGACCCTATATTGATACCGGGGTACTGATTTATATTTATAAATCTCCTTATTATTTAAATCACAATAACAAGGAAATCTGGCTCGATAAGAACAGCGTCGACAGCGTAGCTAAAAAGTGGCATCTTGACTACCTGGTTAAAGGCAAATAAAAAGACTTCCGAAGTTTTTAAAACTTCGGAAGTCTCGGGATAAAGCAAAAAATTACTCTTTGCCTTCCGGTTTGCTTGTTTCAGCGGCCGGTTTTTCTTTAGCCGCTTCATTGGCCTTTTGCAGCTTTTTCAACATCTCGTTGCCAATGAGGGCATCGATCATACCATTACCGCCGCCATCTTTCCCGCTCACCAATATATCAGGTACTAATTTGATGTTATTACTTGCCAGGGCTTCGGCTACGCGTACAATTGCGTATTGTTCGGTACCCATGGCCATGGTTTTTTGCTTTGTAACTTCGGCTTCGGCCAAACCTATGGCCTTGATCTTGCTGGCTTCGGCGCTGCCGTTTACTTCAGTGGCATTGGCGTCAGCCTTGGCGTTAACGGTTTTGGCTTCGGCATCCGCCTTAGCAATAGTGATGCGCACTTCGGCATCGGCTTTGGCATTAATGGTCTTGGCTTCAGCTTCACCTTTTGAAGCAGCGACTTTCGAAGCAGCCATCTGGGTGTTTATTTCCACCTGCCGGGTCGATTTTACAACTTCCGGCTGCATATCCGCGCCGGCTTTGGCGCTTTCAAATTCCTTACGCTCAATCTGCGCATTGCGCTGCATCTCGTAAGTAACTTTTTCCTGTTCGGCCAGCTTACGGTCGGTCAGGGTTTTCATCAGGGGTGCCGGAGGGACTATATCGCCAATTAGCGTATCAACACCAACCACGTTATAATCGTCGAGCACTTTGCTGATATGCATTTTAGCATCATCCTGCCGCTGTATACGGTTCGCCAAAAACTCGATCACGTCGCTCTTTTGCGCCGAGTTACGGAAATAGTTGGCGATGGTCGGTTCCAGCACCTGCGACACAAGGTTTTTCATATTACCAAACCTCGCAATTACCTTTGGCGCCTCGTTCCGTGGTATGTGGATGATCTGCGACACGTCCAGGTTAAAAGTAAAACCGTCGGACGAACGCACCGTAATGGTGCACAGGTTTTTATCCAGTTCATGTGCCTCCGTGCGGCTATCGGCCCAGTTGAGCACGATGTTGGTTGTCGGCACTATTTCCACCGCATGGGTGTAAATGTTTACCGGGTGCTTGCCCGGGTCAAGTGGTTGCTCCCAAACACCTTTTTGGTTCCGCTTAACAATGTTGCCATGTTTAAAGCTATCGCCGCTGGTATCGGCGCCTTCGGGGCCAACGAAGGAGTTGACCACACCCACATAACCGATGGGGATATAGATCATATCTACCTGCTCCACAATTACAAACCAGGGGTTAAGGTAATAGGTACCCGCCAGGATCACATCCTCCTGCAAGCCTTTCATGCCGCCGGCGTTGATAAAGGCCATCGGGTCCTGGAAGTTGCGGTGGTTTGGAACAGAACCACCCGCAATCTCGCCTTTCTCCAGCGGCTCGCCGTCAAGCGTGGTGATGATACCTACTTTGTTTTCCTGTATCTGGGTAATCGGGACCATCTCGATCTCAAACAAAAAGCTGTTGATACGGTAGCTACCCGGTGTAAGGAACGCGGCCTGCGGGCCTTTTTGGCCATTATTATTCAAAAATGAAATGGCATCCTGGAATTTGTCACACTCCACAGGCTTGCCCAGTACGCGGCCGGTGTCCATCGGAGCGCCGTCCCTGGCCTTTACCAGGCCCAGCTTATTTTGCTCGATAATGGTAAACGGCGCCATGGTGATACTGAATTGCCAGGGCCACATTGCCCAGTACAGGCCCGGAGCCAGCGCTTTGGCCTGCATACCGGCCTCGCCGTTTATGGCGATGATACGGCCGTCCGGCAGGCGCTTTTCGCCGGTGAGGGCGTACTTTTTAACCACCAGCCCGATACGGTCATCAGGCACGATCACCATACCAAAAAACACGCGAAGTACAAATTTGTACATCAGCAAAACAACTACGACAGGCACAGCCCACCATAGTATTTCTACATAATTGTTCATTTTTTTAGATTGAATTTATTTTGATTTTTTAACGGAACCCTTAGGTGCGGGCCCTCACAATAAATACAGCATTTGCAGTACCTGGCTGTATAGTGATAATTGGATAACAAGCAGTTTAAATTGTTACGGCAAGGTGCGAAAATATTTTGGTGGAAATTGTGGTGGGCGAAAATATTTGTGCGTTATTGATGAACAATTGTGGAGAAGGGAAAATCAAAATACTTTTAGTTCTGGAGGGGGCTCTACGCGAGACTTTGCCGGGGAGAAAGACATTAGTCCCCCTTTTTAAATTGATTTGCAAATCGAATCAAATACCAGGCCACGAACTTCGGCGATAACCTGGTTAACAAATAAAGCAGCTTAGCATCCCTCCCAACTAACACACGCGTTTTTTTACGCTGTATACCGCGGATTATGGTTTGCGCCGCTTTTTCGGGTGTTGTTATAAACGACTTCTCAAATTCTTTAGTGGCAATTTCATCGGTCTGCGCATAACGTGCATTTCGGGCGATATTTGTTTTGATCCCGCCGGGATGAACAGAAGTAACGGTAACGCCCGTTTTTTGCATGCGCTCTTCAAGCGCTAATGATTCTGTGAATCCCCTGATCCCAAATTTTGTAGTGCAATACGCCGCTTGGTTTGGAAATCCGGTAATACCAAAAACGCTGGATAAATTGACTATACTTGATTCCGTTTGTTTTCTCAAATGAGGTAAAAAGGCTAAGCTACCGTACATCATTCCCCATAGATTGATCCCGATAATCCATTCATAATCGGCAATGCTGATTTCTGAAGCGGTCAATTTGAAAATGGCCACACCGGCGTTATTGATAACGACATCCACGCGCCCGAAATGCTCAACCACGTCCTCCGCAAATTCGTAAAAAGCTACTTTATCAGCCGCATTAAATGCCTGGTAAAAAACGGTCTCAGGTCCTCCAACCATGTCTACAGTTTCAAGCAAGGCATTTTCATTGTTATCGTTGATCGCCAGTTTCGCACCTAACTTTTTAAATGCAACAGTCAGTGCACGCCCTATGCCCGATCCGGCGCCTGTGATAACAACGACTTTGTTTTCAAAATTCTTCATGCTTTTATTTTTTGTTCCAGCCGATTTAAAAAGGTATTAATTGGCTCGTAAACAGCCTCCGGATGGGTATTCAATGTAAAATGATCCCCTGGAACTTCAACGAAAGGTTCCCGCGGAGTGCGTACAAGCGGATCGGCCAGGGCATGGATCCTTAGATCAGGTTGAACTACCGGCCGTTCGGGTACGGGGGTAAAAATCAGTCGGAGCTGGTTGATAACATTCTCTTTATTGCGGGCCATCATCCTGTCAAATGTTTCTTCATAAATCTGCCTTGACGGTTTGCCTTTATAGCTTTGTGCGATAAATATGCTTTTCATGAATCCATTAAGCATCAGCCCGTTCCTGACCATCCAGTATAATACCTTTACATTTTTGATTGGAGAAACAGGCCGGTCGGGGTCCGTCCAGGTAGCAATTTGAACGACCGGACAACCCGCAACATGTTTAATATGCCAGGCTATCCACCCGCCCAGTGAATGACCGATAACAACATCCTGCCTTGTTATGCTATACTTTTCAACTAAACTTTGGGCAAAAGCCAAAACATTCATCCCCGGGAGCGGTGTATCGCCCAATAATTCCCAAAGGTTTAAAAAAGTGTGCTCACCTGGTATAAACGGTGCAATTTTGCTAAAAATGGATTCATTTTCGCCTAAACCATGAATAAATATAATTCTCATGTATTGATTATTTATAGGTTAGTCTAAAATAACGAGTTATGTCCGCTAATTTTGGCGGATAACCGTTGAAAAAGAAAAATTTAACCACAAAGACCGCTAAGAAGGCGCAGAGAACACAGAGAAAAAAAATTGACAAACTATTAAAGCTTTGCGACCTCTGTGTCTTCCCCTTTGCGCTCTTTGTGGTTAAAATCTTTAGTTATATTGAAGTATCCCATCATCCGGCGCACTTTTCTCAAACATTTTTTTGTCGTAAAAATAATTCTGCTCGATCTTCCAGGGTTTTTTATTGCCCATTTTTGGCAGCTTATCTAAAACGCGAAGCACATAGCCGGGGTTAAAATCCAGAAAGGGTTTAATTACCAGGTCAGGGTCATTTTGAACGGGTACACATTGTTTAAACCCATTCTTTGTCATATAATTAATAATGCGGCAGGTGTACCGGCTCGTCATTTCGCATTTCAACGTCCATGAGGCATTGGTATAGCCGGACGCAAAGGTCATATTCGGAATGCCGTCAACCATCAGGCCTTTATAGACAACTTTTTTTGAAAAATCCACTTTTTCGCCATCCACCAGGAATGGAACGTTATTAAAAAACTCGACGTTTAATCCCGTCGCCGTCACGATAATATCCGCCGCTATAAAGTCGCCGGAAACCAACTGAATACCATTTGTTGTGAATTTTTCAATGTGATCTGTTACAACATTGGCTTTTTTATTTTTTATCGCTTTAAATAAGTCGCCGTTTGGCGCCACACATAAACGCTGGTCCCAGGGATTATAAGTAGGCGTAAAATGTTTATCAATATCAAAACCTTCGCCCATGCGCCCTTCCATTGCTTTGCGCAGCGTTTTTTTCATCGTTCCGGGAAACCGCCGTGAAAAGGCATAGGAGAACCGTTGATAAAGGATCATCCGGAAACGGTTTATTTTGTAAGCCGTTTTTTTGGGCAACTTGTTATTGAGCCAAACGGCCTTCTTGTCAACGTCGGGTAAGGCCACAACATACGTAGGACTGCGCTGCAGCATGGTTACCTGTTCCGCTTTTTGAGCCAAAACCGGGATCATGGTCATTGCGGTTGCGCCGCTGCCGATCACCACAATTTTCTTCCCGGTGTAATCCAGCGTTTCGTCCCACTTTTGCGGATGTATAATCGGGCCTTTAAAATCATTATATCCCGCAAAAACAGGCGTATAGCCATTTTTATAGCTATAATAACCCGTACAAAGTGACAAAAACGAGCAGGTATAAAGCTGCGGGTCAACTAACCCGGGCGTCTTCACGGTAAGCGACCAGGTGGCCGTTTCGGACGACCATGAAGCACTTAGCAATTTATGTTCAAACCGGATATGCTTGTCAATCCCTTCGTCTTTTACAGTTTCTTCCAAATATTGAATGATGTCTTCACGTGGTGCAATGGCTTTTGGGTTTGTCCAGGGTTTAAAAGCAAAGCCGAACGTGTACATATCGGAATCTGACCGTATGCCCGGGTAACGAAACAAATCCCAGGTACCGCCGATATTTTTGCGTGCTTCCAGTATGATATACGTCTTGTCAGGGCACTCCGTTTGCATATAATGAGCGGCGCTAATGCCGGATATGCCGGCGCCGATGATGATGGCATCGAAATGAGTGGCGGTCATTTTAAGTTTATTTTAGGCGTCGGGCGTTTTGACAGATGAAATATAGGTATTTATTAAATAATATAATAAAATATTGATCTGCGACGAATCCAGCTCAAAACACCAGGTTTTAGCCCAAGGGGTCACTCGCAGATTTAAGTTAACCCACAAAATAGCGTAATACCAGAACTGCTTCACCAACTCGTCATGGCGAGGAACGAAGCCAACTCTACACATGCTAATCAAAGGACCTGTTGCCTGCGGGTTACCTGCCAGCCGCATGCCGTAAATTATAGCAATTCGTTTCGTTGACTGTCTGTTGTAGAGATTGCTTCGTTCCTCGCAACGACGATCTGGTGGGTTTTGCGGGTAAACTTAAATCTGCGAGAGACCCTGCGGGACCGGTGGTTTGTCTTAGCCCCCTTTCTGGAACAGACAATCGTTTATATTGGTCTTCTATCCCTCAATAAAAGTCAAAGCACTTTTCAACGGTCCGTTAGCTGATCGGTAAATTTTGAATTGATCAAATCGTTCGACCAGGATATTGCATAAATTTTCGGCCATCCAAAATTCAATTGCTGAATTTGGATCCCAGCCCAGTTTTGAATAACCCTCGCAAAATTGATATGAAGCGGTGGGGCTCCAAAATGCTTTGAATATTTCGTCGCGGCTTTCAAAATCACACCAATCATGCTGAAAAAAAAATAACATGGCTTTTGGCATAGAAATTCTGAATGCGGCAGCCTCTCCACTTCCTCCCCCTAATAGTATATCCCCAGTTTTTCCGTCAAATTTTTCTTCATCCAATGGTATATCTTCAAGCAATAGGTAGATGGCCACGTCTCTTGTCGGATTCTCGTATACAATGTCGAATGAAGACGGGCAATTTATAAACCCAAGCAATTTGTGTTTGTATTGGTCGATAGAAGACATACGTTGCCGAATAGACTATAAATATATCTATTATAGCCGATTTTGATGAAGCAAATCTTTATAGTCCCTGAGCGACTGAAGTTTAGTCCCCGCGGGGTCCTCTGCGCCGCGTTTAACAGGTGAACGAATTGCCAGGAGTATAACGGGCTTCGTTATTTTCGGGTCCGATGAGCACGAACCGCAGGGTCCTCTGCGAGAGACCCTGCGGGGACGGTGGACCATCATGCTTTACTTCTTGCAGGGACGGTGGACCATGATGCTTTATTTTTCTAAACTCTTAACATTATCATTCGGATTCCTGTCCACCAATTTACTATAAGGATCAATCCCTGCAAAGTCCGGCTTGCCCTGTACCACAATGTTAAAAGTATGCTCACCGGCTGTTAACTTGTATTTTTTCACATACAAGGGATTGGTTTGCCATCTTCCGGTTTTATCCAGGTTGCTGGCGGCAAATACGCCGATGTCGATATAGTCGTTCATTTTGGTTGCCGGCACATCGTTGCCTTTATTGTCGATATAAACCTTGGCTACATTCACTTTTAATGTAACTTTGTATTCGTTCTTTTTACCTGTTGGCACAGCTTTTACATCAAGCGTTTTATTTTCATAAAGCGTTATCTTCTGCCAGCTATCGCTTAAATAATATTGCAGCGAATCGGGTGTGTGTTTTTGCAGGTAGCGGTAAAGATCATTGGTTCCCGCAAACGGGCCATCCTTTTTAAAGGCATAAGCGTCTTTAAAATCACGCAGGGCCGAATTGAGAGTGTCCTCCCCTATCAGGTCGCGCAGGCCGTACATCACCACCGCAGTTTTGCCTCCCCATTCAAACCACGCGTTGCCGGGGGCTGTGATCAAAGGATGCTCTTTTTCATCCAGGCGCGTGCGAATGAACAGGTATGACCATAGCTGGTCCTGCAGGGGGCCCTTCATATTGTTCTTCCGGTATTTGCGTTCGGCCATCATCAACGCGCTGTACCTGGCCAGTCCCTCGGGAATGTCCAGGTTGCCAATCGTACTGTTCGGCGCAACCTGGAAGCGCCACCATTGCTGGGCCAGTTGCTGCGTGGTGAGAAAATATACATAATTGTCCTGGCTGGGCCTCACATAATCGGCATTAAAGCAATGGTTTTCCATATAGGTATCCAGCGTAGTGAGCGACGCCTCCCAGGGGCCATAAACCGACGTTTCGGCCAGGCGGATATCGTCAAAAGGATAATCGCCAAATGCAGCCGAAAAATAACGCAGCCCATCTTTATAGGCAGCCATCAACCTGTCCAGGTCTGCCTGGTGTCGCGGGTCATGGTAAATATTGATGTTAACTTTATGCCCGCCGGGCAGGGTAACGCTGTCTTTCATATTGGCATACCGTGCGGATACGATAGCGAACGGGCTATACATCCCGGGCTGGTTTTGCACATAATGAAAATAACTGCGCTGGCGCCTCACATCCCATTGGCCAACTAACTTACCCGGCGCAATCGCGGTTTGCCCCACAGGCACGCTCACCGTAACGTCTGTGCTTAACAGGTCGGCGGCACGACCTGCCTTGAGTGTACGTATGGCGATAGGGTCGTTTTGCGCGGGATCCTCATCGTTTTTTGGCGGCAAGCCGGCTTTCTTTCGTACGTATGGGCTGCCCACCTCGTCGTCGTCATCATAGCCTAATTCAGGCAGTCCGCCTTTAAAGAAGGTGCCGTTGCGCAGGTTATCTGCCGCGTAGAGGCCATTTTGAAAACCATTATAGGTAATAGAAGAGTTGACCTCGATCACCGCCGAATCGCCGGGGGCCAAAGGCCTGGGGAATTGATACATCCTGAATTCCGCCGTATCCATTGCCGGCCTGAAAAAACTCAGGAAGGCGCGCCTGTAAAGCAAGGGGTAGGTGAACTGCATGGGCTTACCGTCTTCCTTTAACGAATAGTCTGTCAGCTCATCACCATCCAAAAGCATTTTTGAAATGGGTTTGTCGTTTTTGTTGACGACGGTAACAAACGCCTTCACATATTCTGCCTGCCTGTCGGGGAAAAGATCGGCATACATTTTTATTTTGGTGATCTTGGGCAAAGGCAGGGCGTCGAAACGCTTCAATGTTTTTTCGTAAATGATGGCGCGATCCTCCTGCTCCGTTTTCATCAGCCAAACGTTAAGGTAGCTTACGTTGTAATAAACGTAACCGCCAACAGCCAGGAAGGCAAGCAAAACAGCAGCAGTGATTAATTTGGTCCGTTTATCAAAGCGTTCCCCAACCAACTGCAGCCGTTCTTTAAAGGACGAGGTAACGCCGCGATAGAAAAATAGCGCGGCAATGATGATGAGTAATCCGCCGTCAAGCAGCCAATAAATATTAAACCAGTAAACCGGTTTGGCCATGTGGCCAAGTCCGTCCATATCCGATACATTAAACCATGGCGTATAGGAATAGAGCAACAGGTTATAGTCAAATATGCCCGAGTTCCCTAAAAAGAAGATCGCCACCCAAACAAAAACCGCGATGCCGTGCGCCACAAATTTATTGTTGATGACCACGTGAACCACGTATGCAAACATCACCATCTCCAGCAGGCGGGGCATAATGATGGTGAAAATGAAGGTGAAATACATCGGGAAATTGAACTCATGAAAGCCTTTAATGAGTTGAACCGGCAGCCCAAGGATTATTGGGATAAAAGAGAGGCAGGCGCCCAAAAACAACATTGTCAGCAGCTTTGATCCGTTAAGCACCCAGTTTGGCGGCGGCAATGAATCATTGATGAATGCGTAGCGTGTAGTTTGATCGCGGTGCAGCGTTTCGCCCGTATAAAAAACGATGACGAAAAAGATAAAGAACAGGAAAGCATTGTTGAAAATATTGAGCAGCATTACCGTTCTTGGATAATCATTCACACCATTATTGCCCGAACCCATCCAAAACACAAAGCCAAGGAAGATAAGGCCGCACGAAAGAATGATCCAGAAATAGTTGTCGCGGGCAATATTTCTTAATTCCAGTTTGAAAAGGTTGTAAAAGGTGCTGCGATTATATGTTCCGCCGAAGCTGATTTTGGCCGTTTTTATTTTGGTTTGACGATCTTTTGAAACCACTTCGTCAATCGAGGCTTTATCACGTTTACCGCTGAAGAATTTTTCGAAATTAAAGGTAAAATAAGTGTAGGCCAATGCAAGCAAACCCACGCCCGTCCAAATGATCCTATTCAACAGGAAAACGCCGGTTACCGGCAGCAAAGTGGTATTTTGCTGAATAGTCGACGAATTATTGGACAGGGAACGGATAGCATTTAAGCCAAACGGATCGGCAAGCGTGATCACCGTAAAATTGACGGTAGTTTGAAAGAAAAACAGCGACAAAAAGTACCCCATAAAAAGCACGATACCACCGGTATATATCACTTTTACATTCCGCGTAACCGCTACCAGCCCGAAAAACAGGCACGACGTAAAAATGAGGTTTGGCAGTGCGATGGTGACGTAGGGATACAAATAATAGGTCAAACTATTAGGACCGTACTTGCTTGCATCACGCCAGCCCATAGCAGGCCCCAGTTTGCTCCCGATGAAAATGCCAAACAGGATGGAACTGCTGATAAATATCATGCAGGCAAAGGACCCTAAAAAGCGGCCCCAAAAGTAACCGGGTTTGGTTATAGGATAGGTTAAATAATAATCGCGGGTATTATATTCAATGTCGCGGTAAAGCGGCGTACCCATGATCATGGACGAAATAAGCATCATCAGCATAGTCATACCGGCGCACCACATGCTAATGAGGTAGGGTGAATTATAATGCTCTTTGTCACCTGCCGGCAGCGATCCGGTAGCAAAACTGCCGATGGTAAAAGCCAGCGCGGCAGCGAAGTAAAGGTAGATGGCGGGCCGGCGGACCCTGTTTTGGATCTCGAAAAGGAATATTTTCAGGAACATGGGGATTGCTTTTTAATGGTTATAATATAGCTTTATATAGTTGGTAATGTGAGCGTTATGACAGCTCCCCTCTCGAGAGGGGGTGCGTCGGGATGGTGTAGTGGCGGGGGTGTGTTAGCCGACATGCTGAATAACACACCCCTCCACCCCTCTCAAGAGGCTCTCAAGAGGGGAATCGCACTGCCCGCCGCTTTTTGTTGCCTTTTAAGGCCTAAATAGTATTTACATCCACGCGGGTGGCGATATTGCTAAAGTATACATCTTCCAGATTGGGCACGGCGGGTTCAAATCCATTGCCCGGTGCGTTCTCCTGCAGCACCCGGATATGCAATTGCCCTGTTTTTAATTGGGTCGAAATGACGTTATAGTCATCCTTGTAAAACCCGATCTCGCTTTTATTGATCGCTTTGCTGAATATCCTGCCATTCATTTCGGCAACGGCTGTTTCGGGATCGCCGGAATACAATACCTCACCCTGGCAAATGATGGCAAAATTGGAGCAAAGGGTGCTCACGTCTTCTACAATATGGGTTGACAAGATGACTATCGTATTCTCGCCCAGCTGGCTCAACAGGTTATAAAAACGGTTGCGCTCGGCGGGATCAAGGCCGGCAGTGGGTTCATCAACGATAATTAGCTTGGGGTCACCGATGAGCGCCTGCGCAATGCCGAACCGCTGTTTCATCCCACCGGAGTAAGTACCGAGATGTTTTTTGCGATCTTTCAACAAGTTGACATTTTCCAGCAGGCTTAAAACCAAATCTTTTCGTTCACCCTTATTGCCTACGCCTTTTAATTGGGCAATGTGATCGAGCATCCGTTCGGCCGAAATTTTAGGGTAAACCCCGAACTCCTGCGGTAAATAGCCCAGCAGTTGACGTACTTTAGTTTTCTCCTGCAAAACGTCCAGGTCATCCAAAAATATGCTGCCTTTATCGGCCTCCTGCAGGGTGGCTATCGTTCGCATCAGCGAGGATTTGCCGGCGCCATTTGGCCCCAGCAGGCCGAACATGCCGTTGGTGAGCGTAAGCGAAACATCTTTAAGCGCCGCAACGCCGTTCGCATAGGTTTTGGAAAGGGATTCTATTACTAATTTCATTTCGTCAGGAATTAACAGGTTATTTTTTGATCATGTTTTGTGTCGTGCCGGTTACGATCAGCCTTGCGCTGTCGGCCAGCCGGTAGCTTAAATTTTGAATATGGGTGCATTCCAGCCTTAGCTGGCTTTTGTTGCGTATATCGATATCGGCCTTGCCAAATTGATTGTCATCCGTAATGACCAGGTTCGACCGGCTTTTATCGCCAATACCCATGACTATTTTGAGCGACCTGATATGATCCTTTTTCAAAATAACTGAACTGGCATGTGTCTCACTGACCACCAGGCTATCCGCATTAAACCCTTCAATAATGGTTGGCCGCCATTTAAAATCTTCGCTGGCCAGGGTATCGGTTACCGGGGTACCGCCGGCTGTGTATTTCGAATCGGAACTAAACTTCAAAAGATGCGGGCATGTAATGATCAGCACATAATTGGAAAGCGGGCTGTAATAATGATCGCTGAATGCGGCATCGATATGCAAGGTGTTTGAAGTTTGGCTTACTTTAACAAATCCGGCCGCTGTCGGGTCCATTTTTACGCTGAAAGGCCCCTGTTGTACAATAATGTTAGCCGCAGTGGCGGCGCTGAGATCGATCTCATCAAAATTTTCATAAGTCAGCGTAGTAAATGTGTTGAAAGGCTTTTTGTAAGTACCTGCCATGAAAGCCTCGCGCACCATCAGGTCGTAATACACCAAAGCAAGCAAAACCAGGCAAGCGCCCCCTATTAAAATTTTAATACTTTTCTTCATCTTTGTTGTCGTCGGTTAATGTGCCGTAATTTTCATCCTTAAAATCCCGGAACTTCTTTTCAATTTCGGCTATCGAAATATCAAGCAGGTACATTTCTTTAAATAGCCGGGGCAGGTTTTGCTGCAAAAAATTCTCGCGGCGAAGCTGCTTCACCATATCATATCCATCGGGCGCCACAAACAGCCCCAGGCCGCGTTTATTGTATACGATCTGCTGATTTTGCAGATACTCATAGGATCTCATCACGGTATTGGGGTTAACCTCCAGTTCCACTGCCAGGTCACGCACCGAGGGTATTTTTTGCTCGGCGGGCCATTTGCGTATGAGGATATTATCACACACAAAGGCAGCTATCTGCAGGTATATCGCTTCGTTATCTTTAAATTCCATGGCCTTATACCTGTTTTTCCTTTAACCTGAAATAAGCTGCCGTCCACAAAAGAGCAGATACGATTATCATAAGATAACCCACGGCTGCATCATAGCGGCTGGTCATATTGATACCGTAATCGATGTGGTTTTGGACAAAGTTGATACTGCTGAACGGCACGGCAGGGTGCACGCTCCGCCCCAGTAAACCCTCCAGGAAAAATGTATTGAAAAGGACCAGCACCGCAACCGAGATAAAAAACACAAAGCCGGTTTTTATAAAGTGCAGCTTATCAAAATAGATGGCGCCGAATAATGTAAAACTGTGCACAAACGTAAAGGGGATAAATATTAAGACAGCGGGCTGCGAAAAAATACTAAAAATCTCTTCGTGTTGGTTGGGCCAGTGCTTCAGGTGCATAAACGCGAATAATACCACGTAAAAGGCCGCTATAAAAATGACTGAAAAGACCAGGTACGACCAAACCCAGCCTACCAAAAATTTCTCGAAACCGGAGGCCGGCAAGGTAAGCGATGCGATGGCTTTCTTTTTGTCGCCAAAATCCGCAAAAACAGTACTTGTAAAAATGGCGCCGGCCAAAAAATAAATACCGGAGAAGAAGACTGTTTGCGCATTCACTTCGATCGGCTGGTCGATGATATAAACCAAAAAGCTGCCACCAAGCAACAGCACGCCGATCAAAACGGCCAGCGCCATAAGGTATGTTTTATAATGTTCGGCCGTGTGTTTTATAAACAGCCTGCTAAACCGGTGTATATTAAATACGTTATCCATTTCAGTTTTCCATAAGGGTTTCAACCAGGGGCTTGCTGCCATTGGTTATTGCATTAAAAAATAGCTCAAGGTCGATCTTGCTGAATTTACCGCTCGTGTTTTTAAGGATGGCGCTCACGCCGCGCACATTTTCCTCTTCATATAGCACCGGTAAACCTTCGGTAGAAGCATAGTTGCCAAATACTACTTTTTCGGATATCTCGTCAACTGTTTTGTTCACCACGATCTCGCGGTCATGCAGTACCAGTATGGTATCGATCAGGCTGTCCAGGTCGCGCACCTGGTGGGTGGAGATAACAATGCACCTGTCTTCCGTTAGCACCGACGCGATCAGCTTGCGGAATTGCACTTTCGAAGGAATGTCCAGGCCGTTGGTTGGTTCGTCCATAATCAGTACACCGGTATTAGTCGCCAGTCCGAACGCGATCATCGCCTTTTTTTGCTGGCCGAAGGATAATTTATCCATTACGTCATCCAGGTCAACGTCCAGTACTTTTAAATAATGGTAAAAATCACTTTTGCTGAATTTGGGATAGAAGATAGCTGTATTAGCCACGAACCGCGCCGGTGTCAGCGCCGGAACAAATATTTCTTCGGGGATAAAATAAATATCCTCTAAAACAGCTACGGGCCTGTTCGACACGTTCACATCATTATAAAAACAGCCACCCTTCTGCGGAAATGCCAGGCCGATCATGTTTTTTAACAGGGTTGATTTGCCTGCCCCGTTTTTGCCCAGCAGGCCATAAATGTGGCCACTATACAGTTTAAGGTTTAAATCCTCAAACAGCAGCGGCTTGCGGGGGTAACTAAAACTGAGGGCTTTTATTTCTATCATAGTGTATTAGTATAATAGTACACTACAAAGGTAATACAATCGAAATGGGATTTGCAAATTTATTTTTGAAAAAAAATTTAATTATGTATACCCTATGTATACCCAATGTTAACATCTTGATGCGTACCCCACGAAAAACCGGAAAATCATTTTGAAAGAAATTTGATTCAGATTTCGCTATCTTTCACTTTTATAAACCACCTTGCCATGTTCATTATCGAAAATTATCCCGCGGCGGTCGCCTGCTGTGTCATTACCATGTTTTGCTGGGGCTCCTGGGCCAATACGCAAAAGTTAGCGGCAAGCACCTGGCGTTTCGAGCTGTTTACTGGGATTATGTGATGGGCATATTGCTTTTTTCGCTCATCCTGGCTTTTACGCTTGGCAGTATCGGCGCTGGCGGAAGATCGTTTTTGGCAGACATAGGCCAAGCCGATGGTAAAAATATCGGTTCCGCTATCATCGGAGGCGTCATTTTTAACGCAGCGAATATTTTATTGGTAGCGGCTATCGCCATCGCGGGCATGGCGGTAGCATTCCCGGTGGGCATCGGGCTGGCCCTGGTAATCGGCGTAGTGGTGAACTATTTGGCAAACCCCAAAGGAAGTGAGGGAATGCTTGCCGGCGGCGTGGTACTGATTGTGGTAGCGATATTGCTTAATGCTTATGCCTACCGCCGGATGCAGTCGGCAGGTAAACAAACCTCGACCAAAGGCCTGCTTTTGGCAGTATTTGCGGGGGTGTTAATGGGCTTCTTTTACAAGTATGTAGCGGCAAGCATGTTTACTAATTTTGATGTACCCGAGCCGGGTAAACTGAGTCCTTATACTGCAGTGGTTATTTTTAGCATCGGGATATTATTAAGCAACCTGGCACTCAACACCATTTTAATGAAACGACCGTTTGTAGGTACACCGGTGTCATTTGGCGCGTACTTTAAAGGCGGGTTTAAAAATCATATTACCGGCATTTTGGGTGGGTCGGTTTGGTGCCTGGGGATGTCGTTTAGTATTATTGCTTCGGGCAAAGCCGGTCCGGCAATTTCCTACGGGTTAGGGCAGGGCGCCACAGTGATCGCTGCTTTATGGGGTATTTTTATCTGGAAGGAATTTAAACATGCGCCAAAAGGGACCAGCGGCATATTGAATTTAATGCTGCTGTTTTATGTGGTGGGATTGGGTTTACTGGTGTATGCGGGGATGTAACCCTCTGGCCCTCCGAAGGGGGAACAGATGTATCCCAAGCTCAAAAAAAATGAAAAACTGCAGCTACCCTCTTTCCGCCGCAGGCGAAGAGAGGGTCAACCATCCGCCTAAAGGCGGAGTAGTTGGGGTGAGTCAACCCGGCGGACATTACCGTCAATGCATGCACCACGCATCGACTCACCCGAACGGCACTTCGTGCGTTCACCCTCTCTCCGCTTCGCGGAAGAGGGTGAAAAATTTATTAAGTAAGTAAAATAATGAAACCATACATATTAGTTATCGGCAGTTCAAACACCGACATGGTGGTAAAAGCTGACCGTTTACCCGCCCCGGGCGAAACCATTTTGGGCGGCACCTTTTTGATGACCGCCGGCGGCAAAGGCGCTAACCAGGCCGTTGCAGCCGCGCGATTGGGGGGCGATGTGGTTTTTATTGTAAAGGTAGGCGATGATATTTTCGGCAGGCAAGCCGTTCAATCTTTTACTGAAGAAGGCATCGATACCGGCCATAGCATAATCGACCCGGTGAATCCTTCCGGCGTCGCGTTGATCACGGTTGATGCAAAGGCTGAGAACTGTATTGTGGTAGCCTCGGGCGCCAACGCAAATTTGATGCCCGGAGATCTTTACAAAGCCGAAGATAAAATAAAAAACGCTTCGCTTATATTGATGCAGTTGGAGATCCCGTTGGAGACAGTGGAATACGTAGCTGAACTGGCTGCCCAAAATAACGTGCGGGTGATACTAAACCCGGCGCCGGCTTGTGCACTTTCGGATGAGTTGTTAAGCAAGGTCTCCATTATCACCCCAAATCAAAAGGAAGCGGAGATGCTCACGGGCGTTAGGATCACAGACAAAAAAAGCGCTGAAACGGTTGCCGAACTACTTGCCGAAAAAGGGATTGAAACGGTTATCATCACGCTCGGGGCAAATGGCGCGCTGGTTTTTCATGGCAATCATTTTGATTGGGTAGCCGCACCGGTGGTTAATGCCGTAGATACCACCGCAGCGGGTGATGTGTTTAACGGCGCACTGGCCGTGGCCATTTCCGAAGGAAAAAATTTAGAAGATGCTGTTATGTTTGCTAATACGGCGGCGGCTTTATCGGTTACAAAAATAGGCGCGCAAGCTTCGGCGCCGACCCGGCGCGAGGTTGAAATTTTTAGTTAAATTTACCATTATGAAAAGATTTATTCTGCTGGCTTTGTTATTCTCGTGCCCATTTATGTTAAGTGCTGACGGGGTGTTAATGAAGGAGGCAAGCAATGTGCGCGAAAAGCAGTCTGTGGGGACACAGACTGCGGGGTTGAGCATGCAGACTGCGGGGTTGGGTACACAAACGACGGACAGAAGGTTATTAGCGGTAAATGAAATATCGCACAAAAGCAACACCCCCCCACCCCGCAGTCTGTGTCCCCACAGACTGCCTTCCGTGCTCCCCGCTGATCCGCCCGCAATGAAATTTTACGGCCCCATCATCCCAAACAAAATTGCGGACCAATATACCGCAGCCTATTATCAAAACATCGGCGGGTACCTGGGTTATCGCCTGGATGTAAACCTGGAAAAAAGACTGCTGCTGATTGATTCGGCAACGCTGTTGTCAGGCTTTAAACACCGGCCCGGCGCACAAACCTGGATAGGCGAGCATGTGGGCAAATTCCTTTTCTCGGCATCAAAAACTTATGCTTACAGCCACGATGAACGCATAAAACACCTGATGGATGATATGGTGCGCAAATACATCGCCTGCCAGATGCCGGATGGCTATATGGGCACTTACCTGTATAAAGACCGCTGGAAGGATTGGGACGTTTGGGCGCACAAATATTGCATTATCGGCCTGCTGAATTATTACTCGGTTACCGGGTACAAACCCGCGCTGACCACAGCCGAACGCGCCGCCGACCTGATCTGCCGCACTTTTGGCGACCAGCCCGGCAAACGCGACCTGATGCTGGCGGGCGAACATAACGGCCTTGCGCCCGGGAGCATCCTGGAGCCGATGGTAGATCTTTACCGTTACACCGGCAACCCCAAATACCTGGCCTTTTGCAGGTATATTTTACGGGCCTATGAGCAAAAGGACGGACCGGGTATTATCGGCAACCTGGAAAAATATGGCGTGGTAACTAAAGTGGGTGATGCCAAGGCCTACGAAATGATGTCGTGCTTCCTCGGAATATTAAAATATTACAAGCTTACCGGGCAGGAAAAATATCTTACGCTTTTGGAAGGCGCCTGGACCGACATCACCAGGCACCGCTTGTACGTTACCGGCACTGCCAGCGACCACGAGGTTTTTGTGAAAGCAGGCGTATTAAAAGCGACAAACGATGATGATATGGGCGAAGGTTGTGTAACCGTTACCTGGATACAGTTCAACCTCTCGCTGCTGCAAACTACCGGCGACCCGAAATATGCAACCGAGCTGGAACGCTCTGTTTATAACCACCTGCTGGCTGCCGAGAACCCGCAGACCGGCTGCGTAAGCTATTACACCGCCTTGCAGGGCCCAAAACCCTACCGCTGCGACCAGGGTTACTCCTGCTGTCTTTCCAGCGTACCAAGAGGCATTTCGCTCATCCCTGAAATGATCGGCGGGAAAATAAAGGGCACTTTTACGGTGTTGATGTATGAGAATGGCGAAGCGGCAACGGAAGTTACGGCCGATGATCATTCGACGGTTGCACTTAAGGTAAAATCGGTCACTAAATTCCCTGCTGATGGCAAGGTGGACTTTGAGATCGACCCCTCGCGGGCTGCGGCTTTTACCGTAAACTTCCGCGTGCCCGATTGGTCGGCGAATTTTACGGCGAAGGTTGGCAATGATAGTTACCCAGGTAAAAACGGCCAGTTATTGGCCGTCAACCGCAAATGGAACCCCGGCGACAAGGTTGAAATTACTTTTGATATGCCAATTCAGGTTTTGCCGGGAGGTGTTTCGTATCCAAACGCAATCGCTATAAAAAGAGGCCCCCAGGTAATGGCGATAGATAAGAGCCTGAACAAGGAAATAGGCGCCATAAATACGGTCAGCTTCTCCAACGCTAAAGAATTGCAAACTGCCAATAGTGCCCTGCCTGCCGACTGGGATTGGCCGGAAGCGTTTTCGGCTGATATGAAGATAAATAATATCCCTGAAAAAGTGGTGCTGGTTCCTTTTGCAGAAGCGGGACAAAAAAGCGGTGATGTGGAGGTTTGGATAAATCGGTAGAAAAAATCATTACCATCGTAGAGACGCGATGCATCGCGTCTCCCACTGACAGGTGATAAACTTTTTCAGTTAGAAGCAGTATACAAATGGCTATATCCACCTGACCGGTAATCCCCATCAGTTGGCATCACTGGAGTAATGCGGTATTTGTCGCAATATTTTCCTCCATTTTCTGAACATTGTGTGTCCGGTGTTTACCTGTCGCCGGGAGACGCGATGCATCGCGTCTCTACGAATCATTCCAACTCCAGCGTCACCACCGATTTTGCCGGCAAATTCACAACCAATTTACCATTCTCATTTTTCGCCCCATTAAACTTCTCAAGGCGCAGTTTGTCTGGCTTATCAAAAGTATTTATATCGGTAATATTGGCCGAGGTAAGTATTTGCCCTATCACTGTTTTCCAATGAATATCTTTCAGACTGGTACTGATGGTAATATTATTATGCAGATCGAGATTAACCAGCGAGATATGCACCTTCCCCAAAGCATCCCGTGATGCAGAAACATTTACGGCAGGCAGTTTTTTGCCATCCACCACATAATCGGGCGAGCTGATCTGTATCGGCAGATATTTGGCATCCTGGTGCACTTTGTACATATCAAAAATATGATAAGTCGGGGTAAGCAGCATTTTGTCTTTATCGGTTAAAATTAGCGATTGCAGCACGTTGATGGTTTGTGCCAGTGCGGCGCCGCGCACCCGGTCGCAATGGTTATTAAAAATATTAAGGTTTGTGGCGGCGATCAGCGCATCGCGCAGGCTGTTTTGCTGGTATAAAAAGCCGGGATTGGTACCGGGTTCTACATCCGTCCAAACGCCCCACTCGTCAACCACCAGGGCCACATGTTTTTTGGGATCGTACTTATCCATAATGGCGGCATGTTTGGTAACCAGTTCCTCCATTTTAAGGCAGCGTTCCATCGTTGCAAAATATTCGCTCTCGCTAAATTTAGTGGCCGATCCTTTATGTCCCCAGTCGCCTGTGGGTACGGTGTAGTAATGCAGCGAGATACCCCACATCATCCAGTCGGGTATATTTTTCATGATCACTTCCGTCCAGTTATAATCGTCGGAATTCGGGCCGCTGGCGATCTTTTTTAGCGGTGCGCCAGGGTAGTTTTTGGCGAAAGATGCATAGCGTTTAAACTGGTCGCTATAAAATTCGGGCGTCATGGTGCCGCCGCAGCCCCAGCTTTCGTTGCCGATGCCCCAAAAAGTAACTTTATACGGATCGGGGTGACCGTTTTGCCGGCGCATCTCCGCGACGGTGCTATTGCTGTTTGAATTACAATATTCAATCCACTTGGACATTTCCTCCACCGTGCCGCTGCCCACATTAGCTGCAATGTATGGCTCGCAGCCCAGCAGGCTGCAAAGTTCCAGAAACTCATGCGTGCCAAAGCTGTTATCCTCCGTTACCCCTCCCCAGTTGGTGTTCACCATGCGTGGCCTTTGCGCCGAAGGGCCGATGTCATCGCGCCAATGGTATTCGTCGGCAAAGCAGCCGCCGGGCCAGCGCAGGCTGGGGATTTTTATCTTTTTTAGCGCGTTCACCACATCCAGGCGGATGCGGTCCTGCTTTTCAACCGGCAGCGACTTGTCCACCCAAAAACCGCCATAAATGCCATGCCCCAAATGCTCGGCAAACTGCCCGTAAATGTATTTACTGATGATGAGTTTGGAGGTATCGCCGATGGTAAGGGTGGCTGTTTGCTGCGCGAAACAGGTAAAACTGATGCTGATAAGAATAATGACAAAGGCGTTTTTGAAATTCATTTTAAATAGGATCGATAAATAGTTAAAAAGACCGGTTAAGCGTGTTTGCGGCGAGAGCAGACTCGAAGTTTTAGAAACTTCGTAAGTCTTTCGGTGGCGCCTGCAACCCCGCCCTTTAATAAATAACTGTACTTGTAACGGTTTATAAAAGTAGAAAGAATTTTTATTAAGAGGTTATATTTCTAAATTCAACCCATTATTTAAACCGGGTAAATTCCTCTATGAAAAAATATATCCTGTTCGGCTTTCTTATCGCATTGCTATATTCCTGCAAACCTTCCGTCACCGCCGATCAGCTCTACGGCAAATGGAAATACATCAAAGACGAACAACCCAATGCCAACCCGCCCGACAGCACCTCAAGCGGCGATTTAAAAATTGAGGACCCGTCGATCCAATTTCTTAAAGATAATACCCTGCAGATTCGGTGGGGAGGTAAAATGATATCACATGGCAAGTTTACGGTTGAGGATAAGAAGATTCAGTACACCGAAACATTGCCCGATGGCACAACGCGCAAATTCCCTTTTTGGATAATGGATTTTACAGGCAAACAATTGGTTTTTGAGACGACCGGCCAGGATGGGACGAGGATTACCGCGGTGAAGGAATGATGAAAATAAAAACGCCGGCGCAATTGAACATTCGATTAAAACACGGCGCGAACAAAGATTTTTGTTTAAATATGCATAATACAACTTCTTGTCATGAAACCCAATATTGAGTGCCGCTATAGCAAGCCGTTTGCATTTTTCCGATTGGCCATTAACATTTTATTTTTTTGTGTGATATTTTATGAGATTCGTCAGGCTGGTTTCAGCAGTTTTTTAATTGGATTGCTGGCGATTTTATCAATTTATACTTTTTATTTCGTTGTAAGAATAATAGTGCCCGCAATAAATGGCATTATTATGGTTGAAATTACACCTGACGGCATTATCGATAGCCTAAACGGCAGGAAATTGCAATGGGGAAATATTGATAGCATGAATTATCGCATGGGAAACCGGGTATCAAGCGGGATTGTGATTCTAAATATGCAAAATCCCAAAAGCTACTATTCAGCAACACTTTTTGGCACTTTGCGATATTGGTACAATAAGGTTTACGATGGATATCCGATAGTAATCAAAACCAGATCATTGGACATTGGAACCTTGGAACTCTTTGACAAAATCTCTGAATACTATGATCGGGAGGTTAAAAAAGTCAAATAATGTGCTACCACTTCGCTGTCTTCCCTCCTAATTTCTCATACTCCCTATTAGGCCAGAACTGGACGAGGATAGCGGTGGTGAAGGAATAGGTCAACTCCTAAAAAACTATGATCTGAATTAAATCGCATGAAAAATACATCTGAATTATTGGCTATCGTCCTACTTTTAATGGGTTGCGCCTGCAACACAAAAAAAACGCAATATAAAGGAAAGCCCGATACCGCAATTGCCTTCAAAAAGCCAAACCTTAACGCTTTACCCCCTTTAAAGACAGGGAGCAATGATGTTGTTGACGTGACCTTTGACGACGTTCTTTCCGACTTGCGTGCATCGTACAATAAAATTAAAAAGGTTGACAAGCGGGTTGTCGACGGAAAAGACACGTTGCAACTGCATGAAACTTATTACTGCCTTCATGATAGCTCACTAAAAGTACCCGGTCGTTATATGGGTCCATGGGGCAGAGACATCACCAAAGATTTTATAGCCAACACCTTCGCAACCAAAATTGTCGTAATAAAAAACAGTGACACAGTATTGAATAAAGTTTTTAAAAAGAAAGAATTCAACCAAGTGGTGTGGAACCGCCTCAAACAGTATGCAATCATTTCTAATCCGGATTACATTGGGTATAATCTGACCAAAGGAGAGTTTGCATTGGGGTATTCCATCACAATTCCATTAACTGACGTAGGTGTGCAGGCGTCAATAACTGTGGATAAAAAAGGCAATTATAAAGTTCTGGACGAATCTGCGACGTTTGGCGGCTATGAGCAATATTAGTCTACAAGTACCTACTTCGTCGTATTCTCACAAAACTTCCCTTGCTCCTTTTCACCTACGCTCCCACTTCGCAATTAATCATCCAGCGGATACCATACTTGTCTGTCACCATACCAAATACGGCGCCCCAAAACTGTTTGGCCATCGGCATGGTTACTGTACCGCCTTCGGCCAGCTGGTTAAAAACCGAATGGGCTTGCGCTTCGTCGGTCATGCCCAGGCTAAGGCTGATGGCATCGCCGTGATTAATTTTGCGGCCGGCCATACCATCTGAAAACATCAGCATGTTATCGCCGAACGACAGGCGGGCATGCATGATCCTGTTTTTCTGGTCTTCAGGCAGGTTGGGGTTGGTATCGCCAAAACGGCCCAGATCGTGTATCCTTCCGTCAAAAATCTTTGCGTAAGTATTCATTACTTCTTCGGTATTCCCTTCGAAGTTTAAATAGGGTACAAGTTGCATAATTGGATTATTTGATACTAATGTACAAAGAATTTGAAACCTCTAAAGGTCAAACCAAATAATCCCATTATCTTTAAACCAACGATTGTTTAAAATTCCATGAGACTGGTAATTGAGTTTGACGAAAAGTACGAGCATTTATTCTTCGAGCTTGTAATAGCCACGAAGTCCACCATAGTTGACGTACAGTCGGATTTAGTGACAGATTATCCTGAACACGTTAGAAAAGGAATAGAGAAAGGCCTGGAACAAGCCAGAAATGGCCAGACAAAAACATATGCCGAAGTAAAAAAGATTTTGGCTGAACGCTTTCCGAAAATAAAAAGACCGGTTTCCCTAAAAAATAAGCCAAAATGAAATAATTATTTTGTTTTTTTGGGATAATCGGCAAGAGCCTTTCTTTACCGGTTAAACCCCAATTATAATGGCTTTACTAACCATCCTTCTTTGCATCATCCTGCTTGTGCTTTTGGTAAGCTGGGCAAAAATGAACCCTTTTCTTGCCTTCCTGGTCGTCTCAGTATTTGCGGGCTTACTTTTGGGCATTCCGCTGGATAAGGTAAGCGGTTCTGTTCAAAAAGGACTGGGCGACACGCTGGGCTCCATTGCCATAATCATTTGCCTGGGCGCCATGCTGGGCAAACTGGTTGCCGAAAGCGGCGCTGCCCAAAAAATATCTTCGGTTTTGGTAAACGCTTTTGGCGTTAAGCACGTGCAATGGGCGCTGCTCATCGTTGGGTTTATTATTGGGATCCCGCTGTTTTATAACACCGGTTTTGTGCTGGCGGTACCGCTCATTTTTTCAATTACTTACAAGTACAAATTGCCTGCGGTTTATGTCGGGTTACCTATGCTGGCTGCCATGTCGGTTACACATGGTTTTTTGCCGCCCCATCCCGCGCCTTCTGCCCTGGTGCCGATGTTCCACGCCAATATGGGTACAACGCTGATGTATGGCCTTGTTTTGGCTGTCCCCGCTGTTCTGTTGGCGGGGCCGGTCTATTCGCAGTTCCTCAAAAACATCCCTTCGCACCCGTTGGAAACCTTCGCCGCCAAAGAATTACCGGCCGAAAAACTTCCCGGCACGGTAAATAGTTTTTTAACAGCTCTACTGCCTGTAATATTCCTGATGGGAACCACCATTTACCTCAACCTTAATAAGTCAAACAGCGAGTTGCATCAAATTATGGCGTTTTTGGGCGATGGGTCCATCGTGATGCTGATCTCCATTCTCATCGCAACGTTTACGCTTGGGGTTAAGCAGGGCATCAGCCTTAAAAACCTCGGCAACATTTATGGCGACGCAGTAAAGGATATTTCCCTTATTCTGCTCATTATCGCCGGCTCCGGTTCATTTAAGCAGGTGCTGGTAGACAGCGGTATCAGTAACCAGATCACCAGCTTGCTGCAAAGCGCAAACATACAGCCACTCGTATTGGGATGGCTGATCGCGGCTATCATCCGTGTAAGCCTGGGCTCCGCTACCGTTGCCGGGTTAACCGCGGCCGCTATTATTTCAAAAATGGTAACCCACGATCACAGCATCAACCCCAACCTGATGGTGCTCTCCATAGGCGCAGGCAGCCTGGCATTTTCGCATGTAAACGACGGGGGATTCTGGTTGTTTAAGGAATATTTTAATCTTTCAATAAAAGATACTATTAAATCCTGGTCGGTGATGGAAACGATCGTTTCGCTGGTGGGGTTGGGTGGGGTATTGCTGCTGAATAAAATTGTTTAGCCCATGGTCAATAGTCCATAGCAAAATGTTCACAAAGGACGCTCAGTCTTTTACTGCTTCGGGCTGGTTTTTAATGTGCTGCTCTTCCTCGAAATACTTTTTCCGCACCACGCTTGCCATTTTATGATCACCGGTATGGCTCCATCCGGGGGGCATAATGATGTATAAAAACTTATTTTTAATGCCCGGCGCTTTAACTACATCCTTTGCCAGCACCACAATCTCCCCAAAATAAGCATCCAGGAAACTATGCGGTTTCATCTTGCGGGTAATACCGTATTCAATGGGAATCTCAATATCTTCGGGTTGATAAGTGCCGAATACTTTATCCCACACATTTAACAGGTTGCAAAAATTGGTATCCATATACACAGGATTTTTAGCATGATGAACCCGATGAAAAGATGGGGTGAGGATCATTTTTCCTAAAAATCCAAAGCGGGCATCCTTCACCAGGTTTTCGCCAATATGGATAAATGCCCCCCAGGTACCATCGATAAACATAATAACAAACAGCATAGCGGGATTTACACCCAGCAAAATACAAATGGTGGTGCGGATAATATCGGCGTAGGGCGCCTCTAAAAAGAAATGCGCATAGCTTACCGATAAATTCATAGCCGCCGGGGCATGGTGGGTTGAATGCAGGCACCAAAGCAGGCGCACCTTATGCGCGAGGTAGTGGTAGATAAAATGGGCGAACTCCCAAACCACATACCCATAGATGAACCAATACCAGGTAAACGATGTTTTAAAAAGGGCATGCTTTTCAAACAAACCGATGATAACGCCTACCATGGCAAGTGAAATTAACCTGCCGATAAAAGCGTGCAAAACATAGGTAAAGAAAGAAATCTTATAATCGATCACCTTAAACCGCTTGTACAAAGCGGCCCGGATCATCTCGATAATCAGTAAAAATGGAATAAGCGGACCTAAAATGGCAGTAATACCCTGGTACGTTAGTAATTGATCGTACTTGCCCGACTTTAAAATATCAACCAGGTTTCCGAAACCGAAAAACCCGGTAAACTCATCCCATATTGCTTTTAGAAAATCCATAGTTATAGATTTTTGTTCATGGTTCATGGATCATAGTTCATAGAACAAGGCGTATTTTTCCTGCCATGAACTATCAACTATGAACCATGAACCACCCCTAATCAAAATCCAGATTAAACTTATTTTTCAGATCAACCATTGCAGGGTTTTTGGCCGCCATGTACTGAAATTTCTCTACGGAAGTGTACGGGCGTTTTACCACGGCCTTTTCGTCTATCCGCGCACTCACCTCAATATCAAAATTCCGGAGGCCCATTCTTAAAAAGTTAAGCAGGTTAGGGCGCTCATCCCTGAAAAGGTTTTCCTGCACTTTATTCTCTACTACAATCTCATAGCTATCCGGCCCTAAAGCTTTTGGCGCAACGGAAGTAAATATCGTTAGTGCATTTTTTTTGCCTTCGCTTTTCAGCCGCGCGGCAAAATCGCTCCAGGCTTTTAAAAATTGGTCGGGCGTGTAGGCGTCCTGCGCATCACCTTTGAGGTAAGGGTCTTCTTCTTCCTGTATTTCCTCACGGGTTTTGCCCACATCTTTAAGCGACGGTATTTTAACTGAGCTGTTGGCATTGGGGATAAATAACTTAGGCTTTTCAATGGCTATTTCTTCCTTAACTGCAGGTTTAGCAGGCTCAGGCGCTTTAGTAGTTTGATAACTTACCGCCGGATCGCTGGCAAGCATTACCTTTTCGGCCGGTTTTTCGGGCGTTTCGGGCTTTACTGCTGCGGGCTCAGGTTTTTTTTTTATTTGCCCTTCGGTTGCGGGCATTGCGGCGAGTGGGTTTACCGTCAGATTAAACACCGAGGGCAAATTACACATTTTCAACAGGGCCAGTTCCACCTGCAGCCGTTGGTTTTTACTGAGCTTATAACTCAGATCACATTGATTGGCGATATTCAGCGCCGACATCAAAAACGATACCGACGCAGCCTGCGACTGCTGCAAATACTTCGATTTGATCCCCTCGCTCACTTCCAGCAGCTTTAACGTGGCCTGGTCTTTCCCTACCAGCAGGTTACGGAAATGCTCCGAAAGCCCGGATATAAAGTGCGCACCATCAAAACCTCGCGACAATATCTCGTCAAATAATAACAGCGTTTGGGAGTTGTCTTCATTCAGCAGCCGGTCGGTGATATTAAAATAGTAATCATAATCCAGGATATTCAGATTATCGATTACCGACTTATAGGTCACATTTCCGCCGGAGAAGCTAACGATCTGGTCGAACATGGAGAGCGCATCCCTTAGTCCGCCATCCGCTTTTTGGGCGATGATGTGCAGTCCGTCCGCCTCGTAGCTTATACCTTCTTTTTGGGCGATACCGGCCAAATGATTGGCCATATCCTCAACCCGGATGCGGTTAAAATCAAATATCTGGCAGCGGGAAAGAATAGTCGGCAGTATTTTATGCTTTTCTGTCGTCGCCAGGATAAAGATGGCATAGTGCGGCGGCTCTTCCAGTGTCTTCAAAAAGGCATTGAATGCAGCCTGCGACAGCATGTGCACTTCGTCGATGATGTATATCTTATACCTTACGGCCTGGGGCGGTATACGCACTTGTTCGATCAGGCTGCGGATGTCATCAACCGAGTTATTGCTGGCCGCATCCAACTCATGTACGTTAAACGAATTTCCGTTTTGGAACGACAGGCACGATGCGCAAACCCCGCACGCCTCGCCATTGGGCTGCAAATCGGTGCAATTAATGGTTTTGGCCAGGATACGCGCACAGGTAGTTTTGCCCACGCCGCGCGGCCCGCAGAATAAAAACGCCTGCGCCAGCTGGTTATTTTTGATGGCGTTTTTCAGCGTATTGGTAATATGCTGCTGACCTACAACACTTTCAAACGTAACCGGGCGATACTTACGTGCCGAAACAATGAAATTATCCACAGCCACTAAGGTAATAACATTTACCATAATGTAAAAAGCTTGTGGGTAATTAGCTAATAAGTTTAGCAGGATAGTGTGGTGTCAACACGTTTTTATCGCATAATCATAACCGGAATTTCAATTTTACCTTTGTTTGTGGATGATCGTAATACTTGATTGCTCATTGCGAATATACCCGGTAACGCGCATCCATAATCACACAAAAGGGTTAACACAACTTAACATATTTCAATGTTAACCTTATTTTAAATACTTATAAATCAATTGTTTAACATGAAAATCGGTGAAAGCCTGCAACATCTATGTTAACCCATTTCTCTGACATGAATTTGTCACCAAATTAACTTAACATTATGCCGGCCCGGCAACCTTTGTAAACCAGTCAAAAACTCATTTTTTCCGTCGCACGCGGCCCAGCCCTGCGGCGCAAAATCTGCAGGGAATAATTTAATGTCGCCTATCATAATAATAAGTTTAAGGTTAATGATTTAGTTGCAAGTCCAAAATAAAGCCTTTATGTCCGCCAGGCGGCGAATAACATTAAAAAATCAATTTAATTTATCAGCCAAATTGGACGATGCTAAGAAGGCGCAGAGAACACAGGAAAAAATTGACAAACTATTAAGGCTTTGCGGTCTCTGTGTCTCCCCCTTCGTGTTCTTTGTGGTAAAAAATTTCTACAGTTAAGTTATACAGAAGTAAACATAGAAAAGTCCCCTTCAAAAATCCTCATCTTCCGGCAAGTGATCGTCATCTTCCGGGTCGAAAATATCATTGTCCAGTTCTATCTGGTGCAGGTCTTCCTCATCTTCCGCCATATCTTCAAAATCCTCATCCTCGATATCGCTCCAGTCATCATCTTCGTCGAGATCGTCATCATTACCATCACCGGGGAATAACAAAGCCGGGGTTACTTCTTCGTTTATTGCAGTTGCGTATTCGGTTATCATATCACAAAGCTAAATAAACTAAAACAAAAAAGTCATGTTGGCCCGCACTAACGGGCGGCAAGACTTGAAGGTGCTGTTACTTTTTTAAATTTATGGTAGTTAAAACAGGCCCGCCGGAGCCTGCCGCACCGAAGATTATCGTACTATTAAATATCGTGCAGCTATTACTGGTAAGTTTAGTAATGGTATAAATTGGATAGTATGCTGAATCGACCATATTGGTTTGGCCGTCGATATAGGCAGACTTGAATTTTATGGTATCGCCGCTGATCAGGTACGTTGCTGTATCTCTTTGCCCGCCAATGCTCCAATACAATTTGCCGTACCTGGTGAAATTGAAATAGTCGCCGGCTTTGCCGATATAATTTGTACTGTTTGCGGGTGAAATAGCCCCGGCGCTTTCACTCGTAGCATCGTTCACAACAGTCCAGTTGCTTCCAATAAGTGTGGTAGAAGGCTTCGCTGTGTTTACATTTTCTTTGGTACATGATGTCAGGATAGTGGCTGTCATAAAAGTCAGCGTACAAATGGCAAGGTTTCTCATGACTCAAGGGTTTTAGTTAATGTTTAACAGCAATACGCAATTATTCAGCGCCGCGATACAGCGTACCCTGAAAATTGATCTTTTCGATAATCGAAGACTTTCCACTATTCCAGAAAGTCCATACCCTTCATTGCCCGCCATAGCTTCAGCGACGGCGGGTTACCCTTGAGTGTTTGAAACATTCTTTTCCTTCTTTCCGGCCTGCCTGAGAGAGGGATGCCGAGTCCCGTAAGTACGGGAGCAGGGTGAGTCAACCCGGCGGACATTGGCGCCAATGCACCAGCGGTAATGTCCGCCGGGTTGACTCACCCGAACCCCGTAAGTACGGGGCTTCGTTCGTTCACCCTCTCTTTTGCAAGCAAAAAAGAGGGTAGCTGCAATTATTTTTCATATTTCGAACACCCTTACGGGTTATCCCAAAAACGCCATATCTTCCTTTGTCAGCTCCACATGCGCCGCGGCCATATTTTCCTCAAAATGGGCCAGTGAGGATGTACCCGGTATTGGCAATATCCAGGGCGAACGGTGCAATAGCCACGCTATATTGGCCTGCACTTCCGAGATGCCATATTTTTTTGCAATTGCCGCAATGCGCTCATCCTTTTTCGGCGTCGAAAGGAACAATGAAAAATATGGCACCAGCGGTATACCATTAGCCTCGCAAATATCCAGTACTTCCCCGCCGCCATTACTCACAAAATGTCCGTTCCCGTGCGTGGTACGCTGCGCATGGCCGTACATGTTTTCCACGCTGGCTATTTCACCCATTTTCATGGCGGTTTCCAGTTCGTCGCGGGTTACGTTGCTAACGCCCACGTGCAAAATCTTGCCTTCCCGCTGCATTTGAAACATCGCCTCCATCGATTCCTCAAATGGCGCGCCAACCCCGGCAATGGCCCTGAAATGTACCAATGTCACCCGGTCGATCTTCAGCGTGCGCAGGTTGTTTTCAATACTGCTGAACAGGTTTTCCGGTTTGTTAAACGGAATCCAGCTTTTATCGGGCTTACGCGCGCCGCCCACCTTGGTACAGATCACCAAATCCTTTGGGTACGGGTAAAGCGCCTCGGCGATGAGCCGGTTGGTTACGTCCTCGCCGTAATAATCGGCGGTATCAATAAAATTTACGCCCATTTCAACGGCGCGCTTTAATATTTGCAAAGCTTCTGGCCGGTTTGGCGGTTCGCCGTAAATGCCTTCGCCCGTAAGGCGCATGGTGCCGTAACCCAGGCGGTTAACGGTTAGTGGATGGGCGGATTTGCCCGCAATGGTTATCGTTCCTGCATTAAACATAGGTAATGGGTTTATTTTTCGCTAAGGTAAAACAAGCGGGTACGCATTTGTTTCAGCCCGCTGTCATATTTGCGCTGTATCAATTTCAAACAGGTTCCCGTAATCAACGTAACCGAACTTAATTAATGAAACACACTTACCTTTTTACAGTTTTTATTTTTTTATGCTGCTGCCGCCTTTTTGCCCAGGACAGCCTCAAAACAAACCCCATTATTTATGCCGACGTGGCCTTCAGCCCGTTTACCAGTGTGAAGGACGGTCTGCTGATCTCCGGCAGTTTCAGCTACCAGGCGGGCGCCAACTTGTTCACCCTTAAGGCTACCGGCATCGGGCATATGGACAGGTTCATCTTCAACCCCGATTTCGACGGAATTGATACCTATGGCGAGGCCGCTTTGTTATATGGCCGCCGTTGGATATCAGGCGGCCATTCTTTCAGTTTTTCGGCGGGCCTGGCACTGGAAGTCCAAACCGCTTATTACAGCTACCGCGGGTCGCCGGTAACCCAAAGCCATACCATTTATACCGGCCTGCCGTTTGAGGCTGAAGTGCTTTGGTTTAAGGCCCGAAGGCGCCGGTCGAGAGCGTATTATATTTTTCCGTATGGCAAGCCAACCGGCTTTGGCAGCAGCATGGGGCTAAACATCGCCGGCAATGTATCGGCGCATAGTTTTATTTCGTTCGGGTTGGTGTTTGGAGCGGGGTATTTTAAGAGGTATTGAAAATCTAACTTCGGCTGTATAGTCATTGCCCTTGGCTGAAGTCAACGGAATATTGGTTGCATCGTTATTGGCTTTAGCCTTTTTATTAATTCCGTTGGCTAAAGTGGTTGTCGCACAACCTGATCTATGAAGAAATTTAAGATTTATCTGATATGGCAAGCAGTAATGCCCCATCGGGGCTACCTATTTGTAGTACAAACCATTGATATCTTCTAATGCCCCATCGGGGCTACCTATTATTTTCGACTCGCTATTCGTAATCAATAGGTAGCCCCGATGGGGCAATTATCCAGGATTGGACGGTTTCTACAAATAGGTAGCCCCGATGGGGCATTAACCGGTCAGTTAGTAATTGAGCTACGGCCATTGAAGCCAACGGCAATGAAAAAATATTTAAATTAGTCAACCCAAGTTGGCACTTGGGTCTGGCCTGCACCGGTCCTCATCTGTCAGCATTTTAAATATGAAAAAAGCTCTTATAACTTACCTGCTGACGCTTGCATTTCTGACAGCTTTTGCGCAATACAAATCCGATAGCTATCGGATGCGGCCGATCGACCAGTTAATTAATAAAACCGATCCGGGTTGGTCGGTGGTAAGCAAATGGATAGATTCCGCCAAAAATAAAATCGAGGTTCTTCCGGTTGATACCGCAAAAGCCAGGGACGCACTCTATAAAACGCAAGTTACAACACGTTCGATAATGGGCGCTATTGTTTATTCAACGGGCGGAATTTTAATAGACGACGGCTGGATCAGAATTCTTGGTTCAGGCAGCGCTAAATTGCAGCGAACCCTTCCTGATTGGAACAAGGGCAAAGCATTTAAAGAATTTGGAGATCGACCGGCTTTCTTCCTGGTGGCCGATGACGCCGCCGGGGGCTTGTTTGCTATAAACTACGGTTCATTTGGGTCCGATTTAGAAAACATCTACTATTTCTCACCTGATAGTTTGCAATGGGAAGCGCTTGGAATAAATTACGAAGACTTTGTTTCGTTTTGTTTTACCGGCGACCTGGAAAAATTTTATTCCGGAATTCGGTGGAAGTCGTGGAGAAGGGATGTTCAGTCGATCAAAGCTGATGAAGTGTTCCACATTATGCCGCCATTATGGTCGGTTGAGGGCCAAGACCTTGAAAAGAGTATTAAAAAACCGGTTCCGGCGGACGAGCAGTATGCCTATAATCTTTCGTTGCTAAAACAAAAGCCAACAGATAGTAACGGTCATTAATCATTGCCGGGAGAGCCTGGGGCGGCTGGATTTTTAAGTTAGCAGCTGAGCATTTCCCTGGTTAGCAAAATGAGGATCAATGTAGGAGACGCAATATTTTGCGTCTCCCACCAGACGGGCGGAAAATGTTTTTAGTACGCGCGGCTAAGACGCAAAATATTGCGCCTCTACAACGTCACTGCAAAAATTTGCACGTATCTGCACAAATATTCACTCAAAAATTGCACATTTCTGCGCAAATACCTATCTTTGCAGCCCCGTAATAGCGGGTAATTTATTAAAAATCAAAGTATAACAATGCAACAGTACGAAATTGTGATCATTCTGACCCCGTTGTTATCGGAAGAGACTGCTAAAGAAGCCATTGGCAAATTCAGCAAGATCCTGGCCGATAACGGAGCCGAAATTGTCCAGGAGGACAATTGGGGTCTGAGAAAACTTGCGTACCCGATCCAAAAAAAGACGACCGGGTACTATCACTTAACTGAATTCAGGGCTCCGGGTGATTTAATTAATAAACTGGAGGTTGAATTACGCCGCGATGAGCGCGTTTTGCGTTTCCTGACCATTGCTTTGGATAAGCACGCCGTTGCTTACAATGAGAAAAAACGCAGCGGCGCATTTAACCAAAAGAACAAAGCTAAAACAGAGGAGGCAGCAAGCTAATGGCAAACGAACAAATTAAATACGTTACCGCCCCCAAGGTTGAGGATACACGTAAAAAGTACTGCCGTTTTAAAAAGAACGGGATAAAGTACATCGATTACAAAGACGCTAACTTTTTATTGAAGTTTATTAACGACCAGGGTAAAGTATTGCCCCGCCGCTTAACCGGTACTTCGTTAAAGTTTCAGCGTAAAGTGGCCCAGGCCGTTAAACGCGCCCGCCATATTGGTTTATTACCGTACGTAACGGATTCACTTAAATAAGCAGGAGGTTTAAAGCAATGGAACTTATTTTAAAACAAGACGTTAAGCACCTGGGTGAAAAAGACGATATCGTAAAAGTAAAACCCGGTTATGGCCGCAACTACCTTATCCCTAAGGGTTATGCCATACAGGCTACCGAATCGGCACGTAAAGTACTGACTGAGAACCTGAAACAGGCACAGTTTAAGCAGGAAAAGATCCGCAAGGATGCTGACGCGATAGCTGCCCGTTTGGAAGGCGTTAAGCTGACCATCGGTGCAAAAGCTGGCGAAACAGGCAAAATCTTCGGCGCGATCAACACCATACAGATTGCTGATGCACTGAAGAAAGAAGGCTTTGAAGTTGACCGCCGCCGCATCACTTTTGACCAGGAACCAAAATTTGTAGGCGATTATATTGCCAACATCAACCTGCACAAAGAAGTTAAAGTTAGGGTGCCGTTTTCAGTTGTAGCGGAGTAATTTGATTTCGGAATTCGGATTTTCGATTTCGGATTTAGAAATAAGGAAATATAAGGTGTTTTGTGAGAGCAGGACACCTTTTTTATTGGAAAAACATGTAAAAATAAATCCGAAATCGAACATCCGAAATCCGAAATTGAACATCCAAAATATTTTCCGCATTTAACCGTTTCCTAATTGTTACGCAGCAACGACCTTTAATTTTCACTAAAACACTACGTTTGTATTATGAAAAAACTACTTCTTTTATCCGTAATTATATTCGGCGCTTTTTACAGCGCGTCTGCACAGTACTATTATAGTAAAAACAATACTTCAACAGTTAAAATCGGCTTTGGCATCAGTTCGGGTTTTGCAACGGGCCCGGTGTCGGGTGCATTCCCCGAAGCAGGCGCCATCACTGCTAACCTGGAGCTTCCGCTGGGCAAATCACCGGTAAGTGTATTATTTCAAACCGGCTATACTTTCTATGTTTCAGGCGGCGGCTATGATGTAGGCTTCGGCTACGGTTATTATGCAGGGACCGAGTACTATGGCAGAATCGCCTCGTTTATTCCTGTTGAAGCTGGTTTAAAAGTTTATGTGGCGCCAAGGGTGTTTATTGCCGGGCTGGCTGGCGTATCGTTTAACGTTAACAGCTATTCGTCCGCTTATACCGGCAATGCAAACGCATTTGTTTATTCGCCCATGCTTGGGTATTCGTTCCCATTTGGTTACCGGGGTAAATCCGACCTGGATTTAAGCCTGATGTATGAGAACCGGCCCGAAACCGGCGGTGGCTACAGCCAGGTGGGCCTGCGTGCAGTTTGGAATTTTGGTTTGTAAAAACGCCCGATCCCGTAGGGATCAAATATCGGTAGAAAAAAAAATACACATGAACAGCCGTGCCGTAGGTACGGAACACCCCGCCGCGCAGTGGCGCAAATGTCGCTTTGTCAGTTGCCTACCTACGGCACGCTAATCTCTCAATGATTTTTTTCTACCGATATTTTGCGCCGGCGGCGCAATGGACAAGAACTGCACAGAATCACTAATTTGATTTGGTACCGAATTTTAAATCATTCCTGTTTCCCGAATTTCGTATTTTAGGGCGATAAAAACCGCCATGAGCAAAAACTCGAATTCAAACCGCAAACCAGCCTCCCGAAAATCTGGAGGAATTTTTCGCGGCGGATTGTTCAAACTGCTGTTCCGCATCATAAAGCTGGTTTTTATCTTTTTTGTGGGCAGCAGCATTTTCTTTGTTATCCTTTACCGTTTCGTCAACCCACCCATAACGTTTCTGATGATACAGCGCGGCTTTGAGCGGAAATCTGCCGGAAAGGAATGGAAAATAGATAAGCAATGGGTGGACTTCGACCAGATTGCCGACCCAATGAAACGCGCCGCTGTTGCGGCCGAGGACCAAACCTTTTTGGAAAACCACGGCTTTGATTTTAAAGCGATGGAAGCAGCTTACAAAAAAAATGAGCACAGCAAAAAACTCATCGGCGGCAGCACCATTACCCAGCAAACCGCTAAAAACGTTTTCCTTTGGCCGGGCAGGTCGATGCTGCGAAAAGGGATCGAAAGCTGGTTCACGCTGCTGATAGATGTTTTTTGGAGTAAAAAACGGGTAATGGAAGTGTACCTGAACGAAATTGAAATGGGCGACGGTATTTACGGCGTGGAAGCGGCATCACAGGCTTATTTCCATAAATCGGCCAGCCAACTTGATACATACCAGGCGGCGGCAATCGCCTCGATATGGCCCAACCCGCTTAAATGGTCGCCCACCAACCCGACCGATTACGTTGCGCACCGGCAGTATTTGATCAGGCGCAATATAAGAAGACTGGGTCCGCTGGATTTCTAAGGCCGATGCGCAGGTCCGTTATTTCGGAAGTCGGATTAACTTCGTTGAGGGCTTCGCCGTTTTCGATTTCGGAATTAGTTGTCCTCAAAACGATAAAAATCCTTAAATCCATTAATCCTAAAAATCATAGTTCAGACTACCGCTGATACTTCCAATTCTTCGATTTCCCCTCCGCTATCTGCTCCATAGCCGTCTCCAACCTTTTTTGCCGGGTTGCATCACTCTTTGCATCCACTATCCATTCCAAATATTCGCGTTTATGTGAAGGGCTAAATTTTTCGTAAACCGCTTGTGCTTTGGCGTTACCGGCCAGCAGGTCTGCAAAATCAGCCGGCATTTCTATCGCGGCTTTTGGCGGGGTTTCTTTTTTCACGGCCGGCCTTTTATTGCCGGCCTCATTTAGGCGCATTGCCTGTTTTATAAAATCTACCAAAATCTCGTCTGCGGGAAGATCGCTTAAACTGGTGATCCTGCCAAAACTGCCTGCCGTGCCATCTTCCTCCCGAATTAATTTACCCGGATCATTCAATTGCCGCTGCTTCCAGAATCCGAATCCCATGTGCTCTTTAAAAGCCGCCATCTGGCAAACCGCCCCCTTATAATCAAAGAACGGGAAGCCCCATTTCATTGTTTCGGTTATTAAAGGCGACACCGAGTGTACCAGTTGCCGCAAGTGTATTAAAATTGGTTGCGCAAACGGGGCCGATTTTCCTATGTATGCATCCACCCGGGCATCGTAATTTGATTCCATGGGCATAAAAATAACGACAAAAATTGTTTGGGCAAATTTTTAGCGGTTGATCTGCGAAGCCTTTTAGTAGAGAATAATGTAAGAGAGTGTTAGCTGGATCAAAATAAGCTACTAAATCTCCTTCGATAACGTTAATAAATTTTGTTTGGTAATGCTACTTTCTTCGCTTTTGTCATAAAGCGTTAACATATTGATAAATATGTCCTGGTTTGATTGATTTACAAGATAGGTGATAACTCTGTACCCACCACTTTTCCCTTTTCCTTTACTTGTTACTCGAAGTCTTATTTTGTAAAGCCCCGCGCCTAAATCTTCTCCTTGTTTAGGGTTTTTAATCAAAACTTCTTCGAGTGCTTCCAAATCCGAAGTTAGAGAACTGTGTTTCTTTTTTAAGGCTTTTGCTTTGCGGATAAATATCGAAGAATAAATAATCTTATTGGCCATTATATGTCCTTTAGACTTAATGGCTTAATTTTGCCTTCTTGCATCAACTTAACTTCTTTTATTGCTTGAGCAATCTCCAGGATTAGTTTACTTTCTTTCGGCTCTTCAACAACCTTTGCCTTAAATTTTTTTAAGATAGTTAATATAGTTTCGGCATCACTATCTTTTACTTGTACCGTAAATGTTGTCATATACAAATTTAATTAATATCAGACACTTATCAAATTTCCAAACAATTGCATGTGCCAGCTATCCTTGAATGGCACTTCCCATTTAGTTTGGAGGTCTGCAAGGCTTTGCACCATGTTGTTGAATACGATGGTGTTGCTGTCGATAGCGCCCTGTTTCAGCATTTGCTCAAAGGCATGGCGCGGGGCAGAATGTACTTCGCCGCCTTCGCGGTAGGCCAGGTTAAAACGATCAAGCAGGGTAATGCCATGTTCCTGCTCCATGTTTTGTATAAAACGGACGGATTTATCAATTGAACAACCGCTGGCGCCGGCCTGGCTTTCGTCCACCGTCAATATTATAAAACGGTTATACCGCACTTCTCCCTTCGCCTTTAACTGGTGGTTATGTGCCGTCCAGGCCGTGGTGAAACTGTCCAGCTCGCTTTGTATTTGGTTCACCTCGCTGTCGCTCAGCTTTTTGTTCGCCTGGTAAACCCATACCCTCGAATTTTCTGAAAATTGCATGTGCAAAGCTATGTATTTTCTTAACTTCGGGTTTAATTTTGTTGTCATCTTGATTTAAACCGTTTCGGGGCGTTTAGTGGTATTTAAAGGTTAACGAACAATGAAATTTCTCAAAATTCTTGTTGCGGTATTGGCAATCCAGCTATCCGCATCCTTTTTTGGCTTTAAGCCGGCTTTTGACGACCAGGATTGGCTGGCCTATGTTAACCGTTCCCTTACCCAATCATACGACCAATCCACCGATCTGAAACTAAAAAAAGTGGAGATTTCCCTTACTCCCGATTATTTTGTGAGATTGCGCAAGACCTATGCTAAAAATATGCAGGAATATTACTCCTTTAACCTGCACCAGTTTAACGATATGGATTACCTGGGCAATACCACCACCGGCATCCTTTCGCTTAAAACCATGGCCGATGATATTATCGTTCAAACCTATAACGATCGCAACGGCGACATCGACTCAATGACCACTGCATTGGATATCCCCGTAAAAAACATGGAACCCGAGCGACTCGACAGCCTGCGCGAAGCTTTTAATTATTTTAAAGCAAAGGGCTTATAAAAAAAGCCGCCCCGAAAACCGGGACGGCCCTATTCACAATCAAAAACGAAAATGTTGTTTAAACTTTTTCTACAATAAACGTCCTTACCGGCCCTTCTTCATAAATATGTATCTTTCTTTTAAAAACCTGGTTGTCAGACGATATTACGATTGAATAATCGCCCTCATCCAGCTGCGTAAAATTGTATCCCCGGCGGATGTCGGTTTTATTCATCACGTCTTTCTGCAACAAACGGCCCTCATCGTCATAAATGGTGACTACGGTTATTCCGGGTTCAGCTTTTTTCACTCTGAGGTCGATACCGCTTTGCGAAGGAAGGGTATAGAAAACAATTTTGTCCTGTTTTCCGCCCATCATCTTATGAGGTGTTTTTGGTACAGTGGCAAAGGCCCCAGCACTTAACAAAAGGGCCAATGCGGTTAATTTGAATGTCTTTTTCATGATCTTTTATATTAATTTCTTGTTGAATTTTATTTATAACCT
>Ga0210389_10000226_pt1 | contig 58722 bp, 61 predicted proteins | sample IncBWH28OmetaG_FD_160127 | JGI IMG/M metagenome (GOLD analysis project Ga0210389, IMG submission 160127) | Forest soil microbial communities from Barre Woods Harvard Forest LTER site, Petersham, Massachusetts, United States - Inc-BW-H-28-O ... | reverse complement strand
TTCCCCTTGAACCACAACCGTCTGATCCTCTCGCGTGGTCGCCTGCTCGGAGTCGAACAGGCGCACGTGCTCGATAGCCACAGAATGGCTGGGATGCTGCGCCAACTCATGCGCCAGCCTGGCATACCGCCGGTCGATAGCCTTGCGGTCGAGAGCATAAAGCTGATCATTGGTGTCTTCCCAGCCTTCGCGGAGGAATGCGAACCACTTGCCCGGGGACGCGAAGAAATGACGATCATCGTCCAGCCACAAAGTTTGCGGTTCGAAAGCAAGTCCCGTGATCGCGTACTCCGTCACGTGGATCTTCTGTCCGTGGCTTTCGACCGTTACGTCGGTCATTCGTTCCAGCCGAGCCTCGCCGGCAGGAAACAGTTTGACGGGAGCATTCTTGGCTTTTAGAAGAGCGCTCACCAGGAACGCCGACTCGGCTGCCGAACCGTTGTTGCTGATGTAAAATCCTGGCGCGGGAGCTTGCCCGTTTTCAGATGTGCTCTTCCAGCGGCCAATTCCGGCTTCCACGGCGAAATGCTCGTCCACGGGAGCTTTCAGGTAGTCGTTGCCGGTGATGTCTGTGCGCACTGGCGATTCATCGGCGCCAAGGACGTAGTGCGCGGCGATCTTGGGACCCCGGCCGCGATCATTGAACTCAAACGTGGAGTCGACGTGACCGTCCGCGGTGTAGGTGTCCACCTCGCTGCCCGCGACCTTCCCGTTGCTCTGGATGGTGTAACGAAGCGTTTGCAGGGCGGCAGCGTTAGAGTTCCATATCAGCGAAACGGCAAACACGAAGGCGGAGAGTGGAATGAGCCGAAGTTTGCGCATGGCACCGTATTGTGCCACTAATTCACAGGAATGAAAAATCCGTTTTCAGGTTGCGGGACGCCCAGGAGGCTTCGAGGGCCAGCCTGAGTCGGATCTGGTTCGGATCTGGGTCAGATCTGGGTTAGATTCAATGGGCGGCCCGGGGACAACAGCCATCCTGCAATATTTTCCGTGCATTCTTGGTTTGGCGTGTATAATGAAGTTCAGCTAAGTTTGACTCACAAGCAATTGAAGGTCGGTATCGCCAACCAGCGTCACCCCCTCACTAGCAGCGAATCTTCCATAGCACAATTCAAGAAAACAGAATAGGAATACCAACAATGGCAGAACAAGGAACAGTGAAGTGGTTTAACGACGCCAAGGGCTATGGCTTTATCAGCCGTCAGAATGGCGAAGACGTTTTCGTGCATTTCTCCGCGATTCAGGCTGGCGGCTTCCGCAGCCTGCAAGAAGGCCAAACCGTGCAGTTCGACGTGACCAAAGGCCCCAAGGGCTGGCAGGCAGAGAACGTTCAGGCTGTCTAAAACCGCTCTCGAAGCGATCGATAAAAATGCCCGCGATCCGAAAGGATCCCGGGCATTTTCGGTTTAGAAATCTAATGGCTTGTTCCGAGCTTCAAGGCTGCTGGCGCGCCTGTTGCACCATCTCCACCATAACTTTCCGGGCGTCCGTCGTGGTCCGCACCTCCCGCGGGAATCCGATCCTTGCGCCGCGTATCCCCTCTGTGGTTTTCAGGCGCACTTGAAAGCCGAGCCGATCCACCGAAGTCATCGCCGCTTCTTCCGACTCGATTCCTGCGTTAGTGCGCGCCAAGAGAACAAGCGCCTCTTTGTGATCGGCATTCATGTGTTCGATGATCCCGGCGGCCACGTCGGCCAGCGGATCGGGTTGCGCCTGGTCGTAGTCAGACGCCTTCACCCAGCCCATCACTCCGAATCCACCCACGTAGTAAACATCCACTACATCCATGCGGTAGAAAGAGAAATCGTCGAAGTCGACCCAGTATTTGCTGTTGGCGTAACGCTCCAGATAGAGCTTGCGGGCGTCGGCTATTTCGGGCTGAGGGATAGATTGAACATTCCCAATCAACGTAACTCGCGACGCGCCCAGCGGATCGCCATCTCCATCGGACTGCGTGACCAGCAGGCTGGCGCGAGCGTCTCCCTGCAGATTCTGGGTGTGCATCGCCATGGTGCTGATCAGGAAGATGGGACGCCCCTGCGCATCCAGCCCATAGGGCATGACCGAGCCAAAGGGAAACCCCGGCTGCTTGCGTGAAACCGTGGACAGGCTGCCGATTCGTCCTAGATGCACCAGGGTGCGTGCCTTCTCGGAAAATGAAGGCTCAGGAACCGGAGTCTGATCGCTAGCTGTTGCAGTGCCGCCATGATTTCGGCTGGATGAGGAAGTCATGATTGTGCTCCTCAGGCAGTCTAACAGGCTGTGGACGGACTCGACTCCCGATCACTGCACGTTGTTTCCATGGGCTTCGAGTGCTAAACTTTGGTTGGCCGATAACTGTTTGTTCCTCATCTTTACCCGGGCGGGAGTAGTTCAGCGGTAGAACGCCAGCTTCCCAAGCTGGATGTCGCCGGTTCGATCCCGGTCTCCCGCTCCATATTTTCAATCAGTTAGCGATGGAGCTGACCACGTTGGCAGGAATTATTTTGGTGAGGATAAATCCGGTTTTCTGTGCAAAACGCAAAGTGCGTTTCGATCAGTGTTTATGCGGGTATCAATAGCAGCGTCGGATTATTTGGGCTGCAAGGCATCATTGCCACCAAGGTTTATATGTAAAATTCCCGAAACCATAAGGTGCCGATTTCCATTCAAAGTTGCTCACTTCGATTGTAAAATCTTGCATCTAGAATGCTTTCCCGCGAGGAGCTTGCAAAAATCCGGGTGGATATTGTGAAGCTGGAAAAAGCCCGCGACAATTGCGCCGATACCGGCATCCGCAGTCTGATCGAGGCATGGATCGAGGCAGAGAAAAAGAAATTGCACAGTGATGGTTCAAAGTAGCGCCGCTAAGCCACCACAGCGGCAGGGCCTTTTCCGTGAGAACTCAGGATGCGCCGCACGTAGCAATCCTCGTGAACGGGCTTGCCGTTCTCATCGGCGTATAGATCAGTCTGCAAATCGACTGGATTTCTGCAAAGTGCGCAGGGTATTTTTGGGAAAGGGTGACCACCCATGTTGCCTCCTTTGGACGGTCACAAGCATCCTACCTAAAAGGCTTAGTTCGTTCTGAGCAAAATTGACCATCTGCCCCTACAGAGAGCACCCGAGTGCAAAGACGCCAAGGGCCTGCCACACTGCCTGAATGTCAACAATGAAAGACATCAGAACAGCAGAGCAGAAGCTTCTCCGGATTTTGGATGGCTTCAAGGATGGACTCAAGAACGCATCGTCCGCTGATGTGGGCAAGTGGTCGGCGGAGCTAGACGATACCATTGCTGAACACGCCAGAGCGGTTTGCGGGTTGAAGTTCTCAACCCAAAATGGTCTCACTTTCGTTTGTTAGGTTGAGGAGCTTCCTGCTTCTCCATCTTTTCGATTGATCTCTGGATGGTCAACAACTCTTCCCGAACAGTCTCCAATCGGTCGGCCAACTCAGTGATGGTGGGAGCAGGTTTGTTAACTTTCGCCATCATCGCAGAATAGTAATCCCCCCCCGGAATGTCTGTCCGCTAGCGGTCGGAACAATGTCTGGCAGCGTGAGCTTGGTTTCTGTGATGGGGACCTCCATGTGCACTCTTCCCTTTGCCTATGCCCCGCAAGCAAAAGATCAAGCTCGAAAAGGTTCAAGCCGCGCTTAACACCTCATGCCCCAAGTGCGGACACGCGATTGCGCCCGCCGATATTCGGCGCGTGGACTTTGAGCATGTTCAGTGTCCCCAAGTGCGGGGAGCGCTTTATCCCCGGTCGGAACGAGCATCCGTAGGACGGGGCTACTAGTCCTTCTTTTGGAAGTGGATCGCAGAAACAAGGTCACGGCGAAGGAAATAGGCCGTCTTCTCTTGCGGGTTTAGCAAGACATAGTAGCCGTGATCCGTTTCGTCCAGAAGCAGAACTGATGCGGAATCCGTGGTCGAAATGGGAGTCTTGGCCGTGAGGTAAAGGACAACAGGGCTGGGCGGGCCTCCACCAAATGAAGGTTTAATGTGGCCGTAGATCAGGGTCGCATAGGTCAGCAAGGCGGTCGCTAGCACCGGGAAGTGTCGCTCCCACTCGACTTGTTTTATCTTCTCGGGTCGAAGCCCTCTGGACAACAGCACCGCGCCAATACCAACCGCATAGAGCCACAAAACCAGAGCCATCTGGTGGTGGTCTGCAAATCTGTACATAATCGCAACGAACGAGAGCATCAGCAGAAACACGCCAAACAAAAACACATTCGGGTGATTGTTAAAGTGTTTATGCGCAAAGGACCCAAGGGTTGCGTATAAAACCATCAATATGAGGAAAGACGTGATACCCCACCGCTTCGGATCGTTAAACGGCTCCATGAGAAGGAACTGAAGAAAGAGAGTGAGACCGAAAGCTACCACCAAGAATGAAAGACCCAAAATGATATTCCGGTGCACTTCGTTTTCCGGTTTGCAGGCGAGACCGAACCTAACATCCACGTGCAGACCCAAGACTTGAAAGACTCGAAATGCTGCCATCGTCGGCAGCGTGGCCAACAGAACAAACACTATCCCTGTTGAGAAAATCTTTGGTTTCAGAGGGTCAAACTGTGCGACTCCATACTGGGCGTGATGTATGGCGACTATGAGAAAGCCAGCACCGTAAACAACCGCAACAAACACAGCTGCGGCTCGGGCGGTAACTTCCAAGCCAGCGACGAAGCGTGATTCGCTCAAAAGATGCTTTTCTTTGCTGTCCGACGTACTTTCCACGGCTGATCTGAAAGGGTAGCATTTCGGTCGGGGTGGGAGAAGAAAAGTTGTGTTCAATAGTGTGTTCAATAAGTGCCGCTAGTGCCACATTCTGCCCTGTGAGACCCGCTCCAAGTGCTTGATTCCACGTAGAGCGGGGCATCTCCATTAGCTTCCCAAGCTGGATGTCGCCGGTTCGATCCCGGTCTCCCGCTCCGTCTTTTTCTTCCCTGATAGTAGAATCGTCAAACTGAGCGATGACCCGTCTGACAATTTTCGGTCTCTTCGCGGTGACGGCAATGCTCCTCTGTTATGCCTTTGAGGAGCGAAGCCGATGGTTCATTCTGGCTTTTGCGGTGGCCTGCGCGCTGGGTTCCATCTACGGCTTCCTTCAAGGCGCATGGCCCTTTGGTTTGGTCGAAGCCATCTGGTCGGTGGTCGCGGTACGGCGTTGGGCGCTGGCTGCGCGTTCGAAGTGATTCCAGAAAACCGCCCCCTTCACCCTGCCTTAGCCGCGGCAAAATTCTTCGAGCATCTTGGGATCAATGTTTCCCCCGCTGATGATAGCCACGTTTAGCTTTGTTTTTGGAAGCTGATCGCCGTGAAACAGGAAACCGGCCACAGCCACGGCTCCGCTGGGTTCGGCCACGGTCGCGGGATTCGCCGCCAGCAATCGGACGGTTTGCCGAATTTCCTCTTCGCCTACGGTGACAATATCGTCTACGTAGCTCCGGATGTGCTCGAAGTTAATGGCACCGATGCTTTGCGTTCGCAACCCATCCGCGATGGTCCGTGACGCCTCGCCGGCAGGGAACTGAACAATCTTTCCCGCGCGCAGGCTGGCCTGCGCATCGCCTGCCAGTTCGGGTTCCACGCCAATGACTTTTATTTCCGGCTTGCTCAGCTTGATAGCTGCTGCCACGCCGCTGATCATCCCCCCACCGCCCACGGGCGCCAGGATGGTTTCCACCTCCGGCAGATCTTCCAGAATCTCCAATCCCATCGTGCCCTGGCCGGCGATAATCTGTTCGTCGTTGTAGGGAGGTACGATCACGTATCCACGCTGCGCGGCTAACTCCTCTGCTTTGACCTGGCGCTCGGCGCTGCCCGGGCCGACGATGACAATCTCCGCGCCCAGCGCCGCCGTGGCCGCGCGCTTGATGGCTGGAGCGTTGCCCGGCATCACAATAACGGCCTTTACGCCCAGCGCCCGGGCCGCATAAGCCACGCCCTGCGCATGGTTACCACTGGAGTAGGTGATCACTCCGCGCTTGCGGTCCTCCGGCGACAGGGAGGCGATCTTGTTGTAAGCCCCGCGGAGTTTGAATGCGCCGATGGGTTGCTGGTTTTCGGGCTTGAGGAAGAGTGGGCGGATGGAGGAGTCTGGATGGCGAAATTCGATCAGCGGCGTGTGGAGGGCGATGCCTTGCAGGCGGATCTGAGCGGAGCGGATGTCAGAGAGCGTCACCATAATTCAGTACAGTATCATCCAAGATTAACAATTCCCGATCTTACAGGCTTGACATCATGATGTCTATACTGCTAGCATCATGATGTGCGAACCACTCTTACACTCGATGAGGACGTGGCGGCCCTTCTGAATAAGGAGGTGCGCAAATCCGGCGAACCGTTCAAACAGATAGTGAACCGCTTTCTGCGCCTGGGATTAATGGCATCGAAGCAGCCCGCACGAAAACCATTCAAGGTGACACCGATCAATCTCGGGCTGCCTCGTGATTTCGATAAAGTGGAAGATTTAATCGAGTACCTTGAGGGTCCAGAGCACCGGTGATCGTCTGCGATGCAAATCTTCTAATTTATTCATATAACGCCGGCTCGGCCCGTCACGCCAAGGCCCGCGCGTGGCTGGAAGAAATCTTCTCCGGGATCGAAGTGGTGGGACTTCCATGGCAGGCCGCCTCTGCTTTCTTGCGGGTCATGACGAACCAGAAGTTACCCGGAGAGCGCTTCAGCCTGGTGCAAGCAGCGCAAATTGTTGATCTTTGGCTGGCCCGAACCAATGTACGGGTGCTCATACCGGGAGATCACTACTGGCCGCTGTTTCGACGGATGTTGATCGAAGGGCAGGCGTCAGGGGCGCTGGTGAGCGACGCAGAGATTGCTGCATTGACGCTTGAATACGGAGGCGTACTTCACACGGCGGACAGGGATTTCGCGCGGTTTCCCGGGCTGCGGTGGAAGAATCCGCTGGAATAGATCTGACCTAATCTGCCTAAGACATTGTGTCGGCCACTACCTAGATCGGGATCGTACCTTCACGGGTTTAAACGCTGGCTAGCTTCTTCGATCTTCCTCGCTTCTTCGATCGTTTTTGTGCAAACCAGGATTGGACTGGCGCGCTTGTGCGCGCGCAAGCTCTCAAAGTCCCGATCGTGTTGTCGAAGATAGGAGTCCACAGCCGCCTGACGGCTAAGGTAGTAGGTGATGGCTCCGAACACTTCTTCCAGTTTCAATACAGGGAAGGATTGGGCAATAGTTTCGGATGATGCGCCGCGGAGAAAGGCATACACAACCGAGTCCAAGGACACACGTGCGCCGGTAATCCAATATCCGCCATCGCGCTCAACATACTCCGTGGCCACAGTTGGTTCTCCGCTCCCCAAGCAGTGGATTGGAGTGTCCTTACCCAGATAGCAGCACTAGAGATGGCCCAACTAAATTTCTAAAATCACCGGCATGATCAGCGGCCGCTTCTGCGTCTGTTTGGAAATGTAGCGCTTCAGATCAGCACGGATTTTTTCCTTAATCACGCCGTAGTCCGCTTTTTCCTCTTCGCTGGAGTGCGCCAATGTGTCTTCGACGATGCGTTTTGCCCCGTCCAGCAGGCCATCGTCGCCGGGGTTGAAGCCACGCGTCACAATCTCGGGAGCCGTTTCTACACGGCCCGAAAGTTTGTTGATCGCGATGATTGGCAGCACGATACCATCTTCGCTCAAATGCCGCCGGTCTTTAATGATTAAATCTTCAACCACGTCGGTGCGCGATCCTGAATCGATGCAGACGCGGCCAACATTAACTTTTCCCGCTTTACGAGCGTTGTGTTCGTCGAATTCCAGAACGTCGCCACTCTCGATCAGTATCACTTTGCCCACCGAGCTGTGCATCGCTCCGGCCATCTCGGCGTGCAGCTTCAACTGACGGTATTCGCCGTGCACCGGAATGAAATATTTCGGCTTCACCAGATTGATAATCAGTTTCAACTCTTCCTGGCTGGCGTGTCCGCTGACATGAATCGGAGGAGTCGTACCGTCCTCATAAATTACGTATGCCTCGCGCCGGAACAGGTGATCGATCATGCGATAGATTGTTTTCTCGTTGCCCGGGATGATGCGCGACGAGAGCACGACGGTGTCTCCCTTCTCGATCTTGGCGTGCTTATGGTTGTCGACCGCGGCGCGCGACAGAGCCGACATGGGCTCGCCCTGGGTTCCGCTGATCATCACGCAAATCTTTTCGGGCGCGAAATTCTTCATCTCGCCGGGATTGATGATCAGGCCATCGGGAATTTCCAGGTAACCCAGATCTTCCGCGATCTCGGCGGAATTATTCATCGAGCGCCCGACGAAGGCCACCTTGCGTCCATGCTGGTGGGCCAGTTCCACAGCCAACCGTATGCGGTGAATGGACGAAGAGAAGCACGAAATGAACAACCGGCGCTGGGTATGTGCGAAAACTTCGTCAAATTTGCGCCGCACCGCGCGCTCGCTGGGCGTGTATCCCTTGCGCTCAACGTTGGTTGAATCCTGAAAGAGGGCCAGCACCCCCTGTTTGCCATATTCCGCGAAGGAGTGCAGATCGAAGAGGTGGTCGTCCGTAGGCGTGGGATCGACTTTGAAGTCGCCGGTATGAATAATGACGCCCAGCGGCGTGTGAATCGCCAGCGCCACACAATCCACCAGGCTATGCGTCACGCGGATGGGATGGACTGTGAACACGCCAGCCTTGAAGCGCTCCCCGGCGCGCATTTCGCGCAGGTCCGCATCTTCGAGAAGGCCATGCTCATCAAGCTTGTCTTCGACGTAGGCCAGGGTGAATTCAGTGCCCCAGACCGGTACGTTGAGTTCAGACAGAATCCAGGGCAGCGCGCCGATGTGATCTTCGTGGCCGTGTGTGAGAATGATCCCGCGCACACGCTGGCGATTCTCGATGAGGTAAGAAATGTCCGGAACCACAATGTCCACACCCAGCAACTCGGCTTCGGGGAACATCAGGCCGGCATCAATCACAATAATGTCGTCGCCCCAGCGGACGGCCATGCAGTTCATACCGAACTCGCCGAGGCCCCCCAGGGGGACAATCTGCAGTTTTCCAGTTGTCATGGAGTACTGTTGATGCTAGCAGACAGTGTCACCTACCGTACAGAGCGATTCTGCCGCTTCTACAGGATGGCCGAATGGCATTGCCCGGGCTTATAGGCTAAGGTTAGATTATGGCCGCTGCCGGATCCAAATCGTGGCTGCGCCTCCGCATCGAACAGGCCGTTGCGAGGGGGCTCACGCGGGCCTATTCGACGGTGCGGGTCGATCCCCAAAAGTTTCTGCTGCAGCTGCGCACCGCCTACCGGCTGCCGGTCAGCGGATACCACGGCGTGTATTCACTGGAAGTCGGGGAACTCGACATGGTGGCCGACGATCTGATTCGCGGCGGGATGAAACTGGCTGCGGCGGAGGGTGCGGGCTTTGGCCTGGGCGGCTTGATCACAATTATCCCTGATCTCGGTATCCTCTCAGCCATTACCATGCGCACCATCGAGAAGCTCAGCCTGGTTTACGGTTTTCAGTTTAATACCGACGATGAAATCGCCGAGCTTTGGATCGCCGCCGCAAGCGCTGCTGGAGTGGACATCAGCCGGGAGTTGCTCGAAAAGGAATTCGTCAACAAGTTTGTCCCCCGCGTGATTCAGCGGATCGCCGCGCGTGCCAGCGCTGAGGTAGTGGAGAAGTGGGCGGGACGCATGATTCCGCTGGTCAGCTCCGCCTTGGGCGCTGGTCTGAATTACTGGTTTGTGCATGCCTGGGGCGCGCGCGCCAAGGCCCATTTTCGACACCGGTATCTGCAAGTTCGCCAGCGAAGCTATCAGAAAGCTTTGCCTTCCCCCGCGCCACCGATTTTGCCCGCCCAGATTGGTTAAACGCGGCGAGATCTGCTGACAGAGTCTGAGTCATGCACCCTCGACTTTAACTCCTTGTCGCTTGGCTGGCGCGCCGGGTGTGGTAAAAAAAGAAGGATGACCAAATTCCTCTGCGCCGCCATCCTCTTCGATCTTGACGGGGTTCTCGTTGACTCCACTGGTTCTGTAGATCGGCAATGGCGGGCCTGGGCTCGCGAGCAGGGAATCGATGAAGACAAAGTGATCGCCATAGCGCACGGCGTTCGCTCCATCGAAGTGATTCGAGCCGTTGCTCCTCACCTTGACGCTGAAAAGGAAACTCGCAAACTGGAGAGCCGGGAGGCTGCGGATCCCGACATTGCTGTGATGCCCGGCGCCATCAATCTTGTCCGCAGCATTCCGGAGAATCAGTGGTGCGTAGTTACGTCAGGAACCCGCCACTTGGCCAGTGCACGGTTGAAACGCGCCGGTGTGCCGCTGCCGAAGGTGATGATCGCTGCCGACGATGTCGTCAATGGAAAGCCCCATCCAGAGCCCTATCTGAAGGGCGCCGAGTTGTTGGGAGTAAATCCGGCAGAGTGTTTGGTGATCGAAGACGCGCCCGCTGGAATTCGTTCAGGGCACACCGGCGGGATGAAAGTGATTGCGTTGGCCAGCACTTATCCCGCCTCAGCGTTAGGCGAAGCCGACTTCGTTTTAAAAAGGCTCGCGCAGATTCAGGTTAGCCTCGATGGCACGCGCCAACTCGCGATCAGAATTGCCGAACTCGCAAATTGAATTGGTCATTCCGAACGGGCTCGCAGCCGCGCCAAAGCGCGGCGAGACAAGAGAGGAATCTGGTGTCGCACGCGATCGAGCATGGAGATTGCGAGCAACTCAGCGCAGCCAGTCTTCCAGTTCAATCCCGCGGTCCGTCTTCTCGTCGCGGTACTTCACAATCACCGGCGTATAGAGCGAGATTCCCAACTCCGCCGCTGCGCCCTTTTTCACCGCGCGCGATCCCGGTACCACCACTGCGCCTTCTGGAACCTCCAGCGGACCCTCGGGGGTGGCGCGGTAAACCTCGCCGCGCACGAGATCGTAGAGTGGCGTAGATCGGGTCAAGATAGTGCCCGCGCCCAGCACCGCCCGCGCGCGCACCAGCGTGCCTTCATAGATTCCGCAGTTACCTCCGACGAGAACGTCGTCTTCGATGATGACTGGTGCGGCATTGACCGGTTCGAGTACTCCTCCGATTTGCGCTGCAGCGCTGATGTGCACGCGTTTGCCGACCTGCGCGCATGATCCAACCAGAGCGTGGGAATCGACCATCGTGCCTTCGTCAACGTATGCGCCTACGTTAACGAACATCGGCGGCATGCAGATTACCGAAGGTGACAGGTATGCTCCCATGCGCACCGAAGAGCCTCCGGGTACGATGCGCACGCGGTCCGCCACAGAAAACCGGCGGGCAGGGAAGGTATCCTTATCGACAAATGTAAGCGCGGCATCCCCCATGTCTGCTAGTTCGCCGAGCCGGAAGCCCAGCAGGATGCCGTGTTTCACCCAGGCATGGACCATCCAGCGTCCATCGATCTTCTCTGCTGCGCGAATCTTGCCCTGAGTCAGCGCGTCACGGAATTCGAAAAATGCCGGACGCGCTTCTGGATTATGCTCGACCTCGCCCAACGCGGCCAGGCGTTCGATAGAAGTTTTCAGGGATTGCATGAGGTTGTTAAATGCACTTGCACTCGCTGCGAATCAGAACGCCAGTCATCCCATGTGCAGTCTCGCGCCCCTGGGCGAGCGTCGCGTAAGGCCCGTGCCAGCGCGCATGATTAGCGTCATGTCCGGCGGGACGCCCTTTGCCCTGGTTGCATTGTCCGCATGAGCCGCGATGCAGCACGATTTTATGCGGACCCGCCACCCAGTTCTCATAAATATAAAATTCGCTTGCTTCCGGGCCTGGCACTGCAGGCTTCGCGATCAGCCCCACATCCATCGCAACCCTCTGTAGTTTCGATCGCATATCGCGGCGCATGGGCAGGAGTGGCAGACGGTAGTTCTCTTCAATCCTCCCCATCATCGCGAGCACCGCCTTAACCGGCAGGGGACTCGACTCGATGAAGTTCGCCTGCATCAATGGCAGGTATTTGCGATGGATGCTGCGTGCTGTGGCCCAGTCATTGGCCAGAGCGGCCCTCGTCATGGATGCCATCTCGTGCGGGATCTCATTCGAGGCCACCGACACAACTCCCACGCCCCCTAGCGCGATCACCGGCAGGGTGACCGCATCGTCCCCGGAGAAAACCAGAAATGTTTCGGGCACGGAGTTTATGGCTTCGGCGATCTGCGTCATGTTGCCGCTGGCCTCCTTCACCCCCACGATGTTGGGGATCTCGGCGAGCCGCGCCAGAGTGGCGGGCTCAAGATTCGCTCCCGTGCGTCCGGGCACGTTGTAAAGGATGATGGACTTGTTCGCAACGGCCTCGGCAATGGCCTTGAAGTGACGGTACTGGCCCTCCTGCGTGGGTTTGTTGTAGTACGGGGATGCGGTGAGAATGGCGTCGACTCCCGGCCGCGCCGCAACTTCTTTGGCTTTCTCGACCGCATCCTGCGTGGAGTTCGACGTAGCTCCTGCCATGATTGGCACGCGCCCTGCCGCCACCTCGATCGTGATATCGATCACGCGTAGCCATTCGTGATGAGTGAGCGTCGGTGTCTCGCCGGTGGTGCCGCAGGGGACAAGAAAATCTATGCCAGACTCCACCTGCCACGCCACCAGGTTGCGCAGAGCGGCGTCATCGATCGAACCGTCCGGATAAAACGGAGTGACCAGCGCAGTACCACATCCACGAAGTTGCATGGTAATAAGATAACGCGAATGGGGGCGGAGGGAAAACTAGCAGCCGAACTATAGCTCCCGCCAGACCGCCTTGAAATCGTAGAAACCCTTTTTGCCTGCGACCCACTCCGCGGCGCGCACCGCACCATCGGCAAAGCCCTGGCGCGACTTAGCATCATGGCAAAGATAGATTCGGTCGGCAGGGGATTCCAGCACAACCTCGTGCATCCCCACAACTTCGCCTTCGCGAAAAGATGTAATTTCGAGTTCGTTCTGGCCTTGCCTGCTCGCTTCGCGGATTACGCGCTGAATCGCGATTGCCGTTCCCGACGGCGCATCTTTTTTATGAACGTGATGCCGCTCGAAGATCTGTCCAGAGTAGTCGTGACGCAACGCAGCAGCGGCGGCCCGCGCGACGTCAAGAAACAGATTTACTCCTACCGAAAAATTTGCCCCGTAAATGAATCCGGTACCCTGGTTCTCGACGAGCTGTTTTATGCGATCTATTTCTTCGTACCATCCTGTGGTCCCAACGACCATATCCTTGCCCGCTTTGATGCAAGCCTCGATATGTCCGACAATGCAGTGGGGAGCGGTGAAATCAATGACCACATCAATGTCGCGCAGCTTGTCCGCACCGAGCGCAGCTCCTCCAGTATTTTCGGCGGCCCCTGCGATCTGAACGCCATGTCCGCGCTGGCGCGCGACCTCCGCCACCAGCGATCCTGTCTTTCCTCGACCAAGCAGGAGGATGTTCATGATCAAAGTCTAACTGCAAAGCTCGCCAAGAACTGCGACGAAGGACGCGAAGAAGTTATGCAAACACTTCCGGATCCAGATCCTGAAAAAATGTTGTATGCAAACGCTTGATCACCTCCGGCACTTCGTCCTCTTCGATTACAAAGGTCAGGTTAATTTCCGAAGCGCCCTGCGAAATCATGCGAATCTTCTTGTCCGCCAACTCACCAAACACCAAAGCAGCCACGCCCGGTTTGTCACGTAAGCTCTCGCCCACAAGGCATACGATGGCTTTGCGGCCTTCATACTTCACATCCGCCAGCTTGGCCAGATCGGCCGCGAGGGCGGGAATCGCCTGATTCGAATCCACAGTGAGCGAAACGCTGACCTCCGACGTCGAGACCACGTCAACCGCGACCTTGTGCCGGTCAAAGGCCTCGAAGATCGCACGCAGAAAGCCGTGGGCCAAAAGCATCCGCGGCGCAGCCACGTCCACAATCGTAATGCGCTTTTTCGCGGCGATCGCCTTGAAGATGTTTTTTATCTGCGGCGCCCGAGTGGTAATCTTTGTTCCTTCGCACGTGGGGTTCAGCGAGTTCAAAACGTAAACCGGAATGTTCTTCTGGATCGCCGGCAGCACGGTCGCGGGATGCAATACCTTGGCGCCAAAGTAGGCCAACTCGGCCGCCTCGTCGAAGCTGATCACTTTAATGCGCCTTGCCTCGGGACAAATACGGGGATCGGTGGTCAGAATCCCGTCAACGTCGGTCCAGATTTCAATTCGCTCCGCGCCCAATCCGGCACCCACGATCGCAGCGGAAAAATCCGAGCCGCCCCGTCCGATCGTTGTCGTTATTCCCGCGCGGCTTGCGCCCACAAAGCCGCCCATTACCGGGACCTGTCCCGCATCGAGCAGAGGTTTTACCTTGGTTTGCAGCCGTTCGTCAGTTTCCTCCTGCTGCGGGACGGCCTGCATGTAGCTGCTATCGGTGACCAGCACCTCGCGTGCATCCACAAACTCGCTGTTCAAGCCGTGTGCGGAAAATGCCGCTGCCACAATTTTGCTGGAAAGAAGTTCGCCGAAAGCAGCCACGTGGTCGGTGGTCCGCGGAGTCAATTCGCCGACTGCGGAAATCCCGCGCAGCAATTCGTCGAGCGCCTCAAAGTCGCTGCCCAGCTCCGAATGAAAGTCAGTAAATAGCGCCGTGCCCAGCAGTTCGCTCGCCGTATTGTAGTGGCGCTCCTGCAAAGAGCGGCAAAGCTTCAGCGCGGTCTTGCGTTCGCCGGCGCCCGCGGCTCGAGCCATCGTGAGCAGCGTGTCGGTGACTCTGGCCATGGCGCTGACCACGACTACCGGCTTCTGCGCCAGGCGTTCTCTTACAATCTCGGCCACGCGCTCGATCGCTCGGGCATCTTCCACGGAAGTGCCGCCGAATTTCATCACGATCATCGGCGTAACTTCCTGGCGGAATTGCTGGCGTGCAGCGCGGGGTTCATTCTGTGCATTCGAGCTATGGATTCGATCTATGAAGTTGCGAGGTAACCCTTCACCTTAAGCAGTTCGGCATTGAGCACGGCCGCGCCGGCCGCCCCGCGGATAGTGTTGTGAGACAGCACGGTGAACTTCCACTCCAGCACGGCGCACGGCCGCAATCGGCCAACGGCGGTCGTCATGCCCGCGCCCATGTCCACATCAAACCTTGGTTGCGGACGATCCGCCGCTTCCAAATAAACCACTGGACGCTCCGGCGCGCTGGGAAGTTTCAGCTCTTGCGGTTCGCTGCGGTAGCCGTTCCATGCGGCAATGATCTCTTCCCGCTTGGCCTTGGTCTTCAATCGCACCGAAATCGATTCCGTGTGACCGTCCTCCACAGCAACCCGGTTACACTGGGCGCTCATGGCAAACGCGGCGGGAATAATCTTCGCGCCGTTGAGCTGTCCGAGGAGTTTGAGGGTCTCCTCCTCCATTTTTTCTTCTTCATTGCGGATGTAGGGAATCACGTTGCCCAGGATATCGAGCGACGCCACTCCCGGGTATCCCGCGCCGCTGACGGCTTGCATGGTGACGGCCATCACCGCTTCCAGTCCAAAATGTTTTTGCAATGGCGCCAATGCCAGCACCAACCCAATTGCCGAGCAGTTCGGATTGGTCACCACGTAACCGCCGGATTTCTTCCGCCAAGACTGACCATCAATCAGTTTGATGTGTCCGGCATTTACTTCCGGGATGACCAGCGGCACGTCTGATTGCATGCGCAGAGCGCTGGAGTTCGAAACCACGGCGCAGCCCGCTTCGGCGAAGCGCGGCTCCATCTCGGCGGCTATGGCGGCATCGAGCGCCGCGAAGATGATCTTCGGCGCGCCCTCTGGTGTGGCCGGCGACACTTTCATCGCGGCCACCTTCGCGGGAATCTCGGTCTTCAATCGCCAGCGCGCGGCTTCCGCGTAAGGCTTGCCTTCAGAACGATCGGAAGCGGCCAGCCATGCCACTTCGAACCACGGATGGTGCTCGAGCATCTGGATAAACCTCTGCCCGACGACGCCGGTAGCGCCCAGAATTCCGATAGGGATCTTGCTGCTCATAGTTTGCAGGGCATAATAGAGATAATTGGAATTCTACAACAGCCGTACTCTGGCATATTTTCCGAAAGTAACCGGGTTTGCGCCGTCGAGCCTGAAACCCTCCGATACTGCAGCGTATTTCTTAACAGCCGATAGGGATCTTAGAGGATCACATGCCGGAGCTGCGCCAGAATTTCTTCACCAAGGAATGGGTCATCATCGCCACCGAGCGCGCCAAACGTCCAGAGGAATTGATCACGCACCGGCCCATGCAAAATGTGCCGGCGTTCCTGGAAAGCTGTCCATTTTGCGTCGGCAACGAGAGCAAGACGCCGCCCGAAGTGATGCGCTTCCCGCCGAACGTGACCGAACCTTGGGCGGTCCGAGTCATCCCCAACAAATTCGCTGCGCTGTCCAGCTCCGCCCAGCCTACGCGCACCCGCCAGGACGTATGGCGACGCATCGAAGGTTTCGGGTTCCACGAAGTGATCATTGACAGTCCAGACCACTCCTGTTGCATGGCCATGTTGCCCAATATTCAAGTCGCCAATATCCTGCGCGTTTACAAAGACCGCTATAACTTGCTGAGTATGGACCGCCGGGTCAACCATGTCACTATCTTCAAAAACCATGGAGCGGATGCCGGTGCCAGCATGCAGCACCCTCACTCCCAACTGATCGCGACTCCCGTAATCCCCAGCCAGGTCCGTCATCGGCTCCACGAAGCGCTTCGCTATTACGACGACGATGGCAAATGCATGTTTTGTCACATGATGGAGCGGGAGATCGAAGATCAAACCCGCATCGTCCAAACGAGCGAACACTTCGTGGCCATGGAAGTCTTCGCTTCAGCCACTCCGTTCGCCACCCACATCTTCCCACTGCGTCACATGGCCAGTTTTGGCGACATCTCGGCCGCGGAGGTCGAAGATCTCGCCCGTGTTTTGCGCAACCTGCTGGCGAAACTCTATGTGGGACTCGAAAATCCGGACCTGAATTTTACCGTGCGCAGTAGCCCTTCCGATTACGCCAGTGCCCGGCATTTCCACTGGTATGTGAGTGTGATTCCCCGTCTGACCCGCGTTGCCGGATTCGAACTGGGTTCAGGGATGTTTATCAATACGGTCTTACCGGAAGCCGCCGCAGAATTTCTGCGGAACGTGACAGTTGAGAAAACGGCGGGAGCAGCCGGATGATCGCCCGCAGGGTTTCCCGCTACCGGCGAGCAAGAAATGGATGGCCTTACTTCTTAACTCCAACTTGCCCGCCGATCACGTACTCATCCAGCGGACCAAATTTGCGTTTTTCCGCATAGAGCCGCCAGCGCCGGAAGACAATGCGGAGACTCGCCATCACGGGGATCGAAAGAAAAATCCCCAGAATCCCCGCCACCTCGCCCCCCGCCATGACGCCAAAAATGGCCGCCAGAGGATGGAGTTCCATGCTGTGTCCCATGATGCGTGGCGAGGACACGTAATCCTGAATCAGCCGCCAGATGCCCAGGAAGATTATCAACCCCAGCCAGTGCGGGTAACCTGTCAACAACGCGACGCTTACGATCACCAGCGCAGCCACTAACGGGCCGACCACTGGAATGAATTCGAGCAAGCCTCCCAGCGTCCCCAGCACCAGGGCATAGGGCATTCGCATCGTGCCTAGAACCGCTGAGTACATTACCAGCGTCAGGGCGGCCAGGCTGAGTTGCGCCCGGATGAAATGGGCCAGCATCTGATTTAAGTCACTCAGCACACCCTGCAGGAGTTCGCGCTGGGGACGAGACTGCACGAGGTCAAGCAGAATCTGGCTGAACCCGCGCCCGTCTTTCAGAAAGAAAATTGACAGCAGGGGGACGATTACCAGCAGCCACGCTTGCTTGGCCACATCCGCGACGTGGAGTCCGACGTCCTGCGCCAGTTTCGTGATTTCGTCACTGTGGCTGGCCAGGTAGTCCCGCGCCAAATCAACCAGGCGGGCGTTCCAGCCGTGCTGCTGCCCCAGTTGTTCGGCGATCTGCCCGGAACTCAAATGGGAGAGAGCTGGCAGTGTTTGGCCCAGGCGCGCGCTTTCCCGTCCGATCCGCGGCCCTGTAGAGGCGAAAAACAGGACAACAAGCCCCAGCAGCAATGCGTAGATCACTGCGATGGCGCGTCCGCGCCCGTGGAGCAGTTTCTCCAAGGACGACACCAAGGGGCTCATCAGGTAGGCAAAGAAGATGGCGAACAGGAAGGCTACTAAGGTTTGACGCGCGGCATAAAGAAAGCCTAACCCCAGCGCGAAAAGCAGCACCGTAATGATAACCCGGGCCGTACGACCATCTGCCAGAAGCAACTTGTGTCTCCAGTCAAAACCAAATCAAGTTCCGAGAGCCACTGCAACATCGTTAATCTCGCACCACTTCCGTATTATCGTCCGCTATCAGCACGCGCATGAGCTTGAACTGATCTTTATCATCCACCCAAAGGCTCCAGGAGAAGTTTTCGCCCTTCAGGATCAGGCGCAACAACTCGCGCTCCGTTCCGCGAATCATGATCTTCTCTCGTCCCGCCAATTCCATCCGTACCCGCATCGACGTCCGGTCCTGGGGGACCAGCACGCCGAATTCCACCGCACCCTGCTGGCACTTTAGAGTACCGCTGTCCGTGTGACAGTTGGTTGCCAGGTACCGCCACGCCAACACTTCGCGATGAATGAAAAAGTTATTATCCAGAATGGCTGAGGTATTCGGCATCAGAAACGGCTGCTCCGCCGCCTTCGGGGAGGCCGCCGTTGTAATCTTTTCCAGCAGGAATTCATCTTTAGGCATCACTACCAGCGAACCGCTGCTGTCACTCCATTCGTAACGTACCAACTCCCCGCTTCCCATCATCTGGAGCTCCGATTTCTGCCCGGCCCCGCCCGAATTACTGGTTTCCTGTAAATGCGATTTGACGATGCTGACGCCGTTTTCCTGGCGCACGCTGAAGCTTTCAGTCACGACGCGCTGGCCCCTGACAAAAACGCCGAACGAGCCGGAATCGACCGTCTGCATGCCGGGCTTCGGATTATCCTTCTTGTCTTTATCTTTATCCTTATCTTTGGCGTAGCTTCCAACCGCGCAGGCCAGAACCAACACCATTCCCCATCGTACGTGCGCGATCAGCGTCACTTAGTTTTCTCCTTGCCTCGGTCGCCGTCGACCAGTGCCAAACCTTGAATCAACTCTCCCGCGATCTGCTCGATAGATTTCCCGTCTGTTTCCTGTCTGAAAGAGGCTCTCAAGTAATGCGGCCGCCGGGTTTCGTAGAGCCCGCCAAAGCCCTCCGAACTCCCCAGCAACGGGCGTTCCACACCTTGCCCTTCCAACTGCCGCTGGCACCGTCCCCAAAGTTCCTCGACACCCGCGTCCAGAAAAATGGTTGGAATCTTTGCCCCCTCAATCAAACGGATGTTCGGCTCCTGGACGAAAGCCCCGCCGCCCAGAGCGATTACTTTTTCAGAGCCGCTTTGCAACTCCTCCAGCAATTCCTTTAGCGCACCAAATTCGGCGCGCCGGAATCCAACTTCCCCCGCGTCGCGGAAGATGTCAGCTATCTTCTGCTTTTCGCGCCGTTCAATCCGGTCGTCGAGATCCTCAAACGTCCACCCTAGGCGCCCGGCCAGAACCCGGCCAACGGTGCTTTTCCCGGCGCCCATGAATCCGATCAGGATTAAGGCTTGCCTCTGCGGCAGACGAATGGTCATATCAGGCCCGTCAACAGGCACATCAGCCCTGCGAATCTGGCCGACCCCGAAGACGCTGTTCTCGCTGCTTCAGTTTTTTTTATTTGTTATCGGCGCGTTTTCTGAGATGAATTTTACCACTGAAGGTCCGCAATACTACCGTAGATGAGACTGCGACCCGCCCTACCGTACCTGCAAAGGCACGCCCCTTGTCCAGCGTATAGGACGTATGGGTCTTGGGCTGGAGAGGAATATCGTCGTGTACTTCTCCGCGGACGGAGCGGGCGCTCACGTCGGCCGAGGTCCACTCGGGAATGGTCGCATTAATATCGCCGCTGTGGCTGGTCAACCGGTATTCGCCGCTGTTGCCGAAGTCACCGATGTAATTGATGCTGCCGCTGGTCGATACCACCTGCACCAGTGAACCATTCACCCCAGTCAAAGTGACTTCTCCGCTCAAGGAGTCCACCTCGACGTGGCCATTCTTGATGTTGTCCAGATTGACGGAGCCATTCATGGTCTTCACATGCACGTGCGCGTCGGAGATGTCGCGAACATCCACATCCGCCCCTGGACCTTCCAAGCTGACGTCGCCATGCAATTTCTCGGCGTGCAGTGTTCCTGTGCTGGAATGCAAGGTCACGCTGGCATCCGCCGGAACCAGGATTTCATAGTCCACGCGTCCCGATGTAGCGTCGGCACCGGGCAGCAAATGCGATTGTATGTCGACTCGATTGCCGCTCTGGTTGTTGTCCACCTCGACTTTGTCGGAGCGCAAAATCGCGGAGACCGTCACTGTATTGCTCAGCGATGGCTTGACCGAAATGGAACCGTAAGGATTCATTACCGAGACGCCGGCATGGGGTCCCACCGTGAAGTGGTACTCTTTCTTGTTTTGCGCCAGCAGCGTTCCCGCCAGAATCACGGTCACCGTGACCAGCCGTGTCGCGTGGTTACTCAACATAGGTGACTCCCCCCGAGCAAGCTGCTGTCCCTTCCGCCGGAACTATCTCCGGAACTATCTCCGGAACTATGGCAAAGGGCGGTCCATCGCCATCTCAAACAGCATGGATTTCTGGTGGTATGCATCCATCAACGCCCGCCGCGCTTCCGGATCGTACGGACTCTCGTTCACCGCGCCCTGCGCATCCAGGATGGAATCATTCACCCGCCTAAGGTTCTCTTGATATTGGCTCTGCATGGCGGGAGTATTGGCGGCCACTTCCTGGAGGAGGTCGTCATCATTCAGGCCGGATGGATTCGAAACCGGTGCGACGACCGTGGCTTGTTGACTGGGCCGCTCGGGTGACGACTGCTGTCGCTTGTAGATTCCCACCGCAAGCAGCAACATCGCCGCCGCGGGCACCAGCCAACGGGCCGCGCCCCAACGCGCCGCAAATGATGGCACGGGAGAGCGGGCGCCTGCGGGCTGCGGGCGAATCAGCCCTTCCTGCCGCAACACAATTTCAATGGAATTCCAAACTCGAGGGCTGGGCTCATCGCTGGCTTGCAGTTCGCTCGCGCGGGCTACGATCAGCTTCAACTCTTCCAATAACTCCGAACACGCGGGACACGTATTCAGGTGTGTGCTTTGCTCCGGAGTGCTCCCGTCTTCCACTTCCGCCAAGCTCTGCTGCAGCTCAACGCAATTCATACGACCTCTCCCCGAGTCTACTGCGATTCTCACACTTACCGCAGCGCCTAACGCCTCTGCCGAGGTTACCAATGTTCCTCGTTGCTTCTTAACGCTTCCTGAACCACTCCTACCCCGCTCGAGATTTCCCGGCCTTTTCGGCTCTATTCATCTTGAGCAGGTCGCGCAATTTCATGCGCGCCTTGTGCAATTGTGACTTGCTGTTGCCGATCGAGCACCCGACCAGACCGGCGATCTCATTATGCTCGTATCCTTCTACATCGTGAAGGACAAAAATCGTTCTGTAGCCCGGAGGCAGGTCGTTCACCGCCCTTTGCAACTGCAACCGGTCAATCGATCCGGCCAAAGCTACATCGTCCGCCCCAAAATCCCTCTTCGGCGAATCGTCCTCGGTGCTCTGTGTGGTCTCCTCCAGGGAAACCACCGGAAGGCTCTTCTTCCTCAGGTGCATCAGCACAACATTCACCGACAACCGGTGCAGCCAAGTCGAAAAAGCGGACTCGCCGCGAAATGTCCCGATCTTGCGGTAGAGCTGCAGAAATGCTTCCTGCGCCAGATCTTCCGCCTCGGCGGTATTCGCCGTCATCCTCAGACAGAGAGAATACACGCGCCGCTTATGCTTGTCATAGAGCACCTGGAACGCTTCCGCGTCGCCCAACTTGGCTCGCTCAATCGCCTCGGCCTCGCTGAGTTCGGTCCCAGGTTTCTGTCGTGGCTCGGTCAAACTAGCCTTTTCCGGCCGCACTCATTCGGATGCAGCATAAGTAGTTTGTGTTGTACTGTTTGCATGCCTTCGCCAAATGGCAATGGCGCTTCTTCAGTTCCAGAATATCAGAGTATTTCTACTGAACTCCGGATGCGCTCCCCAGCGGTTTTCAGAACAAAGATCCCTCGGGAACCCCTTTGCATTTCGAAGCTTGAACGCACAATCCCCCACTCTGCATTAAACCCCGCGCGAGCGAAAGAGTAGCGATCTGCGGAAAATGGTAGTTTTCTGAAGAAATCAGGCCGCGCCTTTGGCCGTGGTGATCGTCTCCAGGCCATGCCCATGCGGTCCCAACTCCCGCTGCCGCAGCAGAAAGGCGAACACCACCCCCAGAATTCCCAGGATCGAGAATATCCACATGCCCAGCCGGTAGCCCGCCGGATTGCTGGCGTCGGCATGGCCATAATTGTTCGCCCAACCCACTAACAGGTTAAGTCCGAACAGACCGATGTTCTGGATCATGGTCATCAGTCCATAAGCTGTTCCTAATTTCGCCTGATCCACGATGTACGCCACCGAAGGCCACATTACCGCCGGGATCAGCGAAAACGCCACCCCCATCATCGCCATCGGCACATATAAATTGACGTGGGTATACGCCATCATCAGATAGACCGGGATCAATAACATAGACCCAAACATCATTAGCAGAGCCCGTTTGCCGACCCGGTCCACCCACAAACCAAAAAGCGGTGTCGCAATCATGGCAAACAACGTCAACATGCTCGACAGAAATCCCCCAAATTCGCGCGACGTGCCGTGCGCCTCCATGAAAAACTTCACCGCGAAGGTCTGGAAAGGGAAGATGGCGGAGTAAAACACGATGCAGAGGGCGACGATCAGCCAATAACTCACGCCAAACTTCCACAGATCGGCGAATACCACTTTGTCCGTGGAAACGTTTCCCAGACTGTAGTTCTTCTCGGCCCATGCTTCCATGAGCCAATAGATAATCGCTGACACCACACATAAGGCCGAGAAAGCCAGGGCAATCAGAAACGGAGTTCGCCAGTCGGCATAAGCCGCACGCGCCCACGTAGGGGAATTGAGCGCGGCAAACGTGCCCAGGCGCGCCGTCGTTAGGTTCAGTCCAAAAGCAAAGCTCAGTTCCTTGCCTCGGAACCAGCGCCCCAGCGCGGTGATGACGGCTACGTTGAGCGATTCCGCTCCCATTCCAAAAATAAGGCGTCCCGTCGCCATGATCGATAGGTGGCCCGACATCACCGTGATTGCCGGACCAATAAAGCAAAGCACCCCAAAAATCATGAGCGATTTGCGCAACCCAATCCGGTCAATGATGAACCCGCCGATCACCACCGTGAAAATGTTAGGAAAACTGTAAATGGCTTGCAGAATACCGATGTCCAAATCGGTGAATCCTAGTTGCGCTTTTAGCACATCGGCCAGCGGGCTCAGAGCGTCGTAAACGTAGTAGCTGCCAAACATTGCCAGACTGACAAAGATCAGCACCAGCCACCGGTAAAGGGGACTCGGTTCGGGACGCACCGTTTCCGTCATCCACGCTCTCTATCGTTAAGCAGAATTGAACTCCCAGAGTTACGAGCAGGAAGATTAGCAGATCAGGCAGTCGTTTCGCAGAGGAGAAATTCCGGTAGTGGGCTGTTTTGGAATTTCAGGCGTATTTTGACAAGGTGAAAAACAGCAGGAGAAACATGACCACCACTGTGATCAAGATGCCGACCACAATCCAAAACGCCTTCATGCCGCTGCCTCCCCGTTTTCTGCGCCAATAATCCCACCAATTCCTCCAAACTCGAAATATGACCCGTCCAGCCCGCTTCCGAAATTCCCACAGTGACGCGACCTATGTGGGGACAGCCGCCCCCTATAGAGCGGACACATCTCAAAAAAGGTTTGTCATTCCGACCGCAGCCGGAGCGCCAGCAACGGCGGAGCGGAGGAACCTGCTTCTCTCTCTTCGCGCCCTTGTACTTCACAATCCCGGCAAACGATCACGTCGATCTAATATTTCACAATCCCCGCCAGTGATTTTGGATCGAGCGACGCTCCGCCCACCAGTGCGCCATCAATCTCCCCTTGCGCCATCAGCTCCGAAGCGTTGTCCGGCTTCACCGATCCCCCGTAGAGAATGCGGAGCTTCGCCGCGAATTCGTCGCCAAACACCTCGGCAGCTTCTCGCCGGATGACGCCGTGTGCCTGCGCTGCGAGTTCCGGCGTGGCCGTCTTGCCGGTGCCAATCGCCCAGACGGGCTCGTAAGCCACTACCATCTTGACTGCCTTCTTCGCCGAAATGGCATGGAAAGCCCGCACGCATTGCCGCCGCAACACATCATCCGTAAGCCCGGCCTCCCGTTCTTCGAGCACCTCGCCCACGCAACAGATGGCGGTGAGCCCGGCTTCCAGAGCGGTCTTCAGCCGCAAGTTTACGGTGTCGTCGGTCTCGCCAAAATACTGTCTCCGTTCGGAGTGGCCCACGATCACGTGCGTCACACCCAGGCATAGCAACATCGGCGCCGAGATTTCCCCGGTGTAAGCTCCCTCCGCTTTCCAGTGCACATTTTGTACTCCGATCGCGACCGTGGAGCCTTGGGCAGATTCAATCGCCGCATCCACGCTGGTATAAGGCGGACACACCACAATTTCGTCGCGGTCGTGTCCCGCGACCAAAGGTAGAAAGTCGCGGAAGAAGGCGCGCGTTTCGTCAGAGGTCTTGTTCATCTTCCAATTGCCGGCGATAAGCTTTTTTCTCATGAGGAGGCCTTTTCAATTTGAAGGGGAGAAGCGATATTGGAGTGACTCATTTTTTCAGCGGCGCGCGTGTATTTTTTCAACGTTGCGATGTCAAACAGCACGAATCGAACTTTCCGGACATGATTCGCCGAAGCCAGAGATTCGAGCGTGGAGGAAATCGCGATGGTAGCGGCTTCCGAAATTGGATATCCGAATGCTCCCGTGGAAATGGCGGGAAAAGATAAAGATTGCAGTCCGTGCTCGTCGGCCAAGCGAAGGCATTCGCGATGACAGCTCGCCAGCTTTTCGGCCTCTCCCTGCTCTCCGCCGCGGTAGACCGGGCCCACCGTATGGATCACATATTTTGCCGCCAGATTCCCACCCGTGGTGATGACGGCTTTGCCGGCCGGCAGGCTTCCAATCTTGCTCACGATCTGCCTGCATTCGGCGAGGATCGCAGGTCCGCCAGCTTCATGAATGGCGCCGTCGACGCCTCCTCCGCCCAGAAGCGAGGAGTTCGCGGCATTCACGATGGCATCGGTTGTCTCGGTGGTTATGTCGGTGGGGCCGTGGAACTCAATCACCCGGCCTCCCTCCAGCACGACCCGAATTGTGAAATCCTGCACGCCCGTATCCAGACCGGTCACTTCTTATCCGTCAGCGCCTCGACCCCGGGCAGCTTCTTGCCTTCGAGAAATTCCAGCGACGCGCCGCCCCCGGTGGAAATGTGTGTCATCTTATCCGCGACTTCGGCGCCGTGCACTGCCGCCACCGTGTCTCCGCCGCCCACAATCGAAATCGCGCCCGCATTTTCCGCCACGGCGTGCGCCACCTTGAACGTCCCACGCGAAAATCCCGGAATCTCAAACACCCCCATCGGTCCATTCCACACGATCGTGCGCGCCCGTGAGATTTCCTCGGAAAACAGTTCGATTGTCTTCGGCCCAATATCCAGCGCCATGCGGTCGGCCGGAATCGACTGGCCTTCGCCAATCTGCTGCACCACCGCGTTGGCCTCCGGCTTCATCGCCACCACGTGATCGATGGGAAGAAGGATCTTCACACTTCGTTGCTTCGCCTCCTCCAGCAGTTGCCGCGCCAGGTCAACTTTGTCGGCTTCCAGCAAAGACTTGCCAATCTCCTGTCCCTGCGCCTTCAGGAACGTGTAAGCCATCCCTCCACCAATGATGAGGGAATCTACCTTGCCCATGAGATTGCGGATCACACCGATCTTGTCACTGACTTTTGCCCCGCCGAGAATTGCGATGAACGGCGGCTCGGGATCCTGCAGTGCCTTTCCCAGATACTGCAGCTCTCTTTCCATGAGCAGACCGGCCGCCGATTTTGATATGAACTTCGTGATCCCGGCGGTGGAGGCATGCGCGCGATGCGCCGAGCCGAACGCATCGTTCACATAGAATTCCGCCAGTCCAGCCAGCTGTTTGGAGAACTTCTCATCGTTGGCCTCTTCCTCTGCGTGAAAGCGCAGATTTTCCAGCAGCAACGTTTGGCCCTTTTCCAATTGCATCGCGACTTCTTCCGCTTCGGGGCCCACGCAGTCCGGACAAAATCCAACGTTTTCTCCGCGTGCCAGCTCTTTGTCGAGCACCATGCGCAGGCGCTCGGCCACCGGCTTCAGACTCATTTTCAAATTAGGTTTGCCCTTGGGCCGGCCGAGATGCGAGGCAAGAATCAGTCTCGCGCCGTGGCGCAGGGCATATTCGATGGAGGGCAGAGTCTCGCGGATGCGCGTGTCGTCCATGACGCGCCCGTCTTCCAGAGGAACGTTGAAGTCAACCCGCATAAAAACACGGTTGCCGTTGAGCGGAAGATCACGGATGGAAAGCTTGGACATTTGGCTGGTTCGTCCTTATTGATGTTATCGGTAGCGCCGCTCCTTCGATTTCGCTCAGGACGGGCTCGGTTGCTGTCGGGCGGGCAGCCTGCCCTGAGCAACGCCGAAGGGTCCCGCCCGCCCCGCTGAAGCCGCTAAAACACCGGCGCTATTTTAAAAACCCTTATCTGCGATGTAATGAATCAGATCCCGCACGCGCGAGGAATATCCCCACTCGTTGTCATACCAGGAAATGACCTTCACACAATTCCCGGCCACCACCAGGGTCATAGGTGCATCCACAATCGAAGAACGCGCGTCGCCCTTGAAATCCGACGACACCAGTTCATTCTCTTCGTAGCCTAGATATCCCTTCAGCGGTCCGCTCTCGGAGGCTTTCTTCAGCGCCGCGTTTACTTCTTCTCTGGTCGTCTTCTTTTCCACCCACGCCACCAGATCGACCACCGAAACGTTTGGTGTTGGCACGCGCATGGCGAAGCCATCGAGTTTTCCAGCGAGATCGGGAATGACGAGCTTCAGCGCTTTCGCCGCGCCGGTGGATGTCGGAATCATGTTAATCGCCGCCGCCCGCGCCCGCCGCAAATCTTTGTGGGGGAAATCAAGAATCACCTGATCGTTGGTATAGGAGTGGATCGTGGTCATCGTCCCGCTGACAATCTTGAACTGGTCGTTGATCACTTTTGCGATCGGCGCCAGACAATTCGTTGTGCAGGAAGCGTTCGAAATAATGTGATGCTTGGCGCCATCGTATTTCTCATGGTTCACACCCAGTACCAGGGTGATGTCCTCATTCTTCGCCGGAGCGGAAATAATAACTTTCTTCACCGATCCGCGCATGTGCTTCTTGGCGTCGTTCGCATCGGTGAAATGCCCGGTCGATTCGATCACCACCTGCGCTCCCACGGACTCCCAGGGCAATGCGCCCGGATCTCTCTCCTTAAAAACTTTAATCGTTTTGTTGTCAATGGTGATGCTGTCGGCGCCGGCGCTGATCCTGTTCGGCAGATTGCCCAGGATGGAATCGTATTTCAGCAAATGCGCCAGCGTCTTCGGATCGGTGAGATCGTTGACCGCCACGAATTCCAGGTTGGGGTCGTTGAGCGACGCCCGCAGAACGTTGCGGCCGATGCGCCCAAACCCGTTTATACCAACTTTGATTGCCATGCTTCCTCCAGAATTATTTATGAGTGCGACAGCAGAATCTACTGGGCCCTGATAAGGGAACAGATGATGTTAGCAGGAGAGAGAATCGGCGTAAATGACGGCAACGCCGCGCATGCACAGTTGCGTTCCCAAATCGAAGCGTATGCGTCCGATCCTTATACAGCGACACCAGGACAGCGACACCAGGACAGTGACACGAGGAAACCCCGCGCTATGGGAAGGTTAATTCCAGGTAGGTATCCGTTCTCCACCAGACCCATGGCAGCCGCGCCGCCCAATACTTCCGGTTGATGGCTTGACGGGCATGCGCATGTTCTTCCGGCGGAAGAATGCGCGCCTGGGCAAAGAGCTTGTCGCCCGTTACCTTCCCGCGGATCGTGCACGGAGCCACTTCCACTAGAGGATTGTTGCGAATTCGCTTCACCTTGCCCATGTCGCTCCGCGTCATTACGTATAGCTTGTCGTCATCCTCTCCGAACCACACCGGCGTTGCGATTTTCGTTCCGTTCTTGCGAACCGTAGTCAAAGATATATATTTCTGGCCGTGAATCGTCGGTGGAACCGGTTTTGACATGTCTGACATTCTCCTGACGTGATCTGAAACCAGCGATGCATCCCGTCCAACATCTTGCGCAGCTGTCGCGGCTGGTTCTTCCGCCTGTGGGTCGATTGATCCCACCCTCGCTTCTGTGTTAAAAGCCTTGCATGCGTAAATGGATGCGCGACCGCTTGCAGCGTCGCAAAAAGACTCCCGCAGCCCCCTCCGATCAACCCGCTCCTCCTCCCTTGCAGCCAGCCTATTTTGATGCGGAACAGGCGCCTGGCGCGGAGTCTGAGGGCGACAGTAAAGACTTTGAAGTTTCTGCCGCACCTGTGGAAGAACCCGAGGCCCGCCCATCTCGCAGGGCCCGTCCAAGCTCCGAGCCAGCGCCATCCGCACCTTCCGCTCTACTATCTGAAGATCCACCCGTACCCTCGCAGTCTGCGCCGCGTGATTCCGTCCCCGCTGGCCGAAGTCGCCGCCGTCGTGGAGGCCGTGGACGTGGAGGTCGTGGACGCGAGCAAGCCGTCGCCCAGGCCTTCGCCCCCGCTGCCGTGAAAGGATCCATTCCCGGACTCCCGGTCGAAGCCGCCGAAGAAGAAATGCCGGACGCAGAACTCGCTAGTGGAGTTGAGGAAGGTCACCCAGATAAGCCTGAGGCCGTCGCCCTCCCTCAGCTTCCCGCCACTCCGGCAGCCTCGCAACGCCCGCCAAAAGGCGTGGTTGTGCTGGCCATCGGATTACCCGGCTCCGGAAAAAGCTCATGGTTCAAGCGCCACAATGTCGTGCCGCTCTCCAGCGACATGATCCGGTCGTTACTGTTCGACGACGTTCGCGAGCAGCGTTTTCAGGATCTCGTTTTCTCCAACCTTCGCTCCATGCTCAAAGCGCGGCTGATCGCCAAGCGTCCCACCAACTATGTGGACGCCACCAACCTCACGCCCCAGGAGCGCCAGCACTGGATCAAACTAGCCAAAGATTATCAGTACGAAGTGCACGCCGTTTTTTTTGATGTACCGCTCGAAGTTTGCGTGGAGCGCCATCAGCGCCGCGACCGGGTCGTTCCCGAAGACATTATGCGTCGCATGGCTGCAAAGCTGAAGCCCCCCGCATTCGAAGAGGGCTTCGCGAAGATCACAGTGGTGCGGGTCAAGAAGAAGGACGCGGGAAGCTCTGAGTAGGTCTCATGCGGGGACAGCCGCCCTCGGCTGTCCACCGGGCGCAACCCGGCTGTTACTCCTTCAGAAAGGGCAGCATCTCTTTGAACGCCGGCGAAGCCGACGACCCCATCAACTCATAGATCATCATCTCGGTGGAAGAAATCACCGCGCCCGCGGCGCGCATTCGGTCGAGACCAATTTTCCAATTCCATTCCGCACGCGAACTGACTGCGTCGGAAGCGATGTGCACGAGATAGCCCTCGCGCAGCGCGGCCAGCGCCGTCTGCATTACGCAGATATGGCTCTCCATGCCGCACAGCAATAACCTGTTGCGGTTGCCCGGCAGGCGTTTGAGCAGTGTGCAAAAAACGTTCGCTGCCGAAGCACGAGAACAAATTCTTGTCGATCGCCTCGGTCTCTGGAAGCAGGGAAGCGACCTCGGGCACGGTTCCACCCAGCCCCTTCGCATATTGCGTGCTGACGATGGCCGGAATTTTCAGTACACCGGCCGCACGGATCAGCAGTTTCGCATTCCGCACTAGTTGTTCCTTCTGAAAAATCGGCGGCAGCAACTTTTCCTGAATATCGACGACGAGGAGCGCACACCGCGCCGCATCCAATGGCCGGCGCGCCGCATCGACGTAGTCTGTGGAAGGCGTGGAAACGGATTCAAAGGCGGAAGACATAGACTTTCCCTCAGGCGGGCACAATGCCGATTCTATCCCGCGCGGTTCCTCCTCTGTGTTACCCGTGTCCTCTGTGTTATAGATTTTTTGTCGAGCTCCGGGATTGTTGACCGCGCTCCGCTTCAAACCATAGAATAATTATGTGCTGGCGAGGTACGCTGGCACGAACTACTGCCCCCTCGTTCAACGGCTAGGACACCTGCCTCTGGAGCAGGCTATCGGGGTTCGAATCCCTGGGGGGCAGCCACTTATTCCCTCTCCGCTATTCCCTCTCCGCGAAAACCGCTTCTGCCGGAAAGGCCACGCCAAAACCGTCGCCGCAGACTTCACCACGCCGATCGCATGTCACTCGATGTTCCGCCAGCCGCGGGAACATAACTTTTCTGCGTGTAATCCATCACCATGCGATCCGCGTTGAAGCGCCATCCCAGGGTTCGAATGGTTCGCTTCATGCGCTTGATCCAACCCCGCGGCAGTCCGTCGCGATCGCGCTGGTAGTAAAGGGGAATCACTTCTTCCCGCAGCGCCCGGTGCAAGTCCTCCGCGTCGCGCGTGTCATGGATGCTCATGTCGGCGTGCGTCCGGCCCGTGCCAATGGCGAATCCATTCATGCCGTCGTAGGCCTCGGCCCACCACCCGTCGGGAACCGAAAGATTCAGCCCGCCATTCAACACCACCTTTTGACCGCTCGTCCCCGAGGCCTCCAGCGGACGCCGCGGGTTGTTCAGCCACACATCGACTCCCTGCACGAGATATCGTCCCACGTTGATGTCGTAGTCTTCCACAAAAACAAACTTGTCGCCGAATCGCGGATTACGCATTAGTTCTGCAATCTGCTGCAGCACTCGTTTGCCCGGTTCGTCGTTAGGATGCGCCTTCCCCGCAAAGAGAAACTGCACCGGACGTTTAGGATCGTTCACCATGGAGGCCAAACTCTCAATGTCCCTGAGCAGCAGGTTGGCTCGCTTGTAGGTGGCAAACCGCCGGGCAAATCCAATGGTCAGCGCATCCGGACTCAGCACGTTGCTCAGCCGCAGCAAAGCATCTTTGGATTCTCCGCGGCGCTTAGCCTGCTCGACCGCGCGGCGGCGCACAAACTCGAGCAATCGGGATTTCAGGCTGAGGTGTGTCTCCCAGAGTTCGCCGTCATCCACGTCCTCAATGCCTTCCCAGATGCGCGCCTCGCTGCTGTGCTCGTGCCAGTTCGTCCCCAGGTGCCGGTCGTACAGGCGAAACATCTGCGGAGCCAGCCACGAAGGAACATGAACGCCGTTGGTGATGTGTCCGATGGGCACTTCGTCTTCCGGTTTTCCTGGACAGAGCCCCGTCCACATGGCGCGCGATACTTCGCCATGCAGAGCCGAAACCGCATTCGCCCGCCGCGAAAGTCTCAGGCCCAGCACCGTCATGCAAAATGTCTCCTGCTGGTCGCTTGGCTTCTCGCGCCCCAAACCCATCAGGCTGTCCTGCGAGAGTCCCATTTTTTCGCGCAACGGTCCCAGATGTTCTTCGATCAAATCGGCATCAAAGCGATCGTGACCCGCAGGCACCGGAGTATGAGTGGTGAACACCACCTCCCGCGACACCCGCGGCACGGCGCTGTCGAATCCTATGCCTTCCTCCCGCATCCGCGTGTAAAGCGCCTCCAGAACCGCGAATCCGCTGTGTCCTTCGTTCAGGTGCAGAACTCCGGGCGTGATGCCCATCGCTTTCAGGGCGCGAAACCCTCCTACGCCGAGCAATAACTCCTGCCGGATTCGAGTCCGCGCGTTTCCCCCATAGAGCCGGGACGTCAGCTTCCGGTCGTCCGCGGTATTGCCTTCCACATCTGAATCGAGCAAGAACAAGTCGCAACGTCCCACTTTCACGCGCCACACTTTCGCATGAATCGAACCGTTGCGGGTCTCGATCTCCACCTCTACCGGCCGGCCGTTCTTGCCGATCGCGACCCCAAGCGGCAATTGATTGACGTCGGTCTCCAGATATTCTTCCTGCTGCCAGCCTGCGCGATCCAAACGCTGTCGAAAATATCCTTGCCCGTAAAATAATCCAATGCCTACCAGCGGAATGCCCAGATCGGAAGCGCTCTTGATGTGATCTCCCGCCAGCACTCCCAGCCCTCCGGAATAGACCGGAAGCGATTCGTGGATCCCAAACTCTGCCGAGAAATATGCCACCGGACGAGGCCGCAGCACGCCAGCGTGCCTGGTTCCCCAGGTGCGGTCAGCGTTCAGATATTCCTGCAAGCGGCGGTAGGCGTAGTTGATGCGGCTGTGCAGCACTAGTTCCGCGGCCCGGCTTTCCAGCTTTGCCAGAGGAAATTCGGCCAGCAACGAAACCGGATTCTGGTTCAGCTGCCGCCAGCGCACCGGGTCCAGGTCGCGGAACAAACTCGCTGTATCATGGTCCCAACTCCACCACAGATTGCGAGCCAGAGCGTAAAGCCGCTCCTGTGCGGGAGCAATGAATCGATCCAGCGTGCGCGCTTCGCTGACCACCGGCGCAACCTGCGCCGCGGCCTCGGTCAGCATTTGAATTTCTTCCTCGCGGAAAAGCCGCGGCTCCATGGTTTGAACGATCAACACACCCTGCAGCACTCCGCGGTCGATCAGCGGCACTCCCAGGAATGACTGGTACTCGTCTTCGCCGGCTTCGGGAAAGTACTTAAAACGCGGATGGGTGTGGGCCTGCTCAACCGCCACCGGACGCACCTGTTCCGCCACCAGTCCTGCCAGCCCTTCGTGAATCGCCATGCGCAGATGACCGATGCACTCGCGCCGCAATCCGACTGTCGCGGCCAGCAACAGATTGGCTCGATCCGGTTCCAGCAAATAGGCCGAGCACACGTCGGTATCGAAGCGCTTGGCAATCAACGCCACCACGTTCATCAGCGTTTCAGCGGGCTGGCCCTCCTCCGCCGCAAGATTGGCGATCTCCTCCAGCGTGAGGACGTCAGTGACACCGCGCGCATTTTCCGTCAGATCCATACCCTGAACTTCACTGTCGCCTTGTACTTCCTGGTTTGTTTCTTCCACTCCCAAACTCTCTGGCTCCATTTAATTCGGACCCTTCGGGTCCAATTCGTCCTTTCCACAACATTTGCTTGAATTGTCCCCCATCCCAGCATACGACAAAGCACACGCCTGCGACCCGGTCGCATGCGTATGCCCGTGCCCTATCCGGAACTCTTAACCCCGGAACTCTTAACCTTAGATGCGTCTTAAACCTCAGTCCAATCGAAATTATCGATGTTGTCCAGAAGCTGATCGTCCGCGAATTCTAGTGTACGGTTTGGTTTTGTGCCATTATCCACCGGTTGATTTTTTCCTCCAACACATCCAGCGGCAAGGCTCCCTGATCGAGCACCGCGTCGTGAAATGCGCGAATGTCAAAGGGGCTGCCCAGTTGATGCCGCGCCCGCTCCCGCAATTCGAGAATTTTCATCTGGCCCAGCTTGTAGGAGAGCGCCTGCCCCGGCCACGCAATGTAGCGATCCACCTCGGTCTGAATGTTCTGTTCATCCATCGCGGTATGCTGACGGAAAAATTCCACCATCTGCTCGCGCGACCAGTGTTTGTAGTGAACCCCGGTGTCAACCACCAGCCGCACCGATCGCCACATTTCATTCCCCAGCCGCCCATAGTCGCTATAAGGATCCTGATAGAAGCCAACATCTTTCCCCAGCCGCTCCGAATAAAACGCCCAGCCCTCCGAATATGCGTTGTAATAAACCCCAAACTTGCGGAACGCCGGCAGATCAGTGAGTTCGTTGGCAATGGAGAACTGCAGATGGTGGCCGGGAACCCCTTCGTGATAGGCAATCGCCTCCACATTCAACAGCAGCCGCTTCGCAGGATCGTATTCGTTCACGTTGATTCTTCCCGGAAGCGAATTGTCTCCCGCTCCGATGCTGTAATCAGCCGGAACCGAGTCTGCGCTGCGATAAGTTTCCATGGGCACGACTACCAGTTTGTTCTTGGGCAGTCTGCCAAATAGTTGTGGCAGCTTCCCATACATTTGATCGGCATAATGCTGATAAAGGTTGAGGAGTTGCTCTCCCGATGTGGCATACAGATGGGTATCTTTCCGGATATGCTCGTTGAACGTCTTCAAGTCGGCGAAGCCGAGTTGGCGCGCGATCGCCAGCATGTCGCTCTCAATTTCACTGACCTGCTTCAGCCCCAGTTGATGAATCTCTTCCGGACTTAAATCAGTCGTGGTCATAGTGCGAACCGCGAATCGATAGCGGGTGTCCCCCTCCGGCAGCGCCCAAACCCCCAATTCCATCCGGCCTTTCGGAGCATATTCTGTCCGGACAAAGGCCGCGAACTTCGCGTAAGCGGGCGCGACTTCATTCTTCACAGCGTTCAGAACTTCATCACGCAGGCGCTTCTGGTCAGCCTCGGTAATCTCTTTGGGAAACTTAAGCACGGGCTGGCTGAAGGGGCTCGCATCCGCAGGATCGTCCGCGATTTTCTGAGCCTGCACCGCGACCTTCTCCAAAAGATATCTCGGGGGCATCAGACGGTCGCGGACGCCCAGCCGCATATCCTCCGCGACTTGCTCGAAGACTCGCGGAAGCTGGCGCAGTCGCAATAAATAATCCTCATAATCTTTCACCGACCGGAAGGAAGTCGAAGTGGCCAGGCCCGCGTATTCCAGGTGCGGACCGTAGAACTGCGTCGCCGGCATCTCCCAATCTTTGAATTTTGCCGATTCGATCTCCTCCCTTAGGCTGCGCACCATCAAGGACTTGTTCAGCTTCTCGGCTTCGGGAAAATCAGCGTCGTCGATCGCTTCAATACGAACCAGCATCTCCTGGCTATGCCGCATGTCGTCGGCAAAGGACTTTGGCGAAAAATCGCTAAGCCGATCGTTGTAGCGATTGTCCCCCGTGTGCGTGGCCAGTTCCGGATGAACCCGCAGCTGATATTCCCAATCCTCCTTCAACGCGGTATTGAGTTGTGCCCGCCGGACATCCACTGGCGCCTGACCCAGCGCCGCTGAGATCGCGATAGCAGCAAATCCAACTAAGCCTATGACCGCGGAGAAATAACACATGGCAGCAGAACCTCTTTTTGTCTAAAGGATGTCTTGGAGTGCGTGCGAAAGAAAGTGTACACCGGCCCCCGGCTCCTCAAAGCGAGTGCTCGAGCGGCAGCGCGGAGATTTACAGAAGAAAAATAGCGGGCAGATACGGTGTGCTTCCCCGAACAGTAGTTACTCACGCGTTTGGCGCCTCTGCGCCAGATTCGTGACAACCCGGCGCACCCCTTGCAATCTCTAAATTGCAGGAGGATAACCAACCATGGCAGGGACAAAAAGAGGCGCGGGGAAAAAATCAAGCGGCCGTAAGTACGGCCAGGCAGCGAGTAAGAGCGTGAAAAGCGCCATGCATCGCCGGAAGAAAGGTACGCTGAAGTCCGGCCCCGGCGGCAAAGGCGGTACAGTGAAAAGTCGCAAACAGGCCATCGCCATTGGCCTCTCCGAAGCTCGCGAAAAAGGCGCCAAGGTTCCTAAGAAAGCGAGCGCCGCCTAGGACCACAGAGCCTAGGACCACAGAGCCTGGGACCACAGAGCCTGGGACTAGAACCTGGGTACAGAGGCTGGGACTACGCGCCCCAGCATCAGGAAAGATCGCGCAGGCCTGAATGCTGCATTTCGGGGATAACTCCATTCTCCAAATCCAGTTCAGCCTGCGCCACATTCTCCGGCCGGCCGAGATCCCGCCAGTAATATTCATCCGCCCGAAACGCCTGGATATTTTCTCCCTGACCTGCCAGACGCAAATATGAACTGATGATCGAGAAAATTCCTTCTTCCGTCATCGCCCCAAGAAGGCGGGTCGAGATAATGTGGATGCCCGAAAATGCCAGCGCCTCCGGTTGCTCGCAGTTCCGAACCAACTCCGGAGTCTGTTCCTCTCCGCCACGCCGCCCGCAAAGCTGAAGCCGCCGATCGAACAGCAGATACCGCGAAGTCTCCCGTCGCTGGACTGCCAAAGTAGCCAGCGCCTTACGCTCGTTATGAAACTGCATCATCCGCTTCAAATCAATCGTGCTGATCACATCCACATTGTGCAGAACAAACGGCTCGTCTTGACCGCCCGAATCATATAAAAAGAAATGAGCGGCTTTCTTCAGTCCGCCGCCGGTATCGAGCAACACTTCCTCGCGCGACACTTCGATCCCCATCCCGAAGTTGTCATTCTTTTTCAGATATTCGACCACCATGTCGGCAAGGTGATGCACATTGATGATCACCTCCTGGATCCCAAAACTGCGTAAGCGGCAGAGAGCAATCTCCAGCAAGGTTCGTCCGCCAACTTCCATGAGGGCTTTCGGGCGATTACTCGTAAGCGGCCGCAATCGCGTTCCCAGGCCCGCCGCCAGAATCATTGCCTTCATTGCGCCGGACCTTCCACGCCTGAACTCTCCGACTCGAACCTCTCCAGTTCGCGATGCCGCACCACTACTTCCACTCCATTTCTTCCGCGCAACCGCTTCGCTACCTGCTCCGCCAGATACACTGACCGATGCTGCCCGCCGGTGCAGCCGAATGACACCATCAGGTTCTTGAAGCGGCGCCGCTGCCATTCGCTCACATGAGCATTCACCATCGACATGGCGTTTGCCAGAAACTGATGCACGCTCTCCTGCTGATTCAGATACTCAATCACCGGCGCATCCTTCCCCGTCAGGGTCTTGAAACGCTCTTCCCGTCCAGGATTCGGTAACAGGCGGCCATCAAACACGGGCCCGCCGCCATTTCCACTTTCATCCTTCGGCCAGCCCCGGTGATAGGAAAAACTCCAGATCAGCACCGTCACGTTTTCCGCCTCGGAGGCTAGTCCCTGCAGCTTCTCCGAAGCCAGCATGCTGTTGAAGGCGCCCATCAAGGTCGGCAGCTCAATCGGTAACTTCACGTTATGCAGCAGCCATCGAAGATTTTTCAGTGCGTACGGAACGCTCTGCAAAAAATGCGCCTTGCGCTCGTAAAATCCGCGAAAGCCATAAGCTCCCAACGCCTGCAAAATGCGCACATACACGTAACTGTAGAAATGATGCAGAAAAGCTTCGTGTCCCATGACCCCAAAATCGCTCAGCCTCTCGATATAAAGATCTAGCAACTCCTGGCGCAACGCCGGCGGCAGATCGGCCTTCGCATCGTAGAGCAGGGATGCGATGTCATACTCGAGGGCTCCTTTGCGCCCCCCCTGATAATCCAGAAAAAATGGCTGTCCACCCCTGAGCATGACGTTACGCGACTGAAAATCCCGGTACATAAAATAGTCGCGCTCGGCGCTCAGGAGAAAATTCGTCAAGCTGTCAAAGTCGTCCTCGAGCGCCTGTTCGTTGAATGAAATTCCGGCCAGCCGCAGAAAGTAATACTTGAAATAGTTCAAGTCCCAGGCAATCGACTGGCGGTCGAAACTTCCACGCGGATAGCAAACGCTGTAATCCAAATCGCGTCCCGCCTCAATCTGAAATCGTGGCAAGATACTAACCACCTTGCGATAGGCCTCCACCGCCGCCGGCGCGATATTCTCCCCGGTCCGATTCTTCGAAAGAAACTCAAACAGTGTTGTGTCTCCGAAATCTTCTTCGAGATAAGCGCCCTGCTCCAAGTCCTCGGCATAAATCTCCGGAACCGGGAGTCCGTGCCGCCGAAAATGCCGCGAGAATGCCAGGAAAGCCGAATTCTCCTCGCGCACGCCATACAATATGCCGATGGCGCTCACTTGGCCGCTGGCCAGCCGGACAATCTTTCGTCCCGACCCGCCCAACTCTCCCTGCAGCGGCTGAACCCGCTCCGGCGCGGATAGAAACCGCTCCTCAAACAGCTTCTTGAGAACGTCCATAGTTTGATGTGCGTTCAACCGCAACCCCCCAAGATAACATCGAAACCAGAGCAGACTGTTTTTTGAGGTTTACCCTGTGAACCCCTGTGTCCCCTGTGTTCAAGAATCCGATTTTGTCAGCTTCAACTAAGTGACCCTCGCCCCACTCAAGTAAAATGCAGACTCACATGACCGATCGACTTTACTATCAGGACTCCTTCCTCTATAACTTCGACGCCGTCGTGCATTCAGTCGTCGACACCCCACGTCCAGCAATCATCCTCGACCGCACGGCCTTTTATCCCACCAGCGGTGGCCAGATTCACGACACCGGCTGGATCGCCGCTGAAAATTCAGAAGCGAAATTCCGCGTCACCGAAGCCGCTGACTCCGAAGACGGCCATGTTATTCACTACCTCGATGCCCCCATCAAAGATGTTCAGCCCGGAACCCGCGTCCACGGCCAGATCGATGCCGCCCGCCGCCGCGACCACATGCAACAACACTCTGCTCAGCACGTACTCTCCGCGGCCTTCGTGCGCCTCTTCAACATTCCGACCGTTTCGTTCCACATGGCGGACGACTACTGTTCCATTGATCTCGATACTCCCTCGCTCACTCAAGCTCAAATCGAATCCGCCGAACGCTTCGCGAACGAGATTGTCCTCGAAAATCGTCCAGTCGACATTCGCTTCGTCTCCCGCGACGAAGCCGAGAAGCTTGGCCTGCGCAAACTCCCGCCCGCCGAGCGCGACCAACTTCGCCTCATCGACATTCGCGACTTCGACCTCTGCGCCTGCGGAGGTACGCACGTCGCCCACACGGGACAGATCGCCGGCCTGCTTCTGCGCAAGTCTGAAAAAGTTCGCCAGGGATACCGCGTCGAATTCGTTGCCGGCCAGCGCGCCGTCGCCACCGCCCGCCGCGATTTCTCGGCGCTTACCGAAACCGCCGCGCTGTTTTCCTCTCACATCTACGACGTTCCCCAACAAGCCCGCAAGTCTCTCGACGAAATCAAATCCCTGCGCAAGCAACTCGAGCAATCCCAGGAGGACCTCGCCGCAGCCCAGGCAGTAGTACTGCTAGCGGAGACTCCCGAAGGCAACGGACGCAAAATAATCGTCCGAACTTTCTCCGGCCGCGACCTCGTCTACGTGAAGCTGCTTGCCCAAAAACTAACGCGACAATCCTCCGCCGTCATCGCCCTGCTCGCCACCTACTCGCCTCAGCCCGCCCTTGTCTTCGCCCAATCCGCCGGCCAGCCGAACGACATGGCCGCGCTCCTGAAACAAACCGTCGCTCCGCTGGGCGGACGCGGCGGCGGCGCTAAAGACCTCGCCCAAGGCGGCGTCCCAAAGCCGGAGGGACTTGAAGTGGCGCTCGCGGCCGCCGCCGAAGTGCTCAGGCGCTAACGCTGTCTCGCAGCATTCCAAAATAACTTCCAACTCTCCCGGAACAACTTCAAAGTTCGATCGCCTCCTCCGGCTCACGGGAAACAATTTCATCGACTTGATTCTGAGTTTAAGTTCGAGAGCCATCGGCCGCTCCCGCCTCAATATCCCAAATCGGCACACGGCCGGCAAAATAAAGCTCGGGAAGGGCACAACTTTAGTCGTGCCATATTCCTTAAGACGCTCTACGGTTATCGCCGCCAGGGACGATTCGAGCTGCACGCATTTGTAGGGATGCCCGAACACGTCCACCTGCTGCTGACGCCAGCGCCAGGCGTCACATTAGAGCGATCGATCCAATTAGTCAAAGCAAGATACTCTCATGCATTGGGACTAGAACTGAGCGGGAAAGGCGAAGTGCGGCAACGTGGATTCACAGCTCATCGGATTCGGGACAGCGAGGATTTCGAAAATCACCGAAGCTATGTTCACGAAAATCCTGTAAAACGCGGGCTGGCCATGTTCGCCTCGGAGTATCGCTACTGCTCGGCGTTCCCCGGCTTCAAATTAGACAGCTGGCCCTCGGCGGCTGAAGCCGCGTAACTTGGGCAGCTTTACGGCACGAGTTCACTCGTGCCGAAAGAGCCCACGAGAAGAGGAGCAAGGCTTTAGCCGCTGAGGTAAGCCGTCAAGGGCCCAAAGTGGCGAAAATCTTGGGCATGACTGGAGTTGAGTGTCCGACTATTCCTAGGTGAAACTGCGCCTCTACGAAACCAAAAAAGGCCCCACTCTCCCGAGCAGGGCCTTTGATTTTACTGTCTGGCTAACGCCCAACAGCTGATACGGCTGAGATCCTTCGCTTCGCCTGAAAAACGGCTACGCTCAGGATGACAACGCGGGCGAAGGGTCCTTCTTAGTACATACCTTCCATGCCGCCGCCGCCGTGTCCGCCGCCGCCCATGGGAGCTTCCTTCTTTTCAGGAATCTCCGCAACCAGGGCTTCGGTCGTGAGCATCAGCGCCGCAATCGAACCCGCGTTGGTGAGTGCGGTGCGCACCACCTTCGTCGGATCGAGCACGCCCGCCTTGACCAGATCTTCGTAGTCATTGGTCAGAGCGTTATACCCGAAGTTGATGTCCTTCGAGTCGCTGATTTTGCCCAGAACCACCGCACCCTCTTCGCCGGCATTCTCGGCGATCTGGCGCAACGGCTCCTGGATGGCGCGCTTCACGATGTTGACACCGATCTGCTCATCACCCTCGAGCTTCAGCTTGTCGAGAGCCGGAACGCAGCGTGCCAGTGCCACTCCGCCACCCGGGACAATTCCTTCTTCCACGGCTGCACGGGTTGCATGCATGGCATCTTCTACGCGGGCTTTCTTTTCCTTCATTTCGGTTTCGGTTGCGGCGCCGACTTTGATGACGGCTACGCCACCGACCAGCTTGGCCAACCGCTCCTGCAACTTCTCGCGGTCGTAGTCGCTGGTGGTCTTGTCGATCTGGCTGCGAATCTCGCGCACGCGGCCTTCAATCTCCGAGTGCTTGCCCTTGCCTTCGACCAGGGTGGTGTTGTCCTTGTCGATGGTGATCTTCTTGACCTGGCCGAGATCGCCAATCTGCACGTTCTCCAGCTTGATGCCCAGATCTTCCGTGATCGCCTTGCCGCCGGTCAGAATCGCAATATCCTGCAGCATCGCCTTGCGACGATCGCCGAAGCCCGGAGCCTTTACCGCCGCAACCTGCAGCGTGCCACGCAGCTTGTTGACGACGAGGGTAGCGAGCGCTTCGCCTTCCACGTCCTCAGCAATAATCAGCAACGGCTTGCCGCTCTTGGCAATCTGCTCGAGCAGCGGAAGCAGATCCTTCATCGAGCTGATCTTCTTTTCGTTGATCAGGATGTAGGCATTCTCGATCGCAACTTCCATCCGCTCCGGATCGGTAACGAAGTAAGGAGACAGATATCCGCGGTCGAACTGCATGCCCTCGACCACTTCCAACTGCGTCTCCAGCGTCTTCGACTCTTCCACAGTAATGACGCCATCCTTGCCGACTTTCTTCATCGCTTCGGCAATGATGTGACCAATAGTCTCATCGTTGTTCGCCGAGATGGTGCCAACCTGCGCGATCATTTCTCCCGAGACGGGCTTGGAGAACTTGTCCAGCTCGCCCTTGCCGCGCTCTCCGGTCTTCTTGTCGAACGAACCGCAGACCAGTGCCACAGCCTTCTCGATGCCGCGCTTCATCGCCATTGGATTGGCGCCAGCAGCAACCGTCTTCACGCCTTCGCGATAAATCGCTTGAGCGAGAACGGTAGCGGTCGTGGTGCCGTCGCCGGCAACATCCGAAGTCTTGGAAGCAACTTCGCGAACCATCTGGGCGCCCATGTTTTCCAGGCCGTCCTTCAGTTCGATTTCTTTTGCCACCGTCACGCCGTCCTTGGTGATGGTCGGCGAACCGAATTTCTTTTCAATCACAACGTTGCGGCCTTTGGGGCCGAGGGTAACTTTTACTGCGTCGGCCAGAAGATTGACCCCGCGCAGGATCGCCTGCCGGGACTCTTCTCCGTGTACGATTTGTTTTGCCATGATTCTTTTCTCCTAATTTGAATTCTGTTGAATCAAAAACTCTCATCCTGAGAGCGGCGTCTTTCCCGAAGGATCTCCGCCAAGTAAACTGCGCGGCACGAAACTTACTTGCGCGCGCCGACAGTCTCTTTCTTGCTGCTGCCTGCCGGAGCAGCGGCTCCGCTGAGCACGCCAAGCACTTCGTCTTCTTTCATGATGATGAAGTCTTCGCCATCAATCTTGATCTCGGTGCCGGAATACTTGCCGAACAGGATGCGGTCGTTCTCCTGCACTGCCAGTGGGAAGGTCTTGCCCTCATCATTGGTGCGGCCCTTGCCGGTCGACACCACGATACCCTCCTGCGGTTTATCTTTTGCGCTGTCGGGGATGATGATTCCGCCCCGTGTGGTCGATGCTTCCTCCACGCGACGTACCAGAATGCGGTCATGTAGCGGGCTAAATTTCGCCATGGTTGCAACTCCTTTCAAAAGTTGGGTAGAAGGTTGTTTGGAACGAGAACCTATTAATTTGTTGGGATTTCGGCGTACTGTTAGCAGTCTCGCCTACTGAGTGCTAATTGTAGGATCTTCATGCGGAGGTTGTCAAGGGGACCTCTCGGCGGATGGTGTCTTAACTCCGTGTTGCTATTCGGCGTGGTGCGGGTCGGGCGGATCGTTACGCGACGACATCAGCCGTTGCACGTAGCAGTTTTCGTGCATGACTTTGCCGTTTTCGTCGGCATATTGGTCTTGCGCCAAATCGACGGGTTCCTTGCAGATTGGGCAAATATACGAGGAATTCATCTGACGCACCTCCAAGAAGCCAGCGGTGGGGGCATTGGGATTGCCGCAGACACAGGGGCTTAAACACGAATTATATGCCAGATGTCGTACAAAGCAATGCTCTCTATCGAACATTAGCGGGATGTCAGAAAAAGAAAAAGGTCCAATGTGAGTTGGGCCTGAATACCGATGGTGGCTGATTCGGAATTTGGGGCAGGGATAGTGAAGTACTACCTGCCCAAGTGTTTTACCTGGTTGGACAGCAAGCTAAGGAAACTGCGGTACAGCCGGAGGCGGCAACATGCGACCAAGACAAATTACTCGGCGATTTCAAACAGAGAAAGTTGTGAAGTATCTCCGAAGACGAAGACAACAGCAGAGACAAGACGCGGCGCACCAGCCGCCACTGCCGCATCTGCCGTTTGTGGGAAGGCGCGGAGGTCTCCATATTTGCGCGAGACCGCCTGCGATGGATCGAAGGAAATGTGCGGCCCAGCTAATCCTCCTGCTGTTACCCAGACCGGTCCTTTGTCGGGAGAAATCTTGAGAGCGCCGCCCAGGATAAAGGATAGGCCGGGTATGACACCTCCAAATGCGGCTTGCACTTTTGTCGATTCGGTAATCAGTTTATGTAGCAAGTCATTGGCTTCCTGTGTCGAGATGTCGGCTCCTGTTCCTCGTGAAGACATGTTCTTGCTCCTTGTGCGCCTCTGCGGCGTGCGCGAGGCGAGATATTGGGCGGAAACTCTAGGGTTTAAACATCAGAGATCATACGCGCTTTTGTCCAATCTTCTATGCGGTGAGCAGTTCTCCAATGCTCCAAACATGATTTGCTAAATCCAAGCGGCATAACGAGCCTTAGTGCGGCAGCGTACAGACACGATTTTTTTTTGGGAATAGCATTCATTCCTCCGCTCGGAGCGCTGGTATGGCACTAACTGACGACCTTCCAAAATGCCCCTTTTGCAATCGCCCAGTAAAATTTGAAAACGCAAATACGGACGAGCACGGAAATGCGATTCACGAACAATGCGCCATCATACAAATCACCGGGAAGAAGAAACTCCCGCTCCTAGACAGTTTCTTCATCGTTCCCATTCCCAAACTCCAGCCACGGATCAGGAAAAAAGCCTAAAATTCAAACTGAAGCACTACCCCTCAAGAGAGCATCGTTGACAACACTTATTGGCAGGAGTATTTTTTGGAGCTTGGGGTGAGTATCGTGAAGCGACTGCGTTGGATAACAGTTCTTGTCCTGTTGGGAGCGGCGGTCTTCGTTTCGATGGTACCCCGCATGGATTTGCCCGAGACGGCTTTCAATGAGGCCGACGCACCGGTAAATCTAGCTCCTGCTGCGCGCCCCACCATTCGGCTCGTCCCGCCTGCTGTCGACCCAATCATGATTTCGCCTTCGCTGCTCGTCTACAGCTCTGGTCGTGTTCCCAGCGGCCCGGCGGTCGAATCTGCAGCCATGCCGGCTCAACGCCACGGACATTCTTTCCAGGATCTCCTCTGCACATTCCTTATCTGATCCTACTCCTGCATTGAGATTTACTTTCACGTCCCTCGGCCACTCCGCCGTGGGCGCATAGCGTCATCCATAGCCAAGCCATAGGAGGGATGGTCTCCTCGGCCCGGCAACTCTCTTCCACAGTTCACCCGGTCTGGAGACAACTAGGGCTCAAAAGGAGTGCGATGAATTTCACCAGGTTTCATAAACCTCAGCTTTCGGCCTTCATCAAAGGGGTTCTTCTATTTCCCTTGGTCTCCGGACTATTGATCGCTGTAGATCAGCTATCCGTTCGTTGCGGGTTGAATGGATGGCAGCGGATAGGGGACGACTTTCTCGGAGGACTGATCGCAGGATCAATCTTTTATTTGTACGAGCGCCACAGGATGCGGCGATTCATCGAACATCTTCGAATGATCGACCTCATGAATCACCATATTCGAAACGCTCTTCAGCCTCTTATGTTCCTCGACTACCAATCTGAAGGGAAGGCCATACTGCTGGTCGAAGCGTGTGTTCAACAAATCGACTGGGCTCTCCGAGAAGTTCTTCCCGGTAAGACTCAAGAGCAATTTGGCGTGCACGCGAAATTACACAAAAGAAGCGGATTAACCCTCGCGTCTCCAGCCATGGCCCCGTCAGCGGAAACGCTGAACGTTCGGCGGGGAACAGCAGCCATTCAGCCCAAAACATTTTTCGGCCATTGGCTCGATACCTGGAGGACCCGAAATGACAGAGCAAGTTAACGAATTGCTTGAAACATCTGGTGGGGACAACTTCAGGCAACATATTTTTGCAGATGCGCCGCGAACCGTGCAGGCGCAATTAGAGAGGCAACCGAGAGGCAACAATGACTAAGACGAACAAGTTTCTTCTACATTCCTCCGCCAAGGAGATTTGCACGGATTGGGCGTTCGCCAATGCCCCTTTCGCGGCAGAGTCGCTTTTCAGCGATCAAAGAGTAGGCCAGTTGATCCTGCTACTCCAACAGCTCAACCAAGCTGCCGGAGGTTTGGGATCATTACCCAAACCCGAACTCCTGGAAATCCTCTTCAGCGCGGTTGGGGTCTGTGGCTTCGCGAAGCCGACCGAGGTACAGGACGTGATCGCGACAGTCTTGGATGCTTTCGAAATACAAGATCCGATTCCGGCAAGCCCGTTTTCTCCAACTATCGTTCCCTCGGACTAAACGCAACTTTCGGCGGGCCGGTCGGCCCATGTTTGGCCGGGTGGCGCATCTTTGGGGTTCCTTGCCAAAGAGGGGGGATTGACATGTGAACGGAGCGTGGTGGATTTGCCACGCTCCGTTCGCGATATGACTCGTGTTGTGTCCCTATTCTTACTGTTTAGGAACGCCAATGCGCTCGGCTTCGGCAGTGGTCGCGATGCCTGGGTCGGTCACCATGTCGTGGATTGTATTTCCCGAGCGGGCGACGATCATCTGCAGGTGGACCGGCGGCTGGCTGCCGTTGGTGACAGTGAACGTTCCGGTACAGTCCGAATTCACCGAGTAGGTACCAGTGTTTGAAGCCCAGCCAGGCGTGACGTTGCCGTTGACGGCCACGGCGTCGAGTTGAGTCAGGTTTCCTTTGCCATCAAAGGTCGTCTTGGCTAGGCCATCTACAAACAGAGTGGACCCGTCTGAGTTGAGAATGGTCCCGTGAATAGTGAAAGCGTAGGTGCCTTGGATCGTGGCATTGCTGCAAAGGGCGTGGGCCGTCAAGGTTGACGACGCAGCCAAGGCAAAGGTCAAAAGCAACAGGGAGATACGAGATTTCATGGTGCCTCCAGATTTTTCTTGGAAGGCGCGTTGGCCCCACCCAAGTGTTGAGTCATCTTGCCGCCGAAGGCTGTACGACACAATGGAGAGCGCCTGTAGATTGCCTGTAGGACAACGGGCGGAAATAGCTTGCGACGCCGTAAAATGACACAGGATGCTAGGACGGTGTAAATGTCGTCAGAGCGAATTCAGTTTGGACAGTTTGTTTTGGACGCCAGCCAGTACGCACTCACGCGCGCTGGGAGACCGGTGCGGTTGGAACGCATCCCGATGGATCTGCTCATCCTGCTGGTGCGGGAAAAGGGCAGGCTGATCAGCCGCGAGGAGATCATCGAGCGACTGTGGGGGAAGAACCTTTTCTTCGATACGGATAACAGCATTAATACCGCTATCCGGAAGATCCGCAATTCATTGGGGGATGACGCCGGGAATCCGCGGTACGTCGAGACTGTGCTCGGTAAGGGGTATCGCTTCAAAAGCCAGACGGCCCTTGTTCCTCTCCTGGCACTCGCCCCCATCGAACGGTCTCGCATCATGCTCGCAGTCCTTCCGTTTGAAAACCTGAGCGGTGATCCGGCACAGGAGTACTTCAGCGATGGGCTGAGTGAAGAGACCATCATGCGATTGGGGCAGATGTCGCCACGTCGCTTGGGAGTGATCGCTCGGACGTCGTCGATGGCCTACAAGCAGACGGACAAGTCGGTGATGCAGATCGGGCGGGAACTGGGTGTCGACTATGTGCTTGAGGGCAGCGTGCGGCGGGACGGGGACCGGGTTCGCATCACCGCGCAATTGATCCGGGTGCAAGACCAGATCCACTTGTGGGCTGAGAACTATGACCGGAAGCTGCCGGGGATTCTCGACATCCATGGCGAGATTGGCGCTGCGATTGCCGATCAGGTGGAATTGGAGTTGATGGCGGAAGAGAAGCGGCAACTCACCAGAAATACGCCGCGCGATGCGGAAGCGCACGATCAGTATTTGCGCGGAAGGTATCACTACGCGAGATTTAATGTGTTCGACGCGCAAAAAGCCGTCGCCCATTTTCAGAAGGCAAGGGAGCGTGATCCGCTGTTCGGGTTAGCGCATTCCGGGCTGGCCGACGCGCTAATGGTGTTGCCCATCTCGGGCGATGTGGCTGCGAACCAGGTCTTCCCGGCAGCGAAGGCTGCGATCGCGCAGGCGCTTCAGGCGAATCCTGATTCTGCGGAGGCGCATACCTCGGACGCGGCGACCAAGTTCTGGTTCGAGTGGGATTTCAGAGGAACGGAAGTGGCGGCGCGACGGGCGATTGAGCTGAATGAGAACTATTCTCTGGCTCATCTTTATCTTGCTCACGTCTTGTCGAATACCGGACGGCACCACGAGGCGCTGGCTAGGATTCAGCTGGCTCTCGTGGTCGATCCACTGTCGCTGATTGTGGGCGCCATGCGAGGACAATTTCTGTACCACGCCGGGAGGAATCAGGAGGCGTTGGAGCAATTCGAAGCAACCTTAGGGATGGAGTCGCGATTCTGGGTCGGACAGATTTGCGCGGCGAAGGTCTACGAGAATCTGGGGATGTATTCGGAGGCGTTGGTCGCGTGTGATCTCGCCGGGCAGTTCTCTGGAGGGAACTCGGAGGCATTATCTATGGCGGGGTATGTGCACGCCGTCGCCGGGGATCGGGGCAAGGCGGAAGGGTACATTCATCAGATGATGGAGCGGAAGAAGGAGCGCTATGTGCCTCCTTATAACCTTGCGCTCGTGTTTGCGGGATTGGGTGAGCATGAGGCGGCTCTTCGTTGGCTGGGTGCGGCTCTCGAAGAGCGTGATGTGCATATGCCGTTCTTGCTGGATCACAAATGGGATCGGATGCGGGGGGATGGGCGGTTTCGGGAGATCGTGGGGCGGGCCGGATTCATTCGTTGAATGCGTAAGGCCAGACTTTGGCGAACCGGATCGGTCGGCAAGCGTTGTGCTTAGGATCGTCCTCGATTTGAGATCAGCTCAGAAATCAGAATTGGCCCCGATAGGATGCCCCAGATTCGTCCCCAGGTTTACTGTCCGAGACATCCTTTACACTCCACGGGCGCGAAGCGCGCCGGGGTGATCAAAGCGTGGCCCTCGAAGACCATGGGGCAGCCGTACTGCGTTGATGGCGCAGGCAAAACAAAACAACAAAGATGGGCCAGCCCGTAACCTGATGATTCCATTCGGGGATATGGGTGGGGCGCGGGTATACCCCTTTCACCGGCCGTTCCGAACCTCCAGAGCCGGACCGCAACCGTCGTCACACCCGCGAGAGACGCACATGAATATCGGTCTGCAGGAAATAATCCGGCGGCCCTCGGAATCTGGGTTAAGATTAAAGCTATGCCATACATATTGGAACACCTCTCCAGCCTTCGTCAGGAAATCACGGATTTGCGGAACATGAACGCCCGCTTCACGGGCAAGGGATCGGACCACCAGATTGACCAGTCGGCCGTCGAGATGCGCGCCAACCGTCTGGCGGAAATCAAGAAAGAATTGTCCCAGATGCTGAACCGCCCGGACGATCCGGCAGTCTGGTGGGAAAAAGGTGGCCGCCGGAATCGCGTCGCCTAGGCGAGGCTGGCCTGGCCAAGCCGGAATGATAATTTAGTTGAAAAAGATTCGGTGAAGTTTCAGGGCGCGGCTTAACAGCCGCGCCCTTCGTTGTTCTTACTTCAGAAATCCACATTTCAGAAATCGTGGTTGCCGGAGGTTGAACCGCTCGCTTGCAAAATCGCCGCGAGTCGGGCAACCTCGATGAGATGCCGCGAACGAACAGATTTTTTCTCTTCTGTTGTTTTCTGTTGATTACAACTTTCTTAATTGCAAACGCCGCCCACGCGCAGGATGGCCCGGAAGAAGATGGCCACGAAGTGCAGCTCTGGGCCGGAGGCGGACACTCCGTCCCCGGCGGGACTTCCCAAACCGGCGCATTCGATGCCGGTCTGCGATACGGCTGGGTGATCACAGGCCTGCACGGGCCCGGAGTCTTGCGCGGACGATTCGAGTATGCGGTGGATGCCGTGCCGGTGTATCTGATTTTTCAGCCGGCGAATACCGCATATGGAGTCGGATTCAATCCGCTGGGCCTGAAGTGGAATTTTGAGCGTCACGGCCGCTGGTCGCCATACTTAGAGTTGGGCGGCGGCGCGATGTTCAGCAATCATAGTGTTCCCACCTATACGAACACAGTGAATTTCACGCCCAGCGCCGCGCTGGGTACTCACATTCTCGGCGAGAAATATAACTGGAGCGTCGAGGTGCGGTATCTGCACATCTCAAGCGCGGGTCTGGGCAATTACAATCCGGGGCTGAATACAGTGCAGGTGCGGCTGGGAGTAGGGAAGTTCTGGAGGGGAAAATAGCTGCGAACGCGAACCAGGGGTTGATGGGGATTTCTCTCCCTCCCTCGACTGTGGAGTCAAGGGAGGGGTAGATTTTTCCTGCAGATCTTCTTGCAGAACAGACGGAGCGATTCTAACTGTTCACGGTTACGGAGTGGGATCCCGAGTCGCCGGGGCAGCTGCAACTCACGTTATATGGGTATGTCTGGTTGATCGCCGGAACCGCGACGGTGAGAGAGTCCTGAGACGTGACGATGGCGTAACTAAGTCCGTTATTCGACCCCGTCACGGGAGTGAATGGAAATATGTTCGTGAGGCTCTTCTGACTGATGGTGACGGTTGGCGTCGGCAGCGCGGTGAAGGTTACGGGATCGCCATTGTTTGCCGAGAAATTAGGAGCGCAGATGTTCGGGTTGCGAGGGGTTGGCGCACCTGTTAATTTTTTCTTTTTCTTTACGCTCTGCTTTTTCTTTGCGGGTTTCTTTCCCTTGGTATTTACCGTTTTCTTTGCCTTCGTAGCTACCTTTTTTTTTGCGGTTTTCTTTGCCTTTTTCTTTGCCTTTGCCACGCTTGTGCTCCTTTCAGATTGCCAGCCTCCAAAAGCGCCGAGGCCGGATTTGAGTCAAGAATTTTCTCGGGCGCTAAAGCCCACTTTCCATTTTGCGACAATGGGACGGTCGAGCATCTGCCGATCCCAAGATCACCTGCTGACACCAAGTTCTTAGGGCCCGATCCCGGCGGGGGAACGCAGGGAACTTACGGATGCGAAGACTTCATTAACTGCTGATAGCCCGGAGTGTTCACCAAGTTGGCGAATTGGGGATCGCTGCGAATATTATCCGTTGTATAGCCAGCCTGTACAGCCTTCCCCAACCACTCGATCGCCAATCCGCTTTCGCCTAACTGGTTGTATACTCCCGCAGCGTCGAGCAATATTTCCTTGTCGTTGTGCCCGTACTGCAGGGCTTGTCCCAGATAGAGCAGGGCATCCTTGCTATCGTTGAGCATGGAATAGTAACCCGCCAGCGCGCTCAGCACAACCGGGTCGCGAGGATTGACCTTCAATTCCTCCAGAGCGAGTTCGATTGCCTTGCGGATCGGCTCGACCGCCTCATCTTTCTTGCCACTGTAATAGAGGGCCGTCCCCAGGTTGCCCCAGGTCACAGATTGTTGCGGATCCAGTTTGGCTGCTTCCTTGTAGGCATCGGCGGCGTCGCTAAACCTTTTCATACCAACATAGGCCACCCCAAGGTTGACATATCCCGGATAGCTGGGCCGGATGGCGATGGACTTCTTCAACGGATCGACCGCCTTGTCGTACTGCCCCAGGTCGTTATAAATGGCGCCTACATTCACGTAGGTCCCGTACCAATTGGGAGCAATCTGAATCACCCTCCCGAACATCTGCAGGGCCTTGTCGTATTGGTTGCGGCCGCGATAGAAGATCCCGAAGAGGTTATAGCTCAAGCGACTGTTGGGATGTGCCTGAATGGCTTGCTGGTACGCCTTCTCGGCTTCGGCGATCTTGCCGGCGTGTTCATAGGCCAGGGCAAGGTGCACGGCAGCGTCTTCGCTGGTGGGTTCGAGGCCCAGGGCAAGTTGGAATTCGGAGACCGCCTCGGGAGCATGTCCGGTGCCGTCTTCGATGAGTCCAAGGCAGACGTGACCGGCAGCTCCAGCGTTCCCCAACTTGATGGCCTCATTGCATGCGGTCTGAGCCGGAGCTATCCATTCCTTCTGCTTCGTATCGGAATACTTGAGCCAATAACTTTCGCCGAGAACGGCTTTTGCCATGCCGAAGTTGGGGTCAAGCTTGAGGGCCTCGCGGGCCATTAGAGCTGCGTGGTCACGATTCTCGGCTTGGCTGGCGTCCAGCAGGTAGCCTTGCGCCTGCAGGTAGTATTCGTACGCAGTGGCTTTGTCGGTGCCATGATATTTCAGCGCAGCTTCTTCCTCGGGACGCAGTTGAAGGTGTAGAGCCTTTACCGCTCCGTCGGAGACGATTTGTTCCGCCGAGAAGGCATCTGCGGTGGGGACTGTGAGAGACCCGCTGCCCAGCGAAGCTCCGCTCTGAGCCGCGAGCAAAGAGTAGTTGACCTTGACCAGAGTATCGGACTGAGGTTCGAGGGTGATTACGAGGCCGAGATTAGCGCCGAACATTCGTGCGGCCTCCGGAAGCGTGCTGATTTTCTTTTCCTGGAGGCTGCGTGCGGGGACCACTTCAAAGGCTCGATCTTCGGTCAGTTTACCGAGTTTGGCCGCGACGCTCTCCACCAGGCCCTCCCCGAGGGCCGTCAGTTTGGGATCGGCGTTGGGAATAGAAACAAAGGGAAGGACGGCGAGGATTTTGGTCTGCGGCAAGCCGCTGATCTCCGGCTGCACGGAGTTCTTGCTCGCAGACGAGCGGAAGAACTGGCGCACAGGACGGTAGGCCAGTAGTGCGGCTAACATCACCAGCACAATCGCCATCGCGGCCAGGGCGCGGTGCTTATGAAATTCTGCAGGAGCGGCTGCAGCTGGTTTCGGCTTTCCACCTTCCTGAACCCGGCGGAGGTCACCCAAGAGCGCGGCTGCGTCCGGGTAACGCAGGTTTGGATCCTTCGCCAGCGTGCGAGAGATTACGCCCGCCAGAGGGCCCGGAACATTTTTAAGTGATGGCGGCTCGGTATGGACGATGCGGGCAATCGTGGTGGCCAGGCTGTTGGTCTGAAATGGCTGTTCGCCGCCGAGCATTTCGTAGAAGACGAGGCCAAGGGAAAAAATGTCGGAGCGTCCGTCGTCGGGCTGCTGGAGCAGAACTTCCGGCGCCATGTATGCTGGAGTGCCACCGGTGGCCGTCATGGTCTCCATGCTTTTCGTGGCGTCGTCGGGATTGCTGTTCCAGGCGCGGCGGGCGACGCCGAAGTCGAGAATCTTTACCCGGTTGCCGGCGGTGAGCATGATGTTTTCGGGCTTGATATCGCCGTGGATGATGCCTTTTTCGTGCGCCGCCTGAAGGCCTTCGCAACACTGCGTAGCGATGGTGAAAAATTCATCGGTAGAAATGGGGCGGGCCAGCCGATGGCGCAGGGTCTCGCCTTCTACGTACTCCATCACCAGCCATAGTTCGCCGCCGTGTTCGAGGACATCGTAAATGCCGCCCACGTTGGGATGGTTCAGGGCGGAGGCGCGCTGCGCTTCTTTGAGCAGCCGCTTGCGATCGGCGGAGGTGGAGTTGACCTGCGGAGCCATGCGCTTGATGGCGACAAAGCGCTTCAGCGTGGTGTCTTCCGCGCCGTAGACCTGCCCCATGCCGCCGGCGCCGAGCCGCTTGGCGATGGCGAAGCGGCCAACGGTGGTGCCGGCCAGGGCATCGGCAGTATCCGCATTCACCGCCGGTGGGGGCGTCTTGATCTGTTCTTCCATGGACGAAGTGCCCGCCGAATTGCGCAATTCTAATCTTAGTTGCGGTGGAAAGCCAAAATGAATATGGATTAGGCACTCTGGACGATACCCGGGGGAGAGCGTGCCTTGCTTCGGTTAGTACAGCCAGTTATTCTCTCCCCTATGTCTACGCTAGTCGAATGCGTGCCGAATTTTTCCGAGGGATGCGACAAAACCAAAGTGGACGCCATTGTCGCCGCCATGAAAGTGGATGGAGTCTACCTGCTGGATCGCGAGATGGACGCGGACCACAACCGCAGTGTCATCACTCTGGTGGGCGAGCGCGAAGCAATTCAGGAGGCGGCGATTCGCGGGGTAGGGAAGGCGGCGGAGTTGATCGATCTGAACGTGCATAAGGGAGCACATCCGCGGATGGGCGCCACCGACGTGGTGCCGTTCATTCCAATCGATGGCGTAAGCATTGAGGATTGCGTCGCCATGGCGCGGCACGTGGGAGAAGAAATTTGGAAGCGGTATCAGATTCCCGTTTACTTGTACGAGGCCGCGGCCGTCACCCCGGAGCGGCAGAATCTGGAGAACATCCGGCGGGGGCAGTTTGAAGGGATTCGGGCGGAGATCGCGGCCAACGCGGCGCGGAAACCGGATTTTGGCGAGGCCAAGTTGCACCCCACAGCGGGAGGAACCGTAGTGGGGGCGAGGAAATTCCTGATTGCCTACAACGTGTTTCTGAATACGCCGGATGTTGAAATCGCGAAGAAGATCGCGAAGGCGGTGCGATTTTCGAATGGCGGAATGCGCTTCGTGAAAGGCGCGGGATTTCTGGTGCGCGGTTTGGCGCAAGTTTCGATGAATCTGACGGATTTTGAGCAGACTCCAGTGCATCGCGTTTTCGAGATGGTGAAACGTGAGGCCGCGCGCTACGGAGTCATGCCGGTGTCGAGCGAGATCGTGGGCCTGATCCCTAAAAAAGCCCTGGAGCAGGCGGCGGAGTGGTTCTTGCAAGTGGAGAATTTTGATTCATCGCTGATTCTGGAAAACCGGCTCACGGCGGTAATGAGCGGAAAGATGGCCGTGGGCGGACTACGAGCGGGAGTGGAACCATTTATCGAACAGTTAGCGGCGCCGACGGCAACTCCCGGCGGCGGTAGCGCGGCGGCAGCGGCGGGTGCGATGGCGGCTGGACTGGCCGCGATGGTGGCCTCGATGTCGCGTGGGAAAAAAGCCTTTCTGCAATATGAAGCGCAATTGAGTGCCGCCATCGGAAGGCTCGGCCCGCTGCGGGAGGACCTGAAAGCGGCGATTGATGCAGATGCCGAGTCTTACAACTCCGTGATGAAGGCGTACAAACTGGCGAAGACGGTCAGCGCTCAAGAGGGCGAGTCGCTGATCGCAGCAGGGTTGAAGCAGGCGACGAACATTCCCTTAAGTGTAGCGGAGAAAGCCCACGAAGTTTCGAGGATTACGCAGAGCCTGTTTGCGATTACAAATCCGAACATGAAGTCGGACTTGACTACAGCGCAGGCGCTGGCCCGCGCGGCGATTACGGGAGCTCTGGCCAATGTGGAAATAAATTTGGTCTCGCTGAGTGATGCAGCATTCGTGGCGGAAACGCGTAAGAAAGCGGAGACTCTCAAGGGCTGATCCCGACTCTGGGGGAAAGAGGGGTAGAGACGGAGCAAGCTACGCGCCTGCCGAGCCACTCTTGCCGACATGGCTGCGATTAGTCTCCCGCGATGGTCGCGGGCGCCACCTCAGCTCTCGATCGAGAATCCCACCAGGCTCCGAATCCCTGGCGCACGAGTTTGGAGATCGTCCGGCGGTTTTCTGAAATTACTTTCCACCAGGCGAAGCGACCGAGCATAGGAAAATAAATTCCGCGGAAGCACAAGCGCGCAATCAGGATGTTGACGCGATAGCCCAGAGGCTGATCGGAGAGTGAGTCGACGGCTTGAGCGATGGCATCGGGGCCGTAGGCATGGGACCAACCGTATTTTACTTCGGCGTGTGCCTCTTCGATCGACATCTTCAATGGGGTGTGCGCCATGGCGAACGGGATGAACTCCTGCCAGTGTTTTGGACGCGTGAGCCGGCCCGCATCGGCAAGGCGTTTCAGAAGCGGTGTTCCCGGCAGAGGAGTGAGCAAACCGAATATCGGCAGACCGGGCGGCCATGTGCGCACTTGCTCCAGTGTGCGCTCCGCCGCGCCGACCGTGTCATTATCCATGCCGAAAATGAATGATGTGATGGCGTAAACATTGCGCTGCGCCAGGCGTTGCAGCACTGCGGCATATTCTTCCGGCTTGTTGAAGCCTTTATTCACATCCTTTAAGTTGGCGGGATCGATCGACTCCATGCCGATGAAGACCCATTTTCCTCCCGAGGCAGAGATCAGGTCGACGAGTTCCTGATCGCGCAGCAGATTCGCGCTGATCTGCGCCACCCAGTTCACCTGCGCTCCGGCGGCGATGATGTCGCGCAACAGGGATTTCGTGCGTTTGATATTGATGGCGAAATTGTCATCGATGAAAAAGACGGCAATTTGCCCACGCTCTTTTCGGGCGCGCGCCTTGAGCAGGAGAAGTTCGTTGACCACGCTTTCGTTGGTGCGGAAGCGAATGGAGTCTCCGAAGAATCCGGTGACGGTGCAGAACTCGCAGCCGTAAGGACAACCCCGTCCTGACTCGACGGGAACAATTCGGAATGTTCCCCAGCCTTCGCCAATCCTCTGCAGCCATCGCTCAGCCGATTTCGGGACGAGATTGAATTGCTTTAGGTCGATGGTGTCCCAGGGAATGACGGGATATTGCTTCAGCGAAGGCTTCAGCTCTTTGCCCGTGGCATCGACCGGGGCGTAAATATCTTTAAGTTCGCCGCGAGCCGCGTCTTCCACAATTCGAGGCCAGGTTTCGTCGGCTTCGCCCAGAGCCACAGCGTCGGCGTGACGTGCGCCGCCATCCCGCCCCAGGGCTTCATCGGCCATTTCCGTGACGTGAGGTCCGCCCATCACGACCGGCACGCCTGCGGCGCGGACGGCGTCCGCCATCCGATAGGCCTTGGCAATCATTCTGGTCATCGCTCCGATGCCGACCAGGTCAATCTTCTGTTCGCGCACGTAGCGGGCGATCCCGGCCTCGTCCATCGGCTGGGCATTGCCGTCGATCAGCACGACTTCGTGGCCTGTAGGAGTGAGGGATTGCAGGAGGAACATCCAGAGATGAGGCATGAAATTGCGCGTAACCCCGTTGTCGGGGTTGTACAGTAGGATTTTCAATAGTCCCCTGATTCCTTTATTTTGTTGCGAGTGATTTCGAGCGCCCCGTGAATTGGGGGTCTTTATAATGTGCGGTAGCGTACAGATGCCAGAATGCATCTTACACTACTTCGCCCAGGCGAAAAGAGAAATGATCCTACTCCATGAAAACTTAAGGTTCCAAATTGGTCACGGGGCTAGCACCTTTGGCCGCGCAGCAAACTGGTTCACTGGCTTAGAATGATGATTGCAGTAACGGGAAGGCCTGATCTCGCATCTAAGCTGCAAGCGGCAGGTCTTACCTCGTTCCTAAGTTGGGGAAAACCAGTTCGGGAATTCTCCAGTCGATAACTCTATTGATGATGAGGTTCGTATTCGTTATGAAATCCGTCAAGGCTTGTCTAGGTGCCGTGGTTCTGGCTGTGCTGTGCATGGGCGTCGCGAATGCCATGCCATTGAATGGTTCGGCGCGCGCCGTGGTCCCCGGAGATCTGCAGCAGTTAATTTCAGTGGACTACCGGGCGATGAAGGATTCGCCGACGGCAACCGCCCTGAAGCAGCAACTGATGCCGGATAACTTGAAGCAGTTCGAAGCGGCGCTGAAGGGGATTGGCATCGACCCTGACAAAGATGTCGATACGCTGACTTTCGCCTCGTTCCGCACCGCCAAGCAGGGCATCAAGGGCGTAGGCGTGGCCGCCGGTCCGTTCGCTATGAAGACCGTACTCAAGAAAATGACGACGCAGAAAATCAAGCCCACCAAATATCACACTGCAAGTATTTATCCGATGGATGGCGGCATGGTGATGTGCTTCCTGGACGACAGCACGCTGTTGTTCGGCGATTCGGTTGCCGTGCGGGTCGCGCTGGATGTCCGTGACGGTCAGGTTTTGAGCCTGGACACAAATCCGACGATGTCTGACATGATGTCAAGTGTCGATTCGGCTCCGGTGTGGAGCATTCTGGATCAACTGGGGACGCAGAATGTGATGCGGTCCGCTTTGGGCGATGCCGCCAAGGTTGCCGATTACGACACCATCAAGAAGAGGTTGCTGGGATCGCGCTACAGCATGAGCTTCAGTGGAGGCGTGAACTTCGATTTGACCGTACTATCCTCCGATTCGATGAGCGCCGCTACGCTCTCCTCGTTGGTGAAGGCGGGGCTGCTCTATAAGAAGATGAGCGCCACCGCGCCCGAGAAACTGGCCATGGATAACACCAGCGTGGATTCCGACGGCTCCAACGTGAATTTCCATTTCAAATCGACCGACCAGCAATTTCAATCGATCATGCACTCGGAGTTATTCGCGGCAGTTTCGCACTAAGAGAGAGCTATCACCACGGAGGCACCGAGACACGGAGAAGACCCGGGTCTTGGGTGCTTTTGTTTTTCTAGAGAAAGGGTTTCTCCGTGCCTCCGTGCCTCTGTGGTGAAAGCTCTTCCGTGGTTAACTCACTTTGGCTTCCGCCCTGCGCGTTTCTTGCCCGCCCATCCTTCTTTCATGATTTGCCGGGAACGTCCGATAGCGAGCGCATCTTCGGGAACGTCTTCAGTGATGCACGACGCGGCTGCTACGTATGCACCGTTGCCCACGCGCACCGGAGCGACCAGCGTGCTGTCGCTGCCGATGAAGGCTCCATCTCCGATTACAGTCGTGTGCTTGTTAACTCCATCGTAGTTGCAGGTAATAGTTCCAGCGCCGATGTTGACCCCGGCACCGATCTCGGCGTCGCCGAGATAGGTAAGGTGGTTGGCCTTCGATCCTTTACCCAGCTTCATCTTCTTGGTCTCAACAAAATTGCCGACGTGTGCACCCTCCCCGATGTCGCTGCCGGGACGCACATGGGAGTAAGGTCCGAGGATGGCCTTGGGCGCGACGCGCGCTTCTTCCAGAATGCACCCGGGACGAATCAGAACGCCATCAGCGATCTCGGAATCGCGAATCACGGAGTAAGAGTGAATGCGGCAGCCGCTGCCGATGCGCGTGTGGCCGAAGATTTGCACGAAAGGCTCGAGAATAGTATCCGCGGCGATCTCGACGTCATTGTCGATCACGCAAGTCGTGGGATAGAAGATGGTCACGCCCTCGGACATCAGTTCCTCGCACTTGCGCATGCGCATCTGGTAGTCAATGAACGAGAGTTCAGCGCGAGTGTTGGCCCCAAGAACTTCGACTGAGTTTTCGGTTTTCCAGACCACGACGCGCTGCCCGGCCTGGCGCAGAACCTCGGCCATGTCGGTGAGGTAATACTCTGCGTGCTGGTTCGCGGTGGAAAGTCTCTTGATGTGGTCGAACAACTGCCGGACATCGAATACGTAGAAGCCGGCATTAATTTCGCGAATCTTCTTCTGGGCAGGGCTGGCGGATTTTTCTTCGACGACGGCTTGGACCTCGACACTGCGCGAATTCTTCCGCAGAACTCGGCCATATCCTGTGGGATGATCGAGATCCGCGCTGAGCAAGGTCATCGCGGCCCGCTCATCAAGGTGGAAGTTCAGCAATTGGGCGATGGTTTGGGGCGTGATCTGCGGGGCGTCGCCGGACAGAACGATGACGTGGTCGTATGCGGCGAGTGCCGACTCCGCGGCCATGAGGGCGTGCCCCGTGCCGCGCTGCTCGGATTGCAGAACGAAAGTGACCCCGGAGTTTGCGACGGCGGCGCGAAC
>Ga0210389_10000225_pt1 | contig 58994 bp, 46 predicted proteins | sample IncBWH28OmetaG_FD_160127 | JGI IMG/M metagenome (GOLD analysis project Ga0210389, IMG submission 160127) | Forest soil microbial communities from Barre Woods Harvard Forest LTER site, Petersham, Massachusetts, United States - Inc-BW-H-28-O ... | reverse complement strand
TATCAAAAATGATAATCTAAATGTAAAGCAAGTCGCACAATCGAGTTATCTTGCCGGGGAGAGCCTCGATATAAAGTCCATTTCCAGTTCGCCTTCATAAGTTTCGGCCCCGACCCTCAATGCTTCCTTCACGCGTGCTTGCGTCACCTCGCTGGCGACACTTAAGTCGGACTCGTGAGCCTCCACCAGAAGCCCCTCCGCCAAGGACCTGAATGCTCCCGTATCCACGGCCGCCTTGGCGTGAGCGATGGCGTGCGCCGGAAACGAGGCGATGCGATGGGCGAGTTTTTCTACAAAAGGCGTCAGTTCTTCTGCCGGCAAGGCTCGATTGATGTAGCCGTAACGTTCTGCCAGCTCCGCCGAGAGATCATTGCAGCCCAGAAGCACCTCCAACGCGCGTCCCCGTCCGATGAGCCGGGGCAATCGCTGCGTAGATCCGCCGCCCGGAACAAGCCCAACCGCGACCTCTGGTTGGCCGAAGATCGCTTTACCAACGGCAGCAAAACACATGTCCATGGCCAGCGCGATCTCACTGCCTCCGCCCCGGGCCCGACCCTCGATTTTGGCAATGGTTACTTTGGGCATGTTCCTGAAGCGCTCGCCGATCGTCTGCGTGAGGCGAAAGCTGCGGGTCGTCGATACCGCTTTGGAAGCGGATCCAACCCGCCCCAAACCAGAGTGGGCTATGAAGAAATCCGGCAGCGCACTCTGCAAGACCACAACGCGGACGCTTTTATCAGCCTCAAGGACCTTGCCAAGTTGATCCAATTCCTGCGATAGAACTTCATCAAGCAGATTGATCGGTGGATGATCGATGCTAACGAATGCGACTCCAGCATCAAACCCGATCCTGAAGCATTTGTAGTCGGAATACTGCATGAGATTGGCTCCAATTCGCTGGCCGTTGGTCCGCTTCCGGAAAATTCAATTTGCCAAGCGGCAAAAAAATAATCGATTCATCTCTCTAGTCTGGGCCTCGCGGAGCTCGCAACGACTCGCGGCTCTTAGCCACGTCGGCGGACGTGACAGTCGAGGCATTGTTGCCCCAACTCGAGCGAGTGAAATTCACGACATCCGCAACGTCTCTGTCGGAGAGCCGCCAGGCAAAGCGGGGCATCGTAAATTGCGCCGGCGTGTGCGCCGTGCGCGGCGTCTGCGACCCCTCCAGGACGATCGCGATCAGCGAGCGCGGGTCCGCCTGGACCACCGGGTTGCCGGCGAGGCGGGGGAATACCAGTTCGTATCCAACACCGTCCGGACGGTGGCACGCCGCACAATTATCAAGATAGATCCTCGCGCCTGGTTTGCTCACATCGCCGCTCTTGAGGGCGAGGTGTTCGGTCGCGTCATAGGCGAAGCGTGCCGCGAGATTCTCGCCGGGGCTTCTCAGAGATTTGAGATACTCCGCTGTCGCGAGCGCATCCGCCGGCGTCATGTATTGCGTGCTGTGGATGATGACGTCGCTCATCGAACCAAAGGCGATGCCTTGTGCGTTCGCCCCTGTCTCGAGAAACTGCGCCAGCTCTTCCGTGCTCCAAGCGCCGAGAGTTCCGGGGCCGCCGTTACGCAGACTGGGCGCGAAGTAATTCTCAATGGCGGCTCCGGAAAGATAGGCCGCTCCCCCGGCGGGTGTCGTCGCCTTCAGCTGCATCGCGAGGCCACGCGGAGTGTGACATTCGCCGCAGTGTCCCAGCCCCTCGACAAAATAGGCTCCTTCCGACAACTGCGAGTCCATTCCGGCTGACGCGGCGAATGGTTTCGGCGCGGGCGCGAAGAGCCAGCGCCAGAAGGTCAGCGGCCAACGCATCGACAAGGGGAACACGATGTCGTTCGGCCGATTCGGAACCGCGGCCGCGGGGACTCCGTACTTGAAGTACGTATACAGCGCGGCGACATCGTCCGCACGCGTGTTGTAGTACGAGGTGAACGGCATCGCCGGATACAAACTGTGACCTCGAGCGACGCCGAAGCGAAGCGCGCGGTCGAAATCATCCAGAGTCATGCGCCCGATTCCGTTCTTTGAATCAGGTGTGATGTTGCTCGTGTAGATGGCGCCGATCGGAATGGCCATGCGCAAGCCGCCCGAGTAGACCGGCTTGCCGGGAATACTATGGCATGCGGCGCAATCGCCGAGCCTGGCAAGATAAGCGCCACGAGCAATGACGGCAGGAGTTGCAGCCGGTGCAACGAGATTCTTCTCACCCGCGCTGCTATCCGATAGGTAGGCGACGCCCATCGCGAGGAGCAGCCCCGCGAAGCCCATCGCCACTACCGTCAGAGCCGCCTTCCACGTCATGCCTGTACCAAGGGACCCGGCGATTTAAGATAAGTGTCGCGCAGTTTGGCGGCTGAGAAATAGGCGAGCCCCGCGAGAAGTCCGGTGGGGTTATAGCCGATGTTCTGTGGGAAAGCTGACGCACCGTACACGAACAGATTCGAGACGTCCCAGCTCTGCGAATAGCGGTTGATCACGCTGTTGGAGGGATTGGATCCCATGATCGCGCCGCCGGTTGTATGGGTGCTCTGATAGATGCGAACATCGTATGGATTGCCCGGGCGCATGAGAATGGTCGCCTGCTTTTCCGGCTTCATCGCTCGCACAATTTCTTCCATCTTCGCGGCGCTGTAGGCAGCCATCTTGTACTCGTTGGGGTGCCAGTCGAAGGTCATACGCAAGAGCGGCAGGCCATGAGAGTCCGTGTAGGTCGGATCGAGGGACAGATACCGATCTCGATACGACATCACGCTTCCCTGCGTCCCAAGCGGCGCGGAATGACGGTAGTGCTTGCGTATCGCGGCCTTCCATCCGTTGCCCCAGGCGGGCGTTCCCGGCGGCACCATCATTTGATCGATGGGTCGCCCGCCCGTCGCGCCGGCATAAATGAGCGACCCGCCGATGAACCCCAGTTGTGAATGATCGAAATGATCCGAATTGAACTCATCGATGACTCGCTGACCTGCCGCGCCCGCGCCGATGAATGGATTGATTTCGACATCCTCGCTGAAGTAAGCGGCCGTTTCGGCGCACATTTGGTATGCGTAGTTCTTGCCCACGACGCCTTTTCCCGAGACGGGATCGTAGGGGGTGCCAATCTTCGAGAGCAGCAGCAGACGCACGTTGTGCATCTGAAATGCGGAAAGAATGACGAGCGCGGCCGGCTGTTCTACTTCACGTCCGCTCTCATCGATGTAGAGAACACCCGTCGCGATCTTGCCCGTGTTATCAACCAAGATTTTGGTGACGTAGGAGTTGGTACGGACTTCCAGATTGGCGCGACCCTCCAGAATCGGCAAAATCGTTGTCTGGGGCGATGCCTTGGAGTACAGGAAACAGCCGAAGCGTTCGCAGAAACCGCAGAGGTTGCACGGCCCCAATCGGACACCGTAAGGATTCGTGTAGGCAATGGAGCTGTTCGCCGCCGGAGTGGGAAAGGATTTGTATCCGAGCTCCCCAGCGGCTTTCTCGAAAAGCTGAGCGGAATAGATGGCCGGCAACGGAGGCGTCGGGAACTCGTCGCTGCGCGGTCCCTCGAACGGATTGCCCCCGGGCCTGATCTGGCCGCGTAGGTTGCCGGCGACGCCGGACACGCCGCAGACTTTTTCAAAATGATCAAAGTGCGGTTCCAATTCGGCGAACGTGACCGGATAGTCCTGGATGGTCATGTCCTGCGGGATGAATTTTTTGCCGTAGCGTCCCTCGATGCGGCTGCGCAGATTCAGGTCTTCAGGCGATGCGCGCCAGAGTTGCCCATTCCAGTGCACGCCGGCGCCGCCCACGCCATTGCCCAAGACGAAGGAACCGTACTTGCGATAAGGGGCCGCGACGTCGTTCGGGCTGTGACGCACGGTGACGGTCTCCTTGGCCAGCGGTTGCCAAAGATCACCTCTGACGCCGTACTTGAGTTCGTCCACGATCCGCGGAAATTCAAAGTCGGGGGATGTGTCGCGGGCTGGGCCGCGTTCGAGCGCCACGACGCGTAAGCCGGCGTCGGTGAGCGTCTTCGCCAGAATGGCGCCGGTCCATCCATAGCCGATGAGCACCGCGTCCACGCTTTTTTTGCGCTCAGCCATCGGTTGCACCGCTGATGGAGACCGCTCCGTACGGGTAGCGCCGGCCCGCTTGATCGATCCAGTCGGTAAAATCGGCCCGAGCGCCGGGAAAGCCGATCCATTTCCATGCGGCCAGTCCGCGATTTCCGCCGTAGAGCGGGTCCGAGAAATACCCCTCCTTGGTATTGGTCAGAAGCTGGCCGAAGAAAACGGCCGCGGGCACCGTCGCGAAGATGGCTTCGCCCTTCTCCATTGCAGCCAGAAGCTCATCCTGCTCGGCAGCAGACATCTGCGCGAAGTCCTTACCTTGCGATTTCTGAGTCAGGGAGTTTGCAGCAGCGATACCGAGTCGATAGATCTCGCGTGGTGTGTAGCGCAGCTGGTAGCCCAGCGTCGGCGGAGAATCGTCGAGGAAGGGACCTTGCAAGTAAAAATAGGCGCCGTGACCGTATGGCAGCTCCATCTGACGGTCGATGAATTCCGGCACGCCGGCATCCACACCACCCGGGCCAGCCCCTTCCGACGGAATTAGGCGTCCAACAGCGGCATTGATGAACGCCCATTCGGCGGCGTTGAAGTACGTCGGCGCGTGGCTGGACGCGCTCGAGGTTCGACCGTTGTTCGAACACGCGGGAACGCCCAGCGTGCCCAACGTTGCCGCCGGCACGACCCCCAGAATGAATTGACGTCTGCCCAGCAGCGAAGAGTTGCCCATTCGATCACACCCGCCGGTCGGCCATTATGCAGTCCTCGGCGAATGCTGCCGCTCAAAGGCCTGCGACCGTATCCCCCCAATGGGGGGCGTATCGACGAGTCCGCGGCTTTTAGGGTTGCTCTTCCGTCTCCCACAGATCTTCCCATTGCTGTCGGCTAACAGGGCTGTGGTAGGGCAGGCCGGCAAATCCCGCAAAGCGGCGCTCTATGAGATCACTCCCTATGTGCATGGCTATCCGCAGCTGACATCCAAGAGCGACAAAAATCGTTGTCAAAGTTTGGACCGGCCGGCGATTGCCCGCGGCGATCGAGTTCACGGCCGGGACGATGATAGTACTCACCGCGCGTCGCTCAGTTCCGTTGCACTCGATACGTTGCAGTCGCCTTTTGAGACGCGCATGAGTCGCTCCAGATCAGTTCGACAGACCAGGACGACCGCCATTGTCAGAAAAATTCATCAATCGCGCTTGTAGAGAATTGCTTTTTCTTAGCACCGTTTGTGGCGAAACGCGTGACCGCCTCATATCGCGCTGCGATTGTTGACCAACGCAAGGTCAACTGCGTGCCAAACGTCTGAACTTTGATCTAGAGCGCACACGGTCGAACGCGCAGGATTGCTGCACCCGGAAATAACATGACAGATTCCCATTTTTCAAGCGGACGGCTATACGCGGCATGATTCATGTGAATTCCTTGGGCCGCGGCGCCCGATACTTTCCGGACCGCCCGGCGGTCTCTTCGGGAACCTCACGACTCACTTTCGTCGAGCTCCACGGCCGTGTGGCGCGAGTTGCCGCGGCGTTGAGTCGCCACGGCTTCGCTGCCGGCGACCGGTTGGCGCTGCTCCTGCCGAACGACGTCGAATATCTCGAGTTCGTGTATGCGTGCGCGTGGCTCGGTGTGATCGCGGTGCCGCTGAACACCCGCTTTTCAGTGGTGGAGATCGATCGTGTGCTCGCCGACGCAGAACCGCACGGTCTGATCCGACACTCGGCGCTGCCGGCTCCTACCGCGCCGATCCCCTGGCAGCGCGTGCTCGACCAGGAGCCTCTCGAGCTGCAGAGCGATTCCTGTCCGGAGGCAATATACGACCCGGACGCCGTTCTGGCTCTCATCTACACCAGCGGGACGACCGGCCGTCCCAAGGGCGTGATGCTGACTCACGCTGCGGTGCTTGCAAACGTGGACCACCTCAACTACTGGATACCGTACCGCGAGGGCGGCGTGTACTTGCACGCCGCACCGTTGTTTCACATCGCCGACTTTCCTTTCATGTTTGCCGCGCCCGCCCTTGGCGCATGCCAGGTCACGATTCCGAAGTTCAGTCCCGAGGCATTCTGCGAGACGGTGCAGCGCGAACGCGTGAACTATACCGTGCTCGTCCCGACGATGATCAACCTGCTGACGCAGTTCCCCGAGCTGACGCGCTACGATCTAGGGAGCCTGGAGCTGCTTGGATACGGCGGCTCTCCCGCCGCGCCCGAAGTCATTCATCGCACGCGGGCGGTGTTTCCAAATATCAGACTGATTCAGGTGTACGGGCTGAGCGAGACGGGCTTTCTCACGGCTCTCAAGGACGATGAGCATACGCCGGAGCGGCTGCTCTCATGCGGGCGTCCGTGCCCGGGCATCGATGTGCGTGTCGTGGATGAGTCTGGGTTGGAAGTGGGAATCGGCCAGCCCGGCGAGGTGGTGGCGCGCGGCGCCAACGTCATGCGCGGTTACTGGAACAATCGCGACGAGACCATCAGCGCGTTCCGAAATGGGCAGTTTCGAACGGGCGACATCGGCTATCAGGACGCAGAGGGGTATCTGTTCATCCTGGACCGCGTCAAGGACATGGTCGTCACGGGCGGCGAGAACGTCTATTCCGGCGAGGTCGAGGCTGTCCTCTACGAACACCCGGCCATTCGCGAGGCCGCGGTGTTTGGCGTCCCCGATGTCAAGTGGGGCGAGCTGGTCATGGCTTGCGTCGTACTGAAACCCGGGGCCACGCTCAGTGTGGATGAGCTGATCGCGCACTGCCGTCGATCGCTCGCCAGTTACAAAGTTCCACGTCGCGTCGAGTTCTCTGATCTCGAACTGCCAAAGACCGGCTCGGGCAAAATCCTCAAGCGCGCGTTGCGCGAACGGTTCTGGGCGCATCAGGCGAGAGCCGTGAGTTGATTCGCATTATCCCTGCCTAGCCAAACCTGAGCTCGCCGCATGGCCCCCTGTCGAGCCCTCCCCGCATCCACCCGTGAGTCTGCCGTGAGCCGCCGGGTCATACTCTCGTTCCGAACCAGGCAGCAAGGTCTTTCAGCTGCCTGCTTGACGAACGATCCATGTTTTCGGGAGGCTCATTCAAGCTGTGCGTCAATCATCACTCGCAGTTGTCCGGCAGCACGATTCCACTGCCCTGAACCGGGACTCCCGCCCGCGGCGTACCGCGCTTCAGGGTCCACACGGCCGCGGCCCGACCCGGAACCCGAATTCCGGACTACGCTCGGAGCCCAGCACCTTGGAATCACGAAGCGTCCGGCATTCCCCAAACACTCTGCTCGTGCGCGCTTGGCGGAGTCTCATCGAGCTGCGTATCGACGATGCCTTGGCCACCCTCGCACAGTTCGAAGATGATATCGCGCGTGCCGATACCCTGGTTTCGCCCCGATCTCGAGAGTTTGCCGAAGTCTTAAGAGCCCTGCTGGTGGTGCTGAAGAGCCAGGACGGCGCCACGGTGCGCGCGGCGCTGGCCGTACTCGAGAGCCGCCACCGGTCCGGAGGAAAGAGTCCGGCGCTGGCGGCAGCGCTGCGCGTCGGCTACTGGAAGGTGCGAGACTTTGATCGATACTACGCGGTGCCTCGTCTCAAGTACGCGGTGCCGACTCATCGCGCCACGCACGGGCTTGCGACGATCATCGGACCGACGTTCGAAGCGCTCGTGGAGGCTGAACAGCTCCGGCTGGTGATCGCGATGAGGCTCGCCAGGAGCGCGCACGAACGCGCCGTGAGTCGTTTCGGGAAGCGATCACCGGTGACGGCTCGAGCGGCCGTCGTGCTGGCAGAGTTGCTCTACGAGGAAGGGCACCACACTGGTCTGGACGCTCTGGTTATGGAGAGCCTCACGGCGGTCCGAACGTCAGGAGACGAAGAGACCGCATTGCGAGGATTTCGGGTCCTGGCTCGTCTAGCCGCGCGTCGAGGAGACACCGAGTTCGCCTTCCTCGTCCTGAAGGAGGCGGAGGCCCTGGCGGCGGCGCGCGCTTGGCCCGGGATGATGGCGGAGAGCTTGATGCTGCGCACTCAGCTTCTTCTCAAGGAGGGTCGCACGCACGATGCAGCGACCTGTAGCGAGCGCATCGAGACACTCTCGCGCGACTTCTCCTCGGACGACGCTTTGCAGGCCGGCCTTGCGCTGGCACGTGCACAGGTACTGATCGCCACCGGGGACGCGTGCCGCGGGGCGACGATTCTCCGGCAGCTTCAAGCGGCGAGCTGCGGCAAGCGAAACAACTACTGGGCACTGCGATTGTCGGTTCAGCTGGCCGACGCTCTGCTCGGGTGCGGAGACCAAGCCGAAGGCCGCGCGATGCTGGTTCAAGCGCTTCAGCTTGGCGCGCGCGCCGGCGTGTACCAGACATTCGTCGATGCCGGAGCGCACGTGGCCGAGCTCTTGCTGTCCCTTCACCACGCGACTCCGCAGGACAGCCGCCTGCCCCCGGAGCTCAGACCCTACATCGGAAGCATTCTCGCGGACCGCGCTCAGCAGCTTGCGCGTGCGTTGCCGACTCGTGCCTCGCGCGTCACGGAATCCTTGAGTCCGCGCGAACTCAGCGTCCTGCGCTCGTTGAGCTGCGGACTTTCCAACAAACGCATCGCTCATGAGCTGAAAATTGCGCCCGAGACAGTAAAGTCCCACGTCAAAGGCATCTTCATCAAGCTCGCCGTCCAGACACGCGCTCACGCCGTATCGACGGCCGGCGCCCTGGGACTGCTCTGAGCCGCGGTTTCGCGCGTTCCTGGTAAAAATTACAGTGTAAGCCGCAGCGCACTATGCCTGTACGGCTTGCCAATGCGCTCGGCTTGCCGTTCGCCCGCCGAAGGCGCAGCCTTTGGGAGCGACAGGAAGCACACATAAGTTCGACTGCTCTCGAAGTCGACTCTCGTGAACGCGGGACAATCATCGTGGAACTTTCGCAGTATGTCCTCGAAGCTCACCGCAGGGATGAGGAGTTCGTCCTCTACCGGGGCGAGCACTCGAACCGGCCCGGTGCACCGTCCGTTTTCCTCCTGGCTCCAGCTTCGATGCAGCCAGCATTGGAGACGCTGAAAAAGATAGAGTACGAATACTCGTTGCGGGATGAACTCGACTCAGACTGGGCGGTTCGGCCCCTGAGCCTCTCCGAGCGCTGTGGGCAGATGACGCTCGTGCTCGAGGATCCTGGCGGTGAGACTCTCGATCACCTGCTTCCAGGACCGGTGGAAATGACGCGTTTCCTGCGTTTCGCCGTCGGTACCGCGGCCGCACTCGGCCGGTTGCATGAGAAGGAACTGATCCACAAGGACGTGAAGCCCGCAAATGTTCTCGTCAATCCCGCGACAGGCCAGGCGCGGCTCATGGGCTTTGGGATTGCTTCGCGCCTTCCGCGTGAGCGCCAGGCACCCGAACCTCCCGAATTCATCGCCGGAACACTCGCCTACATGGCCCCCGAACAGACCGGGCGAATGAATCGCTCGATCGATTCGCGGAGCGACCTTTATGCGCTCGGGGTGACGCTTTACGAGATGGTCACCGGGACTCTTCCTTTTTCAGCGTCCGATCCGATGGAACTGGTGCATTACCATATCGCGCGACAGCCGGCGCCGCCGGCAGAGCGGTTGAAGGGCACACCGGGCCCGGTCTCGGCAATCGTGATGAAACTGCTCGCCAAGACGGCTGAGGAGCGATATCAGACAGCAGCGGGCGCTGCGAGCGATCTTCGGCGCTGTCTTGACGAATGGGAAACGACGGGCCGCATTGATGAGTTTCCGCTTGGCGAACACGACACGCCAGACCGGCTGCTGATTCCCGAAAAATTGTACGGGCGAGCAACTGAAATTGAGACCCTCCTCGCCGCTTTCGACCGCATCGTCGCCGGTGGCCGGCCGGAGTTGGTGCTCGTTTCCGGATACTCCGGCATCGGCAAGTCATCCGTTGTCAATGAACTCCACAAGCCGCTTGTTCCGCCGCGGGGCTTGTTTGCGTCGGGCAAGTTCGACCAGTACAAGCGCGATATCCCCTATGCCACTTTGGCGCAGGCGTTTCAGAGCCTCATCCGCCTGCTGCTGAGCAAAAGCGAAAAAGAGCTGAGTAAATGGAGAGATGCCCTGCGAGAAGCGTTGGATCCGAACGGACAGCTCATTGTGGATCTGGTCCCCGAATTGAAACTCATCATAGGAGAACAACCGCCGGTTCCTGAGCTTCCGCCACAGGATGCGCAGGGCCGCTTCCAATTGGTGTTCCGTCGATTTATCAGCGTATTCACGCGAGAGCATCCGCTGGCCCTGTTCTTCGATGATTTGCAGTGGCTCGACGCGGCAACGCTCGATTTGATGGAGGACCTGCTGACCCAGCCGGACGCGCAACATTTGTTGTTGATCGGCGCCTACCGGGACAACGAGGTCAATCCTGCCCATCCGCTGATGCGCAAGCTCGACGCCATCCGCCAAGCTGGCGCGATAGCGCAGAATATCGTGCTTGCGCCCCTGGCTTGTGAAGACCTGCGGCAATTAGTCGCCGATTCTCTCCACTGCGAACCGGAGCGCGCCAAACCGCTGGCGCAACTGATCCACGACAAGACTGCCGGCAATCCATTTTTCGCCATTCAGTTCTTTTCTGCGCTGGCCGAAGAGAACCTGCTCACCTTCGATCACGGCGAACGCCGATGGTCCTGGGACCTGAATCGCATTCACGCCAAGGGTTACGCCGACAATGTGGTGGACCTCATGGTTGGGAAGCTGAACCGGCTGCCCGTCGAAACCGTGAATGCGATAAAGCAGCTCGCCTGCCTCGGCAGCAGCGCCGAGTTCGCCTTGCTGGCATTGGTATACGAAGTCTCAGGGGAGCAACTGCATAGCGATCTGAAGGAAGCGCTGCGAACCGGACTGGTTCTCCATTCAGAAGGCACGTATAGGTTCCTCCATGACCGCGTTCGGGAAGCGGCCTATTCCTTGATCCCGGAACCTCTGCGCCCCGAGGCGCATCTCCGAATCGGCAGGCTGCTGGCAGAGCACACCCCTCTCGAGAAGCGGGAGGAGGCGATCTTCGAGATCGTCAATCAACTGAACCGCGGCGCGGCCTTGATCACCTCACAAGACGAGCGGGAGCAACTGGCGCAGCTCAACCTGATTGCGGGCAGGCGCGCCAAGACTTCTTCGGCCTACGCCTCAGCCCTGAATTATCTCATCGCCGGGGCAGCCCTGTTGGCAGCGGACAGTTGGGAACGCCGGCCGGAGCTCATTCTCTCTCTGGAACGCTACCGGGCCGAATGCGAATTCCTGACCGGCGAACTGGCGACCGCGGAGGCGCGCTTGACCATGCTTTCATCCCGCGCTGCCAACGCAATCGATCAGGCGGCCGTCGCCTCCCTGCGCGTTGACCTGTACACGACGCTCGATCGGAGTGACCAGGCGGTCGATGTCTGCCTCGCGTACCTGCGTCATCTGGGCATCGACTGGTCGCCGCATCCACCGCAAGAACAAGCTCGACGCGAATACGAGCGTACCTTGTCGCTGCTCGGCGGCCGCGCGATTGAGGAGCTCGTTGATCTGCCGTTGATGAGCGATGCGTCGTCCCTCGCAACCCAGGATGTACTGACCAAGGTTGTGCCCGCCGCCCTGTTTACCGACCCCAATTTGCTGTCGCTCGTAATTTGCCGGATGGTGAATCTCAGTCTCGAGCACGGCAACAGCGACGGATCGTGCTTCGCTTATGTGTTCCTGGGCATGATCGCGGGACCCCACTTCGATAATTATGAGGGCGGTTTCCAGTTCGGCCGGCTGGGGTATGCGCTGGTCGAAAAGCGCAGCCTGCTTCGCTACCGCGCTCGAACATACATGTCGTTCGGCAGTTTCGTCATGCCATGGACGAGGCACGTCCGGACAGGCCGTGATCTGATACGCCGCGCGTTCGATGTCGCGAATAAAATGGGTGATCTTACGTTCGGGGCATATAGTTGCAATAATCTGAATACAAATCTTCTGGCTGCGGGAGATGCATTGGCCGAAACGCAAGGTGAAGCCGAGCATGGTCTCGAGTTTGCACATAAGGCGCGATTCGGCCTCGTCATTGCGATCATTACCGCGCAGCTCCAACTGATCCGCACGCTTCGTGGTCTGACACCCGCATTCGGATGTTTTGACGAGGAGCAGTTCGATGAACGCCGCTTCGAAAACGACTTGGCGAGCAAGGCGGATCTGGCGCTGGCGGAGTGCTGGTACTGGATTCGGAAGCTGCAGGCTCGCGTGCTGGCGGGCGATTATCGATCCGCGGTCGAGGCATCCTCAAAGGCTCGGCCGCTGCTTTGGACGTCGCCTTCCTTTTTCGAGACGGCGGAATATCAATTCTACAGCGCCCTTTGTCGGGCAGCATTGTGTGATTGCACATTGCCGGAGGAGCGCCGCAATCATCTCGAGGCTCTGGCGACCCACTATCGCCAGCTCGAGATCTGGGCAGCGCACTGTCCGGACAATTTCGAGAACCGCACCGCGCTGGTAGGCGCAGAACTCGCCCGCCTGGAAGGGCGCGAACTGGATGCCGAACATCTGTACGAAAAGGCCATCCGGTCAGCGCAGGCAAACGGCTTTGTCCACAATGCGGCACTTGCAAATGAACTCGCCGCACGCTTCTACGCGGCGCGTGGTTTCGAACGGATCTCAAACGCTTATTTGCAGGACGCTCGGCGCGGCTATCTCCGTTGGGGAGCCAATGGCAAGGTGAAGCAACTGGACCATTTGTATCCACACCTCGGGGAAGAAACATCCTCCCGCGGCCCTACGAGCACTACTGTGTCACCGGTCGAACTCCCGGCCTATCCACACCTCAAGAACGAACCCGCTCGCGGCGCCACGAGCACCATTCTGGCGCCGGTTGAACTCCTGGATCTGGCGACGGTGATCAAGGTCTCGCAAGCAGTCTCGGGCGAGATGGTTCCGGAAAAATTGATCCACGGGCTCATGCGCGCAGCCATCGAGCATGCGGGCGCCGAGCGGGGTCTCTTGATAGTTCTCCGAGGGGATACGCTGCACATCGAAGCGGAAGCAACCACCGGAGGAGAGGGTGTAGCCGTGCATCTGCGCGATGGCACCCGTACTCCCGCCGGGTTGCCGGAATCCCTCGTCCGGTATGTGATGCGCACTCGCGAGACAGTGATTCTCGCTGATGCATCAGCGCAGACTCCGTTCTCTGCGGATCCCTACATCGTCAAGTGTCGCGCCCATTCCGTTTTGTGTCTGCCGTTGGTCAACCAGACCAGGCTCATCGGTATTCTCTACCTTGAAAATAATCTGACGCCATACGTTTTCACTCCCGGCCGCGTCGCGGTGTTGAAGGTGCTTGCCTCGCAAGCGGGAATCTCGCTCGAGAATTCGCAGCTCTATCGCGATCTCGAAGATCGCGAAGGAAAGATCCGGCGCTTGGTCGACGCCAACATTCTGGGGATCTTCTTCTGGGACCTCGAAGGAGCGATCGTCGGGGCCAACGAAGCGTTTCTGCGCATGCTGCAATACGGCCGCGACGATCTCGTCTCGGGCAGAGTGCGCTGGACGGATCTGACGCCGACGGAAGCGCGCGAGCGCGATGAACTCGGCGTGACCGAACTGAAGGGAACCGGGAGGGTTCGACCATACGAAAAGGAGTTTTTCCGGAAAGATGGCAGCCGCGTGCCGGTGCTGATCGGCGCCGCGCTGTTTCAGGGAGGCGGGAACGAGGGCGTCGCGTTCGTACTCGATCTGAGTGAACAAAAGCGGGCGGAAGACGCCCTCCGAAGAAGTGAATCGTACCTGGCGGAGGCGCAGAAGCTGAGCCAAACCGGCAGTTGGGCCTGGAGTCCGGAGCAGGATATCAAGTACTGGTCGGAGGAATGCTACCGCGTCCTGAGTTTCGATCCACGGGATGGGTTGCCCCGATTTGAAGACCTGGTTCAGCGTCTTCATCCCGACGACCAACCCGGCTTCAGGGAACTGATCCAGACGGCTGTCCGCGAGAAGGCAGAGTGGGAGACGGACTACCGCATCGTGCATCCGGATGGCCCCGTCAGGGACATTCACGTCGTAGGTCATCCTGTTCTCGGCACGTCCGGCCATCTCGTCGAATTTGTGGGCACTGTGATCGACGTCACCGAGCGCAGGCGCGCTGAGCAACGCCTGCTCGTGCAATACCGCGTTACCCGCATCCTGGCAGAGGCTGCTACGCTCGATGAAGCTACGCCAAAGATCCTCCAAGCAATGTGCGAGTGCCTGGGATGGGACCGCGGTTCGTTGTGGCGCATCGACCGGGAAGCGGGTGTACTCCGCCACGCCGAGCTGTGGCACGCACCGTCGCTCGTAGCCCCGCAGTTCGACGCTGCCACCAGAATGTCGACGTTCCGGCGAGGAAGCGGAATCCTGGGCCGAGTCTGGGCAAGTCGCACTCCCATCTACATTCCAGATATCACCCAAGATCCGGAGGTTCAGCACCGAGAGGCCGCCGCACGTGAAGGGTTGCACGCGGCCTTTGCCTTTCCGATCCTGCTCGGCAGCGAGGTGCTCGGCGTCATGGGCTTCTTGAGCCGGAATGTCTGGCGACCCGACCAGGACCTGCTCGACATGATGGCAACCCTCGGCAGCCAGATCGGGCAATTTACGAAGCGCACCGCGGCGGTTGATGAGCTGCAGCTACGGGTCGGCATGTTGCAAAATATTCCCGTCGCGGCTTGGTCGGTGACGCCCGATGGGACTCCCGACATCGTGAATCAGGCTTGGTTCGAATACACCGGCCAGACACCCGAATACGTCAATTCACGTCCCGACGCGTGGATGGCTACGCTTCACCCTGAGGACCGCGAAAAAGCATCCCGGAGCTACTGGGACGGGATAGGCTCCGGGCGGGGTTTTACGATGGAAGCACGGTTACTTCGCGCCCGCGACGGAGCATATCGGTGGCATCTGAATCGTGCGGTGCCAGTACGCGACGCAGAGGGAAACATACTTAGATTCGTCGGCACCTCAACCGACGTGCACGATTGGCGTCAGGCTCAGGAAGCCCTGCGTAATGCGCAGACCGAATTTGCGCACGTGACACGTGTGATGACGATGGGAGAGCTCACCGCATCCATCGCGCATGAGGTGAATCAGCCGCTCGGCGCCATTGTCACGAGTGCAGCCGCCGGCGCACGCTGGCTGGCGACCAAGCCTCCGCAATTGGACAAGGCCCGGCGGGCGCTGGAACGCATTGCCAATGATGGCAAGAGGGCTGCCGAAGTCATCCGGCGTATTCGGGCTCTCATGAAGCGCCAGGCGCCCCGCAAGGAGTGGCTGGACGTCAATGAAACGATTCTCGAAGTGATAGCGCTCGCGCAATACCAGTTGCGCCGAAGCGAAATCCTGGTCGAAACACGCCTCGGCCACGATCTACCGCTGGTCCGCTGCGACAGGGTGCAGCTGCAGCAGGTGCTGCTCAATCTGATTATCAATGCGATCGAGGCGATGAACGGGATCAAAGAGCTGCCCCGCGAGTTGAAGATCGTGTCGGCTGCGGATGGGCCGGATACCGTATCGGTTGAAGTCCGCGACTCCGGCGTGGGACTGGACCCGGAGCACGCACCTCACCTGTTTGAGCCATTTTATACGACCAAGGCGGAGGGGCTTGGCATCGGCTTGTCGATAAGTCGCTCGATCGTCGAAGCGCATGGCGGTCGCCTTTCGGCGGCGGCGAACGCGCCACGTGGCACGGTGTTCCATTTTTCGTTGCCGGTCAACGAACCGGCTTCGTAGGTACGCGCAGTAGCTTGGTATAGTAAGAGATCGGCCTGGCGTGGGGGCCCGGATCGATCCTAAGGGGAGTCTCGTCATGATTGAGGAGCGAGCCGTCGTGTTCGTCATCGACGATGATCCATCGATGCGCTTGGCGCTCGAGGATCTCGTGCGCAGTGTGGGCCTCGAGGTGCGCGCGTTCGCCGCGCCGCAGGAGTTTCTGCAGAGCAAGCCGTCGCAAGCGCCGGGCTGCCTGGTGCTCGACGTACGATTGCCAGGGATGAGCGGATTGACGTTTCAGAAGGAACTCGCGAAAGAGGGCCTGGCGCTGCCCGTGATTTTCATCACCGGCCACGGTGACATCCCGATGAGCGTGCGGGCGATGAAGGCGGGCGCCGTCGAGTTCCTCACCAAGCCGTTTCACGATCAGGATTTGCTCGATGCGATTCACGCGGCGATTGAGCGTGATCGGAAAAGACACCGCGAGGCGGTGCGCCTTGCCGAGCTGCGCGAGCGCTTCTCTACCCTTACCGAGCGCGAGCGGCAGATCATGACGCTCGTCGTGATCGGGCGGGCCAACAAGCAGGTCGCAGCGGAACTCAACCTGAGCGAGATGACGGTGAAGGTTCACCGCGGGCAAGTCATGCGAAAGATGCGCGCGAGATCGCTGCCGGAGCTCGTGCGAATGGCAGACCGGCTGGGCGAGCCCATCGCGACGTCGTAGCCTATCTATACCAAAGTCGTAGCGCCTTTATATCTTCCTCGCTTGAATTATCAGACGGCGCAGATCCGCCCCCGCTTGGGCAATTGTCCCGCGGGTCCCCAGGGCATTAATGTCGCTCTTCAACGGCCATCGGGAGATCGGAGTGCCCAAGGGGCCGCTGGTTGCGATTGTTGACGATGATGAGTCGATCCGGAACACAACCAAGGATCTGCTCGAGTCCGCCGGATTTTCGGCGGCCGTGTTTGCGCGCGCCGCAAGCCTGCTGAAGTCCAGGCGACTGAGCCAGGTCTCCTGCTTGATTGCGGACATGCGCATGCCGAAGATGACCGGACTCGAGCTGCATCAGCATCTGGTTGCCTTGAATCGTGCGATCCCCACCATTCTCATGACCGCCTATCCGGACACGCGCGCGCAGATGCAAGCGTTTAAAGCCAACGTGGTTTGCTATCTCATAAAACCATTCGCTGCGGATGAATTGCTCACGTGCGTACGCCGCGCTCTGCAGAGGCAGGGTATGGGCGGCGAGTAGCGGCAGGGAGCGGTGTCGCGTGCTCATCAGGGTGCGACTTGTGCGCACGTCTCCACGCCGCCGGGGTTTGGCTCGTGGCCTGCCGAAAGTGCTTGCACAAATGCGCCTGGTCGGTGAAGCCGCACCGCAGCGCAATGTCGCTCAAGGACGCATCGGTGTTAAGCATGCATTGAGCGGCCAGTTCCACGCGCCGTCGCACGACGAACGAGTGGGGTGGTTCACCAAAAGTGCACTTGAAGGATCGCGAGAAATGCGCTGCGCTGCGCTGAACCAGCGCGCAGAGATCCGCGATGAGGATCGGCCCGGTGATATGAACATCAATATAGTCACTCACCTTGCGCGCCTGCCAGGCCAGCAAGCGCTCCCTTCGGTCGGGGACCTCTTCCGCGGCTGGTGGATGAACCTGGCGCCGCAACAGCGAGGCTGCTTCGAGCAGAGTTCCCTGGGCTGGGTGTTCTTGGCCGTGAAGCTGACGCACGGCTGCTTCAAGGAGCGAAATCAGGCGGTGCATCCATTCGCGCGATCGCATCGCGCCCAGGGTCGATACCGCCAACGTCTGCTCGAGGTGATGATCCATAGTGTAATAGGGTCGCCGTCATCGGGAATTGCGGCCACCTCAGATGCTGCAGTAACTGACCTACACTCTTGTATAGGGACACACAGCCCTTGTAAGGTGTGGTGCAACGCGGTCCGTCGGACATGAAACCGCGACCGCAATTGGAATCGACTCAAGGAGGTATTCACCTGAACGCCGCTGCGCCAATCAGAATCCTGTGCGTCGAAGACCACCCGGTTTTCCGGGAGGGTTTGGCTACCGTTATCGCGTCGCAGCGGGATATGCAGCTGGTGGCGTCCGCGGGCAATGGGGTGGAGGCCGTGACTGAGTTTCGCCGCTATCAGCCGGACGTGACCCTGATGGACCTCCAACTTCCCGGCTCGAACGGCACCGACGTTCTCATCGCCATTCGAGGTGAGTTCCCGCGAGCTCGTGTCGTCATGCTGACAACCTCGGACGCCGATGGTGAGATTCAGCGAGCCATGCGCGCCGGTGCCGCCGCTTACTTGTTGAAAAGTATGGGCAAAGACGACCTGCTGGCAGTAATCCGCTCGGTGCATGCAGGCCGCCGGCACGTGCCGGCCGAGGTTGCCGCGCGCTTGGCCGAGCATCTCGGCGAGGACGACCTGACCGTGCGTGAATTGGAAGTGCTCAGCCTCATTCGCGATGGGTATCGCAATAAACAGATCGCGGATCAGTTGGCCATTGCCGAGACGACGGTCAACTTCCACATCAAGAATCTCGTCGCCAAACTGGAGGCAAAGGATAGAACGCATGCGGTGACGATCGCGCTTCGCCGCGGCCTGCTCCAGATGTAGCCGATAGCACCTGTAGATAACTATAGGGCGGGTGCTCTACCTCCTCACGGCGCAGGACTGGCGTGCCGCAACTACTGTCGAGCCGTACATGAAATACCATCGGGATGCTCCGTCGTTTTGTTCCCCGCCCCGCCGCTGTGCAGCCCTGGCGATCTATGGCTTGCTGCTGCTGTTGCTGACCGGGACTGCCTCAGCGCTCGATCCACACCGGATGATTTCCCAGTATGTACACACAGTCTGGAGGACCCAGGACGGCTTCCAACGCGGGCCACAAGAGCTCACCCAAACGAGCGACGGCTACATCTGGATTGCGACCGCCCAGGGTTTGCTTCGGTTTGACGGGGCGAGCATGGCCCTCGTGCCGACGCAGAAATCCTTCCCCACGAAGGAGGGGGTCAACCGGCTCTTGGGTACCCGCGACGGAAGTCTGTGGATGGCCACCTATCGGGGCTTGAACCGCCTCAACAAAGATGGCCAGGGATTCAGTTTCTCGATCAAAAGGGGCAGCGTGGCGAACGTTTTCGAGGATCGCGCCGGTACGATCTGGATTGCGCACAATCACTTAGACGGCCTCGAGGGGACGCTTTGCCGAGTCGTTGGAGAGGATCTGAAGTGTTACGGCAAGGACAAGAGTGATGGCAACCCGGCCCAATTGACGGCCGCGATTGCCGAAGACAGTTCAGGAGACATCTGGTTCGCGTGCCAGATGCTGTGCCGCTGGAACGGTAAGTCGATCAGCAACTACATGCAAGAGCAGATGGATCATCCATCCGGTGACGGCGTGGTGGCGATTGCTGCCGGGGCGGCAGGTTCGGTCTGGATAGCCCTGGACGGCGTGGGCCCGGGGCTGGGGGTGCGCTATTTCAGCAATGGAAGCTTTCTAAGCTACGTGGTCCCCGGGTTCGACGGCGCGACGATTCGAGCGGTGGCGCTGTTTGTGGATCGCAATCAAACGCTCTGGGTCGGAACCGAGTCGCAGGGCCTCTACCACATTCGCGACGGCCATGCGGATCACTATGGCGCCGCGCAGGGTCTGACCGGCGATGAGATCCATTCGATTTACGAAGACAAAGAAGGGAATGTGTGGGTCACGACTGACCGGGGTGTCGATCTCTTTCGAGATATTCCCATCGTCAGCTTCTCCTCGACCGAGGGCTTGAGCGGCAGCGATCTGAGAGCCGTACTTGCTCCAAACGACAATTCCCTTTTGGTCGCGCTGAGAGGGGCCTTGGCCATCATTCGTGGGGACTCTGTTTCGCTGACCACGGTAGCTGACGGACATCCCATTCAAGATGTGTCTGCGCTGCTCGAGGACCACTTGGGCCAGGTTTGGGTGGGAATCAATCGCACTGTGATGGTGTACCAGCTTGGAAAGCTTTCTGAGATCAAGGGGCAGGCTGCACGCCCTCTGGACCACATCGGAAAGATTTTATCATTGACTGAGGACATTGACGGGAATATCTGGGCCATCGTCAACGACGAGCCGAAGCGTTTGGACCATCTTCTGCGCATCAGAGACCGTCGGGTGCAGGAGGACATTCCGATCGCATCCCTGGTACCAAGGGCCCACTTTCTCGGCGCGGATCCGGCCGGCGGAATCTGGATCGGCACATGGGATGGCAAACTTGCGCACTATCTCAATGGCGTCGCGAACATGGTCTCGAATGGACGCAGCGGGGACCCCAAAACCCAGATGTTCAGCCTTTCAGTCGACTCAGCAGGAGTCATATGGGCCGCAACCAACCTAGGTTTATTTCGATGGGACCATGGCGAATTGAGCGTCATGGACTCACACAACGGCTTACCGTGCTCTGATGTAACTGCAGCACTCATGGATCGCTCCGGGTCACTGTGGCTCGAGGGAAGGTGCGGCTTTGTGCGGATTGCCGCGGCGGATCTGGCACATTGGACGGCCCACCCAGCAGCCCACGTGGCGGTGACAACTTTAGACACACTGGATGGGGCAGACCCGGGATGGAATGAGGACCGAATCCAGCCGAACGCTGCACGGTCACCCGATGGCCGGCTTTGGTTTGCCGGCTTGCGATCTCTGCAAATGATCGACCCCGGGCGTTCGTATAAGAATCCTTCGCCACCCCCAGTGTATGTCGAAGGGCTCGTTGCCGATGGTAAGAGCTACTCGCCAACTTCTCCCGCCACTCTTCCACCCCTGACGCGGGACATTCAGATCGACTACGCGGCTCTGAGCTACGTCATGCCGCAAAGGCTGGGCTTCCGCTACATTCTCGAAGGCCGCGATAAGGACTGGGAAAATCCGGGATTGCGCCGCCAGGCGTTCTACAGCGATCTTCCACCCGGCAGTTATCGCTTTCGTGTGATCGCGTCCAATAACGACGGGGTGTGGAATGAGACCGGAGCGACGCTGGACTTCAAGGTTGCCGCCGCGTGGTATCAGACGATCTGGTTTCGCTCGCTATGTTTCGCCGTCGGCGTGCTGCTGATCTGGGCGATTTATCGTTTGCGGGTGCGCCGGATTGCCGGAACCATGAAAGCTCGTTTCGATGAGCGCCTGGCCGAGCGCACCCGAATCGCACGCGACCTGCACGATACGTTTCTGCAGACCATTCAGGGCAGCAAGCTGGTTGCCGACGATGCGCTGAGCGCCACTACCGATCTCTCGCACATGCGTCAAGCCATGGAGAAGCTGTCGGCCTGGCTGGGCCGGGCGACCGAGGAGGGTCGGGCCGCCCTGAACTCCTTGCGCATTTCAACCACCGAGGCGAATGATCTGGCGGGAGGCTTCCGGCGGGCGCTCGAGGAGTGCCGGATCCTTGCCTCAATGGAAGTCTCTCTTTCGGTGTCGGGACTGATTCAGGAGATGCATCCCATAGTCCGCGATGAAGTGTATCGCATCGGGTATGAGGCGATCCGCAACGCCTGCGTACACTCGCACGCCGCGCAGCTGAAAGTTGATCTCTCTTATGCGCAAGATCTCGGCTTGCGTATTTGCGACAATGGGGTGGGTATCGATCCCGATATCGTTCATCGTGGTAAGCAAGGGCACTTCGGCTTGCACAGCATGCGCGAGCGTGCGGCCCGTATCCTGGGTAAATTCTCAATCGAGAGCTCCGCCGGTTCCGGTACGGTCATCAGCCTTACGGTTCCCGGTGGCATCATCTATCGCCCGGTGAAAACGTAAGGCGCCCGCTGGGCTACGTCAGGCTCGCGCCGAACTCAACGTTCCAACGCGTCCGCAGGATTCGACAATCCGGCGTTCCGGCTCCCCCAATTGTGGGATAAAGAATTCCTGGCGGGCGGCATACAGTGACAGCTCCTTCAGCTGTAACAGTGTTTTGAAAAATTGAGCGCCAATCTCGACGGATCGGACCAGAAGACGCTGCTCTATGGCCAGGGCAGCGTTGCCGGCATCGCATACGCAGAAATTCGGGCGCAACCACCAGCGCACGACAGCGCACGGATTTAGCGATGCGCATTCCGAGAGCGTTGCAGCCGAATTCTCGCTGCACCACCGAGTCCATGGCGCCGCAAGGCTTAAACCAATCGACGATAGGAGCATCAAGATGACACCAGCAACCGCAGCCGCAAAACCAGCGAAGCAACCCAAGCCGTTGCCCGCGCCGAATAGTGACTTCTACGAGGTTTATGAAACCTTGGGCGCTGAGGAACTCGCGACCGTGAAAAAGGTACGCGCGTTCATGGAGGCCAAAGTCGCACCCGTCATCACGAAATACTGGGTGGATGACGCCTTTCCCTTCGAACTGCTGCCGGGCGTCAAGGAACTCGGTATTGGCGGCCTTGGAATGCAGGGCTACGGCTGCGCGGGCGGAAGCGTGGCGCTGCTGGGTTTTGTGCTGATGGAGATTGCACGCATTGACCCGTCGTTCGCGACGTTTTTCGGCGTGCACGACGGCCTGGCGATGGGCTCGATCTACATCGACGGATCGGAAGAGCAGAAGCAGAAGTGGTTGCCGCCGATGGCGCGCTTGGAGAAGATCGGCTGCTTCGGCCTCACCGAGCCGCTCGTGGGTTCCGGCGCCTCCGGAGGCCTTACCACGACGGCCAAGCGCGATGGCGACAGCTGGATCCTCAACGGCGAGAAGCGCTGGATCGGCAATGCGCCATGGTGCGATGTCTCGGTCATCTGGGCGCGCGATCTCGCCGACAACCAGGTCAAGGGGTTCATCGTCGAGAACAAGACCACCCCCGGCTTCAGCGTCGATAAGATCCAGAACAAGATTGCGCTCAAGGTCGTCCAGAACGGCCACATCACGCTGAAAGACGTTCGCTTGCCGGAAGCGAATCGTCTGCAGGGCGGCAACTCGTTCCGCGACACCGCCAAGGTGCTGAAGATGACACGCTATGCAGTTGCCTGGATGGCCACGGGATGCGCCATGGGCGCCTATGAGGCGGCACTCAAATACGCCCAGGAGCGCCAGCAGTTCGGCAAGCCGATCGGCTCGTTCCAGTTGGTGCAGGACCTGCTCGCGAAGATGATCTCGAACATCACGGCTTCACAGTGCCTGATCGTGCGCCAGGCGCAGCTGCATGCCGAAGGCAAGCTGACGGATGCCCATGCCGCGCTCGCCAAGGCATTCGCCACGTCCAAGTGTCGCGAGACCGTTGCCTGGGCACGCGAGCTGTTGGGCGGCAACGGCATCGTCGCCGACTATAAGGCTGCGCGCTTTTTCGCGGACGCCGAGGCGCTCTATTCCTACGAAGGCACGTACCAGATGCAGCACCTGATCATCGGCAAGGCGATCACGGGACTCGGCGCCTTCGTTTGACGTGCGCCGCGCCGACCAACCAGGAAATCAAGGAGACGGAAAATGCCTGAGATCGTGACCGAACGCTCTGACAACGCACTTCGAATCCAGTTCAACCGGCCGGAAAAGAAGAACGCAATGACGTCTGCTATGTACTCGACGGTAGCTGAGCTGCTCAATGCGGCCGCCAAGGACGACGAAACGCGGGTTGTGCTCCTGCACGGCGCCGGCGATGCTTTCTGCGCGGGCAATGACCTCGGGGATTTTCTCCACAACCCCCTGAAGAGTGGCGACAGCCCGCAGGCCCGTTTCGTCGCGGCGCTGATCGCGTTCGACAAGCCGCTTATCGCCGCGGTGCATGGCCTCGCCATCGGAGGGGGCACGACCATGCTCACGCACTTCGACTTCGTGTACGCCGCGGAGCACACGAGATTCCAGATGCCTTTCGTGAATCTCGCCCTGGTACCCGAGCTGGGAACGAGCTATTGGCTTCCCGAGCAGATCGGCTATCTCGCCGCGGCGGAATTGATTCTACTGGCGCTGCCGTTCGATGCCAGCCGCGCCGCGGAGCTGGGGTTCGTCACGCGCGTCGTGGCCGAGGCCGACCGCATGGCAACGGCTCTGGACACGGCGCACAGATTGGCACGACAACCGGCCGGGGCCGTGCGCGCGAGCAAGCGGCTGATGAGGCGTGTCTTGGGCGCTCAAATGGCGGCCGCTTCCGAACTCGAGATGCGGGAGTACGCGTCGCGTTTGCAGTCGGATGACGCCAAGGAGGCCTTCACGGCATTTTTCGAAAAGCGCAAGCCCGACTTCACGAAGATCAAAGCTACAGCTGGAGCACCCTTGCAATGAGTTCACCCCCAACTGCCTCGACAGTCGAACCATCTTCAGCGACGGCGCTGAAGCTCGAGAACGTTCAGTACGAAAAGCGTAACGGCATCGCCTACGTGACCGTCAATCGGCCCAAGGTGCTCAATGCCTTGAACACGCCGACGTGGACAGACATTCGAACGGCCTTCGAGGACGCGCGAGATGACCCGGCGGTGCACGGCGCCATCCTGACCGGCGCCGGCAACAAGGCCTTCATAGCGGGCGCCGACATCGGCGAGCTCTCGCATGCCACTGCGCTCGATGCGGAGCGGGCGAGCCGTTTCGGGCAGCAGGTCCTCGATCTCATCGAGAACCTCGGCAAGCCCGTGATCGCTGCGGTCAACGGCTTTGCGCTCGGCGGCGGCTGCGAGACGGCGATGGCGTGCACCATCCGAATCGCAGTGGACACGGCGAGGTTCGGCCAGCCGGAGGTCACCCTCGGACTCGTTCCGGGCGGCGGCGGCACGCAACGCTTGCCGCGCTTGGTGGGAAAGGGCCGCGCCCTGCAGCTCATCCTGTCCGCAGAGATGATAGGCGCGCAGGAGGCTTTCCGCATTGGACTCGTCAACGAAATCGTGCCGGCGGCGGATCTGCTCCCGCGTGCCGAGGCAATCCTGAGGAAAATCGCCTCGAACGCCCCCATGGCGGTGAAGTTCGCGCTCACCGCCGTGAACAAGGGACTGGAGACGAGCCAGGACGAGGGCCTGTTCCTCGAGGCTTCTTACTTTGGCCTCTGCGCCGGAACCGAAGACAAGAAGGAGGGCACGACCGCCTTCCTCGAAAAGCGTCCACCCCAGTTCAGCGGCCGCTAACGAAATCCTCATGACGACTTTGGAGACACCCATGGCAAGCGACAACATTTTCTCCGGACTCAAGGTGGTGGAGCTGGCGAGTTTCATCGCCGGGCCGAGTGCCGCTGTGATCCTGTCGGATTTCGGCGCCGACGTGATCAAAGTGGAACCGCCCTCCGGCGATACCTGGAGAATTGGGCACAAAATTCCACCGCAGCCGCAGGCAAGCGATGCCTATCCCTGGCACTTGGCCAACCGCAACAAACGGGGAATCACACTCGATCTGAAGTCCCCGAGCGCCGCGGCGGTTCTCGAGCGCCTGGTTGAGTGGGCGGACGTATTCATCGTCAACACACCGCATCCCGCGCGCAAGAAACTGAAGCTTGAATATGACGACGTTGCGAAATGGAATCCGCGGCTGATTTATGCGGATCTCACCGGCTTCGGCGAAAAGGGCCCCGATGCCAATCTTCCGGGATTCGACATCACCGCCTACTGGGCACGAAGCGGTTTGTTGTCCATGACACGCGATGCCGGGGCGCCGCCGACCTGGCCGGTGGCCGGCAGTGGTGACAATGCCACCGCCGTCGGTCTGTACTCCGCGATCGTGACGGCGCTCTATCGTCGCGAGCGCACCGGCAAAGGATCCTATGTCACCACGTCGCTGCTCGCGCAAGGCGTGTGGTCGGCGAGCGTTTCGATTCAGGCCGCTCTCTGCGGAGCGACCTTCTACGGCCTGCACGACCGAATGCATCCCGCCAACGCGGCACTCAATGTGTATCGCGCGTCGGATGACACTTGGTTTGTGCTCATCGTCACACCGGACAAGTTGGCCGCGGTGGCGAATGCCATTGGGCGGGCGGACCTTTTGACCGATCCTCGATTTGCCGATCCGGCCAAGCTGATGCAAAACATGCCGCAGCTGGCAGCAATTCTCGACCAGCTCTTCGCTGCTCAGCCGATGGCGCATTGGTACGAGGTTTTCGATGGCGCTCACGTCACGTTCGGCGCCGTGCGGGGTCCACAAGAAGTCATTGAGGATCCACAGCTGCGAGCAAACGACATCGTCGTTCCGCTCGACGGGGCAGGCGGCAAGCTGAACACGACCATCAACAGTCCCATTCAAGTGCACGGCGTCACCAAGGTGCCGGCGAGGCGCGCCCCGGCACTGGGAGAGCACAATCAGGAGGTTCTGAAGCAACTCGGGTTCAGCGCGAGCGAAATCGAGGCATTGCGCGCGAGCGGCGCCGTGCCGACAAAGAAGGAGCCCGCGCGAGCGGCCGCCGGATAGACGGCTTTTTACGGTCATGGGTTGCGATCCTGCGCGAACTCGGCGTCCAACGATGCGGATCTGAATTTAATCAAATGGAGAGCTGACCATGTCGAGCACCAAGCCCATTCGCCGCGTCGCGATCATCGGCACCGGCGTCATCGGCGCGAGCTGGGCGGCGCTGTACCTCGCCAAAGGCCTGGAAGTCGTGGCGACCGATATTGCACCGAATGCCGAGGCCGCCCTGAAACGATTCGTGGACGCGGCGTGGCCGGCCCTGAAGAGGTTGGGGCTTGCGCCTGGCGCATCACAAGCCAAATTGTCGTTCACGCCCAAAATCGAGGTCGCGGTAGGCGGTTCGGATCTCGTCCAGGAAAATGGTCCGGAGCGCCTCGACTTCAAGCAAAAGCTCTATGGGCAGCTGGACGATCTGTTGCCGGCGGACGTGATCATCGCATCGAGCTCATCCGGGCTAACCATGAGCGAAATCCAATTGGGCTGCCGCTCTCATCCAGGGCGTTGCGTCATCGGCCATCCCTTCAATCCTCCCCATCTCGTCCCACTGGTCGAAATCGTGGGCGGCGCCAAGACGTCCGAAGAAACGATCGAGCGGGCCGCGGAATTTTACAAGAGCATTGGAAGACGCACGGTACGGGTGCGCAAGGAGATGCCGGGACATGTCGCCAATCGTCTGCAGGCCGCGCTTACCCGGGAAGTTTACTATCTCGTTGCCGAAGGCGTCGTCAGCGCCGCCGATGCGGATATCGCATTGTGCTGGGGACCGGGCCTGCGTTGGGGCCTCATGGGCAACATGCTGCTCAATCATTTGGGCGGCGGGGAAGGCGGCATCGAGCACTTTCTCGAACAGTTCACCCGACCCCTCACCGCGTGGTGGAAGTCTCTCGGCAACCCGGCGTTGACGCCAGAACTACAAAAGAAGCTCATCGACAGCGTTCATGCCGAAGTCGGCTCGCGCTCCATCGACTCGCTTGCGCAGGAACGTGACGAAATGCTGCTCGGGCTCCTCGAGCTTCGAAGCAGATCAGAGAAAGCGTTTCAGATGAACGGCAGGGACGCCAAAACTGGTTGATGCGTCCGGCTGCGGCGCAACTCCATCTCGCTCGGGCTGGCACCTTCCACCGGATCCGCAGGATTCCACAAGCCGGCCCTCTCTACCTACAAGCGCGCCTTGATGCCCGTGGTCTAGGCTTCGCGACATGTCCAAAGTCGTAGCCGATCGCTACCAACGTCCATCTTTTCGTATCCCTCGGTTCGCGGATTTTGCACCCGTGCATTTTTCGCCTACGCATGTGCAATGGTTTTAGGCCGTCACCGGTGGTTTCCTAGTGTCTTCAGCCAACGCTCCAGAGTGTCGCAAAAGGGGTTTTCTATGTCCGGCAACGAACGTGTCAGAGTCCATGTGTTGGGGCGCTTTCGCTTACTCACGGGCGGTACCCCTATCATCATCCCGCCACGCTTGCGCAAGCCGCAGGAGCTGCTGCAGGCCCTGATCGCGTTCGGTGGAGCCGAAGTGAGCGCGGGCGTGCTGATCGATGCGCTGTGGCCCGATTCCGAGGGCGATGCCGCGTACCACGCACTCGAAAGCACACTTTATCGGCTGCGCCAGCTGCTCGGTGCACGCGAGGCGGTACACATGGAGGGCGGCAAGGTCAGCCTGAACCGGGATCAGTTGTCGGTCGACATGTGGGAGTTCGAGGAGGAATTGCAGCGCCCTCATGATCCGGCGGCGAATGGCACCGAAAGGGTCGGCCGTCTGCGACACCTCTACCAAGGGCATTTTCTGCAGCACGAGGCCGAAAGACCCTGGGTCTTGAAGGCCCGCCACGAAATGCGCGATCGTTTGCTGCGCGCCATCTGCGATGCGGCGCGTGTATGCGAACACGCGCACCGTTGGGAGGATGCTGCGAATTTGTATCGCTCCGGGATCGAACTCGACTCGTTCAGCGAGGGTCTGTATCGGGGCTTGATGCTCTGCCACCAGCAGCTCGGAGATCACAGCGAGGCGCTGCAGGCCTACAGGCGCTGCCGTGAGTTGCTGACGCGCTTCCTAGGCATAGCGCCCAGCGCCAAGACGCAAGCTCTCTATCACAGCGTGCGCGAGCGCGCCGCCTTTGTCACGGTCGGAAGCGCGCCGTGAGCGCGTGCAAGAAGCCCCGTTGGCTCATTGCGCGAGCGGCCAACCGGCGAAGTCCGTGACTCGTTCCTCCATCGCTCCATGGCGTGTCTGTCGCCAGGAAGAAGGAGTCTCGCCGACGATGCGGCGGAACGAACGGGTGAAATGCGACTGATCGCTCATGCCGCAGCTCAGGGCAATCTCACTGAGTGAGGCGCCCGTCGTGAGCATGAGACCTTGAGCGAGCTCGATGCGTCGCTGCCTGATCCAGATGCGAGCAGGCATGCCGAAGGTGTGCTTGAACGCGCGACAGAAGTGCCCGACGCTGACGTGCAGTGACGCCGCCAGGTCTTTGACGACGATCTTGCCGGCGAGGTTGGCATCGACATGCGCCGCGAGTCGTCGCGACTGCCATGCTGCGAAACCGCCGCGCGGGATCTGTCTTGGGCCGCGGTCGCTGGTTTCCCTCGTAACCCTGGGTCCCGGATCACGGTCCAGAAGCGCGACGGCACGGGCGATATGTGCTCTGGTGCCGCGGCTGTCGCCGTCCCTGGCGCGACACGCGGCCTCGATGAGCTGAGCAGTTACCATCAATAGGTCGTGTGAACGCTGCTCGAGCATCGATGCGTGGACAGTTACGGCAGGAGACGCGCGCGATTGCTTGCGTCGGCTTTCGTGATGGTGCGCGTGAGTATCGGCTGCTCCCTCAGAAGTTGGCGCAGCACCCCGGGTCGTCGTTGGTTCAGGTTCGCTATCGAGCGTAGTCACGCCTGCAGTGTGCGCGAATGCCCCGGGTCGCGGAGCCCCCCGTCTGGGGGGCTGAGAGCCGGAGCGCACGGAACCGGCCTTGAGTGGGTCAACCACTCGTCCAACATTGCTTTGCCGACTGCGACGATCATTGGCCCAATGAAGATCCCAAGCAGCCCAAAAGTTTCCAATCCGCCGACCGTTCCCATGAGGGCGCCCAGAAAATCGAGCCGCGCTCCCCTGGTCATCAGCATAGGGCGCGCAAATTTGTCGACGCAAAATAACACGACAAATCCAACGGCGCCGACCAGCAGTGCAGAAGCTGCCGCATCGTGCACAAGCTGAGACGCGCACACTGCAGCAACCGCGAAATATCCGATGAACGGAAGCATTGCCAATATTCCGGTCACCGCACCCCACGCGATGGCCGATGGTACATGCACGGCGGCATAGATGATGCCCATGGCGATCCCGTCGATGAGTCCGACAAGAACCATGCTCTGGACTGTCGCGCGCAGCGCTGCGACCGCGACCTCGACAAATTGTCCTCCCAGTCGACCAAACTGCTCGTCGATGCGATGAGCGAGTGCCTTGGCCAGTTCTTCGCCCCGGCGAAAGAAGAAGACCAGTGCGACAACCGTGAACGCCACGACAAATGCATGGTAAGCAATCAGATGGCCGACCGACTGAAGCGAACGAAGCAGCGAACTGTCTTCGACTCGGCCGAGCAAGGCCGACAGGGCGCCGGGTGCCCCTGCCGCATCATTCCAAGCGTCGGCCAGCCGCGTGCCGACCATGGGAGCTGCGCGGAGCCATGACGGGGCCAACAGTCCGCCCTTGTCCATGATGGAGATGTCGGTCAACCAGGCTTGACTCTGCCGCGCCAAGATCGCAAAGGCGAAGACAATCGGCCCGAGCACGAGAAAAGTGATGAGTATGGAAAATGCCAGCGGGAGCATGTGCGCTCTCATGGCCTCCGGTATCTGCCGAGCACAGCGGCGATAGAGCGGCCAGTTCGCAATCGCGAAAACAGCGGCCCAGACGAGCGGGATCATGAAGCTTCTAATCAGCCAGAACGCGAGCCCGAGAACGACCGCCGCGGCAATCTGGCGGCCGCTCAGAAAATTCGCGGGCCAGCCAGTCACGAAACAGACGTGGGCCGCTCGAGCGCCATCAGGTGTATCGAGCTGATGCAGCGACCCGCGGTCAATGCCGCTCCGCGGACAGGTCAATTAAAGAGCGCGGCGGGCGTGTCCCGCCGCGCAAGGCCCAAGCGGGAGTGCCGGGCCGTTGGGACCGCATTCGCTGATCCATGGCTACTTGAGCGTGATGTGCATACCGTTGGCGGACAGGTTGAATCGCAAGCCGCCAGTCTGTGAATGCAGCTTGATTACGACGCCCTTCTCGTTCTTGAGATAGGCGACGGAGCCGCCCTCAATGATCGTCACGCCGGCGGTGACCGCCGAATAGTTGCCGGAGAGATCAGCCGGGCTGGTGAGATTATAGACTTCACCCTCGGCATTGATTCCAGCTCCACCAACGTCCGCGATCGACACGCCCGACAGTTTGAAAGGGTACTGCTTCTGGTCTTTGCTGTTGTAGAGCGTGCCTCGGCCCCAGGTGTATCCAATGCCCACGGCGACCGAGCCGCCGCTATACCACACGTAGCCTGAGGGTATCGCTCCGGGTGCAACCGGCGGCGCGGCGTCGTCTGCCACAGCGACGGCTGACAATAGAAGCGGGGCAGCGAGACTGAAAATCAACTTACGCATGAAATATGACTCCTTAGGTTGTGCGACAGCAAACAGTTAGCCGTTTAGAGAGAACCTTAGCGCAGTGGCGCTCACGGCGGGCTCACGGCCGGGCGTCCCGGGTCGAGCCTTATCTCAACCGACGATGCGACATGCTCGGTCTCGATACTCAATTTGGAAACCGCCACTTGCGCGGGCGTCTCGGCTTTGGCGGTCGCCGCAGCCTCTGCCAGCGATGGAAGCGCGCGGTCCTCGGCCGTCGCCTGAGCCGCTCGATCGAGCCAATCGCCGAGTGACGCAACCGCCCGCGCATCGACGTCGCGGGCGAGTGGCTCGCTGGCGGCGACGAAGGCGGCACCGGCCAACCGCTCGATGCCGTGCAGGTCAGGCAAATGCGTCTGTCGCGGCAGCATCCGCATTTCAAATTGGCTCAGCGCCTTGAAGTTGTCTGCCCGCGTCAGAGCCTCAACGGTGTGCTGTCGGTTCGTTGCAGCGTCCTGGGGTGATTTTAGAAGCGCTGCGATGCTCCGCAGTGCGTCTGCCGAGGCGCTTCGAAGTCTGGTGATTGCCGATTCGGGCCATAGCACGCTGAAGACGAGTGTCATCACGACATTGCCCAAGAGAATGCCGACCACACGGTCTCGCAGCACGGTCAAATCCGTGGCAGGCGAGTAGGTTTGCAGCAATCCCATGAAGAACGCCAAAGCGATCTGCATACCAGCGTAGGACAAGCGCTCACTGCTTGTACTGACCCAGCCTGCGAACAGCACGACCAACGCAGTGAGCACACATAACTGCCCGATGTCGGTGAAATGAGGCAGGATGAATACGATCGATAGTCCTGCAATCAATCCACCGATGATCGCTCCGGAGATTCGCAGCGTGAGCTTGTGAACCGTTTCACCGACGCTTCCCAGCGCGACGAAGAAGACGGTCACGATCGAAGTCAGCAAGCCTGGCCAATCGAGCATCGTGTACACGCTGTACACGATCATGATCGCGATGGTCGTTTTCAGCGCGAACTGCCAGTGAGCGGAATTGCTCAACGCATCGGGCAGGAACAGCTGATGCCTCTTTTGCTCAGTGTGAGCGGGTCGCGGTGCCTGTGTACGAGAGATTTCACGTTGTAGTTCAGCGAAGGCGCGAGTCGCTGCAAGTGCTTCCGGCGCCGATGCGGTTTCGGAAGGCGCTTCGGTCACTGGATTCCGGTGCTCCAAGACGCCCAGACAGCCGCGAACCAGAGACGACAGACGCGATCGTTCGCGCGGCGGGACGGGATCCGGATAGGCCTCGAGAATGATCAATGCATCGAGCAACCGATGAATCGCCGGCGGATTTCGCGACTTTTCGGCGAGCGGCAGCAAAATCGCACGCCACTCTGCGAGTCGGCCGGCGATTTCGCCGCTGGCCAGCGCCGCCTCGAGATCCGTGAGGACCTTCTTTACGCCGCGTTCGGCCACGGCCGATGCCGCGGCACCGAAGAGCAGATTGATCAGCATGTTCACTGCCACTGGAACCACAACCACCACCCATAGCCACAGGGTCAGTCGCGTGAAGGCTTCCGGATTCGGCATTTGGTCGACCACCGACTGCATCGTCACGACGATGAAGCCGGCGAGGAAAGAAATGGGGCCCAGCGCAAAGGTGCGAGCGCTGAACATCGCCAGGAAGGTCGTCAGCGCCATCGCGGGCAAGCGGATTGCCGGATCGCCCAAGGAGATCTGCGCGAGACCAAGCGAGAAAACGACGCCGAGGGTGATGGCAAGCGAGGCCGCCACGGTCATCCGCGCAGTCCCTGCGATGTCGTCCTTGCTGGCCAGGAACACCATGTAGGCCATGTACGCGGCGAGCGGAATGCGAAACACCATCGCAATCGCGACCGTGATGGTGCAGCCCGCGGCGATGCGCGCGACGGCGAGCCCGCGGCCTTCTCTTGGCGCGAGTTCTTGCGCAAGGAAGGCGAAAAACGGCGTACGGCTCTCCACGCGACCAGTTTGTGCGGCTGCCCTTGCCCGACAAATCCCCTCAACGGGGGATCCGAACCCAGCTTGTCCCGGTGCGGACGAAGTGCTTCCCCCAACTGGGGGACTATCGCGGGAAGGTGCGTTGTTCCAATCTGAAGATCGATCTTCGTGGGGCCTTGCACGTGGATCGTAGAGTGAGAGCTGTCGAGAATATAGGAGCGCGAGCATGACCTTGATCAACCGCATTTTTGCAGCCCTGGTCGTATTGATCGGACTGGGGTTGTTGCTCGGCGGCTTCTACCTCGTCACGCTCGGCGGTTCGCTCTACTACGTGCTGGCCGGACTGGCTTATCTGATCGCAGGTATCCTGTTCTGGCGGCGACAGGCCCGCGGGGCGTGGTTGCTGCTGCTGATCGCCGTGTTGACCATTCCGTGGGCCTTGTGGGAATCAGGTACGTTCTACTGGGCTCTGTTTCCACGCCTCCTGGTCCCTTTGGCATTGGCGAGCCTCGGTTTGCTCCTATTGCCATCGGTGTTGCCTGAAGCCCCGCGGGGCACGATGCGTGGCCTCGGTGTCGCGGCGGTCCTGGGGACGATCGTATTCTTTGCGCTTGCCTTCGTGCCGCATGGAGTCGTTTCGCCAATTCCGAATTCGTCTTATACGCAGGCGGCTGCAAACATGACTCCTTCGGATTGGTATGCGTATGGCCGAACCACAGCCGGCACGCGCTATGCGCCATTCACGCAGATCAACCGCGACAACGTAAAGAATCTGAAGCTTGCCTGGACCTACCACACGGGCGAGAAGACTTCGTTGGAGAAGAGCGCCGTCGATCAGAATACGCCTTCGCAGATCGGCGATACGGTGTTCACTTGTACACCCGATGATCGCATTGCCGCGATCGACGCGGATTCCGGCGCGGTGCGCTGGAAGTTCGATACCCACAGCGCCTCGCCGATCTGGAATCGCTGCCGCGGCGTGGGTTACTACAAGCTCAAGGCAGCCCCGGCTGAGTCGGTCTGCGCGGAGCGCGTTGTCAATTCCACCATCGACGCGCGTCTGTTCGAGCTGGATGCCAAGACCGGCCAACCGTGCGTCGATTTCGGCAGCGGCGGCATCGTCGATTTGAAGCAGGGCATGGGGGAGGTCAAACCCGGATTCTACTTCCAAACCTCGGCACCGCTGGTGGCGCGAGACTACATCATCATTGGTGGTTGGGTGGTCGACAACTACAGCCGCGGCGAGCCGTCGGGCGTGATCCGCGCCTTCGATGCGCGCACCGGTGCGCTGGTATGGGCGTGGGACTTGGGCAACCCCGAAATAACCGGCCAGCCGCCGGAGGGGCAAACCTACACGCGTGGCACGCCGAACATGTGGACCACCGCAGCTTACGACGATCAGCTTGGGCTCATCTATGCGCCGCTCGGCAATGCAACGCCTGACTTCTTCGGGATGGGTAGGCCGCCGCACTCGGATGAATACAACTCATCACTGGTGGCCCTCGATGTCATGACCGGACGTGTGAAATGGAAATTCCAAACAGTCCATCATGACATCTGGGATTACGACCTGCCTTCTCAACCGGTACTGGCAGACCTGCCTGATGGCAAGGGCGGAACGATCCCCGGCATATTGCAATCAACGAAGCGCGGCCAGTTGTTCCTCTTCGATCGCGCGACGGGCAAGCCGATCGCGGACGTGGCCGAAAAGCCCGTGCCGACGACGGGTGCGGTGCCCGAAGAGAAGCTCTCGTCCACGCAGCCTTACTCGGTCGGCATGCCGACCATCGGCGCCGAACGGCTCAGCGAGAAAAAGATGTGGGGCGCGACCATGGTCGATCAGCTCATGTGCCGCATCCTGTTCAAGAAGCTACGATACGATGGCGACTTCACGCCGATCGGCCTGACGAAGGCGCTCGACCAGCCGGGCAACATCGGCGGCTTCAATTGGGGCAGCATGTCCTACGATCCGGTCAATCGTCTGGCTTTCATGAACGACATCCGTATCCCGAACATCTTCTGGTTGATGCAGCGTGATGAGTTCGATGTCTGGTCGAAGTCGCACAAGCTCGAGGCGAGCGGACACGGTCCGTCGCCGCAGTTGGGAACTCCCTACGGCCAGGCCATCTACATCTGGACATCGCCGATCGGAGTGCCGTGCAACCAGCCGCCCTATGGCACGATTACGGCCGTCGATCTGAATACGCATAAGGTGGCTTGGCAGGTGCCGGCAGGGACTGCGGAGCGGCTCGGTCCCTTCGGCATGGCATCGCACTTGGCCTTGCCCGCGGGCATGCCGACCTATGCGGGCACGATGACCACGGCGGGCGGCCTCGTATTCTTTGCCGGCTTCCAGGACTACTACATCCGTGCCTACGATGCGCAGAATGGCAAACTCGTCTGGCAATACGCCTTGCCGGTTGGTTCTAGCGCCACGCCGATCTCCTACGTGTCGCCGGCGACCGGCAAGCAGTACGTACTCATCTCAGTCGGCGGAGCGGCGCATTCTCCCGACAACGGTGATTACGTGATGGCCTTCAGCCTCGCGGATACGCAGCGGTAAATTTCGGGGATCGGCTGCGAATGAAAGGATTGCGCGGCCGCCGCTGACTACCAATGAGACCGACAGTCCCGACGCTGCCGCAACCACTTAGTTGGTCAGCCCCCCATTGGGGGGATTGGGAAGAAAGAGAGACTTCCACAGAATTCCTTCCCATGTCTATTCGCGCCAGTGGATACCGATGGAGTCCGTGATGCACACCGCCAGCCGCGATCGGATGTCCCCGGAGGTCACTAGAACACCAAGAGGATCGGCAAGATGGCTGCGCGCAATTTCGATGACCGGTGCCGCGTTGTTGATGGCATCATGCAACGAGGGTGTGCTCGATCCGCACGGCCCCGTGGGCAAAGCAGAGCGGGTCATTCTCTACGATTCGACCGCGATCATGCTTGCCGTCGTCATTCCGGTGATCGTGCTCACACTGGTCTTTGCATGGTGGTTTCGAGCCAGAAACAGCCAAGCGCGTTACCGGCCGGATTGGGAATATTCCGGCCGCATTGAGATGATCATCTGGTCCATTCCAGCCCTCATCATCCTATTTCTCGGCGGCATAGCCTGGACCGGGTCACATGACCTCGATCCCCCGATGCCGCTGGCGGAATCTACGGCACCACTCGACATCGAAGTCATCTCCCTCGACTGGCGCTGGCTTTTCATCTATCCGCACGAGGGGATCGCGAGCTTGAACCGCTTGGTTGTCCCGGCGGGAGTGCCGCTGCGATTTCGCCTGACATCGACGACGGTCATGAACAGTTTCTTCGTGCCTCAGTTGGGCAGCCAGATCTATACGATGCCGAACATGGTCACGCGGCTCAATTTGGAGGCCGACCAAACCGGCACTTTCGAAGGTCTCTCGGCGCAGTTCAGCGGCGACGGCTTCTCCGACATGCGCTTCGAACTTGTGTCGACCGAAACGGAGGCCTTCAAGGACTGGATCAAGACGACAAAGACGCAGGGCGGCGTCCTTGATAAGAACACATTTCAGGAGCTGTTGACGCCTGCCAAGGCCGAGGGGGCGCAGACCTACGCGCAGGTGAGTGAGGGTCTGTTCGACTGGGTTTCGTCAAGGTCTATGGCGGCCGTCGCGCCGCAACGAGGGCAGTAATATCATGGGCAGGCTCACCTGGGCGGCAATTCCTTTCGATCAGCCGGTCGTCATGATCGCGTCTGGCACAGTCGGATTCGTCATCTTTTGCGTATTGGCGCTGGTGACTGTCAAAGGCTGGTGGCCCTACTTGTGGCGCGAATGGATCACGAGCGTCGATCACAAGCGCATCGGCGTGATGTACATAGCGTTGGCGCTCCTGATGCTGGTGCGCGGTTTCTCCGACGCCATGTTGATGCGCAGCCAACTGGCCCTTGCCGCCGGTCACGCACAGGGGTATTTGCCGCCCGAACACTACGATCAGATTTTTTCCGCGCACGGCACCATCATGATCTTCTTTGTGGCCATGCCGTTCGTCATCGGGCTCATGAACTTCGTGTTGCCGCTGCAGCTGGGCGTGCGCGATGTCGCCTTTCCGGTGCTGAACTCGGTCGGCTTCTGGCTGTCCGCGGCGGGCGTGCTTTTGGTCAATGTGTCGCTCGTGGTCGGCGAGTTTGCCCGCACCGGCTGGCTTGCCTATCCGCCGTTGAGTGAAGTGGCGTACTCCCCGGGGGTCGGCGTCGACTATTACCTGTGGTCTCTGCAGATTTCGGGTCTGGGAACGTTGTTATCCGGCATAAATCTCACGACCACCATCTTGAAATTGCGCGCGCCGGGCATGGGTTACCGCCAAATGCCAATCTTCTGCTGGACCGCGCTTGCCTCGAATCTCCTCATCGTCGCGGCTTTTCCGATCTTGACGGCGACGTTTGCGATGTTGCTGCTCGACCGCTACTGCGGTTTCCATTTCTTTACCAACGATTTCGGCGGCAATCCGATGATGTACATCAACCTGATCTGGTGCTGGGGCCACCCGGAGGTGTACATACTGATACTGCCCGCGTTCGGGGTGTTCTCGGAGGTGGTGGCAACCTTTTCGGGAAAGCCGTTGTTCGGCCGCCGGTCGATGGTCATGGCAACGATGGCGATCTGCGTGCTGTCCTTCATGGTATGGCTGCATCATTTTTTCACCATGGGCGCGGGCGCGGATGTCAATGCGATCTTTGGCATCTTGTCGATGGTCATTGCGATTCCCACCGGCGTGAAAATTTTCAATTGGCTTTTTACCATGTACGGCGGCCGTATTCGCTTTACGGTGCCGGTCTACTGGACGATCGGATTCATGGTGACCTTTGCCATCGGTGGGATGACCGGCGTGCTGCATGCAATCCCGCCGGCGGATTTCGTGCTGCACAACAGCCTATTTCTGGTCGCCCACTTCCACAACGTGATCATCGGCGGCGTCGTGTTCGGTGTCATGGCGGGCATCACTTATTGGTTTCCCAAGGCCTTTGGTTTCACGCTGAATGAGCGCCTGGGTAAGGCGGTGTTCTGGTGCTGGTTCTTCGGCTTCTACCTTGCCTTCATGCCGCTGTATGTGCTGGGGCTCATGGGCGCGACGCGGCGCATGCAGCACTATTCGAACATGCATTGGCAGCCGCTCATGCTCGTCGCCCTCGCGGGCGCAATACTGATCCTCCTGGGGATTGCACTCACCGGCGTGCAGCTCGCGGTGAGTATTCGCCGGCGCGAACAGAATCGCGATGTAACGGGGGATCCATGGAACGGGCGAACGCTCGAGTGGTCAACCCCGTCGCCGCCGCCGGCTTGGAACTTCTCGCATCTGCCGCCGGTGGGACGAACCGACGCGTTCTGGGCCATGAAACAACAACGCGGAACTGCACAGGATCCAGGCATCAAGCGGACTTATGAAGCGATCCATCTCCCGCGGAACAATCCGACGGGCTTCTTCCTCGCCTTCTGCGCGGTAGTGCTGGGATTCTCCCTCATCTGGCGCATCTGGTGGGGCGCCGAACTGGGACTTCTGGGGGCGATTGTGGTTGGTCTCATGCAGGCGTGGCGCACCAATGGCGAGATCGAGGTGCCCGCGGAGAAGGTCGCCGCCTATGAGCGGCTCCATGGGCTGAAGGAGAGCGCCGTATGAGCGCCGCGGAGCAGGCGCTCGCGCGCACCGAAGCGGTGCCGCTCTCGCTTCGAGGACCTGCGGCAACGCGCGTGGTGGCAGGCTACGGCTTTTGGTTGTTCTTGCTATCGGACATCATCATATTCGCCGCGCTCTTTGCCGCGTACGCGGTGCTTTCAGGCGAGACCGCCGGCGGCCCAACAGGCGCCACCCTGTTCGACAAGACGCACGTGCTCATCGAGACCGCTTGCCTGTTGGCCTCGAGCGTCACCTGTGGTTTTGGCTCGCTCGCTGTGCAAAGCGGAAGTAGAAACTCAACTTATTTTTGGATGGCGATCACCTTTATCTTAGGCGTCACGTTTCTGAGTCTCGAGTTGAGCGAGTTCAGTCACATGCTTGAGATAGGCGCGGGGCCCTCCCGCAGCGCCTTTCTCTCGGCTTTCTTTACCTTGGTGGGTACCCACGGATTGCATGTGACCATCGGCCTGTGCTGGCTGATCGTCATGCTATTGCAGGTGGCAACGCTCGGATTCCAGCCAATGGTCAGCCGCCGCTTTTTCTGCTTTGGCCTGTTCTGGCACGCGCTCGACATCGTTTGGATCGGCGTATTCACCATCGTGTACTTGGGAGCTCACTTATGAGTACCGAAATCGAAGCTCAAGGCGTGTCTCCGGGTGTCAACGTGCACACGGACGGCACGCGCCGAAGTTACCTGATCGGGTTAGGCTACGCGGTCATTTTGACGCTGGCCTCCTTTTGGGCTTCGTCGACCGATGTGGTCTATCCGCCTGGCGTCCCCATCCTGTTGGGGGTTCTCGCGATCGCTCAGATGGGGATTCACCTGGTGTTCTTCCTGCACATCTCGAGCGCGCCGGACCAGACCAACAACATTCTCGCGCTCGCCTTTGGCATTTTCGTTGTGGGTCTGCTGGTATTCGGATCGATGATCATCATCGCTCATTTGAACCACAACATGATGCCCATGGATCGACTGATTCAGATGCAACGGTAGCGTTGCAGCCGAAAGCATTCATCCAGCGCCGTGGCGATCGCCCCGAATGATCCGCTGATAACCGTTCTGGCCAGGCCAGGGTGGCGCGAATATCTTGCGCTCACGAAACCCAAGGTGAGCTTGTTGATCGTGTTCACGGCAATCGTCGGGATGGTTCTAGCCTCAGCCGGGATGGTCCCGTTGCCGGCGTTGGTGTTTGGCACACTGGGCATCGCCATGGCATCAGGCTCCGCGGCGACACTCAATCACATCCTCGACCGGCGCATCGATCAACAGATGGCGCGCACCCGGCGGCGACCTCTGGCGACGGGGAGTCTGCGGACGAGTCAGGCCCTTGTTTTCGCGGGTGTCCTATGTGTGGGTTCAATGATGGTGCTATGGCTGTCGGCCGGAAGTCTTTGCGCATTATTGACGTTCGGTTCGATCATCGGCTATGCGGTCATCTATACCGGCTGGCTCAAACACACGACACCCCAAAATATCGTGATCGGCGGCGCCGCCGGGGCAGCGCCCCCGCTACTCGGATGGGTGGCTGTGACGCACTCCATCGATGCGCAGGCATGGGTGTTGTTCCTGATCATCTTTACCTGGACGCCACCGCATTTCTGGTCGCTCGCGATTGCGCGCCGCGAGGAGTATGCGAAGGTGGGCATACCCATGCTGCCGGTCACCCACGGCATTCCATACACCCGCCGACAGATTCTGCTCTACACCGTCTTGCTGATTTTGTGCGCGCTGATTCCCGCAGTCATTGGTATGAGCGGATTGATCTACCTCGCGGCCGCGCTTGTGCTCGATGCGCGCTTTCTTTACCTGGCCCTGGCGCTTCATCAAGGCGTTCGACCCGACCTTCCCATTCGAACCTTTCGCTTCTCCATCACCTACCTCATGGCCCTGTTCGGTGCATTCATCGCCGATCACTACTGCAAGATGTTGTACTAGGAGTTCATATGTCTTTCACCCATTGGGGGGATGGGACTGCCTCATACCGTGCGTCAATCTTGAGGTCGCGAACCATCCATTTGCCCCTTCTAACGCGCCGGAGATCCAATGAGCAAGAAAGTAGCGCAAGTCATTGTCGAGACCTTGGAATCGGCCGGTGTCAAGAACTGCTACGGAATCGTGGGGGACACCCTGAACACGTTTGCCACCAGTTTGAGTCGCAGTGACATCAAGTTCATTCACATGCGCCATGAGGAGGCGGGTGCCTATGCGGCACAGGCTGAAGCACTTTTGATGGACCGCTTGACCGCCACGGCCGGCAGTTGTGGACCGGGCAGCTTGCATTTCATCAATGGGTTGTATGAGGCGAACCGCAATCGCGCGCCCGTGATCCTGATTGCGAGCCAAGTGGTGCGGCGCGAGCTTGGTTTCAATTTCATTCAAGAAGTGGATTTCCAAGACGTCTACCGGGGCTGCAGCGTATTTTGCGAAATGATCTTGACGCCCGAGCAGGCGCTGCGAAAGACAGTCATGGCATGTCAGGCGGCCATCTCCAAGCGGGGGGTGGCAGTTCTCATTCTCCCCGTCGACATCGCGGATTCGGATGCGGTCAGCGAGCCCCCATTTCGCGTTCATGTCAACAAGCCGGTCATTCGGCCGAGTGATGAGGATTTGGATCGGATCGCCGACATGCTGGCGGAAGGTACCAACATCACGATTTACGCGGGATCCGGTTGTGTGGACGCCCACGACGAGGTGGTCGAGCTGGCGCAGCGCCTCAAGGCGCCGGTCGCGCATACCTCGCGCGGCAAGGACCAGATCGAATACGACAATCCGAACAATGTGGGCATGACGGGCGTGATCGGGACGGAGTCCGGATATCACGCCATCTTGAACTGCGACACCCTGCTGCTTCTCGGTACCGATTTCGCGTGGCGCCAGTTCTACCCGGATCACGCCAGGATCATCCAAGTCGACATCGACTCGACCCATGTCGGCCGTCGGCATCCGGTCGACCTCGGCGTGGTGGGAAATATCAAGGACACTCTTCAGGCGCTGCTGCCGCGCGTTGCGCAGCACGAAAATGCCACATTCCTCAATACGTATGTGGAACGTCACAAGAAGGCGCTCAAAGCTCAGGCGGGCAGAGCCACGCCCGGCCCTCGCGGCAAAATACCCGGCCAATATTTGACGTCGATTATCAATCGACTCGCCAATCAAGATGCTGTGTTCACTGCCGATGACGGGACACCGCTGGTGTGGATGTTGCGGATGGTGGAGGCGAACGGTAAACGGCGCATGTTCGGCAGCCTCCTGCATGGGACCATGGCGACCTCGATCGGGAATGCCATCGGGTTGCAGCAGGCCCAGCCGGGTCGCCAGGTCATCGCTTTGGCAGGCGATGGCGGCTTTAGTATGTTGCTCGGCGACGTGCTCACCACGATTCAAGAGAGTCTGCCGATCAAGATAGCTGTATACGACAACGGCAAGTTGGGATTCGTGGAACTCGAGCAGAAGGGCGAAGGGCTTTTGCCGATCTACACGAATCTCACCAATCCGGATTTTGGCAAGGTCGCGGAGGCCATGGGGCTGTGGGGCAAGACCGTCAGCAAGGCAGAAGATCTCGAAGGCGCGGTGGCCGAGTGGCTCGGGCAGCCCGGGCCCGCATTGCTCAATGTCAAGGTCGAACCGATGGAACTCGTGATGCCGCCGTTCACCGCGCCCGAAGCCGTTTACGGCATGGCCATGTATTCAATCAAGGCCGTCATGCATGGCAAGGCGGGCGACGTATTCGAAATGGTCGGCGAGAACCTCTAGGCGAGGGGCGCAACCGGTGCCGCGGCGGTGAACCCGATACTCATTTGTCGCGATTGCGACGCCGTGTATCGCGCGATTCCGCTGCGGCAGGGCGATGTGGCCCTCTGCCGACGCTGCGATGCAATTCTGGCGCGCCACTTTGGCGCGAATGCGGAGAGTGGGTTGGCGCTCGTCTGCGCGGCGGCGGTCTTTTTCGCCATCGCCAATCTCACCCCGATCTTGAGCATCGACATCGCAGGGATGGAGACCAAGGCCAATATCTGGCTTGCCGTGCGCTCGTTGCAGCAGGGCTGGATTTCAGTCGCTGCCTTCGGGCTGGCGTTCACGACCTTTCTCATCCCGGCGGTGCAAATAGCGCTGCTGTTCTGGGTGTTGCTGTTCGCGCGCGTCGGGCACCGGCCGCCCGGCTTTGGACCCATCATGAGGCTGCTGCACTGGATGCGCCCCTGGAGCATGACCGAGGTTTTCTTGCTTGGCGCCCTGGTCGCCATTGTGAAACTCGCGAATTGGGTCCCCATTGAGGCGGGACCCGGCATCTGGGCGATCGCGGCACTGACTGCGGTGCTTGCAACACTCGGGCGCTGTGACCCAGCGTCTTGGTGGTCGATCGCCCCCGCGGTCAAAACATGACGGCGTTGAAGCAATCACTCGAACTCGGCCTGATCCGTTGCCGAACCTGTGGTCTTGCCGTGTTCCGCGCATATCTCGGCGTCGATCGGCGCTGTCCGCGCTGCCGGAGTCGAATCGAGCATCGCACCCCCTTCAGCACCGAGACGACGCTTGCCTGGCTGATTGCGGGAATCGTTTTTTACATTCCTGCGAACCTTTTGCCCGTGATGCACACCAGCGGATTGCTGGGCGAGGAGGACAGCACGATTCTCGGCGGAATTCTCGGGTTTTGGCGCTCGGGGGATTGGGATATCGCCGTGTTGATATTCATTGCCAGCATTGCGGTGCCGTTCACGAAGTTTATCGCCATCGGTTTGCTGCTCCTCACGGTACGCAAGAACAGCCGCTGGCAGCAACATCAGCGCACCGTGCTCTATCGGATCGTGGAGTTCATCGGTTATTGGTCGATGCTCGATGTCATCGTTGTGGCGTTGACCTCGGCATTGATGCAGTTTCAAGTTCTAGGCGCCGCCGAACCGCGCGCCGGCATAGCCTTCTTTTGCGCCGTCGTGGTCGTGACGATGTTATCGGCGTTGAGCTTCGACCCCCGTTTGATATGGGATCGACCAGCATGAGCGCGGCGCCCACCACCCCGCCTTCCGAAGGGGAGCTTCCCACACCGGCGCTTCAGAACCGACGCTGGATGCCGCGATTGGTGTGGGTGGTGCCGATCGCCGCCGCCGTCATCGGTATTTCACTCCTTGTCAGCAATTGGGAGAACGAGGGTCCTCGGATCACCATCAGCTTCCTGAGCGGGGAGGGGCTCCAAGTGGGCAAAACGCTGGTCAAGTATCGGGACGTCACCGTGGGGCGCGTGTCGGCCGTCAGCTTGAGCGCGGATCACGAAACAGTCGTGGTGAGCGCCAATTTGTCGAAGGAGGCGGCGGGCTTGCTGAAGGAGGATACGCAATTCTGGATCGTGCGGCCGCGCTTCGGCGTGGGCTCGGTGTCGGGGCTCGACACTTTGTTATCGGGTGTGTATATCGGCATGAAGACCGGCACCGCCGCGCGGCGTGAGCGTCAGTTTGCCGGGTTGGAGAATCCGCCCGCGCTTGCGCACGGTCCGCGCGGTCGCGAGCTGCAGTTGCACGCCGCACGCGCCGGTTCCCTTAACATAGGCGCGCCGGTGTATTTTCGGCAATTCCAAGTCGGTCGCGTGATCGATGAGAATCTGCTGCCTGACGGCAGCACGCGCGTGAGTGTGTTCGTTGAGGCGCCTTACGATGGCTTCGTGAAGCCCGTGACGCGCTTCTGGAATGCGAGCGGGATCGACGTCAAGCTCGGCGCCGATGGGCTGAAGGTGCAAACCGAATCGTTGGCGGCACTGCTTGTGGGAGGCCTCGCCTTCGATGACGGGCCGACGGAAGCCGTCCCGGCGACAGCCGGCGGAGCCGGTCAATTCACCCTGTACAAAAACGAAACCGAGGCGATGGCAGCACCCGATGGCGAGCCGCAATACGTCCTGATGCGGTTCGCACAGGCGCTGCGCGGCCTCCAGGTGGGCGCACCGGTCGAATTCGTGGGGGTAAACATTGGGTCTGTCATCGCCGTGAATTTAGGCTACGAGCGGGGTGATAAGTCCTTTCCGGTCGTTGTGACCGCCAAAGTCTATCCCCGCCGGATGGGTGACGCATATGCGGTACTCACTGCGCAGGGGAAGACTGAGAGCCATGAGACGCTCGCCGCGTTCGTGGGAACCTTGGTCGAGAGAGGATTGCGGGCACAGCCGCGCTCGGCAAGCCTGCTGACGGGGAAGCTCTATATCGCGCTCGATTTTCTGCCGGCGAGCCCTCGAGTCGCCTTTGACTCGTCGAATCGGCCGCTGGAACTGCCGACGGTGAAGGGGACCTCTCAAGAATTGGAAGCCAGTGTCGACCGGCTGGTGCAGAAGTTGAATGATCTGCCTCTCGAGCAAATCGCGGCGGATTTTCATACGGACCTGACCGACCTTCACGAAACCTTGAGCGAGCTCCACACCCGGGCACTGCCGAACGCCGAGGACACCTTGTCGGCCCTGCATCGGACGCTCGATTCCGCCGGCCGGACTCTGGAGGTGGAATCGCCCTTGCAGCGCGGTCTCAGTGAGACCTTATCGGAGAGCCGCCGCACCTTGCAGGCTGTGCGTGAGTTGGCCGACTATCTCGATCGTCATCCGGACGCGCTCTTGCGCGGGAGGCGGCCGCAGAAGATGCCGCAAAGGCCCGCGGCGTCATCCTCGGACACCAACCCGTGAACGGCTACTCCTTGCGATTCGCTCTGGTGTGGCTCGTGAGCGTCGGCGTCGGCTGTACCTCGGCGCCGGTCCGTTATTACACCTTGACTCCGCCGCCCGACAAAGCCTCGTCGGCTTCGGAGACGACTCTCGCGATCGATGTGCGAGTCGTTCATATTCCGCCGCAACTCAACCGCTTGGAGCTGATGATTCGCACCGGGCCTACCGAGGTGACGCTTCTCGAGAATGAGAGATGGGCCTCGCCGCTCAACGATGAAATCAAGGATGCGCTGCGCCTCGAGCTACAGCGCCGCTTGAGCCGCGTGAGCGAATCGCGACCCGCCTTCACCAAACTGACGCTCGACATCGACGTCAAGCATCTCGAGGCGCAACTCGGGCGGCACGCACTGCTCGAGGCGACTTGGAGCGCGACCTGGTCCGCCACGGGTCAGCAATCCCATGGCGCGCAGGTAACGAGCTGTTCATTCCAGTCCGACGAAAAGATCCGTACCAGCTACGCAGGAATGGTCGAGGGGTATCAACGAGAGATCGCCGCGCTCGCCGACGCCATCGCCGGCGTGTTGATGAGCCCGGCGCGCTCTATGGACGCCGCGTGCCACTAGATTCACCGATGCGGGGTTAAACATGTTTCAACGAGTTCATGAGGTCAAGTCAGTTCTTCAGTTTCTGCGTGAGAGAGCACCGCATTACGGTCCGCTCGCCAGAGATGATCTGCACAAGTTCCGCGACGAGATCGTGAAGGCGTCGGTGGGCGCGAGCATCTCCGCAGCCGCAGGCCTCATCTTTGCATGCTTCCTGTCGGTCGCGGTGATCGTCTCGGCATGGGACAGCCTGTATCGGACCGCGGCGGCGTGGGCGGTATGCTGCGGTTGGGGCGTGCTCGCGCTCGGCGGTTTATGGTATGCGCGAAAGGCCATTTCGGGTCCGCCGCCATTTCAGCTTACGGCCGCTGCGCTCGCGCGCGACTATACGAGCCTTCTCGCGCTGGAGGATCGCGAAGAGTCCTAGCTACGGCGATCGATCAAGGCTGGGCGCCCGCGATGTCAATCGCTCCCATGGAAAGCGCCAGCGCAGCCGCAGCCGTGTGCGCGTTCGCTCGCGCATCTTCAACCTGCGTGTCGCCTTGCACGACGGCGTTCTCTTCGGTGGCAAGATCTGTATAGGTTCCGACCCCTTGCCGGTACGAACGCAGCGCCGCCTCGTAGGCCGTATGCGCGGCCTGACTCAAGACCATGGCGGCATCATACTCGGCCAGGCTCGTCAACAATCCGTTGTAGGCACGCACGACCTGTTGCGAGGCGGAGTCGCGCGCGGCCGCGAGTTGTTCCTGTGCCTCCCGCGCTTTGGCATCCGCCATGGAGATGCGATTGCGCCGTGTGCCGCCGTCAAACAGGGGGACACTGAACGACAGAAGCAGGCTTTGTCCGGGCCGATTTATATTCGAATAAGGGCCGCCGTCGGAGTTCAGCGAACCAATATTCTGAAAGGCCTGGCCGGAGAGTTCAATCGTCGGATAGTAAGATCGCCGCTCGCCCTTGAGCGCCGCCTCGGCCGCATCCACTTTGCCGAGTGCCGCGATAACATCCGGCCGGTGAGCGAGAGCTCGATCGACCGCCCTGGATACGCCGGCGGACGGAGCGGGCGGCAGCGGCAGCTCTGCGCTATCCACCACATCGATTTCCGTGGCAGCAGGCACGCCGAGGGCCGCAATGAGGTTCGCCCGCGCGGTTCTCTCGGCGCCCTCGGCCGCTGCCAACGTGTAGCGAGCTTGCGCCGTTTGCCGCTGCGCCTGCGCGACCGCAACCACGGTGGCGAGCCCGTTATTCTGCTTGGCAACCGCGGCATCCTGCGTGGTAAGGGCGGTACTCAAGGCCTTCTGCGCGGCATGGAGCTTGCCGCGCGCGGCGCCCAAGTCAAAATACGCCTGCGACACGTCGAATATGAGTTTCTGATGGGCACCGGTGAAGCTCACGTTGGCGACAAAAGAGTCTGCGCGCGCAGCTTGCAGTTGGGCATCGCGACGGCCGAAGTCGAACAGCAACCATTTCAAAGCCAGCGCGGGAATGACTTCCCGCGTATCGGAGACGAAATAGCCCGCCGGCACCAGGTTTCTTGGCATCGGCAAGGGCGTGTGCTGAAACCCGCCGATCGCTTGCAAAGAGAGCTGCGGAAGATAAGCGCTTTCCGCGAGGCCGATACCCGCGGCCGCTTCACGCGCGGCTTCCCAAGCCTCGCGCGTTTTTGGATTTGCTCTTTCTGCCAGATCGACCAGCGCCGCCAGATCGTATTGCTTCTGCGGAACCGAGAAACCGGTATCGCCGAGGGCTTCGGCGCGGCGGATTGCCGATTCCGGAATCGCCCAGGGTTGAGCGGGGCTCGGCGGCGCTTGCGCCACGGCCAGTGGAGCGCTGAGCAGCATGCTGAGCTCGACGGCGAGCACTTCGAGGAGCGGGCGGCGGGATCGTTGCGATTCAGCGAGCGCCGTCATGATGTACTTTGACGGATGCTGTCAGTCCCACGTGCATGGCAAAGGGAGGCGGGCTGTCGAGCCGAACCCAGACAGGAAATCGCTGCGCGACCACCACCCAGTTGAGGTCGCGACCAACGACGGGAAGACCAGGGCCGCCTTGATCGGTCGATTGCACGCCCGCGCCCAAGCTTTCCACCCGCCCGGCAAAGGCGCTGTTGCTCTCGGACATGGTCCACACCGTCGCCCGATCGCCGACGGCGATGCGCGGCAATTCGGTTTCTCGAAAGTCGGCGATGGCATACCACGCGTCGGACTTGATGAGACTGAAGACCGGATGGCCGGCGAGGGCGAAGGTGCCTTCCGCAATTTGCAATCCGACCACCTTCCCGGCAAACGGGGCGCGCAGGGTGGTCAAATCGTAGTTGCGCGCGGCATTAGCCTCGGCCGCTTCCGCGCCTTCCAATTGCGCTTCGAGACTCAAGGTGTCGCCCACTGCCTGGCGCGCCTGCGTGGCAGTTCGGGCGAGCGCTTGGAGGGATGCTTCGGCAGAGGCTTCGTTCGTCTTGGCTTCGTCCAACTGCTGCTGTGTAACGAAGCCGGGTTTCACCAACGGCTCCAGGCGCTTGCGCGTGTCCTGGGCGTACCTAAGCTGGTCGCGCGCCTTCTGTACCTGGCTTTCGGCCGCTTGAACGCCCGAACCCTGGGAGGTGACTTGACGTCCCGTCAGAGCGATCTGTGCCTTGAGAGCGGCCACCTGAGCCCGTGCTTGGCGCAGTTGCAATTCATACGGCACTGGATCGATGACGAGGAGCGGCGCACCCTTTGCAACGTCTTGATCATTGGTCACGAGGATCTGGACAATACGTCCGCTGATCTCCGACGCCATCTCGGCGCTGTAGGCAAAGATGCGCGCATCGTGCGTGCGCGGGCGTCGATCGATTGCGAAGACGACGAGAACGCCGAGTACGATGGCCAGTCCGATTGCCACCGTTGCAATCACTTTGCCGCGAAGCGACTTGCCTTCACTCATAGGTATTTCTCAAGCCAGCCATATCAGCCACATCGCGAAGGTGCCTGCACAGCCGATCGCCAGCATGACGACCAAGGGGACGGGCAGTTCCTCGAGCATCCCTGAGGCCTTGAAAATGGCGCGGGCGGCGAGCGCCAACGCCAGACCCACCAGCGCGCAAACCATCCAGGACGGAAAATACGAACCCAGGATATTGCGCGAGGGCGCGCCGTCGCAGCCACCCAGTAAACCCAGCAGCAGCGCAGCACACGACAGTCGAGTCGAATTCATGAGAGGCAGTGTCATCGGTTTACACGCCATCGGCTGCCCCCCCTTTGGGGGAGTACTTCGGCAGGGGGTTCGCTAGCGTTGATTGTCGAAAAATTCCCGGATGCGATGCAGTAGCGATTGGCCGCCGCCGTCATCGGTGGCGCGAACGGCCACGCCTCGATTGAGAATCGCGAGGCCGCGACGTGCCGACCTGTCAAATTCGGCATACAGATCGGAATTTGCCGCGAGCAGGCGCTTGATGACATGGCAGTCGAGTCCATAGAGCCTGCAAGGGGTGCGGGCGGTGGCCGTGGCCGCATAAGGAGAGCCCGTGAGCAGACTGATTTCGCCGACGTAGTTGCCGGCCCCAATAAAGCCAACCGTTTGTTGGCCAGAGAGTTCGGTGTCTCGGCTGATTTGAAGAATTCCAGAGGCGACGATGAAGAGTGTCGCTTCGGTTCCTCCCTGCGCGAACAGCACCTCTCCTGGTTCGAGCGATCGCGGACTTACATGGGCGGACAATTCGGCCAGTTGTTGCGCCTCCAGAGCTTCGAAAAGGACCATGTCTTGAAGAAGCGGCAGCACGGGCGATGGCAGGCGCGTGCCTTCATCAGGCGCTCGAGTGTCTTGCGTGGTGTGCGGAAAGTACAGACCGGAATAGTAGAGTTGCCGCATTGCGTGCCGGAGCAGTTGATCTTTGGTCGTTGACAGGTGTTCGGTGTCAGAGACCGAGAAACTCACCCGAAATCGACTCTTCCTCGGTCCTGCGCGCGTCAGAACGGCGCTGGAAGCCGGCACGGCAAGTATAGGGGGGCACAGCAGTGTGGCTTGATGAAGCGTCTCGATGACGCGCTCCGGATTTGAGGTGGCAGGACACGAGAGCTCGATGAACGCTGAGCGAACGCGAGTCGGAAAGCTGCGGTTCACGATGTCGGATTTCGCGACTACACTGTTGGGGACAATTGCGACATCGTCGCCGTCGGTGAGAATGCGAATCGAACGCCAGTTCATCTGCACCACCGTGCCCTCGGTTTTCTCGCCGATCGAAATACGATCGCCGACATTGAAGGGCGCTTCGATGCCGAATGCGATTCCGGCAAACACGTCCGCCAGCGTGTTCTGCAGAGCAAGACCCAACACGATCGCCAAGACCCCAGAGGTCGCGAGCAAGCCACCAATGGGCAGCGCAAGCACGGAGATCAAGACGACCAATATGGCAGCGGTGTAGATCGCGGCGGCGGTGAGATCGGGAAAGAGCCGTGCCTCGCGCCATCGGCGGTTGCGATTGAGCGTGAATGACATGACCGCAACGAGCACTCGCGCGCCCATGAGCCACCATATACCGGCTACCAAATGCAGCCATAACGAGGCGGCATTGGCTGGCCCGTTGTTGCTGGGTATGGGAGGAGTTTGATACCGAAAAAGTATGAAGGTCGCGCCAAGAAAACACACGAAGTCAAACAAGTAGCGAACCCGCGAGGGGAACGGCCGCAGCGCTATGTAGCTGACGAGGACGAAACCAAGGATCAATACGGGTAACAGGGATGAAGTCACTGTGCTGTGTCCCTAGTCGGGGCGCTTGCGCGACGCGCGGGCAAGCCATGTTAATGGATTCACCGTTTTGCCCATCTCCCCCGAAAAGGGGGGAGCAACACCGTCCCCCATAGAGGGGATACCGCCTGCGCGCTTCGTTGCAGAGGATAAGGCGTGCGGCAACCACCCACGGAGATCTAGGACATGAGCACCGCTTCGAAACCATCGGTTTCCCGAGACAAGGGCAATGGCGTCGTCGCCCGGATCTTTTTTCTGGATCTCGGCGCGGGGCGAGTCCTCTCCGCCAACCCCGACGGCTCGGACCTGCAGACGCTGCTGATCGAGGGCAGAAAGCTGCCGGACGGACTGGCGGTCGATGTCGCCGCCGGGCACCTCTACTGGACCAACATGGGCAATCCCAAAACCAATGACGGGACCATCTTTCGCTCCGATCTCGACGGCGGGAACCTGACGACGATCATTGCGCCGGGCGGCACCTTCACGCCCAAGCAGCTGCAGATCGACAAGCCCGACGGCAAGCTCTACTGGTGCGACCGCGAAGGCATGCGCGTGATGCGTGCCAATCTCGACGGCTCGAAGATCGAGACGCTCGTCGATACCAGCCGGGGCGACCCTCGTCCCGGCGCGGATCCAGCCAAGTGGTGCGTCGGCATCGCCGTCGATGCGGCTGCCGGCAAGTTTTACTGGAGCCAGAAAGGTGATGACAACGCGGGCGAGGGCCGCATCCTGCGAGCGAACCTCGACACGCCGAGGGGTCAAACGCCGTCGAACCGCACGGACATCGAGTTGCTCTATGACAAGCTGCCAGAACCGATCGACCTCGATTTAGATCTCGGGAGCCGGCGGCTGTACTGGACCGACCGAGGAGACCCGCCTCGCGGCAACACGGTGAATCGTGCGCCTCTGGATGCACGTCAGGCCAGGCGTCCGGCGCCCGAGATCGTCTTTACTCACTTGATGGAAGGGATCGGCCTGGCCTTGGATCCGAAGCACGGCCGCATGTTCATCACCGATTTCGGCGGCTCAGTCTACAGCGCCAACCTCGACGGGTCGGACGCGAAGACCTTGCTCATTGCGGAGGGTAATTTGACGGGCATCGCGTACGTGGAGTTACCCGCGGTCAGAGCCGCGAGCTGACCTGCGTGGTTACCAGCCAAATACGCCGTTAGGACATAAAGCGATGAGTACCATGACGACCAAAGACGGCGTTACGATTTTTTACAAAGACTGGGGCAGCGGCACGCCGATCGTGTTCTCGCACGGCTGGCCGTTGTCCTCCGATGACTGGGACGCGCAGCTCATGGTCAAGACGCCCTCCAATCCCGGCGGACTTGCCAAGGATGTATTTGACGGGCTGCAGGCGCAGGTGGCCGAACACCGATCACAGTTCTATCTCGATCTGCCGACAGGTCCTTTTTACGATAAACAGCGATCTGCTGGCGTTTATCAAGAGCTTATGACGCAGTAGCCCTACCCCATTGAGCGAGTTGATATAGCGCAGTCGAATTCGTCCTGTTCATTTTCGACCGACAATTTTTGGTCGATCTCAAGGAACATCCCTTCCAGTTCCGGCACGGGCAGGGGCCGCGAAACGTAGTACCCCTGGATCTGATCGCAGCGATGGGATCGCAGGTACTGCAGCTGCGCTGCGGTCTCCACACCCTCGGCAATCACGTCGAGCTTCAGGGTATGGGCCATGCGGATAATCGCCAGCACAATGGCCGCATCGTCGACATTGGTCGTTATGCCGCGAATGAAGGCCATGTCGATCTTCAATTTATCAACGGGAAAACGCCGCAAATACGCGAGGCTCGAATAACCAGTCCCAAAATCATCAATCGAAATAGAGACTCCCAGGTTTCGCAGGACTCGCAGAGCCTTGATGGTGGTTTGCGTATTGGCCATCAAGGAACTCTCCGTCAACTCCAATTCGAGCAGACTGGCATCGACACCGTGATTTTCGAGCGCTCGAATCACTTCCCGTTCAAGATTCCCCGCAATGAATTGGCGGCCCGCGATGTTGACCGATACAGGGACTCCGCCGATCGGCGACCCCTGCCATGCGGCGATTTGCCTGCAGGCTGCCTCTAAGACCCAGCGGCCGACGGGAAGAATCAGTCCGGTATCTTCCAACACTGGGATGAACTCAGCAGGGGGAACTAAACCATGGCCCGGGCGCTGCCAGCGCAGCAAAGCTTCAAGACCGCAGATTCGGCCGGTGTCGATCCGCATCTTGGGCTGGTAGTGCAGAACAAATTCCTGATTGTCGACGGCCTTGCGCAGCGCAGTTTCTATGTCCAGCCGCGCCAACGCATCAGTATTCATCTGTGTCGTAAAGAAGCGAAAGGTATCGCGACCGGCGCGTTTAGCGTGATACATGGCCGTGTCAGCATACTTGACAAGTGTCTCTGCCATAATGGCGTCGTCAGGAAACATTGCGATGCCGACACTGGCGGTCACTGTGATTTCGCTGCCCTTCAAAGAGAAGGGCAGCCGCAATTGTTCGACTATTCTCCTGGCGACAGCAACTGCACGCTTTTGGCCGCCACGGGCGGCCAAAATGACGGCGAATTCATCTCCACCAAGGCGAGCTATGGAATCGCGGATCCGGATGCATTCAATCAACCGATGACTGACCTGTCGAAGCAGCTCATCGCCAAGCGCGTGGCCACGCGTGTCGTTGATATCCTTGAAATGATCCAAGTCGATGCAAAGCAGAGCGCCGCTCCAGCCGCGGTCGGTAGCCCTGTTCAATATCCTCGTAAGATTTTTGTAAAATAACGTGCGGTTCGGCAATGCGGTAAGTGCGTCGTAGTGGGCCATTTGGATCAGGCGCTTCTCTGCTTCCTTGCGCTCCGTGATATCGCGAATGACGCCGACAATAATCCAGTCAGCGCCGGAGCGTTGCACGTGCCGGTGCACCTCAACCAACATGTGGGATCCGTCCCGCCGCCGCAACAGCGTCTCTTGCAACTCACTCGTGGTGTCGCCCGCAATGATGGCATCGTATTCTTGTTCCAATTGATGCGGTTCACCGGCGAACAATTGCGCCGGGCCCATTTTGAACATCTCCTCGCGTCCATAGCCGAGCATTTTGCAGGCTGTTGCATTGACTTCGACAAAACGCATGGTGGCGCGACTTACCAGGGTGATCGCATCGGCGGTTGCGTCCATTGCGGCTCGAAAGCGGTGCAGCTCGGCGCTACGTACTTGCACCTGCTCTTCCAGAATCTCGGCATAATCCTTATAAAAATCGCTGAATACCTTCAGGCGCAAGAGATTGCGTACGCGCAACGACAATTCAGTGGCCTCGAATGGCTTGGTCAAGAACTCTTCGGCGCCTGCCTTGAGTCCCAATAAGCGCGCGCTTCGATCGACATGGGCTGTTAGCATGACGATTGGAATATTCGAGGTGACGGGATCTGCCTTGAGAATCGCTGCAAGCTCATAACCATTCATTCCCGGCATCATCACGTCGAGTAAAATCAAATCAGGTGTCGATTGGGCAACAGCAATCAGCGCCTGTTCTGCGTTCACGGCGTGCTCGGTACGATAGCCGTCGGCGCTAAGCAGGAGTTGCAGCAACTTCCGGTTGCACTCTTCGTCATCGACGATGAGAATCAGAGCCGCGCCGTTCATGAGTTCTAGTGCGTTGCCTTGACTAGCAACGCGTCGATCGCTTCAAACAGTTCTCTGTAGCGCAGCGGCTTGGTGATATACGCGTCGCAGCCGGCATCCTTGGTCTTTTGCTCATCTCCCCTCATGGCCATCGCGGTCAGCGCAATGATGGGGATAGGCGCCGTGGCCGGATCCTGTTTCAGCAAGCTCGTAGCTGCCAGGCCATCGATGCCGGGCAATTGGATGTCCATGAGGATCAAGTCAGGCTGCTCTGCCCGCGCTAGTGTAAGTCCGGCCTCGGCATCGATGGCGCATAACGCCGTATGTCCGGCACTGCGCACCAAAAGCGTGGCCAGTTTCATGTTCGCTCGATTGTCTTCGATGATTAATATTGTTGCCAATTGACGTCCCCTCTAGTGGATCGGGAATGCGCGCCTGACTTCGGCGATAAAGAGCTCATTGTTAAATGCAGACTTTTCGACCACATTGACGATCTTGCCCGCGTTGCCGTTGAGAGCGGCGCGCTCGTGTGCCGTGATCTGTTTCGCAGTCACCACGAGAAGTGGAATCGCTGCCGTTTCCGCGTGATTCTGGAACCTCCTGACGACTTCGTAACCCCGCATGTTCGGCATCATCAAATCCAAGACGACCAAGGCCGGCCGCAGCCGAAGCGCTGTTCTTATCGCTTCGCCGGCGTCAACAGCGTGCAAGACCATGTAGTGCGGAGCCGGAAGAAAATTGGCGATCACATCGGCTGACTTGGGGTCATCATCCACAACCAGTATGGTGTGAGTGCACTCCCTGGCCGGTTGCAAACCTATCTTTGCAAGACTGGCCTTCAACTGGCCGCGGCTGATCGGCTTTTGCAAGACGGCAGCCGCCCCTCTTGTGAGTGTCAGGCTGGTCTGGGCAAGCCCAGAGATGATCACCACCGGAATCTGGGCGAGTAAACTGCTTTCGCGTATTTGAGCGAGAAATTGCCAGCCGTCGATCCCCGGCAATTGAATGTCCAGGGTGATCAAGCTCAGGGCCTGCTGCGGCGCCGCCACCAACGCGGCCTCTGCGTTTGCGGCACGCAGGACGGTAAATCCCTCGGCTTCCAGCAACAGACGTACCAGGTCTGCCGCCCGGTCATCGTCTTCGACCACGAGTGCGATACGTTCCTGGAAGACGGGCGGAGCAGGGGCCGCGACAGTGGCTTGCGGCAACGCCGCCGGAACTTCAAATGACCCGCGCAGCGGCAACCAGAACGCGAAGCACGCGCCCTGGCCTTCTGCGCTGGCGACGGCTACTGTGCCCCCTTGCAGTTCGACCAATTGCTTAACCATCGCCAGACCAAGTCCGGTGCCTTCGAATTTCCGCGCGAGACTGCTGTCTATCTGACTGAATGCAACGAACAGTTTCGCCATGTTGTCGCCGGAAATCCCGATTCCGGTGTCCGCCACGCAGATCTCGATAAATTCCTCGTATTCGCTGGCGGCCAACGCGAAGCCGTAAACCGACCGGCTTCCTGATAGGGTGCCGACGGCGGCGCGAGCGACGCGCCGCGCACGCAGAGTTACGCGCCCGCCGTTCGCGCTGAACTTGACGGCATTCGACAGCAAGTTGTACACGATCTGCTTTGTCTTGCGCTCATCCAACTGGAACATGCTCAAGTGTTCGACTTCCAGTTCCAATCGGATGTTCTGAGCAGCAGCCTTTTCCTTTACGATCGACAGGCTGTTCGATAGCAGCGCGTTTAGGTCCACCGACTCCAGGTCGAGCGTCATCATTCCAGCCTCGACCTTGGATAAATCGAGAATGTCATTTATAAGCGATAGCAAGTGTTGGCCGCTTGCGAAGATATCCGCGATGTATTCGTGCTGCGTAAGGCTCATCTGCCCCATCAAACCGTCCTTGAGCGCCTCGGAAAATCCGATAATCGCATTCAGCGGTGTGCGCAATTCGTGGGACATTGTGGCGAGAAACTCCGATTTCATTCGACTGGCGTGCACCAGCTCAATATTTTTTTCCTCCAAGGCGCGCTCGAAGCGCTTGCGCTCCGTCACATCACGTGCCGCGGCGAATACACCCAGCAGCTTGCGGTCTCGGTTGTGAAACGTCGCGGCGTTGTAGGACACGACTGTCTCGGTGCCATTCTGCGCGCGCACGGTGAGTTCGTAGTTGCTGACCTTGTTTTCCGTGATGACGCGTTTGATGGCGGCATCGGCCGCCACCGGGTCCGTAAAGAAATCCCGGCAGGGAGCGCCGATCAACTCATCGCGCGTGCGCCCGGTCAGCGCAATCATCTGCTGATTTACGTCTGAGATTACGCCCTGAGGGTCGGTTGTCATGAGTGCGTCAATATTCGATTCAATGAGAGACCGGGTGTAAAATTGCTGATCGCGTAAACGTTGATCGAGCAGTGTTTTTGACGCCTCGACTTCTTTGCGGGCTGTGTTGTCGGTGCCGATCAGAAGATAGCCAATGATGTGGTCGGCCTCGTTTCTCAATGCGGTGACCGAAACGATCGCGGGGAAGCGGCTACCGTCCTTGCGAATGTAGGTGAGTTCGTAAATATCTTCGATGCCGCGCGAGGCCTTGAATACGAGAGCTTCGAAGCCCGGTGTGATAAGCGTGCGCAATTCGGAACTCAAATTGGCCGCGCGCGCGATCACTTCCTGAGGGTCGGAAATGTCGGCGGGCGTGATTTTATTCGTCACTTCGGCTGCCGTATAACCCAGCATGCGTTCGGCGCCGACATTGAATATCTGGATGACGCCTTTTTCATCCGTAGCAATACTGGAGAAATAGGCGCTGTTGAAAATCGCGTCTTGCAGCGCGCTGGTCTCTAGGCGGCGAATTTCCACTGCGCCTTCGCCTGCGTGTGGCGGTCCGCGAACTGCACCAGCGAGGACGCCACTCTGCACGATTGTGTCTGCATCAGTAGCCATGCATTCCTTTTCCCGAATTGACTCACGTACCGAGTTCGTCGAGTGCGATCCTTTGGATTACGTCCAAAGACCATCTCGCCTGTTTCGGCCAATGTTCGACCGAAGAAATCGTGGAAAAAGATGCGGCAGGACTGAAGTCGAAACCGGCCCATCCAGGGCGCTCGCTAAGATTTTCCCTAATGCGACACCACTATCCGCTTGATTAGATGAATGATGTGTGCGCCAGGTCACGACACCGATCGAACCAGGAGCGGCTAGTGGCTAAGTGTAGGCACGGATGTCACGGTGCCGGCTCGGGGTCTTGAAAACGGCAAACGCGATTTCCTGGAATAAATCATGTTTGGCTTGGTCAAAGCGCGCATGCCGCTGACCGAGTAAAGCTTGGTGATCGGCACCATCCATCTGAGAGTTGCGTGCTACGTAAATATCCAACGAAATCAATGGTCGGGGGCAGGGTTTGAAGCTGCTTTGGCGAGTGCGATGGGCTGAGTTCGAGCGATCCATAAATCCCGTTTGGAGTGTTGCGATGCCTAAGCAAAAAAATTCTCCGACACAGTACCCGTCACAGCGCATGACAAGCCGCCGTCCACCACAATGGAAGTCCCCGTGATGTACTTCGATTCATCAGAAGCTAGAAATAGGGCGGCATAGGCCACGTCCCACGGTTCGCCGAGTCTGCCGCTAGGCACCCGGCGCGCCCGTGCAGAGAATTTCTCTTCGAAGGCGTCGCCGAATTGCTTGCGCATCCGGACGACGCTTCCCGCTGCCGCAATATAGCCTGGCATTACAACATTGCACCGGATGCCTTGTGCCGCGTATTGCCCGGCGATGTTTTGGCTGAGCTGATTGACTGCGCCCTTCGATGCGGCATAAGCAAAGCTCGGATAAGCAAACCGAATCCCCGCTAACGAGGATACATTGATGATCGATCCGCACCCTTGCCGAGACATCGCGGGCAACACAGCCTTGCAAGTGAGGAACATGCTCTTCACGTTGACGCGCATGACGCGGTCGAATTCCTCTTCCAGCAACTCGATCGGACCTCCGATCGCAGGTATGCCGACGTTATTGTGCAAAATGTCGATGCGATCGCCGAAAGTCGCCGAGCAGCTGGCAATCATGTCCTGCACCTCGGAGGCTACGGACACATCGCCGCGGTACATTTTGCACACGCCGCCTTCCGCTTCGATCGATTGTTGAGTTCTCTGCATGCGATCGATTTCGAGGTCGACCGCGAAGACCTTCGCGCCTTCGCGTGCAAAGACCACGGCGGCAGCCATGCCGTTACTCAGGCCACCCGATGAACTGCCGGCACCGCAAACGATGGCAATCTTGTCTTTGAGCCTGGTTCCCATGAGTACGCGGTAGAGCAGGGCGCGCGCTCAAAAGTGATATCGGGCCTGCACTACGACGTTGCGCGGCATTTCTTTGCCGTAAATAAACGATCCAGTGGCGGTTGGATCACCGCTGGCATAGGTCAGGATGGTTCGATCAGCCAAATTCTTTCCGATGATGTCCAAGTTCCAGCGGCGATCCGGACTGGTGAGCGTCACGCGACCATCCCAGCGAATGTAGCCACCCTGATGCATAAAAGGATCATCGGTCCCAGAGCCGCTTAAAAAGTAACCCGTCGTGAAATAGGGCGTGGCTTCCGCCGTAAGCCGGAAATTGCCGGGCAGCGCGATGTTGTAGGTTGCCGAAAGGCTGCCGCTCCATGTGGGTGCGAACGCCGTGGGTTGTCCGGAAAGATTCTGAAAGGGACCAGGATTGCCATTCCCGCCAAAGGTTGCGACGCAATCCGCATTGCCCACATTGGCCGCGGTGTGACAAAAAGTGCCGAGGGTGGTCAGGCCCGCATTCGGATAGCGAACATAGGAAGAATCCAGATACGTAACATTGGCTGTCAGACGGAAATTTTGACTGACCACCCATTGGGTCTCCAATTCAACGCCCTCAGATCGCGAGGCGGCGGCATTGTTGACCACGTTGAGAATCGAGCCATTGGGTTGAACGCCGACGGAGGTGACTTGGAGATTGGAATAGTCGCTGCGAAACACATCTATGTTGAAGAGCAATGCATTGTCGAACCACTGACTCTTAAATCCCAACTCGTATGCGTTGACGTATTCGGGCTCATACGGCAAGTCGGTGATCTTCCCGGTGTTGTCCGCGCCGTTAAAGCCGCCGGCTTTGAAACCGCGCGC
>Ga0210389_10000223_pt1 | contig 59019 bp, 44 predicted proteins | sample IncBWH28OmetaG_FD_160127 | JGI IMG/M metagenome (GOLD analysis project Ga0210389, IMG submission 160127) | Forest soil microbial communities from Barre Woods Harvard Forest LTER site, Petersham, Massachusetts, United States - Inc-BW-H-28-O ... | reverse complement strand
TCATTCAACTATCACAAGCTTTTAATCCTGTTCGACAGACGGTAAAACGATCTGTCCCGAACTTTTTTACCCTGATTTTTTCATCCAAATGAAAAAATACCCCTTTTGGTAATTTCGGAATCGCTGCCAAAAACTCATCTTTTGTTAGTTAATAATTTTAACTCTTTAATTTTGGAGTTATTTTTTCGTTGCCTGCCTGATAAATACAACTTGAGGCACCGGATAATTGACTATATAATAAGTGTGCGATTTATGCCAAGACATGATATAACTGACTGGGTAATTCACTTTATTCACAGGCGAAGCGCCGAAACTGACCCTTTGGCAATTTCTTTTGAACCGAAAGGACTTAAATTGGATGAATTTCCGGACAACTTCAGCTATAATGGCGAACCCATTTATCTACCTGACAGATATGAGAATTATATCTATAACAGGCCGTCTGACGACTATTCATTTAGTGTCTTGAAAAAAATAATGCATGATGGTTTCATCAGGGCGGGATGGTCATTTAGAAATTCTATACCCACCATATATGGTCCTAAAGCGGCAGTCTGTTTTACCGAGATGCCATTGTACGGCCTTATAGAATATGCTAAAAACAGGAATAAACAACACCTTGTTGAAGATTATGGCATTGCTTTTTTAAAAAGGGAGTTATTTGGCGCGGGGGCAAGACCCGTAATTTACGGCTTAAGTACAGTTCATAAAGAGGCCGAAGATAAAGACCTATTTTTTTGCAAAGGTTTTAGAAATTTATCGTCCGAAACGGGTATTGGTCTTAAGGAGCAATACAGGTATGTTTATACTAAGCTCGATTCATCAAAAAAAACAGACTGGACGCATGAAAGAGAATGGAGGTGGGCGGATTTAGATGAAGCTTTTGAGTTTCCGGGGCTCCCCCTTTTTGCGGAGACCGGAAAAGTCTCGTTCACCAAGGTAATCATAATTGTAAAAACCAGCTTAGAAGCGCAAGAGATTGTCGGCTACTTAAAAACGCTGCACGATTCAGGCGGAACAAATTTTAATAGAAGGTATGATCTCAAAATTATAAGCAACACGAACGTAGTGGCCATTGACGAACTGAAAAAGGTGGTTAATAATATGGGACTGATTAAACTTGATGATTTACCATTGCATTCGCTACATAAAATAAAAAAGGTAACTGTAAGCCGCGAAACGCTTGAAAAGGTAAAATCCGTGTGGGAGCAGGCAAATGTAATCAGCCTGCAAAAATCGACGGAATTTTATGAAAAATACCCGGTTACGAAAAACGGATTTAGACCAGGCCGAAGTGGATTTACAAAGATTGTAACATTTGATGCAAGTTCAGAAGTTACTCAAGCGCTCATCAACCTAAATATTGCTGTAGCAGATGCGGAAGGATTTTATGAGTTGTTCGGTTTAAAATATTATCACTGTCAACTGCTGGAAGTTGAGGAAGAAGCGGCAAACGCTGCCACTGAGTTTTTAACCGCAGAACTTGGACAGGATTCTTACTTTGAATCGTATTATTATTAATGATACAGCCATAATATGCCGGGCATTGACTATCCCGCGCACTATCTCCCGGCGTAGAAATTTAAAATAATTCAGGCGATTTTGGTTGTTTCAATTTTTTTTATTTAATTTTAATGTACTCATTACCGGCAAAATCTGACGATCATACGGGGATTAACCCGGATAAACTTATTTATTAAATCTTTTAAAGCGTTCAGTTGTTATTATGGTCTAATACGATTATTTTTTAAATATAGAATCTGTCATGAGCCAAATTAGTGAAATAAAGTGTCCAAGTTGCGGCAAATGGAGCGAATGGACCGGTAAAATAGATGAAAAATGCCCCCACTGCGGCGCCCACTTCGAGCCGGGGCGCATGCAATATGCGGAACAAACCAAATTGAATACCGAAAAGGTCAGAAAAAATAGTTACCTGGTCATCAATAAAACCGACGACCCCATCGTACAAATGTTTAAACAATTTGTAAACTGGCTACGCTGGGCCACCTTTTTTGGCATATCAGTCATCTATGTTGTTATCGCCGTAATGGTGATCGTATATGGGTTGGTAATGCTTTAGGGGGGTTAGATTTTGCGGCGGGGCGTCGTCGCGGGTGGGTATTGGCAAAATGGCGAAAGCTATTTGTGGTGTTATCATGTTAGTAGAGCCTGGCAAGGATTTGTCAGACGTTTCGTCTAATAATGAATTTATGATTTCAAAATTCTAAATTAGATATAATGATATTCCTTTTTTAGATTGTCAGGTGTTATTTCCAGGCAAAAAAAGTTGGTATCATCATTCACCGGAAAAACAATAATCGCAAAATCCGACTTGCTTCGTTTTGCCATAAGAATTACATGATCAAACGATTCCTGTTTTAATGCACGCGGCTGCAGGTCTTTTATTTTTTTAGTTGAAATGTATTTATCGGCGTGCTTTTTAGACAAGAACAAAAAGATAAGATTTTTAGCTCCTTGTTCAACTATTTCGTAGCTTCCTGTTAAATTATTGTACTCGTCGGTTTCCATTAAAATATAGAAGGGTTCTCCACGCTGTTTTGGATCAGGCAGAAATACCCTTGCTAGTCTAAAACCTATTAATTGCATTAAATTTGGCAACTCACTTATTAACAATGTCAAAATGCCTTTTTCTTCTGCAAAATTTTTAGCTCCTTCCTGAAAGCCAGAAGCCGAGACAATGACACCAACAATATTATTTAAGTCTCTAAGCTTTGATTCAAATTCCTGTACCCGACCTTTGTTTATCGGAATATTTGTGTTTTTACATTCTATCGCTACCCGATGATTAACTCCTGCTTTTTGAAATTCGTAATAAATGTCAAATTCATGGGTATAATTGTTCTTCCTGATCTTTGCATTTTTTGTAACGATTATTTCATCTGATGGAGAAGTATTAAGATTAAGCAACAAATCATACACATAATGTACATAATCTTCAAAATCGCGCCCTTTGCTACCTGTGTCCGGCATTTCAATTAATATTTATTAGAGTTTTTTAGGCGCCCATATCTGTAATACTCTTGTTGTTATTCAAAATACGCCAACAGCTTTTGAACTGAATGCAAGTAAAAATAGTGAAACTTTTAAAAAAGCGTTTAAAGCGTTCATCCAAAGGGCCTTTTACTGAAGAAGAATAGGCCAGATTGATAGGACAAATGGCAAACGATAAATAGGAAACGAGACACACTCAATAAAAAAGCCCTTAAATTAGTTTCTAAGCGCTTTTCTTGTGAGCGTGCCCGCTCACAATGGGGTTTCCGGTCAAGTGTGGCGATTTGATCGGCCGGGGCCCATTCTTTTTATTATCATGGTTTTTCGGTCTGCCCGGGTGTAGCTTTGGTTGCATTTGTGGTATTATTATTCCCAAAAAGACTGATTCCGAAGCCTATTCCAATCCAGGGTTTGCCATTATAAATCCAACCGGCTTCCGGGTTAGTACTGGTGCCGATATTGGTAGGTTTGTTTATATAGTCCGCACCGACTCCAAAAATAAAATTTATCGTCTTATAGCTAAAAAGAGCATGAAGCGAAGGAGTAAAAGCTGGCCTTGTGGTGCTGGTTGTTAAAGCACTCGGCGACAATGTATTACGTGATGCTTCGGTGGTTCCTTCAGGATAAACATATGTAGAATTGGCGTCGAGCGTTACGGATGAAAGAGATAGGGCGACGACTCCACCCCATGACCAATTATCATTTATTTTCCGCTGAATATAGACAGCACCGCCGACACTTAGGTTATTTGAAAACGAAAATTTGCTAAGCCTTAATTTAAACGGTGTAGTAAGCACACCGAAAGTGATTGTCCATTCGGGAACTTCTTTATATTCAGAGCTATATTTTTTTAAGCTATCTTGGGAAATCAGAAAATAACGCACGTTGTCATTAGTGGATTTAATGGTCGCAGGCGCGTAATATTTGTAAGCATATTCTTTAAAATTGAATGTTTCTCTTTTGGATATCATGTCAATTTGCCTATAAAGCTTTGTCTCTTTATGCTTTCCGTTTACCGATCTGATCGTTGAATCAGGATTTTTTAGCGGATATAGACTTTCCGGAACATGCCTGTTAAGCCCCCATATCCATAATGAAATGACTAAATGTCCATCTGGAGTTATCGCCTTAACTAGAAACCTTTGTCCTTGTTGCGCGACCGGTTTTGATAATGGCGTGGTTAGCACTCCATTAGTATCACATTCATTTATTATTGTATTTTGATCAAAAACAAAAGATTTTCCTTTATAAGAACCCATAGTTGCCGAGTCGGTTTTTTTTGCCTTTCCAACCGAGTCGATCTTTTTAGCTAGAGATTTATTTGCAGAATCTGCTTTCGCAGCAACCGCGTTTAGTTGGGCGGTAGTTTGTTTGGTTGACATAGCCAGAGAATCTTTGCTTGCCTTATTTGCTTTCATCAGAGAATCCACATAGCTTTTACTTACCATGGTAGATGGAGGGTTGACAGCCTTCTTGGGCTTTTTTTTAACTTGTTGACTAAAAGCCGGGGTAATTACCGAGCCAAAGAAAATGATTAGGATTGCGTAAAGAGTTAAAGTTTTCATAAAATAAAGTTTAAGCATTTAAAAAAGGGGTAGCTAATTCAATAAAGTACTTTAAGAAGAATTCATGGAGCATTTTTTAAGTAAGCATGGGACTGATGAACTTAAGTCAAAGAGAGTTTTCCCAAGTTACTTCCTTTTAATTGTACACTGGCGCTATCAAAGGTTTGCTTTGTTGGCTTTACATTTTTTCCGGCCTTGACCTGATAAAATTGAAAAGATAGCTGTTGTGCGTCGACAGTTGCCAAAACATAACCATATCCATCAAGGTTTTTGCCTACTTTTACATTGGCAGGGATTGGCTTACTCAAAGATTTGCCTGAAACGACTGTGGTAGCGTTGTGTCCACTATCCCCAATTACTAAATAAGGAACGCTCAGGTCTTGACCGCTACATTTAACTTGTCGCTCGAAATGTTGATAATTGTGGGCGTGGCCAGAAAGGATAGCGTCCGGCATAATTCCTGCTGATGAACAACATTCATCTATATCGTTCAACATCTCGGTACTAGACTCATGCCCAGCAGCGCTAAAGGGCGGATGGTGAACGGCAATAACCAATGCTTTGTGACTAGTGTCGGATGGTTTACGCAGTGCGGCAATAGCCTTTAGGGTTTTTTGCAGCCATTGTTTTTGAGAATCGTCGTCTTGCGTTACGATGAAGCCTGGTCCTTCGGCAACGTTTGAGTAAAGGCCGACAATATCTATGAGGTTGGTTTGCAACCACCAGTAAACACCCGGCTGAGGAACCATTTGTCGCAAAATTGTTCCGGCAGCATCCGGTACATCGGCCGTTGGTCGGCAGAAATTATCAATGAAAGCAGCCAACGAAAACTTTTGGCCAGTCGAAGCTTGATTTGTCTGGTTATATTTAAACATTTCACCGTCATGATTTCCCGGAATAGCGATTATTTTACCTGGATACTTTTTGTATGGTTCATAAAATTGCTTATGGTACCCTTCGGTCGTGTTATCGTAATAAATCACGTCGCCTAAATGAAGAAAAAACGATGGCGACTCAAGGTGGTTTTTAACATTATAGTCCAGAGACATCAGATCGGCTATAGGTTGTTGCATATCGTCAGTAGGATCGCCGGTATCACCACCCACATGAAATGTCATTTTCTTTGAGTCCTCTATTTGCTTGGCGGCATCGTTACCCACTATATCATTCAACTTCATACTAAGTGCCTTATTCGTGTACTTCGGAATAGGTTGCAAATTTTTGGCGATATATTCAGTCATTCGCGTGGCTCCATCGAAAGTTTGAATGCGCTCTTAGGGCGGGGTTGTTGTAAAAAACGGATGAGCAAATCTAGTTACTGGCTGATCCGACTTTCTCTTGTTAGCGGTCTTAGGTTTGGTTGCCATGACTTTTAGTTTAAGTTAATATTTCAATTAAATTTACAATCAATAGGATTATTATTTTATGGATGTTTCTTGCGCTTTTCCGAGTTTAATGCGGCGACAAAATCAAACCAAGTTGTTGATTCATGATCGTGTAAGATTTAAGCCCGCCTACTCTTTTTTACCCCTTTTCGGCATCCGGGTATTTACTCCTATTTCCTTACCTCAAAATTAACCAGCCAAAAGCACCCGCCCCCAGGCGGTTCTACGGTATTTAAAAAGGTGTTTTTACGGTACGGTTTGCTGCCCGATTAAAAGGAAAATCGCAAAAAATAAAATCTTTTAGGATTGAATTTTTCATGATGTGAAAAGATTTAAGAGTGCCTGCGGCCTATATTTTGTAAGCTTTAGGGCATTTGATTCAGGTTAGGTTAAAGCTATTTAAAAAATTCAGGCAATTAAAATGTGGTATTTCAATAGTTTTATTTGGAATAATTTTCAGCTATTGTTTCAATATAACTTTCCCGATGTCGAAAACAGGCTGATGAACAGTTATATTTTGCTTTAAAAACAAACCCGGCGAAATACCGGGTTTGCTTTTTTGAAGTTTGGTTGAAAAAATGCAAGCGCCGCAGATCACCTTAGTTTTTTGAAACACTGAAATTGAACATGGGCAGGTCGATAGCTAAAAATATATTGAACCTGCCGGTAAATTTGCTTAGCACTGAATTGCCGTTGTTGTCTACGTTTTTCAGCTCGGGCCCCCATTGGTAGTTGGCGCCTACAGAAAGGGGTATATTGTATTTTTTGATGATGGGAAAGCCGTAAGCTAAGCCGGCGGAGGGCGAAAGAATCTGCCCCAGCTTAATTTGCGACTGCACCGTATTATTAGTGCTTGCCGTATAGGAGAAAATTGCCCCGATATCGATTACCCCGAAATAAGATGTTATGGAGCCGCCCAAAAAATGACCTGCGTTTACTGCTATGCCGATCGGCGCGGTAATGCCCCATTCCTGGGCGGGCATATTGTTTTGGGCAGAATTGGTGTTCCATGAGTGATAAAACCCTACGTAGGAGTTAATGCCCCACGAAAAATAGTGTTCTTTTTTTATCCTTGAGCTTCCGGTAGGCAGTGCAAAGGTTTGGATGGCATTTTTTACGTCGGTAGGGTTTTGCGCTTCAGCAATGGCGGCAATAAAGCTGCCGTATTTTAAATAAAATGTTTGAACATCATGAATGAGCGCTGTATCTGCCGCCAGCTTTTTTATCTCGTTATTAAGCGTTGTTCCCATTTGTGCGGTGCTTCCGGTTGTTTTCAGCGAGTCGGCTGCTCCGCCTATCGCTTTCTTATAATCCAGGTTAAGTGCGTTCATTACCTGGTTTACAAGCGTATCTGCAGCGTAAATTGCTGCACCGTATTCCTTATTTTGTATGTGGTAAATCACAGAGTCGGCCTGGTAAAAAAGCGGCAGGTAGGTCGTTTTTATTTTTTGTATATCGGCTCTCACCGTTGAGGTTTGATCGCTGGGAAGGATGCCCAGCGCCAGGTTAGCCAAATCGAGCGTCTGACCGGCTATATTAATATAATAATTAACCTTTGACGAAATGCTTTTTGCGGAATTGGCCGAGTCGATTTGAACAGTTAAAGCACTGAAGGCTTGCGGAAAGTTATAGATAATGTATTTACCGCTTATTACTGCAGCACTGTTTTTAAATAAAGTCTGGCTAAAATCGAAATTCCCGATTTTGATCCCGGTAGCATTTTGAGCAAAAAGTCCCATAAAAAGTCGGAAAACCGTGTCGTTTTTTAAAATTTTCAGTTTGGAAGGCGTTATCCAGTTTAAACTGGTAGTGGCTGGTCCGCCTATCTGTACATCAACAAAAGCGTTTGAGATAACTGCTGCAAGTTTAACCGCCGAGCTGTAATCATTTGTGCCTGTGCTTTGAATATAGGGCTGGTTATTGATGGAGTACAGCATATCGGGCACCGATTTGCCGGCACGTACCATAGCAATTATATCGCAGGTGGCAAACAAAGTTGTAAGTACAGGGTGATTTCTTATCAGCGTTTGATATTTTGTGAGGGTAGTTAAGCCACTTACATTGCCGAGCAGGTTTTTAAGATCGGTTTGATAGGCCGATTTTAACGCGTTTAGGGACTGCGTATAACTGGTGACCGAAATTTTGCTCAAGCTGGCCAGGGTTTTTGGGAACAGGATACCAAGTTCCTTGTATTGCCCAAGGACGTTTTGTAAATGAATAAAAAAGGCCTCGTCTACTTCATCGTTAACCCGCTGGATATAAAAGTCGGCCAAACCTTCAACAAGGGTATTTACCGTTGGCAGGCCGCTGCCGCTGCCAATAATTGACCCGCCTAAGTCAGGTACAGTGTTTGCCAGCGCCTCGGTAACCTGTTGGCTGCGGCCGGCTTCAAGTGCAAGCTGCACGCGGTTATTATCATTGGAAAATATCCAGTTAAGATATGTGTTGCCCGCATACAGCGGCGAAAGCGTACTGAATGTAGTGTCGGCAGAATGTGCATTTCGGGCCAGTATGCTACTGATGAAGGCCACTTTCTCGGCCCCGGAGCTAAATGTGTGCTGCGATAAAATCAGGCGGACGCTGTCCTGTGGACACATGTCGAGCAATATTTTTCCGGTGGTGAGTTCTATTATCTCGTATTGTTTTATGGTGGTTGTGACTGTTGCTGCCCCCGGCCCTGCTCCCCCGGGGCCATTATTTGAGCGTGTTGGGTTGGTTGCGGTTGACCGCCCCGCAACAGGGTTCGGTGTTGCTGCCGCCGATTGTATGGTTTTATTCTTGCCGGGGAGATAAACCGGGTAGGCATTATACCCTTTCAGTGCATAGTACAATGCCTGCGCATCGTAAAAAGTTGACTGGACCATCGGTGCTGCCGCCGCCTTTATTTGTGCCTGTACCGTAACGGAGCATAAGCCGAACGCAACTAAAAGAAAAACACTGATGTTAAGAGGGAGTTGGGCGAAACGTAGAGTAGTTTTCATAAAATTAGGTTAAGATTTTAAATTAATGGGGCTGGCTGTGTGCCAAATGAACGGATCCACTGCCCACCGCGATAGGCGGTGATCAGGTCGTAGTAGTCGATAGTATCCGTAGCGGCATTTGGGTCGGAGTCGGCTATTGTTATTGTAGTGCCGTCATAGCCGTAAATGGTAATAAAATGTCCCTGGTCATTCCGGTCGGCCCAATAAATCTGGCAGCAAACCGGCCATCCGCTGTCAATCTGGGTTATAATTTCGGCTAACGTCAGGTTACTTTCAACCTCCCAGGCGAAGTTTTGCGTATAACGCAGCGCATCGCCCAGGCTATATTGCTGGTTACAAACCGCCGGTACATTGCTGGTATTGCCGGGTGCAATTGCTGCGCAACTGCTATCGAGCAATTCACCCGCAAGGACGCCCTGTGTGTAGCCGCTTGCTGGGTTGTATTTTAAGGCTATGGCCGAAGTAACGGCAGCCCAACACCAGTAATCAAGCAGTTGTATTTGTCTTTGATATTCGAGTACCATCATTCACGATTTAACAAAGTTAAAATTTAGTAAGGCTGGCTGGCTCGTCGTGTAATTCGGCTATTGCAGGCCTTGGTATTATTAAAAACAGCTGATGAAGCGAACGTTTGTAATTGTGATAACGAAATTAAAATTTAAGCTGGCCTAAATATAACTGCAAAAAACGGCTTTGCAAAAAATAGTCATATTTTACGGAATTCCCGGCTGAGAGCGTTCAAAAACATGAACCAAAATGAACGCTTTTTGGCAGCAAGAATTTTCTCGATGCGGTTTGTACCCATTTTGTATGCGTTTCGAAGAGATTTCCCAAACATTTGAAGGACGTTTGATCCAATGTGATAGGGCATACGCCCGTAGGGGCGCCCCTTGTGGTCGCCCGGAATATACCCGGTGCGAAGCATGTCCAAAACGATATTTAACGATAATGGGGGATGCTGCGGATGGCCGGTTTATGTAAAGGCCAGGGCACCCACGAGGGGTGCCCGTACAAGCGGTAAATCCTCTACAAATAACCCATCTTGCGCAGGTAATCAACCCAAACAACATAGGCGGCGGGCTTAACATGCAGGCCCTCGTAGGTATATTGTGCCTGCAGGCGGCCGTCGGCATCAACAAACAGGTGAAAAATATCTACAAACGTATAATTCCCGGCGGCGGCGTTGGCTTGCAGCAGTTTGTTGAGGGCGAGCACATGTTCTTCCTTGTCGTAATGCTGCGGAAAATGGTTAACGGTAGAGTTAACAGGCAACACGCTTTCTACATAAATTTTGGTTTGGGGGCATTTGCTGTGTATCTCCTTCACGATTTTGAGCTCATTATCGGCTATGACGGGGTCGGGGATATCTTTGCCAATATCGTTTATGCCGATCAGCAGGAAAACTTTGGATGGCTGGCGGTCGGTGATGTCTTTCAGCCGTTTTAAAACACCGAAGGTGATATCGCCGCCAATACCGCGGTTGATCACGGTGGTATCCCCGGTTACTTTTTTCCAGTCGCCCATCTCGGTGATGCTGTTACCGAGGAAGATGATCTTGCCGGTAACAATGGGTTCTATTGCGAATTGGGCCAGCCGTTGCGGCGTATGTTCGGGGATAAAGGGAATGGTATCGTAGACGCGCTGGTTGGTTATTTGTTGCGCATGTAACCCAAAGGGCAGCAAAAGCAGCAATAAAAGGTATTTCATAATCGGTTTTTTGCCCTAATATAGGTATAATGCGAATCAAGAACCAAGAGTCAAGAGCCAAGAAAAAATACCGATGGGGATGCTAAATTATTGAACGAACCAAAATTGGATGTTTGAATCTTTTATTTAGCGTGAAACCCGGCGGCATACTGCGTTTATCTTGGTTCCTGGCTCTTGTTTCTTGGCTCTCGATTCACAAAAATAAACGATTACATGCCGGGCAATTTAACGCCACCGTCTTTCAAATCTTCCAAAATACACTCTTGTAAAGCCAGTTTGGTGTCGCGAAAGCCATGCGCGTTTACCCAAACGTTTACACTTACAATATAACCGTCGGGCTGCAGCTCACCTACCCCTATCCGGCGGTCGGGCGTGGCCAGCACATTTTTAGTTTTATCGATAGCCGTGTTAATAATCCCTTTAACCTGCTTAAAATCAATATTGTTGGTAAATTTAAGGTCGACATCCAATCTTCGGGTACCCTCCCGGCTGGTATTGATAATCAGCTGGTTGGATAGCTGCCCGTTGGGTACGATCACGTCGCGGTTATCGAAGGTTCTGATCAGGGTATAAAAAATTTGTATGGCCGTCACGGTACCTTCCTGGCCGCTGGTAATGATATTATCGCCCACCACAAATGGTTTTAGCAGGAGTATAAGCACACCGCTGGCAAAGTTTTGCAGCGTGCCGGAAAGCGCCAAGCCGGCCGCAACACCAAACGCCCCGACCAGCGCCGCAAACAGGGTCATTTTAACGCCGATGATATCCATCACGGCCAGGATAAGCAACACCCGGAGCGCAGCCCCCATCAGGCTCATTAAAAACGGCCTTACAGATGGATTGACGTCCTTTTTGCTCATCCGGCCCTGCGTCCATACAACAAACAGCCTGATGAGCCACAGGCCAATAACAAGCACCACAATGCCCATTATGACTGACGGCCCGTTGGTAAGCACCCAGTCATAGGCTTTGTCGTAAAATTTTTCAGCTTTTATATTCTTCATGGCATAAACAGTCGCTTAACGTTCTATTTTTTATAATACATACGAATACAAAAAATGGTTTGACGGTTGATTTATAAATGCTTCGGCAATATTTTATATTTGCCCATATGAGTCAGCCCGCCAGCCAGGTAAAAGCAGCCTTCGCCATTTCGAAATTCAGTTTGCTGGCTACTATAAGGAGTCCTACATCCATCGTTTTCTCATTGCTGTTTCCTATAATTTTTATCGTGGTGTTCGGCTCCATCAATGTGGGTAAGGTTCCGGATCAAAAGTTGGCTATCGACCGTAATTGCGACACGAACAATATGGTATATAAGGCCATCAGGGCGATACCGGGTATAATCATCTCAAAAAAACTGTCGAAGGCAGATCAAAATGATGCGTTAAAAAAGGGGCAGATTGCTGCAATATTAAATATCAGGGCCGATAATTCGCCGAACGGGGCGCCCCGTTATACCATCAGCCTGCTGGCCTCGGCTTCAACCGGCGGAAGCATTGATCTCCTAAAAACGCAAATTGACCAGGCTGTCAATCAAATCGATCACAAAGTATTCCCAGCCAATGCCTCGGTAGCTAAAGTTACGGTAACCCAGGCGCCAGGGCGTGTTTACCGCAATATTGATTTCATTCTTCCGGGCCAGCTCGGTTTTTCACTTTTAATGGCAGGTGTTTACGGCTCGTCGTTCCTGTTGTTCAGCCTGCGTAAAAACCTGGTGCTGAAAAGGCTGAGAGCAACACCGGTAAAAAGACGGTCGATCATAGCCGGAGAAATGCTCAGCCGGCTGTTTTTTCATATCGCCGGCTTTATCGTGATGGTGGCGCTGGGATATTATATTTTTAATTTCACGCTGATCAATGGCATCGAGACATTTTTCGAAATGCTTGTTTTTTCGCTGTTCGGGCTGTTTATTTTTATGGGGATCGGGTTTATTATCAGCGGTATCGTGCAAAACGAAAACTCAATCGCTCCCATTGCAAATACTATTGTACTGCCCCAAATACTGCTGTGCGGCTTGTTTTTCCCCATCCAGAACTACCCGCACTGGATGGAACAATTTTGCAGCGTATTGCCGCTTACCCTGTTTGTAGACGGCCTGCGGAAAATAGCTTTTGAAGGCACACACCTTTGGGAACTGCCGATAACAATTGGCGGGCTCATATTGTGGAACCTGGTCATTTGCCCGCTTTCGGTAAGGTCATTCAAATGGGAATAAAATCTGCTAAATGACTAAACGGCATATGATTTTTACCACAGAGAACGCTAAGAGGAAGACACAGAGAACACAAAGCCTTAAAAGTTTTACAGTTTTTTCTCTGTGTTCTCTGTGCCTTCTCAGTGATCTCTGTGTTTAAAATTAAACTCCGGACTTACCGGCAATATTCCATCGCCGCCTTAAATACTGCGGCGCGAATTGGATTCGGGTTATAGTATTCCCCGCTTGGCTGTAAACCCATTTGCTGGCGGTTGATCAATAATATGATGGAAAGCCCGTCCGCCGGGACCACGGAAATGCTGGTGCCTGTAAAACCAGTATGGCCAAATGATCCGTCCGGTGCATTCTTCATAAACGAGTTGACAGGGTCCATCATCCAGCCCAGGCCGTTATTGAATTTATCTTTTGTAAGGAAAGTGTTGATCGTCTTTTTGGAGATAAATTGCTTATCGCCCACCTTTCCTTTGTTCATCAGCATATCTACCAGTTTTTGCAGGTCCTCAACGGTCGAGAACAGTCCGGCGGCGCCGGCCACGCCGCCTTCGGCATACCAGGCGTTGCCATCGTTTACCTCACCTTTTAAAACATAATGCCGCCAGCCGTTCCATTGGTCGGGATTAATTTCTTTGAATTGAAAGCCCATCGAAGGGTCGTGCACCATCCGCGTCTCGTAGGGGTTGCCGAATGAGGTCGCTGCTATTTTGAAATTGCGTCCGCTTTTTAGCGGATTGAACATCGTATTTTTCATTCCCAGCGGGATAAAAATGTTCTGCTGCTCAAATTTATCTAATGACATCCCGGAAACGATCTCCACAATCTCGCCCAGCACGGTAAAACCCAGGTCGCTGTATTTGCGCTGTGCGCCCACCGGGAAATGAAGCGGCAACTCCCCTATCAGCTTAAACGTTTCCTGTTTATTGGATGCCCGGTAATAAAGCGGGTACCATTCGTACAGCCCGGCGGTATGCGTCAGCAGGTGACGAATGGTAATGGCAGCCTTGTCGGGCGTACCGAATGCCGGTACATATTTACTTACAGGGTCGTCGACCTTGATAAGCCCCATATCAACCAGCAGCATGATTGACGTGGTTGTGCCGACTACTTTGGTTAGGGAAGCCAGGTCGAACAGGGTGCCGGTGGTCATTTTATCCGGCACAGGCAATAGTTCATGGTTGTAATTGAATTTTTGCGCATCACCATAGGCCTGCGAGTAAACAACCTTGCCATCCTTTTTTACCTGGACCACGGCGCCGGGTATTTTGTTGTCGGCAATTGCACTATTTATTGCCTCGTCGACCTCACGAACCAGCGCTGCCTTTTTTTCGACGGAGTCTCTTACCTGAGCATTTGAAACTTCCCCGGCAAGCAACAGTGCGCCAAACAAAATTATGGCCGGAACAACGTTCTTCAGTTTTATTCTCATACAAAATAGCAGTTAATGTTTTGGGGCCGGCGTTTTATAGTTTGCGATAGGGCCGACAGTCTTACGCAGCAGCAACTCGGTAAATCGCGGCTTTATAAAATCTTTCAACTCCCCTACCAATTCAAAACCGAAATTTTTATAAAGCTGCAGCGCTTTTTTGTTGAACGCGCTAACGCAAATAAAAATATTTGGCGAGTAGCTTAAAATGCGTTCTTCACAAAACCTGAGCATTTTCGTTCCGAGTCCCGCGCCCCGGTGGGTATTATCGATACAAATAGTTTGGATATAGCCTTTAAACGTCCCCTGCGTTTGCATCACCACAAAACCGATAGTTCCGCCTTTATTGTTTAGCACGAATACTTCTTTAAACGATCCTTCAAACGCCTTTAAACAATATGCGAGATCCATCCCTAAGGTTATCCATGGGTCTGTCCCGGCCATCATTTGCGCGCAAACGTCAAAATCGCCGGGATCAGTGGTAAGTTCTATTGTCAATCCTTCATCCGGCAACATTTGTCTTCTTTTTTATCAGCACCAGGAAAATTATAGTCAGCACGGCATTTACAAGGATATTCATAAAGCCAAAATCAAATTTTATCGTATTAATAAACAGCCAGTTTAAAAATAAGGTAGTGAGCGCTGCACCCACGCATGCAAGGGGTACCCATTTGCCTTTTAATTGGATTTTTGAAAACAGCCCGGTTAAATATAAGCCCAAAATGGGACCATAAGTATAACCGGCAATCTTAAAAATAGTGTTGATAATAGCCCCCTGGCTGCTCCAAAAAGCCATTACAATAATAAACATGGCAATATTAACGCCCAAAAGCACCACGTTCTTTATTTTTCTTTTGCGCTCCTGCGGCTGGTTCGAAATATCCATAAAATCATAGCAGAAGGCTGTGGTTAGGGCGGCGATACACGCATCGATGCTGGCAAAGGTTGAAGCCACAATGCCGATAAAAAAGGCAATGGCGCCTATCTGCCCCAAATAGTGCAGCGTAAGAAAGGGATAAAGGCCGTCGGTGTTTTCAAATTGGCCATCTTTTACAGCTAAATGCACGCTATGTTTTTGCGCGAATAAATAGAGCAGCACGCCGAGACCGAGGAAAAGTGTTTGCGCTGCAGCAATAAAAAAGCTAAAGGCCAAAACGTTCTTTTTTGCCCCTTTAACATTGTTGATGGTGAGTGTTTTTTGCATCATGCTTTGGTCGAGGCCCACCAGCGCGACGGTTATTAAAATGCCGGAAATGAATTGCTTAAAAAAGTTCGAACCGGAATGTATGTCCCAATCGAAGAGCTTGGCATAAGGATGATGGACAACGGCGGTGAACATCTGCCCGGGCGATAAGCCCAGGGAATGGGTGATGGTCGCTATGGAAATGATGATCACCGTGATCAAAAACAGCGATTGCAGCGCGTCCGTCCACACAATGGTTTTAATGCCCGATTTATTGGTGTACAGCCAGATGAGGATCAAAACAATAATGATGGTTACAAAATACGGGATATGCAGGCTGTCGAAAAAAGCATACTGCAAAATTTTGATAGACAATAACAGCCTTAACGCTGCTCCGAAAGACTGCGAAACCAGGAAAAACAGGGAGCCGGTTTTATAGGTGATATTATCAAACCGGATATTGAGGTATGTGTAAATGGAAACCAGCTTTAACCGGTAATAAATTGGGGTTAGCACGAAAGCGATAAACAGGTAGCCGACAATGGTGCCCAGGATAAACTGGAAATAGTACAGGTTGTTATTGCCAACGTTCCCCGGAATAGACACCAGCGAAACGGCCGATATCCCCGAGCCGATCATCCCGAAGGCAACCAAAAACCAGGGCGATGACTTGTCCCCGTCAAAAAAACTGGTTTCCTTATTGTGCCGCGACGTCAACCGGGCAATAAGCATCAGCAGAACGAAGTAGGCGAGGATAATAATAAAGATCAGTGAGGCGCTCATCAATGGGCTTTAAAGCTGTTAAGTAACGAATTTTAAAAATAGAAATAAAACCCATCATTCCCCGGAAACCGTATTTAAAATTAATCGCGGCTTTCCCCGTAACCGACGGCTTCGAACCCCGTACGTACGGGGTTAAAGTGTTCACGTTTTGCACACATACACCCGCTAAACTGCAACGAAAAGCGCTGATTTTTAGCAGGTTAAAATTTGAGATTGTCGAAACTATACCATTTTTGGGGAATTCCGTGAACACCTGCATCAGCATTTATCATTGGTTTAACGTTTGTAGGGGCACCCCTCGCGTTTTCCGTAAACCATCCGGGCCCAACATCCGCCATCATCATTATACGTTCAATATTATATTGACCGGGGCGGAAATCGGGTACATTCGGGCGACCACAGGGGAATCGGGTACATTCGGGCGACCACAAGGAAATCGGGTACATTCGGGCGACCACAAGGGTCGCCCCTACGGGCGGGCGCCCTTTCAACACCCTTCAAAATGGTTAAAAAGGTCCGAAAAATCATCGAAAAAATTATCGGGCCAAAAAAGCCCCCCCGCTACCGCAAGTAATTTTCGCTGCCGCCCCGATCTATCGGGATGGCCCGCAGATAGGTAGCCCGTAAACAGGGTAAACGAACCATAAGCAAAGAGAGCAGAGCCTGGCCTGGCGCCAATTCAAGTGCCTGACGCATTGGCCAAACATGTAAAGGTGCGCTCGGCTCACAGATAGCCACATACTTCGCTTAATGCAGCCTTCCAAAAAAAATGTAATTTCATAACCGATTTTAAACAGCGCTGTTATGAAACAATGCATCCTTTTCATCGCCACGTGCCTTTTTACATCGTTACTAAAGGCCCAACCCAAACTCCTGGTTACCGTTCAGCAGGAAAAAGATTCCGTGTCCATCTTCAACCTCGGCAACAACCAGCGGCTGGCGCAATTGCCGGTAAGCTACAAACCGCATGAAATCTGCTATGATCCCATAACAAAAAAGTGCTTTATAACCGATTTCGGGCTGGAGGACTATGACCATAAATCGGGCAAAACCGGCAATGGCTTTCATGTTATCGATCCTTTTTCGGGAAAGGTTATTAAAAAGGTGTACACCTGTGCCGATACGGTTGCCGGGAATGGCCCGCATGGTATAAAAGCGCGGCCCGGGAATTTGGGGGAGCTATTTGTAAATGTGGAGATCGGTGGCGATACGATGCTAGTGTACGATGCAGCTAATTTAACCCTGAAGCGAAAATTCGGCCTGCCAAAAGGGTCTCATAACTTTTTCTTCTCTGCCGGGGGCGATAAGCTATGGCTTATGGCGGGGCAAAACGGCGTTTATCAATTGAATCCTGAAACCGGCGACATTTTAAAACACGCCGCGTTTTCCTCGCCTATCCGGGGGCTTTCCATTGGGAAGGATTGGATCGCCGCGTCGGGATTTAATGAAATATTCCTGCTATCCAAAACAGACCTGTCGGTGCTAAAGCATTTTGAAAACCTGGGCGTCGGCCAAATATTTTATTCAAACATGACTCCGGATCAAAAACACATTATTGCCCCTGCCGCGCTGGACAACACGGTACTAATTATTGATGCCAAGGATGGGAAAGTGGTGCAGCGCCTGAACACCGGCAAAACACCCATCAACGTGCAGGTAGCCGGTAAATATGCTTACGTATCGCAGGATAAAGATTATTTTATTGGTGTAATCGATCTCGACACACTCGAAGTGAGCAAAGGACCGGCGGTGTATGGTACGAACGGAATTATTGTGGTTGAATAGTCCATCATATAAGGAGTGACGGCTAAACGGCAAAGGTGTTCTAAACATGAAAGATAATTGCAGCTACCCTCTTTTTTGCTTGCAAAAGAGAGGGTGAATGAGCGAAGCCCCGTACGTACGGGGTTCGGGTGAGTCAACCCGGCGGACATTTGCGCAAATGCATTGACGGTAATGTCCGCCGGGTTGACTCACCCTGCCACTCCGCCTAAAGGCGGATCGGCATCTCTTCCGCAAGCGGTAAAGAGGGACAAGGAAGGTTTTCGACACCCGATGACTACACCGCCTTCGGCACGCGGCTCAGTTCTTTCACCTCTTTTGCTTCTTCCTGCTTTTCAGGGTTCAGCGATGCCACATAAAGCTTTGCCTTCTTTTTGCGCTTAAAAAACGTCTCCATATCAAAATGCGTTGTCCAAAAATCCAGGTGCATGTTCCAGGCATGGCAGCCAAAAGGCAGTTCGCCACCGGTCAGCTCCCAGGCCCTTTCAGGTGCATTTTCAAACGCGAAAAAAATGGCTTTTTTGTAACCAGGTATCCTCAACAAACTACTTTTCCGGTTCAGTTCAACGCCCCACCAAACATCTTCGTTAAAATAATGCTCGGTGCGGTCAAGGTACTTTGTCAAACGGGACTTGTATCGTTTGCATACATCGTAAAATTTTTGAACACGCCGTAACGACAAACCTCCGTTGCCAACCTTATTTTCAAATTGGATGTCTGTTGGTAAATCGCTGTTAGGTTGTTTTATATTTAGCCGGGTATGTACTGCTATCAGCAGTTTTGATTTAATTGCCTTAAAAATGTCGCTGTATTTTTTTTCGCGCAGCCAGGGCGCCCCAATATAGTCGTAACCCTTATCACACCACTCCAGCAGCGTGTCTGCAAAAACAAATGCATCCAGTTGATATATCAGGATGTATTGAAATCCGAGGAATTGCTCATAAAAGCTATCCGATAACATCAGCTGGTTATACCCGTGGCGGCTTTCAAAATAAGCATCATCAAATGAGATGTAGTCGATACGGTTATGATCGTTTAAAATATCCAGCTGCAGCGAATGGGGTTTCACTACAAATATCCGGTGCTGCTTCAGCACACGCAAACATTGCTCCAGCGCGATTTCTTCGAAAGTTTCAAGGTTATTCTTGTAAATCGGTATAACTACAGCAACTTTTTCGCTACGATCGTCTTCTTTATGCATAAGTTTTTTAGTTGTTTTTCCAGTTGCTGCGCCCCGGCCTGCAACGACTTGTCTGTTACAAAAACATCAATGTCAGTAGGGGGGCTGAGCAAACTCGCTTTAAAAATTTTGTTGAAATCGTAATAGTTTAAATCAAAGTCCCATTCGTTTTTTAAATGGTCGAAAACCTGTTCGCCGATCGTGCAGAGGGCATCGTTATCAACAACAAGGTATTTATCTTCGTCTATGCTCCGAATATTCTTCAGTATCTCTTCGTTATAAGTTATCCATACACGCAGATAAAATTCCGATAGATCCTGGTAAAATTTTAATAACCGTTTTTTTCGCCTAAAGTTTTTCCAGATGAACCTGGAAAGCGCTTTTCTTGATAAATATTTTTTTTCGTGGTGTTTAAAGTCACGCATGATCATCGAGCTTACGGTCGACCGGTAATCCCGGATAATGTTGAGGTAATAAGCATCCGGTAAAAGCTCGCGGTAATGCGCAAAAAAAAGACAGGTACGGGGATCCTTCCAACCCCATTGCCTATTCATCTTGTTTTTAAACCCGATTATACTTTTTAACTTTTCCGTTTGATAAGTAGTAAGCAAACCTATGGGGTGAGTAACCCAGCCGAATCTCGACTCCTTATTTTCTTCCAGCGTGTCCTCATGAAAACGGTAAAAATCGACGTCTTCAAAATGCCCCTCTATATTCCCAATATCCGCACCCAGCAATTGCTGACCAATATTTAACCCGCAATTGCTTAACCAGTGGCTCACCAGTGATGTGCCTGACCGGTGCATACCTGCTATGATTAAAATATTGTTAGACATTGGGGTATTGGATGAAACAGACAGCAATTGATTAGTGAAAATAACCGGAATGACTAGCATTACTTAGCGAATGCTATACCGGTTCTAGGTCACCATGCCGCGAAAATAAAAATCACAGGAAGAGCTGGGATGGGGGGTTAAAGTGGCCATGGGGTATTTATTTAATGAACGTTTTTTTGACTGATTGAACATTTACAGGTTTAATTTGTTTGCTGTTTTACGCAAGCAATTTATGCCGGTTTTCCGTCAGCCCCGACATAAGAATTGATAAACAGCGGCAAACTACCGATTAACAAGAAAAAAACGATAAGGGTAATTGAATTGTTACCGTGTATTTAACCTTTGATTAATAATGTTGTAGCCAAGGAAGAATTGTAATTTTCATGATACGCAGGTGTGGGTAGTTAGATGGAAATAATTGAAATTGCCGTTCCTTTTTCAGGGCAGCAGCATTAAAATTATTTTTTAATAATTATCTGATATAGCGGTTCAATTGGCATGCGTTACTTTATAATCAATAATTTTCACCACAAAGTTCACCAGGCGCACAAAGATTTCACAAATTAGTCTGCAGTTATAGTTAGTTTGTGGTAAAAAACAAACATGGGAGATCACAAAGCGCTTTTCTCTGTGGCCTTTGTGAAACTTAGTGGTAAAAAATCCACGCTTTAAACCACGTCGTTTATGAGGTTCAACGCTAATACGCTCAATACTATTGTAATGCGTCTGCCCTGCCCCCGGCTATTTGGTCAGTTCCGTTTCGTATAAAACTTTGCCTTCAACATTTATCGCTTTTACATTAAGTCTCTTCGAATCGAGTGAAAAGTACATAAAGCCATTTTCCGACGCCTGGAAACGGCTGTACGAAATACCTGCGGTAACAGCCGTAAGCTCTGACCCTGCCCCGGAAATAAACTGATGTGTATGGCCCCCGGGCACAAGGTGCTGAAGCGAATGCTCGTGACCCGAAAGGTAGATATCTACCTTATTTTGTTCAAAAATATCCGCGAGCGCTTTTCTCATCGTTAAAGTATCATAGTTGGTAATGCGCGGACCGACGGTGTAATACGGGTGGTGCCCGATGACAATCTTCCAAACAGTATCTGCGGATGCATTCTTCAGCGTATCATTAAGCCATGCCAGCTCTTTTGTGACATAGTCTGCCTTTGATTCGTGTAAAAACGGATCGGTGTCCATAAAAACCAATAGCGCTTTGGCCTTTGTCTTTTCCTTTTTCTCTTCCTTAACCGGTCCGTCCTCTTTATCCTGCCCTTTAATCAAATTAATCTCTTTGGAATAATAACGGTCGGGCATATCCCAACGGCGGCTTAATTTACCATAACGAAGCTGGGCATCGACATCCGAATGATAATCATGATTTCCCAAAACCGGATACCAGTCGCACTGTAAGGAATGGGCGGTGTAGATATTCTCGAACGAATAATGCCATAAAGGGTCAAATTCGCTGACGACACCTTTTGGGTAGAAATTATCGCCTGCGGAGATCACAAAATCTAAAGGATGTTCGGCGCCCCAAAGGCCCATTTGTTTGGCTACTTCTGCCTGGTCATATTCGCCGTTTCGGCCCCAATCGCCAATCGCCATAAAGTGCTGTGCATAATTATCCTTTATTTTAGGCAGCAAGGTCAAATCCTCGCTCGTTAAATGGGTTATATCCGGCCGGGCGAGTACGCCAAAAGGATGCAACAATGACGCCCCAATGGCGCCCATAGCGGTATTTTTAACAAAGTCCCTTCGTTTCATAGCAAAATCAATTATTAAGTAATAAACAGCAAGAAAGGATTTGCACCGGGCAAACCCTTTCTTGTATCGGGGAAATTCTGACTAATTAATGCTTGTTTCCCTTACCATCAGTTGGATAAGCGCCTAAGTCGACGTCAGGGGCCGCACCGCCGGCTAAAGACGGATTATCTAAAACAAATGATGTATTTCCTTTGCCGATGGCCGCTGAACCGGTTTGCAGGTGAAAATCGTTGTTATTTGCCGCGCCGTTCGGAACGAGGAACGAACCGTCGAAGCTCACGAACTTTGGATCCGCGTTTCCGACAGCGGTCGAGATGACATCATTTGATTGAGGAACCCCCAACGCACCCGCAGGATAATATTGGTCTCTCAGTGTGATGGTCAGGTTGGGTGTAACAGTCTTATCAACAAACGTGAGCACCGTTGAGTAGAACAAGTTATTATTATATTTGATGTTGTTAGCGCCGTCATCTGTAAATATTTCGATGCCATGATAGCAGTTTACGATAACGTTATTATAAACATTGCCTGTGGCGCTTACACCGGCAGAAACCCCTCTGCCCGGCTCCGCAGCGCCCCTTCTCCAGCCGCATGCAACCATCGTATTATTAAACACATCAACTTTAGTCAGCGCGGTTGTAACTACGGCATCGGTTTCTAACTTTACCCCGGTACCGGCCTGGCTGAAAATAAGATTGTAGGCTACAACACCCATTGAACCGGTTTTAATATTGATCGCTTCACCATCGGTACTTCCGCCGGATTGGATGGTATTTCTCAAAATAGTAATTTCAGCGCCGCCGAATAAGCCTAAGCCGTCGTCCTGTCCGTTTTCAACCCAGCTGTCTTCAATGTCAACCTTTATGGGCCTGTCTACAACCAATGTCCTCCTGGCGCTGCCTGTATTATCAGGGCCGCCGGTATTTAAAATTTTGGTCCATTTTATGGTTACCGCCTGGGCGCTGTCGCAAGCGAAACCGCCCCAGGTTCCAGGCGTATTTGAGGCAGAATTGAATGATACGGGGTTTGCCTGGGTTCCCAAAGATTGAAATACGCCTTGAATTAAAAACTGGGAATTGTTTTTTACGACAATAATGGCACCCGGCTGGGCCAGCAAAGTATCGCCTTTATTAACATAGATATCTGCTGTTACGGTATAAGTTGAACCCGTTAACAATGTTCCTTTTACAAAACCGCTGATATTGCCGGATTTAATGGGATGTGATGGCGGGATTACGGGTTTTATGATGTCGGTGTTTTCCTTTTTCGAGCAGGAAGCCATCGAAGCCACTAAACCGATAGCGGCTATCCAGATCGGGAATTGTTTTGTTTTCATTTTGATAAATTTTAATTTTTCGTTTTTTTTTTAGTAGTTGTAACGCAAGCCTAATAAGTAGGTCGCCTTTGTTATCTCATCCCCATTTGTAAAGTTGTGCAACACTACTGTTGTGTGTGTATTGGTAAGGTTGTTTAGCTTTGTGAAAATGGTGAAGTGTTTAGAGATTGATTTGTCGGCAGAAAACGCGAGGGACGATAAGGGTTGTTGAATATAATTATCCCCGTTGTCGGGGTAAATACCTACCAGTGTTTTGCCTAAATACTGGTAAGCCAGTTGGGCATTAAACTTGTCCTTTACATCGCGGTAAAGAAGGGAAATATTAAGGTCATGAACCGAGGCGCCGGTGAGCATGCGATGTTCGATCACCCGTGGCCCGGCCGGATCGTTGCGGTTAACTTTCAGACCGGCTACATCCGAATAATTGTACGCATAGTTACCGCCCAGGCCAAAATTGCCGAGGTACCTGGTGAACGCCAATTCAAGACCGGCAACTTTGGCTTCCGGGGAGTTTATAGGTTCATAAACAGAAGTAGTTCCGTTACTGCCGAGGTATGCATATTCAATCGGGTTGGTCAAATCTTTGTAATACACACCGGCAAAAAACTGTTCATCGGCTTTCGGAAAAAGCTCATACCTCAAATCATAGTTCGTGGCCGTTGTATGTAATAAGTTCGGATTACCTTGTGTTGATTGCGTGCCCGTAGTAGGTGGGATAGTTGGCACCAATTCATAATAAGCCGGCCGGGCTATCGAAGCAAAGTATGCAAGCCTTAGATTGGCCTTGTCGGTTAATTTGTATTTAATGTTTATGCTGGGTAGCAGATCACTGTAATTTTTAGTTACATCTGATGCCTTGGTTATGTCTTGTCTGACATGGAAACCTTCGGAAGTCGTTTCGTTTCTTACACCGCCAACAATGTCTAATTTTGGTGAAGTATACCTAAACTCGCCATAAAAGGTGGTGATATCCTCAAAGGCATTATAGTTATTAATATTAAATTCGCCGGCGCCGTAGGGATTGTAAACCGTCCATTTGGCCGAGTAGATATTAGTAAAAACCGCCTTTTCTCCGCTTGAGTCTGCTACCGGGCGCAAAATATACTCGTCTTCATAGTTATACCTTGTTTTATCCCTGTAATAGCCGCCCGCTTTTAGTTGGAGGTTTGCATTTTTAATTTTGGTTTGATAAGTAAGGTTGCCTGCGCCAATAAAATCCTTGTCATTATTATTCGACCATGTCCGGTCAATCTCGTCAAAGTAGTTCGGCGTGGTGGTAAACTGTTTGGTGTTCGGATCATAGGAGATCAAAATATTCGAGTTGATAGCGGCCTGGTCCGGCGTTCTGACAAAAGCATCGGAATAGGCTCCGTACCAATCGAAAGTGAAATGATCGCTTAGAATATGCGTGCCGGCCAGTTTAATGTTTTCAATGTACTGGTTGGAGGTGGTAGATTGATTGATAAAGTTTACCGGACCTGAACCGGGGACGGTCCTGCCGCCGTTGCCTCCGGTTATCGATGTGTCGGTATTAAACGATGCTTCTTCAATCCTGGAGTACAGGAACACATTGTCCAAAACCAGTTTATTCCTGTCATTAAATTTATAGTCCAGGTGCACTATCGCATTATTCAAAATCTGGCGGCTCGATATAGCATGGGTTATAATGTCATTAATACGCGGCCGGTGATCGGGGTCGTTAGGGTCGGCGTTGCCGTCGTCACCGGTACTATTCACCCCAAAGTATATATTTTGATAACTGTTGCCGACCACAACGCCCAGTTTTTGATCTAACAATCGTTCACCATAGCTAACGCTGAAAGTTTCCGTTGGCGGCGCGGTGATATTTTTGAAATCAAGGTTTGACCGCGTGAAATCGCCCGGTTGAGCAACATAATTCGGCCCGTTCATTTCAGACGGGCTGTACGTGTGTATATCCGACTTAGAAAAATCGACAAATTTACGGTCGATAAAAAGTTGATCATAACCGATGGAGGAGGTCGCCGATATTTCCCGTTTGTCCGGGGCATCTTTAAACACCAGGTTAACCGTGCCGCCTATTGCGTCGCCGTCCATTTCCGGCGTCAGGGTTTTATCCACCTCAATCCTTGCTAACAGGTCCGACGGCACAACACTTAATGAAACCAGGCGGGTTTTACTATCGGGGCTGGCAATTTGTACGCCGTTTATCAAGGTATTATTGTACCGCGGCTCCAAACCCCGTATAATTGCATAAGCATCGTCGCCGCCGGCATTTCTTTCAATTGTTACGCCAGACACACGCTGCAGCACATTTGCGGCATTTATATCAGGCGACTTGGCAATGGCCTGGGCGCTTACAACATTCTTTAAGTTATCCGAGTTTTTTTCGTTGGCCCGTGCGGCAGCTTCATTTTCAGTTGCAACATGTGCATGAACGTCCACAGAGTTTAAGCTTTGAACGCTTTGCTCCATTTCAAAATTAAAAACCTGGACCTGTTTGGCACTTACCTGCAAGGTTTGCGTAAAGGCGATGTATCCGATATACTTTATTACAACCTTATGTGCCCCGGGCGCTACATTCAAAAGCTCATAACGGCCTTTCACATCAACAACCGCAGCAACTTTATTGCTGTCCAGATTCACTACGGCGCCCACTAAAGGGTCGCCGGTTGACTTATCGATAACCCGGCCTTTTACGGTAGTATTTTGAGCGAACACGACCGCTGCAAACAATAGAAAAAATGCGAGTAGGTAGAGTTTTTTAATCATCCTGATAGTCTGATTTTGACATAAAAAACCGGGCGAATTCTGTAGAAATTCTGATTTTTCGGGATGAAAAAAATGATTAACACACAAATAACAATTAACTAACAATCAATAAGTTAAATGGCGATTTATTCATCTTAACTACGTAAAAACATAACGAAAACTTAAAGCAACATAATGGCTTTTTAATTGTTTCTTCCCCGGCTTTTTATTGCCGCGATCAGCGAGGCTTTGGCTGTGAAGTTGGGTATCAGTAAGTCCGGACTAATACAAAAAAAGAGGGCAAAGCGCGGCCGGAAACGACCTCAGCGATCAAAATTTTGCCGACTTTAGCGGCATCAAAGCATTGCAGCGAAATTTAGTGGATTAGCGTGTGCTCGATATCCTCCAATGATTTTCCTTTGGTTTCGGGCATTACTTTCCAAACAAATAATAGTTGGAATATCATCATAATACCAAAAAATAAAAACGTTCCGCCGTCGCCAAGTTTTTCGTTAAAGAATGGGAAAAAAAAGGTAATCAATGCCGCCATAATCCAATGAGTTAAACTTCCGATTGATTGTCCTTTCGCTCTTACCTGGTTTGGAAATATTTCGGATATAAACACCCATATAACGGCACCCTGAGAAAAGGCAAAAAAAGCAATGAATAATGACAGAAAACCAATAACATAATTCGGGCTGAAACCCTTATCGTAAAAATAATAACTAACCAGTCCTAAAGTAATGATCAGCCCAAACGACCCGATAAACATGAGTTTTCGGCGGCCCGTGCTGTCGATAAAGCGAATTGCTATCATCGTAAAAATAAAATTCACGACACCAAGTATAAGTGATGACGCAAGCGAATCTTGTTTCGCGAAGCCTGCATTTTGAAATATGCGCGGGGCATAGTAAAGTATGGCATTGATTCCTGACACCTGGTTAAAAAAAGCGATCAGTATCGCCAGTTTTATCGGGAAGTTATACCTGCCGCTAAACAGCTCTTTTCCGCCCGGTTCTTCGGCGTCATCGGTATTGCTTTTCTCGATATCTTTCAACTCATTTTCAAACCCTGCAGGGTTAATCACCATTAAAATATTTTTTGCCTCATCGCGGCGCCCCTTCAGGAGCAACCATCGCGGGGTCTCCGGAATAAATTTCAGCAGCAAAAGAAACAATACTGATGGGATAGCCATTACGCCGAGCATATAACGCCATGAATCCGTGTGAACAGGACCTAGAATATAAACAATTAGATAATTTGAAAGCAGCGATATAACGATTCCAAATACGATGTTAAACTGAAATAGAACGACTAACCTACCCCTGACCGCAGCGGGTGAAATTTCGGAAATGTATACAGGAGCAATTATTGATGAAGCGCCAACGCCTATTCCGCCTATGAACCTTAAGGCCATAAAAACGTACCAGTTGGTTGTCATTGACGAAAACAACGCTGAAAATAAAAATATAAGCGCGATAATAACCAGCGACTTTTTACGACCGAGCAAGTCGGACGGAATTCTGCCAAAGAACGCACCGAAAACGGTACCGACAATTGCTATGGATATAGTAAAGCCCTGGGCCCAGCGTCCAAGATGCCAGTAGTGTTGGATTGCTTGTTCCGCCCCCGATATTACTACGGTATCGAACCCGAAAATAAAACCGCCTAATGCGACAATAATAGACCACGTAAGGACTTTTCTTTGGATCATAATAAATAGTTTATAATTGATGGTTGGTCAAATATAAACTATTTGGTTGATTGAGTGGTATGTAGAGACGCGATGCATCGCGTCTCCCGCATGCTATTCATCGATGCTAAAAAAGACGCGATGCATCGCATCTCCTACGAAAGGTTATTTGAAGATAAGTTTTTTTTGGGTAACCCCAATCTAACTCAATCAACTCAACTACCTACGCCACAAGCTTTTTCAGATCAGCCTGTAAGGCAGCAAGGTCAAATCCGCTTGGCGAAGTTTTTTTATTCGCAAAATCGGGACTGATCAACGCATAAGATTCATCGCAATACGCATCCCAAAACGACCAGGTCATTTTCTTGGTCGCCCCCCAGGTAATAACTGTCAATCCATGGCTGTCATACCCGATAACCGGAACGGCATGGCCGCCCCAGGAGCCTGGTGCGCCCTGCCCTGTTGCACCGCCGGGTGGGACCGACCATACCTTTTGCTTTTGGGCGGAGATGGGTAGGGCCATCCCGATATAACAACCGCCAAACAAAAATGTAGATAGCATAACATGATTATGGTTCTTTGGCTCCAGCGCTGCGTAAGCCAGTATTTTATGGCCGGCCAGGCCGGTACTTCTCCAATAATTAAGCACCTTGGTTTCCACCGCGCCATTATCATTTTTACCTGTTTTGGGATTATAACCGGTTATGGCTGAATACACCGCAACAATATCAGCATCCGAAGGGGTAAATAAGGCGCCGTTATCGTCGGTCCACTCCATAATCAGGTGGCCCGCAGCCGCACAGGTACAATCGCCTATCTTATCGTTTTCCATCATGCCCCAGCCGGTTGCGGCAATGTTTTTGGCGTATGCATAACTTGCGGGCACCGAAGGCAGGGCAGTGGTATCCAGGTAATCTGCCAGCATCAGGGTGCGCGGGTCGTGGAAAGCTGCTGCTTTGCCCAGCTTCATTCCCGAGTGATCAATTTTTCCAGTTTCCATCGGTTTTAAGTTTTATCGGGTTATAAGGTTAATTTTATAAAATTACATTATTTGCCAAGCAGGGCGATAAGGGTTTTTACTATATTTAATTACGTATTTTTACGTAACTTTTGGCCGCCGGAAAATATGCCATTGAGTGGTGTTAAGTCAGTCTTTAGTCGTAAGTCCTGGGTCGATTTTGTACTTTTTTGACTTCAGACTCAAGACTTTCGACTCAGTACCCGCTTCCTAATTGTAAGCCACTGTAGCGATTTACACGGCCTATACGTAAACCATAGTAGCATAATTATATTCAGCATACATGAAACGAGATAAAAACATGTGGAGAAGTTGGTTTGGCGGGGCGATTGCAGGGTTAGCCATGTTATCCTTATTGCTGTCTTCATGCCTTAAAAAGGACGGCGGTCCGTCGGCCGCTCCTCCTACTGCCCTTATGACCGTTATCCAGGCCTCGCCTGACCAGCCCCCCTTAGATTTTTATTTAAACGGCGACAAAGTAAACCAGTTACCGCTTACTTTCGGAAGCGGCATTGATTATTTCAGCGCGATAGCCGGCCAGCGAGCGGCCAATTTTTACAACTCAGGCACTTTTAGCCCAATTGTAGCAACCGCCCAGGTTACGTTGCAGCAAAATATGGCCTACTCGCTGTTCCTGGATAGCGTATCAGCAAAACCCGGGATACTATTTTTGGCAGATACCCTGCTAAAACCTGCGGGTGAAGATGCAGGGGTGCGTTTCGTAGACCTTAGCCCCGACGCTCCGGCAGTAGACCTGGTCATCCAGGGAGGGCCTACCATTGCCACCAACAAGTCATTTAAAGGTTATACCTCCTTTATACCCGTTGCGGGGCAATCAAACTTTACCTTTGAAATCCTTAAAAAGGGAACAGGTACAGTGCTCGCAACCCTGTCTAACGTCACGCTTATCAGTGGCTACCTTTATACGGTAATGCTGGAGGGCCTCAGCAACCCGACTAACAGCACTGATAAACTCAACGTCGTCATGATTACCAACGCCTATTTTAACTGAAGTAAGCAAACGATATTACACCCCTCTCCAAGGGAGAGGGGCTAAAAGATTCGGAATATGAGATTTTATACCTCCTGAATTATGATCATAAAACCCGGCGGGCCAAAGGCATACCGGGTTTTATTTTTAACTTGGCGGGTTGATAGCCGCCCATGTCCCGTTTATTAGCCCCAATTCCGGCCGAAAAAATCAGCACCCTGCTTGTACGGGTGACCGCCCTTTGCTGGTTAATAGCTAAATTGATCGGCTGGCGCATGTTCACCACTTACCGGGTATTTCCTACCGCACCGGTTTTTAATATTTTCGACAACATCCCCGCCCCCGTTCATAGTTTCCTTTTTGTGTTATCGGTGTTATTGCTGCTGTTATTACTTTTACTGCCTTTAAACAAAGTCTTTTTGCTAAGCCTGCTGGCGTGCGAAGTATTCTCGTGCCTCCTCGACCAAAACCGGCTGCAGCCCTGGGACTACCAGTACCTATTTGTCCTGTTTATTTATATACTAAATGAAACCAAAACGGACAAGACAATCGCTGTATTCTTATTTGTGTTGGTTTCCACCTACGTTTACGGCGGCCTGGGTAAACTGAACACCGGGTTTTTGCATACGATTTGGGCCAAAATGCTGCTGGAGCAATTTCTTCATATTTCTCAAAAAAGCGCATTACAAACCTCGGTTCAATCCTGCGGGTACCTGGCAGGGGTGTTTGAATTGATGGCAGGACTTGGTTTGTTATTCACTAAGACAAGGAAGACATCTGCCTGGGCGCTTATCCTGATGCACCTGTTTATCCTGGTTTTTCTTGGGCCTTTCGGCTTGCAGTACAACAGGGTTATTTGGCCCTGGAATGTGGCCATGATCGGTTATTTGTACCTGGTTTGCTTAAAAACGGAACCGGCCGCCCTGCTAAACCGGCAAATATTTCGGGGCCGGAATTTGCCGGTATTAATTTGCTGGGGCCTTTTGCCTGCATTAAATTTTGCAGGCTGGTGGGATAACTACTTGTCCTCGGGCATTTATTCTGGTAAATTACCCGGAATGATCATCTGTGTAAAAGATACCGGCAAATGCAAGCCTTTAGCGCGCTATTGCATAAAAGGCCAGCCTGGTTTTTGTAACGGCGCTGAATTGCTCAATTTACAATATTGGTCGATGGCTGAGACAAAGATGGCGCCCTACCCGGAAATCAGGTCTTATAAAAAAATACAGGCTAAGCTGGAAAAGGAATTTCCGGCGGCAGGCTTCAGTTTTGTTTATTTTGACGGGGGTAAAAGGCTTGAGAATCAATAATACATTTAACCCAAAATACCGGTTCGTACATCCGCCTGAAAACAAAAAACCCGTGCTTTTTAACAGCACGGGCCTACATACTTATTGTGACAGTTTACTATTCGTGCAAAACAAGGACAGCTTTAACCGACCTATTCAAAACCTTGTTTACCGTACTCCGGGTAAACAGCCGGTAAAGTATATTGTGATGATGTTTTACCAGGCATAAAATGTCGGTATCGTTTTTTTCAATAAACTCAATTATCCCGGTTAAGGCGTTACTTTCCTTAATGTAGTTAAATTCAAGTTCGGAGTGCTTTATTAACTCCTGCAACTTACTCTCACCTGTTTCAACATTTTTCACCTCCGATTTTTCTCCAACATACAGCACCTGCATTTTATCCGACCCAAACGCTAATATCATTTCATTCAGCGCGTTTACGTCGTCGGCAGACAATCTTGTTTCGTAATCGGTTGCCAGGGTAATTACAGGCGTTTTTGAAAATTTGCTCGCCAGCGGTACAATAAGCGTAGGTATGTTTACAATCGACACCAGCGTACTGGCGTTACTGCCTACTATGCCGGTAATTCCGGTTGAACCTGTAATGCCCATCACCAGCAACTCTACGTGGTGTTCGTCGATGTATTTCGAGATTACATTTTTTACCAGGCCAACATCGCACAAAGTATCTACGGCGATACCTTTATATTCTTCTCTTTCTGTATAGGTGGCCACCCATTCCTTTAAAGCCTGTCTTTTACTCTCATAGTAATCCTTTATATAAAAGGCTTTGTACATATTATTATCTACACCCTCTGTCGGCAGTATGGCATGTATAGCGCAAACTTCCATATTAAGGGTCTTGGCCAGCTCCATTGCATAATCCATTGCATTGGCAGCACTGTTTGAAAAATCTGTTGCAACAAGTATTTGTTTCATTTTGCGGAGTTTTAAGTCAATTAATGCAATATAAATTACATTTAAACAAACAAGTGGAAAATAACAAAGAATAACATACCGAGCAGCATAGCAACCGGCAAGGTTAATATCCAGGCCATACCGATACTTTTCAGGGTACCGCTGTTTAAGTTGCTTGTACCGCCCGAGGCCATCATGGAACCGGCAATACCGCTCGAAAGCACGTGCGTGGTACTTACAGGTAAACCGAGTGAAGAGCTGATACCAATGGTTGAGGCGGCAACAATTTCGGCGCTTGCACCTTGCGCATAACTCAAATGCTCGTTACCGATTTTTTCCCCTATGGTAACTACTATCCTCTTCCAGCCAATCATGGTGCCCAAACCCAACGAAATGGATATGGTGGCAATTACCCATATGGGCGCAAAGTCAGTTACGTCATTCAAATTTTTCGATGCCGCTTTTAGCGTTGCCTGGTCCTTATCGTCAACTTTAATATTTTTATCGCCAATTACCGCGGTAAGGCCCTTCATCACGCTTTTTATTTGTTTGCGGAATTTGTAGGTTTTAACGGTGTCTTTTGTATTGGTGATCATTAACTGCGCCTTTGTTTTGTCAATGGCCGAAGTTAAGGCCAGTATTTCCGATTTGCTTGCAGTATCAACGGTAGTGGCGTTAGCCCTGGTCAAAACCTGCTCGGTATTATTCAGGCTCAGCATCATCTTATCATTGGATATGTTATGGTTTACCGCAAATTTAGCCGGTAAAAAACATATCAATATCAACATCAGCAAACCTACCCCCTTTTGTCCATCGTTACTGCCGTGAAAAAAGCTAACCAAGGTACACGTTGTTATCAGCAATAACCGCACTAAAATAGGCGGACGGTCATCTTCACCTTTCGGAATATGCAATAATGCTTTAGATTTTATTACATCTTTTACAAGCCACATTAATAGTGCGGCCGCGCCAAACCCAAATATAGGCGATAGGATCAATGACAAGCCGATTTCTTTTGCTTTGTCCCAGTTTACACCTACGCCGCCATAAAACCAGGTAAATGCTAAACTTGCGCCTATTAAACCGCCGTACAGCGTGTGTGAACTGGAGCAGGGAATACCCAAATACCAGGTGCCCAAATTCCAGATGATGGAGGCAAGCAAAACCGATATTACAAAACACGCCCCAACACTTATCGGCAACGCCATAATGCTATCAATTGGGAGCAACTTTAACACGCTCATGGCCACCGCTACGCCACCTAAAAAAACACCTAAAAAGTTAAATGTACCAGACCAGGGAATGGCGTAAACCGGTTTTAATGCCTTGGTGTAAATAACGGTTGCAACCGCGTTAGCGGTATCGTGAAAGCCGTTTACAAATTCGAAGCCAACCACGGCCAGCAAACACAGAAAAAAAACAAACAGGATGCCGCCGGTTAAATTTACTTCGCCCAGGAGTGGCAAAGTGATTGCACTTAGTTCGTGAAGCATAATTTCAGATTTGGTTTAAAGAGTTGTTTAAATTGAGGGACAATAATTATCCCTCAAAGAAATAAATCTGTGCTGTTATTTAAGAAAATAATTGATTACCAAATTGTTATGAAATCCTATACTTTACGTTAAGATAACCAACGATCAACGTATTTGATTGGATAAGTGGACCAGGTCGCCCAACGCCTGTGCGGTACGGGTAAGATTTTTTCCGGTATCTTTCAGTGCTTCGGCCAATTCAGCCGTTCCGTTCCCGATGGGCAATAAAACATTAAAAAAGTGGAGCATATCGCCGGCAGGCTCAGCGGGCACTTTACCGGCCAGGCCCACAACGGGGATATTATTGAGTTTGGCAAGCCGGGCAACGCCAAAAGGCCCTTTTCCCTGCAGCGTTTGTTCATCAATACTGCCTTCACCGGTTATTAAAAGATCTGCTTTTTTTAACTCGACATCAAACCCGGTCACCTGCAAAAAATATTCGATACCGTTTACCAGCTTTGCATTGATCATTCCGCAAAGCCCTGCGGCGGCGCCACCTGCTGTACCACCGTATTTGAGCTGGGACAGCTTTATCCCGAATTGCTTTTCGGTAACCTCATCCAAACGGCTAAGGAAGGCATCCAGCCGAAGCACATCGGCTGGCGCAGCCCCTTTTTGCGGGCCGAAGACCGCGGCCGAACCCTGCGGACCAAGCAGTTTATTGTTCACATCGCATAAAACAACTATTTCGCATCCGGCGATGCGCCTATCCAACTCCGATACATCTATCCGGGACACTTCAACCAAATTTTGCGGAACCGGCTGGAGCAGCTCATCGTTTGCATTAAAAAACCGGGTACCCAATGCGCTTAAAATCCCGCAGCCTCCGTCGACCGTGGCCGAACCGCCCATAGCGATCAATATTTTGTTTACGCCTTCATCCAGGGCATATTGGATAAGCTCGCCGGTGCCGGCAGATGAAGCCAGCAACGGATTTAGTTCTTCCCTTTTTAAAAGCCTTAACCCGGAGGCGTCCGCCATTTCAATCACTGCCGTTTTGCCATTATCGATGAGGCCGAATTGCGATGTGATCAACCTGCCTAACGGGTCGTGCACCTGTTTATGGACGATCCGCCCGCCGCACTTTTCAATTATGAGCGGGCCGGTGCCGTCGCCGCCATCGGCGATGGGGAAACACGCGGTAGTGCAGTTCAATTTGCTTTTATGCAAGCCATCTGCTATTGCGCGCGCGGCATCCGCAGCGCTAAGGCTATTTTTAAAAGCATTTGGTGCGATGAGGATGTGCATTTCAGATAATTTTTGACAGGATAAAAACCATCAGGATGGACGTTAATCCCATTAGCAGCGTGGCAATGGAGTAAACCCTGAGCATGGTCTTCATATCCAGCCCGGAGAACTTTGCGATCACCCAAAAATAAGCATCGTTAGCATGTGAAATGATCATGGAGCCTGAACCCATGGCCAGCACGCAAAGCAGCTTACCGGTGGGTGCATCCAGGCCCAATCCATGCAGCAAAGGCTGGACAATAGACGCGGCCGTAATAATGGCTACCGTTGACGAGCCCTGCGCTGTTTTTAGCACCGCTGTTAACAGGAATGGAAAGAAGATGCCCAGGGCGCCGAGATCCAATACCTGGCTGAAATGAACGCCAATCTTCGTGGCAGCCAGGATAGCGCCGAAAGCGCCGCCCGCGCCGATAATGATAAGAATGCCGCCGGCTTTTTCAACAGAATCCTGCAGCAAATGGCTTAATTCAGTTTTTTGCCATTTAGGTTTACAGAGAAAAGTCAGGAGCACACCAATCATCAGCGCCGGTACCGGGTCGCCGATGGCAAGTATGGCGGTGATCCATTTTCCGGATAACTTGGGGTCTATGTTATAAAATGATTTTAAAGCGATAAGCACAATAGGGACGACCACCGGCAAAAACGCTTTAAGAACGGACGGCCCGGAACCTGCGGCTTCTTCGGTTATATCTTCCGTTTGGAGCGTTGGAAACTTTTTGCCCGCGTAGTTAGCCCATAAATTGCCGACGATCATAGCCGGAATGGCGACCAGTGCACCGTAGGCGATCAGTTTGCCCATATCTGCCCCGATGGTGGCCGCTGCGGTAGTAGCTCCCGGATGCGGCGGCGCCAAACAGTGAATGGCCAGCAAACCCGTAGCCAGCGAGGCCGACATAATAGTGATGGGTACACCCGACCTTTTGGCCAGGTTTTTATTCAGCCCGCTGAGCACGATAAAGCCCGAATCGCAAAAAATAGGCAACCCGACGATAAACCCGGTAATGCTCATTGCCCAGGAGGCGCGTTTTTCGCCGGTTTGTCGTAAAATAAAGCCCGCCATAACAGCTGTGGCGCCGGTGTATTCCAGCATAACACCCAAAGTAGTGCCCAGCACGATGATGAACCCCAGCGAGCTCATGATCCTGCCAAAACCATCTTTCATGGTGGCGATCACATCCCCTAACAGCATCCCAACACCCAGGCCAACCAGCATTGCAGATAAAACCAGGGCAAAAAACGCGTGGACTTTATACCGCGTGGTAAGCAGCACGATGACGCTTATGCCTGCAATAAGGCACAAAAGCAGGTATGGGAAAGATTGCGTCATTCGGGTGGGTTGATAATTGGTTGAATCAATTCAAAAATAGGAGAATATCAGGGAATGACAATTTTTATCGAAAATGATAAATTGTGTGTTATTGCGGTTCAACCAGTGTGCGTTACCTTTATAATCAATTTTTCACCACAAAGCTCACTATGGACACAAAGATTTCACAAACTGGTGTCGTGTCAACTATGAATTCGCGCTTAGTCTTGAGTCTTAAGTCAGCGTATCGAAAAACAGACTTAGGACTTACGACTAAAGACTTTTGACTTAACATTGCTGATAAAAAAAATATGCTTTAAACGGCTTTGTTTCAATTAACTATTGATCAAACATTATTTCATTCTAATTAATTCCCCAAAATAACTGTAGCGTTTTAGGCGTTATCAGCGTAAAGTCAAATGGAAATAATTACAAATTTTATTTTATGAAAAGTCTCAAAACCCCCTTACAAAAATGTTTGCAGCTGTTTATTGTGCCGGGCGCCATCGTGATGCTGCTTTCGTCCTGCCTGAAGGACCATAACAACAACTATAATCCACCGGTCGCCTATTTATCTTTTGTGCAGGCATCGACGGACGAACCGCCGCTGAAGTTTTTCCTGAATTCCGACCTGGTTAATACCTGGGCGCCGCTGCAATATGGCGATCATATCGACTACTTCAGGGCTTATACCGGGTTGCGTACCGCGAATTTCGACAATGCCTACACCGGGGGACAGCTATTATCAGACACGATGACGCTGCGTCAAAATGTGTATTATTCGCTTTTCCTGGCCAATACCGCCGCCCATCCGCAAGCGTTATTGCTGACCGATACGCTCAACCAACCAGCCTCCGGCAGTGCATCCGTTCGTTTTGTCAACCTTAGTCCCGATGCCGGTGCTGTTGACCTGCAGGCAAAGGCAGCAAACACTACCACCGTCGCCAACAAATCTTTCCTGGGTCATTCAGGCTTTATAACCGTGACCGCCGGCGGGAGCTATAATCTGCAGGTGAACACAGCCGGTACATCAACCGCGCTGGCCAGCCTTGCCAATGTAAACCTTAGCGCAGGCGGAGTTTATACGATTTGGCTTTTCGGGCTAAAAAACAGCACCACTGCGGCAGATAACCTGGCTATCGGCGTTATGACCAATGCGTTGTTTTATTGATCGCATTTTTTTTTGACACATTGTAAAAATAGTTCGTAAAAACAAGAGCTTCCGCCAGTCGGCAGAAGCTCTTGTTTTTATAGGATTAATTTTAATGCTCAGAAATAAGCAAGTTATTTGCGGGCAATAAATAATGATAACAGGATTATTATTGCGAACTTTAAAGGCTCAAACAAAGATCAAATCCAACTGTGATGCATGTACAATTAAAACATACACTTTCCATTTTTTCACTGGCAATTGTTGTTGTAATTGGGTTAGTATCCTGCAAAAAAAGTAAAAACCCCACTCCAACTCACGCTAATACCGGCGTTGATGTATATCTTGTTGGCTACGCGCCTGGCGATAGCGCAGTGGTTGCAACTTATTGGAAAAATGGCCTGAAAATAACATTACCTGAAAGCTTCTCTGAAGGAAATGCTATTGCAATACAAGGCAATGACGTTTACGTAGCAGGTACGAAGTACGATGGCACCCAAACACACGCGCTATATTGGAAAAACGGCGTTGTCAGTAAAATTGCCGAAAATTCCGCCGCGAATGCCATAGTTGTAGATGGTAACGACTTATACGTTGGGGGCTCAATTGATGGAAAGGCGGCTTATTGGAAGAACGGGATTGTTGTGAACCTCATTGATAGTCTTGCAACTTCATCCGTTTCAGGTATCGACATAGACGGTAATGATGTATACATGTGCGGAACGTCGTGGGACGCTCATGGCGCCAGCACAGCAACGTATTGGAAAAATGGCGTACCAACTTATCTAAAAGGCTTCTACACTTCGTCGGCCCATGGAATTGCAATAAAGGATGGGGACGTTTACGTAGTTGGCACCGAAGCGCCCACACCGTATTCAGTTTCTGCAGTATACTGGATCAATAGCGTCCCTACGATACTTTATGACGGAAACAAATCCAGTCTCGGTTTGGCGATAGCCTTAAACGGTTCCGATACATATATAGCCGGCGACTTTGTGATGGGTGATCAGCTTACACATGGATATTGGAAAAATGGTGTTGTAACAGAATTTCAGGATAATGCCAATTCTTCGAATGGCATTGCAATAAATGGCAGCGACGTTTATGTAAGTGGAACCACTGATATAACGGGTTCTTCTACAGGATATTGGAAAAACAGCAACTTCATTCAGATAAGCAATGAAGGTTCATATATAACCGGCATTGCTGTGATAGCGAAATAACCGATAAAACCTATTTCAAGCGCGAATGCCGGGCAAAGGCTGCGTGGCGTGAGTCTCGTGCCCCTCCCGTTGCGCGTAGCTGTGCCGTGAATTCCTACCCATAAGCAACAAGAGCCTCCGTCATCCGACGAAAGCTCTTGCTTATATATAATGGATTTAAATACGATTATTTTGTACCTGCCGGTTCAGCATCGTGCTGGTTAAAGAAGACGAATTCGTTATCAAACATATCCAGTACTATTTTGCTGTCTTTATCAACTTTACCTGATAGTATCTGCTTGCTTAACTCGTTCAGTATCTTTTTTTGCATCACGCGTTTTAGCGGGCGTGCGCCGAACTGCGGGTCGTAGCCCAGCTGTGCCAGCCAATCGAGTGCGTCTTCCGATGCTTCGATCGTAATGCCCATTTCGCCAAGCGTATGCTGTAACTGGCTGAACTGCATTTTCACGATCTCCTGTATTTCGTTACGACCCAGCGGGGTAAACATGATGATCTCGTCTATCCTGTTCAAAAACTCGGGGCGGATGGTTTGCCGCAGCAGCTCAAACAACTGGTTACGTGTTTTATTGATCACTTCGTCCTTGTCAAACTCATTGTAATCCTTAAAATTCTCCTGTATAATGTGGGAACCGATATTGCTCGTCATGATGATGATGGTATTCTTAAAGTTCACCACGCGGCCTTTGTTATCGGTTAAGCGGCCATCGTCCAAAACCTGCAGCAGGATATTGAATACGTCCGGGTGCGCCTTCTCGATCTCGTCCAGCAGCACCACGCTGTAAGGCTTGCGGCGCACGGCCTCGGTAAGCTGACCGCCTTCATCATAGCCCACATAGCCCGGGGGCGCGCCGATCAGCCTCGATACCGAGTGCCTTTCCTGGTATTCGGACATATCGATCCTTACCAAAGCGCCTTCATCATTAAACAGGTATTCAGCTAAAGCTTTTGCCAGCTCAGTTTTACCTACCCCGGTTGTACCGAGGAATATAAACGAGCCAATCGGTTTCTTTTTATCCTGCAAGCCCGCGCGGCTGCGGCGGATGGCATCGCTGATGGCTTCTATCGCTTCTTCCTGGCCGGCAACCCGTTTGTGCAGCTCATCTTCCAGGTGAAGCAATTTCTCACGCTCGCTTTGTATCATTTTGGAAACCGGGATACCGGTCCACCTGGAAACTACACCCGCGATATCTTCAGCAGTAACTTCCTCTTTCAGCATGCGGCTGTCTTCCTGGTTTTCCAGCAGGGCCTTTTTCAGGTCCTCTACTTCCTTCTGGGTCTTTACAATGGTACCGTAGCGCAATTCGGCTACCTTACCGTAATCGCCGGCGCGTTCGGCCTGCTCGGCTTCCAGCTTATAGCTTTCTATCAGTTCAACTTTCTGGTTGATACCGTCGACCAGGGCCTTTTCAGCCTGCCATTTGGCGCGTAAGGTATCACGGTCGGCAGAAAGATTGGCAATCTCGTGACTCAACTCTTCCACCTTTTTGGTGTCTTTTTCGCGTTTTATGGCCTCACGCTCGATTTCGAGCTGCATGATGCGGCGGTCGAGTTCATCAACCGCCTCCGGCACAGAGTCCATCTCCAAACGTAATTTGGAAGCGGCCTCATCCATCAGGTCGATTGCCTTGTCCGGCAAAAACCTGTCGGAAATATAGCGCTGAGACATCTCAACGGCTGCAATGATAGCCTCGTCCTTTATGCGCACTTTGTGGTGGGTTTCATAACGTTCCTTCAAACCACGAAGAATTGAAATTGCATCGGCAGTGTCCGGCTCGTCAACCAAAACCATCTGGAAGCGGCGTTCGAGGGCCTTGTCTTTCTCCAGGTATTTTTGGTATTCATTTAGTGTAGTAGCGCCAATGGCCCTCAGCTCACCGCGGGCCAGGGCTGGTTTCAGTATGTTGGCAGCATCCATTGCACCTTCGCCGCCGCCTGCGCCTACCAGGGTATGTATCTCGTCGATAAACAATATGATATCACCGTCACTTTGCGTAACCTCTTTGATAACGGCTTTTAAACGTTCTTCAAATTCGCCTTTGTATTTGGCGCCGGCAATAAGGGCGCCCATATCCAGGGAGTAAACAGTCTTGGATTTGAGGCTTTCAGGCACGTCGCCTTTGATAATACGGAAAGCAATACCTTCTGCAATGGCAGTTTTACCCACACCGGGTTCGCCAACCAGGATAGGGTTGTTTTTGGTACGACGGGACAATATCTGTATCACGCGCCTGATCTCTTCGTCACGGCCGATCACCGGGTCGAGTTTACCCGACTCGGCATACTCATTCAGGTTGCGCGCGTATTTATTAAGCGCATTGTAAGTAGCTTCGGCATTCTGGCCGGTCACCTTGTTATCGCCGCGCAATTCAACAATGGCCTTTTTCAGGTCTTTTTCGTTCACGCCGTAATCTTTCAGGGTCGAACTGGTTTTATCGTTGACAGATAAAATACCCAGCAGTATATGTTCTACGGAGACAAATTCGTCCTTAAATTCTTTTAAATATGAAGCCGCTTTTTGCAATGCCGAGTTTGCACCCGACGATACGTAAATATTACTGCCGCTTACTTTTGGAAAAGAAGCGATCTGCTCGTCCAACTGCTCGTTTAACCGGTTCACGTTAACGTTGAGCTTCTTCAACAGGTAGCTGACAACATTGTCGTCCTCCAGTAACAAACCTTTAAGCAGGTGCGCAGTTTCAATAGCCTGCTGCTGGTTGCCGCCGGCTATTTCGGAAGCTTTTTGAACAGCCTCCTGTGCTTTTATGGTAAAATTGTTAAAATTCATGTTGTTAGTTGATTGGGTTGATTAAGTTGAATTGTTGACTAAGTTAATCAGCCTTGATCCTAATCAGCATTACTTAATCAAATCGCCTGCCAGCCTTCTTATACTGCTAAAATGTCGGTCGAAAACAAAATTAAGTGCCAATTTGCCACTATCCGCCCAACTTTCTTACCTTTCGCCTTTTACCTTTCACCTTTCACCTCCTACCATGAACTATGAACCATGAACTCACGACATATTATTCCTCAAAAACGCCAGCGTCAGCGCCCAGGCCTCTTTGGTCGCTTTTTCGTTATAGCTGGGGCGTTCGTCGCAGGCAAAGGCATGGTCAGCATAGGAAATTTTTACATTGATATAATCTTTCCCCGCCTCGTCCATGGCGCCGATCACCGCGTCGACCTGGTCCTGCCCGATGTGTTTGTCCAGGCCGCCCCAAAAGAACAGGTGAGGGCCGTTAACTGTCGCCGCTTTCTCCGCCAGGGGTTTTATACTTCCGCCATAGTAGCTTACGCCGGCCGCCAACGGTAATGTTGCATTAGCCAAAAATGAAACCCTCCCGCCCATGCAATACCCGATGCTGAAAATGTTTGCCGGGTTTACCAGGTCGTTGTGCCTTAACCAATGGTGAGCAGCTTTAAGGTCAGCCGCATTACCTTCAGCCGTTAAAGCCTGCATATGCGGCATGATGGATGGAAAATCGCTGTAACTGCCTTCAAAGTAGGGCGGCGCCGAACGGTGAAACAATTCCGGCGCAATCACTACGAAGCCTTGCGCTGCAAAGCGGTCGGCTACGTCGCGGATATGGTGGTTAACGCCGAAAGCTTCCTGTAAAACAATTAATCCCGGCGAAGTGCGACCAACGGCATCAGCCGGTATCGAGATATAGGCCTCCATTTCGGTGCCGTCATCTACATTAAGGTGTACGTAATTTTCCATCGTCAATTTTAAACATTGCAATTGACTAATGGTTTAGGGGAATATAAATTTTACAAAAGGTTCGGCTCCCAAAAAAATTTTTGCCGTAAGAGACGCAATATTTCGCGTCTCCCGTAGATAGATAACCATATACCAGGAAATAATGTCGTATAAACCAAATGCAGGAGATCAAATATTACAATAAGACCTGTCAGCGGGAGACGCGATGTATCGCGTCTCTACACGCTTCCCCGCAACTCCCTTTTCAATATCTTCCCGGTCGCATTCATCGGCAAAGCCGAAATAAACTCGATGTGCCGGGGATATTTATAATGGGCAATACGCTCTTTCGTCCAGGCGATCAACTCTTCCGCTGCCACGGTCTTGTCGGGCTTCAAAACCACAAAGGCCTTAATATCCTCGCCCATCTCCTCGTGCGGTATGCCGATCACCGCCACTAACGACACCGCCTCGTGCTTGATCATCAATTCTTCCACTTCGCGCGGGTATATCTTCATCCCGCCGCGGCTGATCATATCCTTGGTGCGATCGACGATAAAGAAAAAGCCGTCTTCATCTTTTACGGCAATGTCGCCGGAATGCATCCAGCCATTTGTGACCGCCTGTTTGGTTTCTTCCGGTTTTTTGTAATAGCCTTTCATTACGTTATGGCCGCGGTACAACAGCTCGCCCTTCTCTCCCACCGGAACTTCGTTGCCTTCGGCGTCAACCAGCTTTACTTCAACACCCCAAAATGGTTTGCCTATCGACCCGGGCTTCCTTTGCGCATTCAGCTGGTTAAAAGTCACCACCGGCGAGCCTTCCGACATGCCATAACCTTCGAGTACCGGTACGTTAAACCGGCTCTCAAATTCGTGCAGCACTTTTACCGGCAGCGCAGCCCCGCCGGAGCAGCATAGCTTTAACGTTTTGGCTATCAGTTTGTAATCAAATTTGGGGTCGGTATAGTTCAGCATACCCCAGTACATGGTGGGCACACCTGCAAAAATGGTCACCTTATGCCTTTGCATGGCATCAAATACCGCTTCAACATCAAACCGGGGAAGCAACACGCTGGTACGGCCATTGTACATGCCGGCATTCATCATCACCGTCATCCCAAAAATGTGGAACAGGGGTAAAACAGTAATATCCACATCTTCCGTGCTCGTCCCTACCAAATCGGATATCATTACCGCGTTTAGCAGCAAATTTGAATGGGTAAGTTCCGCTCCTTTTGGTTTGCCCGTAGTGCCCGACGTATAAATGAGTACGCAGGTATCTTCAGCGCTGGTTGGATGCATCTCGAAATCAGCCGACCTCCCGGACATCAAATCCTCCAGGGTATGCAGGCTTTCGTCCCCGGGCCGCATGCCCGCTTTGGGCATGATCATATAAAAATGTTCACAGGCATCCGCTTTGATAAAAGCCGCATGGCCCATAGCCCCCAACCGCAGCTCAGGCGTTCCGCAAAAACAGAAATAAGCTTTGGCGTCGCTGTCTCGAAGGTGGTACGCTATCTCTTCCGTCTTCAGCAGTACATTCAGCGGCACCACAATGGCGCCGGCTTTGATGATGCCGAAATATAAGATGGGGAACTGCAGTAAATTCGGGCAGCTGAGCGCCACCTTATCACCTGGTCTAATACCAATGTCCCGCAGCCCGTTAGCAACCTGGTTTGCCGCGGCGTTTACCGCTGCAAACGACATTTTAACGTCCATAAAAATATAGGCGGTTTTTTCCGGGTAGCGCTTCGCGCTGTCTTCCAGGATGACGGAAAGATTTAACATGGCAAAAAAATCGGGGCTGTTAATAATTGATCATTTCAAATATATTGAAAACAATGAGATTTTAAATACCCGGGGGCTTCAAAACAAAAAATCCCCGCGAATAATCGCGGGGACCCAATCAATCAACTATTAAGCAAACACTATTGCGAATCCCACCAAACGCGGCCGCTCAAAACATCCCCACCGGGAACGGCATTGTGAGCGGCTGTGTAGTTTGTCGGGTTATTGGCTGCTTCCACCAAAGGATAAGGGAAACGGCGCGGTATCGTTCCGTTTGTAGCGTTACCCGGGTAATTAACCGGCACTAAAGTCGGGTAGTTGGTCCTTCTCCAATTTGACCATGACTCGTAAAAGTCCATCATGGTATTGGTTAACTCCCAATACTGGGTGTTGATCATTTGCAGACCAGTAGTTCCTGCAACATACGGATTAGCAGCCACATAAGCGGCCGCAGTACCTGCCGGAATGGCGGCAGCCGGGTTATACTCGCTAAGGTAAGTAATGGCCGCTTCAACGCCATTGGCATAATGTGTTGCAGCCGGGCCGCCAACGCCAAACCTTTCGGCAGCATCAGCCAGTAAAAGCTCCGATTCGCCGTACGTAAATATAAATGTAGGCTCGCCTAAACCGATAAGGTTAATGCTTGGGCTCGAGTAGTCGCCAAGCGTGGTAAAACCGGGCGCCGAACCAAGCGTCAGCCCAGGCGTACCGCTAAGGTCATAACCATTTGGCTGTCCTTTCTGATCGGCCGGGTTGCTGTCACCGCCTGCAACGCCTATGGTGGCATTTGTTACCGATATAACCGGCAAACGCGGGTCGTTAGTGGCCTTTAGGATGTTTATAAACGTTTGTGACCATTTTACATAAGTGTTTTCGGGGCCACCTTCCAATACCTGGCTAACGCGGTTAACTGTCGGCCTTCCGCCGGCAGCATCGTTTAATAAAAAGGCATCATCGCTGTTGCTCTGCATCGTTTTACCGATAACGCTGGTTACCACTGTCTTAGCTGTAGCAGGGTCAACTTTGCTTAAACGCATGGCGACGCGCAGCAACAACGAATTACCAAAACGCTGCCATTTGCCAATATCGCCATGATAGATAGCATCACCGGTAGGTATATCGCCCGAAGGGTTCAATTTTGAGGTGGCATCCTGCAGCTCAGAAATTAAATTGGTGTAAATGTCCTTCTGCTTATCATAAACCGGGAACAATATTTTCTCATAGTAGCCCTGGCCCGCTTGAGAATAGGGCACGTCGCCGTACAGGTCGGTAATACGCTCAAATATCAGCGCCTTCATTATTCTGCCAATCTGGTGCAGGTTATTGTATTTGGCAACACCCGTTGTGGTGGTAACCATGTCAACAATCGGCTTTACCTGTTCTGAGTAAGCGCCGTCGCCGCCATTATCACTCTGCCAGTAAGCAGCGGTATATTCAGGGTTAGCCAAATACTTATCACCGGCCCAGTAGCCTATGGAAGTAGCGGTACCTTGTATCATGTCCGAGCAGTAGATCAGATCTGCACGCCAGGTATCATAGCTAAAATCCTGGCTCCCGGTATAGTTAAGCTGCGCGGTGGTGAGCAGGTAATTAGGATCAAAATTTGTGGCGCTGAACGCTGTGGGATCCGTATTTAATTTTTCAAAATTTTTGGTACATCCTGTCGCTAGAAGTAATCCGGTAGCGAACAAGCTGCTGTATATTAATTTCTTTTTCATTTTAATTAAGATTAATTGTTATTAAAATTTAACATTCAGGCTTAATCCATAGGTTTTTACAGGTGGCAAGCCGCCCAATTCCAAACCTTGCGACAGCGTTCCGTAACTTGCTTCAGGATCAATATCTGTTGTCTTCTTCATCAGGTAAAATAAGTTGCGCCCAACCAGGCTGATGTTAATCCCCTGGATAGCATTGTGAAACACCGATGCAGGGAAGTTATAGCCCAACGTTAACTGGCGGAACTTGATAAAGCTTGCGTCCTGAACAAATATGCTCGAAACATTATTACTGAGGTTAACATAATAGTTTTGGGCGGTTGTAACGTTGTTCGGCCCAAAGCCTGTTTCGCGGCCGGGTAAAGTTCCCTTTGCCAAACCATCCTGGTAAGCATAATACTCGTCGCCGGCAAATACTTTACCGCCAAGCTTGGTGTCGATCAGGAACGACAAGTTTAAGCGGCCGTAAGTAAAGTTGTTGTTAAAACCACCGCTCCATTTGCCATAGGCCGATCCGTATGTTTTTAACGCGCCCTGTACAGGTATTCCTGTTGTTGGATCGACTACAATTTTGCCCGAAGCATCATATTTATAGTCAAATGCCTCTACCTGGTCGGCAGCTTTTCCAATTACATCTTCGGTAAACCCGTTTCCGGTACGCGAAGTAGCAACCTGTAAAGTTGACTGACCCGCAGCTAATGCTAAAACGGTATTGTCGTTATAAGCAGCGTTTACTGAGGTTGTCCAGCTAAAATTCTTCCCTTTTATGGGCACGCCTGTAACTAAAATTTCAACACCACGGTTTCTTATTTTACCGATATTCAACACAGCGCCCTGGTATCCTGAAGTTATGGACGCGGGAGCCGGCACGATTTCGTTTTTCGAAAGTTTGTTGTACCAGGTTACATCAAAGCTCAACCGGTTGTTAAACGTGTGCAATTCTGTACCTATTTCAAGTTCGGTTGCGTCAGATGGCCTTAGGTCGCTGTTAGGCGTTGATGAATTTGTGATGATACCTAATGGCATTCCATGCAGCTGCGTAGGCGACAGGCCATAGTTTAATAAGGTTAGATATGGATTGGTAGCGGCGCCAACGCTGGCCAAACCGAACCGTAATTTTCCAAAATCAAGCCAGGTAGGTTTCCACAATTCGCTGAAAACGAACGAACCGCTTACCGAAGGGTATACGATGTTTAATTTATTGTTTGGCGATGCCGAAGAAGCGATTGATGAGAACCAATCGGAACGGGCGGTACCATCCAGGTATAAAAATGATTTATAAGAAAGCGACAGCGTGCCGTAAAGTGAGTTTATGTCTGACAGGAAATCGCCGTAAGCAATAGACTTTGAAGCGGTATTTCCGATAGTATAAACATAAGGTATTACAAAGCCGACACCCGATTCGGTAGTCGATTCAACTTTTGACTTTTCAAGATTACCGCCAACATTCGGGGTTATTGTAAAATCATGGATCTTAAAGGTTTTGCCAATCAGGAAATCCATGTTTAACTCCGAAACGTTATCATAAGTTTCGCCCAAATTTTGGAAAGCCTGTGCATAGTAGGCAGTTCCGGTAGGCACCACATTGGTATAACGCTCGGTATAATAATCCTGGCCTATACGCACCTGTGCAAATAAACCGTTATCAAAAGTGTAACGTGCGCTTGCCGACCCGATTATACGGTTGCGGCTGCTGTTATTGATAAATTTCTCTGCAGCAAACCATGGGTTGGTGGCGTAGTTATTATTTGTAAACTGTAACTCGTTGCCTGCCGCGTTAGTACCGCCTGTACTTGGGCTAAGGGTATTGATGTTTAAGCTTGTAGGCAAAAATAACACCTGGTAACTCGAATTACCCGCCCCATCGCCCAATATAGGCCTGTTTGCAGCATCATCGGTAACATAGTTAACATGGGCATCAATCATTAACCCTTTTACAGGGCTAAAATTACCTGCCAAATTAAAGCTCTTCCTGTTGTACCCGGCGTCGGGTGTAATTGATGTATTATGAAGATCGCTTGCTGAAAACCTGATTCCGCCAAGGTCATAGCCTTTGCTAAAGGAAACGGTATTGGTAAAAGTGTTTCCTGTACGGTAAAACTCGTCGAAATTATTTTTTTGCGCTACATACGGGCGCGAAACGCCATCGAACTGCACAACAGGTGAGCCATCAAGCTTTGCGCCGTAGCTGGAGTTGCCTGCATTAAATGCAGCGGTTGCATTGGTTGGCGCCAAACCCTGCGCACCGTTACCATAAGTGTACTGGTAATCAGTTGGGTTAACGGCTTCCTGAGCTTCGTAGTTCGAGCTGAATTCAACCGTACCTTTACTGCTGCCTCTTTTGGTCGTAATTAAAATTACGCCATATTTTGCCCTCGAACCATAAAGCGCCGCAGCTGCCGCGCCCTTAAGTATCGAAATAGTCTCAATATCGTCGGGGTTAATGTTCCCGATACCGTCACCCTGGTCGGGCGAGTTTGAATACTGCCCACCGCTGTTCATCGACAAGCCCGCGATTTCAGTATTATCGATATTGTTCATCGGCACGCCGTTTATCACATACAATGGCTGGTTATAGCCCGATAAACTGGCAGCGCCGCGGATATTGATATTTACCGATGAGGCCGGACCGCCTGATATGGTGCTAACGTTTACACCGGCAACCTTGCCTTCTAATTCGTCGGCAAAATTTACTTCTTTGCCTGTGGTTAATTCGTCACCCTTTACTTCGGTAACCGAATAACCAAGCGCTTTACGCTCTTTTTTTATGCCTAAGGCAGTTACTACAATTTCACTCAGTTGTTTTGAATCTTCATCCAATTGAACGATCAATTCCGTAGCGCTGTTAAGGGTTACCTCCTTTTTAAAATAACCGATGTAAGTAAACACCAAAACATCGCCTGTATTTGCGGTAATGGTGAATTTTCCGTTTCCATCAGTTTGGGTACCCTTGTTAGTGCCCTTTAAGGTTACAGATACACCAATTAACGGCTGACCGGACGCATCGCGCACAAATCCTTTTAATTGAAAGTCTGCCTCATGCCCGGTGAACAAATTTGATTTATCAGCCTCCGCGTGTCGTGCTGTGACGGTAGTTATACTATTGATATTGCGCAGGTTATTTGCTCCCGGGTGGCTGTTTGCCCCCATTGCAACACATGGCAATAGTAAGAAAGGTATTAATTTTTTCATTTGTTTCTTTTAGTTTAGTTATTGAAATAATTGCTTGTTTTTTAGTTTCTACTGTGTTTTCTCCATAGCTAATCGTTTGGGGTTAATAGTTAATTTTTCGTTGTCAAAGTTTTCCATTACCAGGGCCGCCGCGCCTACGATGGCGCCGTCAAACCCAAGTGTTGATATCATTAATTCTGTATTTACCGCCAGGCGGGGGATGCAGTATTTGTTTAAGGCCTGCTGAATAGGCGCCAGCAGTATTTTCCCGGCAATTGCGCCGCGGCCGCTTAACACTATTGTTTGGGGGTTCATGATATGGATCAGGATAGACAGGGCTTTGCCGATCTTATAACCGGCTTCGGAAAGTAAATCGATCACAAATTGGTCGCCTTTATTTGCGGTTTCAAAAAGTGCGTCGCCCATTAACTTTAAAGGGTCTTCCACAAAGGAACTAAGGGTTGATATCCGCCCGTTTTTTATGCCTTCAATAGCTTTTTCGGTAACAACCAGCATAGATGCTTCGGCTTCCAGGCATCCTTTTTTTCCGCAGCTGCACAAAGCGCCGTCCTCCGACATCGGGATGTGGCTAAGCTCACCGGCAAAACCGTTGTTCCCCCGGTAGATGTTGCCGTTAACGATCATCCCCAGGCCTATGCCCCATCCCAAATTAATCACCATCACGTCCGATTGGGACTTCGCCACACCAAAACGTTGTTCGGCCAAAGCAATTAAACTCGAGTCGTTATCGATATAAGTCGGCAAACCTGTTGCGTTGCTTATATGGGCTGTTAAACTTTGTCCTTCGGGGTTTAAATAAGTATAGTTAACGCCCTCGGCTACATCCACAAATCCGGGCATTCCAATTCCTGTCGCTAATATTCGCGCCCGGTCTATGCCGCTTTTAACCAGGTAATTGTCCAGGTAAGTAACAAGTTCGGTAATGGCCTGCGGGTTGTTTATTAACGGCAGCTCTACCATTTCCAAATCGGACACCAGGTTGTTGTTTAAGTCGACAATTGCAATCCGGGTTGACAGTTGGTCCATTGCTACCGCCATGATATACATCGCATCAGGCTTCAATGCATACATCACCGGCCTTCTCCCGCCGGAAGACGAGGCGAGACCCTTCTCGACCACAAACCCTTCTTCAATTAATTCATTAATAGTTTTAGTGATTACAGGTAAGCTCTTTTGAAGAGCAAGACTCAGATCCGCACATGAAAGCAATTTTTCGAAATAAAGCAACTTGGTTATAAGGCTTTTTAGATTAAGAGAATTGACTTGCTTGTTTTTAACTTTCATTAATATTTTAGTAACTTTCCAAACATATTAAAAAAAATTAAAAACAAAATTTTCTTTTTAAATTTTGTTAAAAAGAAAAATAATAGCAACTAAAAAGGCCTTAAATGCATAATTTATTAACATTACTGGCATATAATTAAAAATATATTACCATTTAAATCAAAAGATTACAATTTCATTTACTAAAAAATCATCATATAAACCTAAATATGTGGATTTACCAAAGCAATGAAATGCTAAGTTGTCAATCTTTTTAAATTTTTTTAAAATCTTTTAGCAATAAAGCAAGGTATGGCAGGCAGAAAAAATAGACGTATTTATGCGAATGGGTGTCGGTCGCTGACACTGATGCCTGTCCATTGCACCATCAGCCGCTGTTTTATCATGGGGATAACAACCGGCTGATTATATGCTTGCGCTGATCAAAATACGGTTACCGGCACAATGATCTCAAAGCGGTTATGCCCGGACCCGCCAAAAATATCCTGATCGATCAGGTAGCTGTATCTGAAGCCGAAAGAGATAGCGCCTTCATTAAAAAACATCGTGTCGAAATAAACCTCGGCGCCGGTTGAGCGAAAAGTCCCCTTAAACTTGCTGCCATCACTATTAAAATCGTTAGCGTAGGTATAATCATAAAAGGCATTTCCCCTGATGCGCGAGATGTAGAGGAAGTTGGCAAAGCCGGCGTCGGGATAGGCGATCGGGAGCGCATAGTCCACCCCAATTTTGTTCATATTGTACAAGTTCTCAGCAGTATAGCCACGCGAGAAGGGAAAATCGTTTGAATAATCGATTACGTCATTTTTGTTTTTTTGCTGGTGAGCAGCGTTGATCACCAGGTTATTGTTGATACTGAGCCCGGGAAAATAAAACAAACCGTTGGCAAGGAATTGTTGCGATGTAATGCCGGTTATCGACGATTTATAATCGAGCATAATGCTTTGGCCAAACCGCGGATAAATATTTTGCTTTGCCTGCTGAATGCTGTTGCTGAAATTGACGTAATAGTTAAGGTACGTGTACGATTCGTTGGTAAAGGGAACAGCAAGGTTCGACTGAAAATTTACGCTGGTATAATAAACATCGGTTCCGGCCTGCAAGCTGGTAAAATTTTTGCCCTGGCTAAAGTTTAAAGGCAGCTCAAGGCCGCCATGTACATCAGTTTCGTTCCAGTAAATATTACCGCCACGGTAATAACCCCGCCGGTCGAGGTAGTAATCGGCGCCGCCTGAAATGTAGGGGAACAATGCGCCGTAAACGGCGTCGAACCCAAATTCCTTATAGCCTTCGTCGCGGTTATAATTAAACAAAAGTTCTGACTGAAGTGTGTTGAGCACATTTTCACCCTGCAGGCTTAGGGTATAGTTTGGGTCGACGAAATTGGGGATCAGGCTATGGAAATTAAACAAATGATAGGATTTGTGGTATTTGGTTATCGGCAACGAATCCATTTTTACCCGGGCCAGCAGATCGGTTGAGCTATCGCGTTTTAATGCACCAATGCCAAAATCGGGCAGTGCGCCGCGGGCCTGGTTTGGATTGATTTCAGTCCACAGCATAGCGTTTTTATCGGCTACTTGTAACTTATATCCAAATGCACTAAAACCAACCCAGGCAAATTTGGTATTGCCGACAGCGGGCTCGTAACTACCGATAGCGCCCTGAATGCCGCTGGTTATGAGCTCGAAAAGTTTACCAGTCTTCAAGCTTAAGGCAAATAATCGGTCATTGATGCCGTAGGTGGCTGAATAGTAAACCGTGTCATTTTTTACAGCCGGGAAAACAATGGGCTGATAGGAAAGCGGCAGGAGGTATTTATTATCGCCTGTTTTAATGTCGATCAAATCCAAAGTCATTTGTCCTTTCGGTGTCCGGACAGCTGCTACAAGTTGATCGGGCCCGTAAAACTTGGGGTAAGTATAAAATAAGCGGTCTTTGTTTGGGATGATTTTAATGAGTTTGCCTGTTTCAACGTTGATCAGGTGCAAGGCACATTTACCATCAGTACTCTCCTGTACAGTAACGACTGTTTTTCCGCTGGGGCTGAAATCTGGCGAGAAGTATTTGGTGCCTTTCGTCAGTCGACGTTCAACACCGGTGTTTACATCCAGAAGCATGAGTTCACTGTAATCACGATAATTCCATCGCAGATCAGGCCGATAGGCTGCGTACACAATTTTACCATCGTGGTAAGCAAAATAAGTATCCAGCGAAATATCCCTGGCAGCAATCTTACGTTCTTTGTCTCCGGTTTTCACCACAAAAACGGGCACGTGATCATAAGTGCTTTTCATGTAAATGAGGGTATTGTCATCGATGAAGGCTGGATACTCCCGATCTGCCTCAAAATGTTTGGTGGCCGGAGCCGCAAAGGCCGGTTTTGTAACATCGAAAACCGTTTTAAAATGATAAAATGCGCTATCCTTAAACGAGTCAAAGTCCCTGCCAGAGTACTTTTTAATCGCTTTATCCAGCGGAAAAAATACGCCTTTGTAAGCCGCAGCATCATGCGTCACTTTTCGCCAAAAGTCGTCGCCATATTTATCGCGGCCATATGCTACAAGCATATAACCCAGCGGGTACCAATCCGGCGTGTAATCCAGGTATGAGCCATTGCGCAGCTTCATATAGCTATAGTCGCGTCCATCAGCCCATAAAACGCGCATGCCATTTAAAAAAAAGGGCAGCCTGCCCCTGCCCTGCTCGCTCACGTGGGTTTCGTTAAAAACGGCATCTCCCTCAAAAAACCAGTTGGGTATAGCTATATCGTTAAACAATGCCTGCCCGCCCTCGCCAAATAGTATTTTCATGGTGTGCGACAGCCCCACATTAAAGTTATTGTATTGCTGCACATGCCTGAACTCGTGTATCGCTAACTGCTCCGGCCAGGAAAGACTGCCCAGTTCGAAGCTGTTTTGCTCCGGCGTTAAATAAAATTCACTTCTAAAAGGCGCCAAACCCACATATCCATTGGCAATAGTGGTTTGATTTTGCATCAAGATGCTAACCTGCTTTTGTTTGGCGCCGATGGTGGGCTTTATCGAGCCGTTCATCTGGTTGATAATATTGGCCACCAGCCGCCCCGCTGAATCCAGCCCTACCGGGAAGATCACTTTCGCCGCCGGCATATTGATCTGGTTCCATTTCAGCGAAGGCGGGTTGCCCCCGAATTCCTGGGCTTTTGTGATAGTAGCAGTAAGTAGTAGCAGTAGCAGGGGTAGATGACGTTTCATTACGGGTGAAAGTAAGGATAAAATGTCTGAACCGGAATTTTTCGAATTAACGAATTATTGAAGATTTTTACCGCAAAGGCCACAAAGTGAAAACCGCAAAGACCACAAAGCTTTTTTATTTGCTGCTTCTATAGAACCTTTAGTTAATCTAATACATTAATTACAAACTTGTTTGCAATAACAACATTGGACACGAGCTTTTTCAACAATTTACCAAACTCTGTCTATTTTCATTTGCGGCCTTTGCGAAACCTTTGCGTCCTTTGCGGTTAAATAGTCACGCGCTAAGAAATTCGCTTCCAAATCCGAAACTCCCGTGACACAGCATCACCCAAAACTTCCTACATTTGCCGGTTGTTACTAAACTATGGCTAAAATTGGCATTAACCTGGCAACAGGTTCTATACAAAAGGAAGAATTGATCGTCGGGATCGATCTGGGTACCACCAATTCACTGGTGGCTTTTATCAATCCCGATAAAGATCCGCAGGTGATCAACGATATGGGCAGGGGTGTTTTGGTGCCCTCGGTAGTGCATTTCGGCGTGGCCGGAGATATCACGGTTGGCAACGAAGCGAAGGAATATTTAATCACAGATCCGCAAAATACCGTTTTCTCGGTAAAAAGGCTGTTGGGACGTTCCTATCATGACATCGAAAACTACAAGGATTTTTTCTCCTACAAAGTCATCGACGATGATACCGAAAGCCTGGTAAAAATCAAGGTCGGCGATAAATTTTATACACCGATAGAGCTTTCGAGCCTGATACTAAAAGAATTAAAGGCCAGGGCCGAGCACGCATTAAAAACGCCTGTTAACCGCGCGGTAATTACCGTTCCTGCTTATTTTAATGATTCACAGCGCCAGGCCACACGCGATGCCGGTAAACTGGCAGGCCTTGATGTATTACGAATTGTAAACGAGCCTACCGCGGCCAGCCTGGCCTACGGCATCGGCTTAAACCCGGATGAAACCAAAACAATAGCCGTTTACGACCTCGGCGGCGGCACTTTCGATGTTTCTATCCTGCAAATACAAAACGGCATTTTCGAGGTATTGTCAACTAATGGCAACACCTTTTTAGGCGGCGATGATTTTGACCGCGCCATTGTTGATTACTGGATTGAAAAAAACCAGCTAATCAAAGCCGAAGTGCTGGCCGATAATAAACTGGCCCAGAAGCTGCGGTTAAAGGCCGAGGAGTCGAAAAAAGCTTTTGCTCACCAGAGCATGGTAAATGATAAGATCGGCGATGTATGGTGCACCATTACCCGCGAAGCTTTTGAGGAATTGATCCTGCCAAAAGTTGAAGAAACGATCACCTGCTGCAAAAATGCGTTGAAAGATGCCGGGTTGAATATCAGCCAGATCGATGAAGTGATTATGGTTGGTGGTTCTACCCGTACCGCATTGGTTAAGAAAAAGGTTTCGGAATTTTTCGGCCGGAAGGTGCATGATGAGCTAAACCCCGATGAAGTGGTTGCGCTTGGCGCCGCCATACAGGCGGATATTTTAGCCGGTAACCGCCGGGATATTTTGCTGCTGGATGTTACGCCGCTGTCACTGGGTATCGAGACCATGGGCGGCCTTATGGATGTCATCATTCCCCGTAATTCAAAAGTGCCTACCAAAGCGGGGCGGCAGTATACCACCAGCATTGACGGGCAGGTAAACATGAAGATCGCCGTTTACCAGGGCGAACGCGACCTGATCAAAGAGAACCGCAAGCTGGCGGAGTTTGAGCTTAAAGGCATACCCGCAATGCCGGCCGGTTTCCCGAAAGTGGATATTAACTTTTTACTGAATGCCGACGGCATTTTAAAGATACAGGCGGTTGAACTGCGCTCCGGCGTAAAACAAGAAGTAGAAGTAATCCCTACTTATGGCATTACTGACGACCAGGTAGAACAAATGCTGATGGACAGTATCACCCACGCCAAAGATGACGTAAGCCAGCGCATGGTGATTGAGGCCCGTGTGGAAGGCGAACAAATGGTAAGCACGGTGGAGAAGTTTTTGCATAAAAACGCTGATTTTTTGTCGGAAGAAGAAATTGCGCAAACAAAAGCATACGTTGCTGCATTAAAAGAAGTGTTAGCCGGCAGCGAAAAAGACCAAATTCATATGGCAATTGATATGCTGAATGAGTATACGCGCCCCTTTGCCGAGCGGCTAATGGATGTGGCGATAAGCCATGCGATGAGGGGGAAGAGTATTGAGTAGTGAGTAGTTGAAGACAAAAAAATCACCCCGAAGACTTACGAAGTTTTGAAAACTTCGTAAGTCTCTGCACATAAATAGCTTACATTTTGAAAAACATCAAATTCGCCATCCTTTCGATCGCCGTCATTGTTTTGAGTCACGGATCGTCTTTTGCAAAAATTTCCTATTCTCCCAGGCCCGACGACAGCACCCGCAAACCCTTAGACACCCTGCGCTACGACTCCCTGATGCGAAAGCTGGCCCACGGAGATAAAACCGGCAGGTGGCCGGTAAAACATGCGCCGCGACCCTTGGCCGGTGCTATTTTGCCGTTTTACCGCGTGGTTGCTTACTACGGCAATATGTACTCCAAAAATATGGGCGTATTGGGAGAATACCAGCCGAAGGTGATGCTAAAAAAGCTGGAAGAAGAGGTGAAGGTTTGGGAAAAGGCCGATACGACTACCCCTGTAATGCCCGCCCTGCATTACATTTGTATAACAGCCCAGGCTGATGCCGGCAGCAATGGGCTGCATAGCCTCAGGATGCCGTTTAAGCAAATTGACAGCGTGATCCACATGGCGCGATCAATCCATGCACTGATTTTCCTTGACCTGCAGGTGGGTTACAGCACCGTTAAAACGGAGGTGCCGCGATTGGAAAAATACCTGCAGATGCCGGACGTGCACCTGGGTATCGATCCTGAATTCTCGATGAAGGAGGGCAGCGTACCCGGTAAGCGCATCGGAACATTCGACGCCGAAGACATTAACTATACCAGCCAATACCTTGCCGACCTGGTAAAAAAATACAATCTGCCGCCTAAAATATTTATCGTGCACCGCTTCACCCAAAAAATGGTGACGAATTATCAAAATATCAAACTACACCCCGAGGTGCAGTTTGTGATGGATATGGACGGCTGGGGCGGTGTAAAACTAAAAAAGGACACTTACCACTATATTGAATGGCACGAACCCGTGCAGTTTACCGGCTTTAAATTGTTTTATAACAATGATTTGACTAAGGAGACCAAGCGGTTATTAACGCCGAAGGAGATTTTGGCGCTGAAGCCGGTGCCGATTTATATTCAGTATCAATAAAAACGAACGAAACTTACGAAGTTTTGAAAACTTCGTAAGTTTTTCCGTCTCAGTGGTTCCCTACGCTATGGAGGTTTTATCCCTTCAACGCCTCCTGTTCTTTCAGCCCGGCAATATTATTTTTACTGTTAAACTGATCGGTTTTTACGGCGAAATCATCGAGTATGCCGCCAATAGTGTCCAGGTTGTCTGATGCCCGCTGGTGCATATCGGGCAGGTCTTTTTCCAGGCGTTTATCGCCAAGTTCCATGTTATCCACCTCTATTTTTGCCAGTTTTTGCATGATCGCCTGTTGGTTGTTTTTCAAATCTTCCAGTTCATGAACGATCTTCTCCATCAGGGCGAATTTTTTTAAAGTATCCATAGCTTAAATTTTATATTACTCATTCTTAACACCATTGGCGATAAAAGGTTTCGGAATTTGCTTTTCTCATATATAACTAATAACTTAGTTATATGAAACGCATCAGCCTAAGCCTCATCACAATTTGTTTGATCTCGACCGCATTTGCCCAGCAGGCTACAAAGGCAGACGAAGCTCAGTTGCTTGAATACTATCAAAATCAGCGCTTTGGGGATGCCGCAGACTATCTGAAAAAAATCTATCCTGAACCGGTAACCGATACCAGAGCTTTAACCCAACTGGCCTATACCTCGCAAATGGCCGGCAAATTAGCAGATGCAGAAGGGTACTATCAACGCATTTATAACAACGACTCAACCAATACCACGGTTTTGTTTAACCTGGGCGCAATCAATATTCGCCGGGGCAACAATTTAAAGGCCGAGGGATTTTACCAAAAGATAGCACAGCGGGACACCACCAATTTTATGGTCTACAAACAATTGGCCACCATCAGCCAGGCAAAAGGCGATATGGCCAATCAATTTATGTACCTGGTTAAGGCCAATCGGCTAAACCCAGCCGAACCTGATGTAGCTTCGGACCTAAGCGACCAATATGTACTGTTGAAAAAGTTTACCGGGGCCGATAGCGTATTGAGTAAAGCTATCGCATCGGATCCTGACAATTCCATTTTGCTGTTAAGCAGGCTTAAGCTGCTTTACTCGCAGGGCAAATGGGAAGATGCCAAAAATACGGCCATACAACTAACACGGTTGGGCGACGAATCGGGCTATGTGCTCACCAAACTGGGCATAGCTTATTACAATTTAAAAGATTATGTATGCGCGATAGAAACTTTGGCCGACATCAGCGACATGGAACAAAACGAAACCAGCTTTTATATTGCCGCCCTGGCTTATAAGGCGCTGAAACGCCAAACGGAAGCTACACAATACCTGGCAAGGGCAATAAACGCAGGCATATCGCCAAACATCGCCGATTATTATTCAGAAATGGCAGACAGCTTTGAAACACTGAAAAACTTTAAAATGGCTGTTTTTGCCTATAATAAAGCACTCCAATTTGACGAAAAACCACTCAATTATTACCTGCTGGCCACACTCTACGATACTGAGTTGAAGAATAAAAAAATGGCCAGGCTTTACTACAAAAAATATATCGCATCCGATCCGCCTAAAAAGGAAGAAAAATACCTGGCTTACGCTGAGAGTCGGGTTAACACCCTATCGCTTCATTAAGCGCGCAACGTACTTGCCAATAATGTCAAACTCTAAATTAACCACCGAGCCCACGCGCACCTGCTGCAGATTAGTATGCTCGAAAGTGTAAGGTATAATGGCCACCGAAAAGCTATTTTCTTTTGAATTGACCACGGTTAGGCTGATGCCGTTTACACAAATAGAGCCCTTTTCAACGGTAACATTGCCGGGGCCGGCATCATATTCAAAAGTATATTCCCAGCTGCCATCCAGTTCGTTAAAACCAGTGCAAACTGCGGTTTGATCCACGTGGCCCTGCACGATATGACCATCCAGGCGGGCATTCATTTGCATGCAGCGCTCCAGGTTTACAAGGTCGCCAACTTTTAGCTGACCAAGGCTGGTTTTATTAAGTGTTTCTTCGATAGCAGTAACCGTATGCGTGCCATCCGCCAAAGCAATAACAGTTAAGCAAACGCCATTATGTGCTAAAGACTGGTCTATCTTTAATTCGGATGAAATGGAAGACGAGATGGTAATATGCAGGTTACCCTGTTCGTGCCGAAGATCGGCCACTTTTCCTAATGTTTCAATTATTCCTGTGAACATTTAAACCCTCAGCCCCCTAAAGGGAGAGCCGAAGCGGTGCAAAGCTAATTAATCGGGATAGTTTTTGTGTCAGCCTGCTTTGATTTTGATAAAAGACTGATAAAGCGCCCGATTACTTTCATTGCCGTTGACTTTAGTCAACAGAATATAAGAAATGCCAATACTGGCTTTGGCTAAGATTGACAAATATGGCGACGCTCTTTTTGGGCTAAAGCCAAAAGTTTTTGATTTCCCGGTCCCGTTGACTAAAGTGGCTGTTGCACAACTCCGTTTGGCCGAATATTGATAACTAAATTTGGTTATCGAATTGATTTTTAGTACATTACATGATGCAAGGTAAAAAAGATCGTCAGGAAAAGCTATTCGTTTTGTA
>Ga0210389_10000221_pt1 | contig 59359 bp, 48 predicted proteins | sample IncBWH28OmetaG_FD_160127 | JGI IMG/M metagenome (GOLD analysis project Ga0210389, IMG submission 160127) | Forest soil microbial communities from Barre Woods Harvard Forest LTER site, Petersham, Massachusetts, United States - Inc-BW-H-28-O ... | reverse complement strand
CTGCTCAACCAGTCAAGAGTCCTTCATCAATCTGAAGCACTTGCAAACCCAAATCACCGAATCCGAAAAGCTGGCCTCCATCGGCCAACTCGTCGGCGGCGCCGCCCATGAACTCAACAATCCCATCGCCGCCATGATGGGGTATTCCGACCTGCTCTCGAACACGCCGCTCAACCCCAACCAGCATGACTTGGCCGCAAAAATCGGACAGAATATTCGCCATACCAAATCCCTGGTGGCCAGCCTGCTCAGCTTTGCCAAACAAGGCCCCGCCGCCATGGCTCCCGTAGATCTGAATACTCTGCTTCGCACCGCCCTAAAACTTTCGCAACCTCAGTGGAAAACTCTCAACATCGAAATAACTATTGCGCTTCAACCGGACCTGCCACGCGTTCTGGGAGACTCGAACCAGCTTCTTCAGGTTTGCGTGCAAATCCTCAACAGCGCGATCAATGGCGCAGACCAGCAAAACAGCCGTACCCTGACGGTTGCCGCGGAACATAAAGATGGATTCGCCCTGATCCATATCGTGAATCCCGGCGCGCCCGAAACCACGGCCGCAAACCGGACTTCAACCGTCGATGATGACGCTTTCAATCCGGCCTCCGCCCAACCTCTTTCCGGACTGGGCCTCAGCGCCTGTCAGGGAATTTTGCAGCAGCATCAAGGAAAGATTTCCTGGCAGCGGGACTCGAACGCCGCGACCAGTATCCGCATCGAGCTCCCCGTCATTTCTCCGGCGTCGCAGAAATCATCGGCAGCCCCCGTCCCGGTAAAGTGGCAACCTCAACCGTTCGCTTAAGCTGCCCGCACGCCGCATAGATATCGCGCCCTCGCGGCCGCCGCACAAATGCCGGAACGCCCGCGTCCCGCAGAATTTTCTGAAATGCCGCCATGCGCTCTTCGCTCGGAGTCGCGAAGTCGATTCCCGGCCCCGGATTCAGCGCGATCAAATTCACCTTGCAGCGCAGGCCACGCAGCAGCTCGGCAACTTCCTTCGCATTCTCCGCCTCGTCGTTCACTCCCCCAAGCAGCACGTACTCAAACGTGATCCATTCCCGCGGGCGCAGCGGAAAATCTCGCGCCGCCCCGATCAGCATTTCCAGATTCCACTTCTTGTTCAGCGGCATCAACCGCGTGCGCAGCGCATCGTTCGATGCATTCAAAGAAATCGCCAGCTTCGGCCGGATCGCTTCTCCACCAAAATCCCGGATGCGCGGTACGATTCCCGCTGTCGACACCGTCATGCGCCGCTCCGCAATCCCCACACACTCCACCAGCAACCGTCCCGCTTTAATGAAATTGTCGTAATTCAGAAACGGCTCGCCCATCCCCATGAAGACCAGGTTGATGCGATCCTTCGGCGGCGATACTTTCTGATCCTTCAGCACCGCACAAACCTGCCCCACAATCTCACCCGCAGTCAGATTTCTCTTCACCCCCAGCAGCGCCGTCAAACAAAATTGGCAATCGACAGCACACCCGACCTGGCTGGAAATGCAAATGGTGGATCGGCCGAACGCACGCGGCGTAACTGCTTCCGCCGCCTCCCCAGCCTCTGACCCATCCCCGGCTTCCCCGCCATCCCCTTCCGGCATCCAGACGGCCTCAACTGTCTCGCCATCCCCCAACCCAATCAAATACCGCACCGTCCCATCGCTGGACACAAACTTCTTCTCAATCCGCGCCGCCCCAACCGCGACCCCACTCCGCTGCAACTTTTCTCGAAACTCCAACGGCAGTGTGGAAATCTCCTCCAAGGATTCCACCCGCTGCCGGTACACCGCGTCCATGATTTGCTTTGCCCGATAGCTAGGCTCACCCGCCTCGCTCACCAGCGCAGCAAACTCCTCACGGTTCATACCCAGCAGCGATGATGTTATAGGTCCGGCCATCCCGAAGAAATTCACTTCTCGCGCCCAAAACAAGGACTGCAAACCACTGATTCTAAATCACTAACCGTCTTATTCTCGCACACCCATCTCATCCCCGCCAAATGTGTAAGAATAGTAAAGTACCTTCCATGGAAGTTCCACTCGTACTGCTATGGTAAAAGAAGTTCGCAACATCCGCCGCCAGGTTCTACCTCACGGCCTCACTGTGATCACCGAGCAGATGGAGCACATCCGCTCCGCTTCCATCGGCATTTGGCTCGAAACTGGTTCGCGCGACGAAACTCCGCAGTCGAACGGCATCTCCCACTTCATCGAGCATATGGTGTTCAAAGGGACCAAGCACCGCACCGCCGAGGAGATCGCCCGCCAGGTCGATTCCATCGGCGGCAACATGGACGCCTTTACCTCCAAAGAATGCATCTGCTTCAACGTCAAGGTGCTCGACGAAAACGTTCCGGTTGCGCTCGAAATTCTCACCGATCTCGTCCTGCATCCCACGTTCACTGCTGAAGACATCGCGCGCGAACGCGGCGTCATCCTCGAAGAGATTAAAATGGACGAGGACAATCCCGACTACCTGGTCCACGAAATCTTCACCCAGAATTTCTGGAAGGATCATCCGCTCGGCAAGCCGATTCTAGGCACGAAAGAAACCGTAAAGAAATTCGAGCGCGAGTCCGTGCTTGAGACCTACACCCACCGCTTCGCCCCCGGCAACATTATCGTAGCGGCCGCCGGACATCTGAATCACGACGAGTTCGTCGATCTAGTGGTGAAACACTTCGAGCATCTGAAGCCCGCGAAAAACGGATTCCACTCGGCCGAACCAAAAATCGTTCCTCGTATCGTGCTGCGCAATAAGAAAGCTCTCGAACAAGTGCAGCTCTGCATCGGCGTCCCTGCCTATCCCATCGCCCACGAAAAGCGCCACGCCGGTTATATTCTCAACACCCTGCTCGGTGGAGGCATGAGTTCGCGCCTCTTCCAGAACATTCGCGAGCGCCAGGGCCTCGCCTACTCCATCTATAGCGACCTCAATCCCTACCGCGATACTGGATGCATGGCCGTTTACGCCGGTACTTCGCTGGCCTCGGCGGCAAAAGTGGTGAAGTCAGTAGTGAACGAATTTCGCGATCTGAAAAATAAGCCGGTCCCCGAAGAAGAATTGCGCCGCTCCAAAGATCAGCTCAAAGGCAGCTTGATGCTCTCCCTCGAATCGAGCACTGCCCGCATGTCAAACCTGGCCCGCCAGGAAATGTATTTCGACCACTTCCAGGATCTCGACGAACTCATCGAGAAGATCGAAGCCGTCACCGCCGAGGATCTGCAAACCCTCGCTCAGGAATTTTTCAAAACCGAATCGATTGCCGTAACCGCCCTGGGTAATTTAAGTGGTCTAAAGATTTCCCGCGACCAACTCACCTGCTGAGAATGTTTTGCTCTACCCTGTGTCCCCTGTGTCCCCTGTGTCCCCTGTGGTAAAGGATTTTGACGTCGCCCTTGTAACTTCTGCCCCCCGCGGCACATCCCATCCAAGCCCGCAGGTAAAACCTGCCGGACACAATTCGATATTTCCTCCAGGAGAAAAACATGAAAAGGATTTTCGGCAGTTTCGCGCTCGCGTGTATTTTGACAGCATCCATGTCCGCCTTCGCCCAGGATTCCATGAAACAAGATCCCGCAAAGCAAGACAACGCTCAGCAAGACACCATGAAAAAAGACGATTCGATGAAAAACGATTCCATGAGCAAGGACAATACCAAGAAAACCAAGAAGACCAAAGCGGCTAAGAAAGACACAATGAAGAAGGACGACAGCATGAAGAAAGACGACTCGATGAAAAACGATCAGATGAAGCCGAACTAGTCGACTCCACTTCGCTTTATCATCCCTCGCAAAGCGAGGGACCTTGGTTTTAGCCAGCACGACCACCGCTGCAGGACAAACACCAGGATCCCTCGCTTTCGCATATAGCCAGCGCCCTTGAGTCCTCAAGGGGGTTAACCTAAGATCGGTGACAAAGATTTAACCGCAAGGGAGGCGCCAGATGCAGACAGGTTGGAACCTCTGCTCGATCCTTCCATCACTCATCCTGCTTGCGTATCCTCTGTGCGCGAATGACCCCAGACCGTCAACGAATGCAACCGCATACCTCTATGCCACCACGACCTGCATCGGAGGCAACGACGGGCCGGGTGTCAGACTTTTCTTGAAGCAATTCAGTCAACGCCAAGGAAGAACCTCCTACCCGTACCTGAGAATCGACATCCGAGAGCAGCCGATTCTCCCCAAGAAAAATATCGCCATAGGTGACGATAACTCGGCCATTCACTGCCTAAGTGCAAGGCAGTCCTGCGATCAGGTAATCTCCGGCAATATCCTGTTCGACCATTTCGAAGAAATCTCAGGCGGCGAGATTAAGACCGATGGCTACTACGAATTGAAATTCAGAACTGGGAGGACTGAGAGCGGTCTGTTTAAGCTAGATGGTATATCGCCTTGCAGCTAGCACTTTGCTCTAGGCGGATGTCCTAATGCGATGCCGCACTAACCACTTCCTCCCGCTCTTCTTCCGCCTCCGCACTTGCATCATCCACACTCGGCGGACCAGTCACCGAAGTCTTCAAATACTGCCGCAAGCAGCGCGTGCAAGGCACATACCCATCGCGCATAGCCTCCTTCGCAGTAATCGTCCGCTCCGAAGCCTTGTCATGAATGAAAGGGCATCCTGCCACGTGAAAGACCTTCGATCCGTCCGAAACCACTACCACCAGATCAGGCGGAATGTGATTCCCCGGCTCCGCGTGGTGCGACTTGACGAAACGCCCGTGACTAAGCGAGTTCGTCAACAGCACACCTCCAACGATCAAAGCCAAAGCCGCGACCGGCACCAGCCACGCCGACCAGCTCGACCATCGCGATCCGCTCCCCGCAGCACTCTTCGCCAGACGCTTTTCTAATCTCCCGCCAAAACCCGCAGGCACTTCCAGCATGCGCTCATCGCCATATAACTTGACCACATTTCTCGTCCCCGCCAGCACCGACGAGCAGCGCTTGCACGTCCGGAAATGATCGTCCATCGACAAGCGCAGCGCCGCGTCCACATCCCCATCAACGTAGTTCGAAATCTCGCGCCAAACTTGTTCGCAGTTCAACATTTTCTGGTCTACCATGGCTTGTTCCCCTTCTCGAATGGCAGCCGGCTGAACCAGCCCTGCTCCCATCCGGCGGCCAGCAGATCGCGCAACATCAGCCGCGCCCGCAACAACCGCGTCTTCACCGAAGCCACCGTGATCCCTAGCGCTTCGGCTGTCTCCTGAATGTTCAAGTGCTCCATATCGCGCAGCACAAAAACTTCGCGATATTTTCGATCAAGCGTCCCCAACGCTTCCGCCAGCCGCTGCCGCACTTCCTTGCGCTCCAGTGCTTCCGAAGGAATCTCGCGCCAGTCAGCGAAATCCCGGGGCGCATATTCGCTCTCTTCATCACGCCGATCTTCAATCCCTTCCATGGGCACAGCCCGCTCCCTTCGCCGGCGCATCAGGGCTTCATTCACCGTGATCTGAATGAGCCAAGTGCTGAAGCGAGCCTCCGCCCGGAATTGCCGGATATTCGCAAATGCCTTCAGCATCGCCTCCTGCGCCGCGTCCTCGGCATCGTGCTCGTTGCGCAGAATCGCCAGCGCCGCCGCGTACACGCGCCGCTCATAAGGCCGCACCAACTCATAGAACAATTCATGCTGCCCGCGCTGCACACTCGAAATAAGATCCTGCTCGCGCACGCCGCCCGCCTGCACCGAGTTGTTCATCGCGACGATCGGTTCGGACATCTTCTTTGCAATCCTCGAGCCCTCACGCGCACGGTCCCATCAACGGCTAAAGCCGGTTCCGCTCTAGCGCGCTCGACGGTATGGCTGAAGGTATACCCTGAAACGGCGCCGCAGCCCCCTCAGTACTCCGGATCCTTTTTCCACCCCGTTAGCATGGAAACAAAATTATTCCACCCGTGCAGAATCACCATGACCAAATGTCCCAGCACAAAAAACAAAATCGCCCACATCACCGCAAAGTGCCAGATGCGAGCGTAGTGAAATCCTCCCATCATCCACGCCAGCCAGGAGAATTGAATCGGCTTCCATACCACCAGGCCGGTGAGCACCGACAAAACTCCAAGCACAATCACCGTGGTGTAAGCGTGCTTCTGCAACGGGTTGTAGGCTTCGCGCACCGGAGGCTTTTCTCCGAAGAAGAAATAATGCTTCACCATCGGCCATACGCCGGGAATGTCGCGCCGCGTAAACAATGCCTGCCGATAGTTCCCGCTGAGCAACTGATATCCGAGATACACAACGCCGGTCGCCATGTAGATCCACATGAACGTGAGGTGCCATTGCAGCCCGCCGCCCAGCCATCCGCCAATCGCAAACGCCTTCGGCCAATGCAACAAATCTTTCTGCGGAATCTTGGCCCCAAAACTGGGGAAAGCTCGAAAAATCTGCAGCCCGCTGCCCACCATCACAAACAGCGCAACCGTATTGATCCAGTGGCACAACCGCACCATGAACGGATGTTCGTAGGCCGCTCGTCCCACAACCACAGGCTCGTCGTCTTTTCCTTGCGCCTGAATGATTTCGATAACGCTACCGCTCATGCACAACCTCCATGAAGTTAGCCGGATGCCGGCGCTACATCCCGTAAAACCACGAATAGCCCTGATCTTCCCAGTACCCAACTTTGTCGAGCACATGGGTGACTTTCAACTCCGTCAAATACTTCGCCTGCTTGTAACCAATCTTGGTGGGAATTTGCAACCGCAGGGGCGCGCCGTGCGCCCGCGTCAGCGGCTGTTCATACATCTCATAACAAAGCAAAGTCTGCGGATGCAACGCCGTCGCCATATCCAATGACTCGTAATAATCATCCGCGCAATTCACCGTAATAAACCGCGCCGCCGGATCGGCCCCCACCATCTGCAGAAAATCAGAGAGCCGCGCGCCTCCGAAGCGTCCAATCACATCCCAGCCTTCCACGCACACGTGGCGCGTATTCTGCCGCACCCGGGGCAGCGATTGAAAGGCCGATAACTTATATTCCCCAGGCCTCTTCACCGCGCCGCTCACCGTGAGCGTCCAATTCTCGAGATCCACTCCGGGATCGTCCACGTCATAGCCATTGATAGGAAATTTCAGTGGTGGCGTCAGTTCGGCATCGTCAAATGTCGTCGCCAGATGGCCAGGCCGAAACAGACGTGCCGATGCCCAATCGCTGAAGGCCAATCCCTTCTTTAGCAGACCCTCCTGCCATTTCGGAATGGCAAAGGCCCCCAATGCCAGCACTGGCGTCAGCTTGAGCAATTCGCGCCGGCCAAGCTGGCGGAATTTTTTCTCATCCATTTTGCGATCGTTCGTCTTCATGAATTGTGCCTGGGAAGTTGTTTACCGGTCCGCATCTATGGGATTCACGAGCCTCTCTGAAAGTTTCGCGCCCCGGACCATTCCGAGAATCATAACCCGCACAGGTCCTTCCGACTGCACCTTTTGCTGGTCTTTGGAGTGCTTTCAGGGCATACTAACGGGAGAGTGAGTCGTCCGGAGCGGCTTTTGCCACAGCGGTTCGAAGCGACAGCCCCGGATGCGGGCGCCCCAGTTTCTAAATGTCTGACCTGAAGACCATCGTTCCCAAGCGCGAGCGCACCCTAGTGGCGCAGCCACGCAGCGGTGCAAGTCAATCAAGCCAGGCCCGCCGCCAGCGCGAGTTGATGGTGGGATCCCTCTGTTTGCTGCTTCTTGCGCTCGGTATTGTGCTCTGGCATGATCGCGATTTCTGGTTCCCGGATTCACCCGACGAGGCGGATACCGCCCAGCCGGTCGAGAGCTCGCCAGCCGCTAGAGTCCCTCCCGCGCGGGAACTCGCCCCCGCCGCCAAGCTGGCGCCGACTGTGAAACCAGCTACGAAAACCGGACACAAAGCGCTGCATGCCAGGTTGAAAACGGAGGCTGCGAATACATCACCGGCTCCAGCCCCGCCCCCATTCATCGCAGCCACCAATCGCACCGTTCTGCCTCCGCTCGAGGTCGAGGTGGTTGCCGGAGATTCGCATCGCGTGATCCGCCCCGGCAACTCTTCGGTTCGCGTTGACTTGCAGGCGGGTTCATCGCCGCAGCTCGCTTCGGAAGCGGCAACCACTGGCGATACCGCTACCGCCGCCAATGTAGCGAGCAATGCCGCCGAGCGCGTTCAGATGTCCGCTGACGCCTCCGCCATCGTCACCAGCCCGGTAAAGCCTGACTATCCCGTGCTGGCGCGCCAGATGAAGGTGCAGGGCTCGGTAATTCTCCAGGCCCTCATCGGCAGGGACGGAATCATCCAGAATCTGCGCGTAGTGAGCGGCCCGCACATCCTGGCTTCCGCCGCTCAGGACGCGGTCCGCCAGTGGCACTTCAAGCCCCACCTTGAGGGCGCCGAAGCCGTGGAAACTCAAGCCAAGATCACAGTCAACTTCACCATTTCAACCAACTGAACAAAGTTGGCGTCAGCTCTAACCTAAACACAGACGTAACACCGAAACCCGCTTTCGCCCCAAAATAACGAACGCCCCGATCTCTTGCGAGACCAGGGCGCCCGGGCAGCCCTCCCCCAGAACTGCTCGCCTAAGAAATTAAATCGTGAACAAGAATCTGCATATGGCACTCTCGTGCTACCACCTTACCCCCAAAGTGCTACTGGCCGGCGAAACAGCGAAGGCGCCCGCTCGCCGGACCGAGGTCCCAGGCCTTGCCAGTCCTAGCTCCTTAAGTCCGAAAGCTTCGCCGCCGATGGACACAATAGCCTCAGCGCTCTTCCTGACCCAATGCCTACTTTTCAAGATCCCGAGATTTACCGCGACATCCTCGATTGCCTGCAGATCGGCGTGAGCGTGCTCGATCTGCACAAGAAAATCGTCTTCTGGAGCGACGGCGCGGAGCAAATAACGGGCTATGCCCGCATCGATGTCCTCGGGCACTCCTGCGCCGAAAATATTCTCCTGCACTGCAACCACAATAGTTGCGAAACCTGCGCCGGAAAATGCCCCATGGCAACCGCCCTGCACGATGCCACGCCGGTAGAGTCCACCAGCACGATTCACCACCGGTCTGGTCACTGGACTTCCGTCCACACCTGGGCAATTCCACTCCGCGATAAGCACGGTTCGATCATGGGCATCATCCAGACTTTTGAAAACGAGTTTGCCGTGCAAACTCCCACCCCCAACGATCGCAGCATGAAAGAACATGGCTGTCTGGACTACACCACTGAATTGCCCAATCACACCATGATGCAGTCGCACTTGCGCGAAACCCTGGGAACGTTCGCCGAGCTTCAAATCCCCTTTGGCGTGGTTTGTCTTGAAGTCCAGGCACTCAGCCAATTCCGCGCCCGCTACGGGCAGGAGGCCGCTTCCTCGATTCTCCGTGTTCTGGCTCGCACTTTGCGAAATACGCTTTGGCCGACTGACTTCGTGGGCCGCTGGAGCGAAGATCGATTTCTCGTGATCCTCAGTGGCTGTGACGGTACAGCACTGCACGCCGTCGGCGAGCGCATGCTGAAGATGGCCCGCCGCGCCAATATCGAATGGTGGGGAGAGGAATTGTCCGTGGCAGTTCTAATCGGAAGCGCGGCCGCTTCGATCGGCGATAGCCCCGAATCGCTGCTGCAGCGGGCACAGGACGCGCTCAAAGAGGACAAGGCCTGCAGCCACGTTGTGGCCGTGCCGGGCGCGAATCCATCGTCCGCAGGTTAAGAAAAACCGAACTGCGAGCTGAAAGAAGCGTGTTGCAAGAAAAAAATAACACTAAGCAGCGCAACTCTAAACAGGTTTAGGCAACTTTTAAAAATGTTCGCCATCGTCGGCATTATCGTCGTTTTCGGATGCGTGGTCGCTGGATACCTGATGGAGCACGGCAACCTCCGCGTGCTCATCCAACCGGCCGAACTCGTCACCATCGGCGGGGCCGCCATTGGCACCGTGCTGATCGCCAATCCACTTCACATTCTGAAACAGATTGCCGGAGGCATCGGCGGCGTCTTCGGCGGTTCCAAGTTTACCAGGCAGGCTTACGTTGATTCCCTGAAGATGATGTATGAACTGCTCAACAAAGCCCGCAAAGACGGACTTATGGCCCTCGAGAACGACGTCGAAGAACCCGACAAAAGTCCCATCTTCTCCAAAGGTCCGGCCGTTCTAAAGAATCATCACACCCGGGATTTTGTATGCGATACCCTACGCATGGCCATCACAGGTGTCGACCCTTTCGACCTCGACAATACCCTCGATCTCGACCTTGAAGTTCACCATCATCAGGCCGCCTTGCCCACCGCCGCTCTGAACAGTATGGCGGATTCCCTGCCCGGGCTCGGTATCGTGGCCGCCGTCCTCGGCATTGTCATCACCATGGGCGCGCTCGGCGGACCTCCGGAAGAAATCGGCAAGAAAGTTGCCGCCGCCCTGGTCGGAACCTTCCTGGGCATCCTCTTATGCTACGGCTTGGTTGGCCCCATCGCGGCTAACATGGTCAAGATCGCTGACGACGAACATGCCTACCTCTATGTCCTGCGCGTCTTGATGGTCTCGTTCCTGAAAGGCACTGCTCCCATCATGGCCGTGGAAGTGGCGCGCCGCGCCGTACCCGGCCATGTGCGCCCCTCCTTCAAAGAACTCGAAGCCGCCTGCCGCAACCGGGCCGGGGAAACAGCGGAAGCACCCGAAGCCGCCGCTGCAGCGGCCGCCGAATAGGAAACCACGCGCCCCAAGGCATTTTATGGATAAGACTCGCCCCATCGTCATCATCAAGAAAAAATCCGGCCACGGCGGCCATCACGGTGGCGCATGGAAGGTCGCCTACGCCGATTTTGTCACCGCCATGATGTCCCTTTTCATCGTGCTGTGGTTGCTCAGTAGCAGCAAGCCGGTTCAGGAGGCAGTCGGAGGCTACTTCCGCGATCCCAGCGGTACTGCCGAAAAGAAAGGATCGATCAACGCTGGCGCTGGCGAGAATTTCATGCTCACCAAAGACGATATGCCCAAGCTCAAAGATCAGCTCGAACAAAAAATCCGGCAGATGAACGACTTCGAAAAACTCAAGAGCCACGTGGAAATGACTATCACCAGCGAGGGTCTCCGCATCGAACTTATGGAATCCGCTTCCGGCACATTCTTCGATAGTGGCAGTCCCAAACTCAACGGGGATGGCCGCGAGCTGTTGGTCACACTCGCTCAGGAACTCGGCAAGCTGCCCAATAAAATTTCCATCGAAGGCCACACCGACTCCAAGCCCTATGCCGTTTCGGGCAACTACAGCAACTGGGAACTCTCCACCGACCGCGCCAATGCCGCTCGGCGCCTGATGCAGGCCAACGGAGTTGGCGCAGAGCAGGTCACCCAGGTCCGCGGCTTCGCCGACCAACGCTTGCGCAAACTCGAGAATTCCCTCGACCCTTCCAACCGCCGCGTCTCCCTCATCGTCCAATACACCCCCAAGACGGATGAAGTAGATGCCAAGCCTTCTGCTGCAGGCGAAGCCAAAAAGCCGGAATATCAGCTGCCCGCCAAGCCGTCTGCCGGCACCGAAGGAAAAAAAGAAGACAAAGAATAAGACGCAAAGTCTCCCGCCAAGCCCGCAGATCCTTCGCCCAAGAAGGAATAAATACAATTTCCATCACTCCAATCTTGAAATAACTTTACAAATTACCTCGCGCCGCATCCCGCACCCAGCCTGTATAATCGCCCGTTTGAGCTTTCCCCAGGAGAGTCCCTTTCATGAAGATGTTCGTCCGCGCAGCCTGCCTTCTGCTGATAATGTGTCCGGTTGTGAACTTGTGGTCCCAGGAAAAAGATAGAGATAGAGATAAAGACAAAGTCGATCTGGAAACCACCGGCCGCATCCGTTATGAAGGTTTCCACAACTCCAAAGTGATGGACTACGCCACCGGATTGATGGACTCCATCGGCGAGCGCCTCACCGGCTCTCCCAACATGAAGCGCGCCAACGAGTGGACCCGGGACCAGCTCACCGCCATGGGGCTCTCGAACGCCCACCTGGAGCCCTGGGGACCCTTCGGCCGCGGCTGGGCCAATCAGTACGTCAACGTCCGCATGACCTCGCCCGATGTAGTCACGCTCCTCGCTTATCCCAAAGCGTGGACCCCGGGCACCAACGGCCTCGTGCAGGGCAAATGCATCCGTGCCACCATCGACGACAAAAAGGATTTCGAAAAATATAAAGGCAAGCTCGCCGGCATGATCGTGATCCTCGGCGCCGACGCCGATGTGAAACCCATCACCGAAGCTCCTTACAAACGTCTCGATGACGACGACCTCGCCAAACTTGCCGACTACCAGATCCCCGCCGACCGTGCCGGCTTCCGCATGGCCGATTACATCAAGCGCCAGCAATTCATCAAAGATCTAAACCAGTTCTTCGCCGACGAAAAAGTTCTCGCCGTCATCGATCACAGCCGCGGCACAGCCGGCGGCGGCACCGTCTTCGTCCAGTCCGGTGGCTCCTACAAAACCGGAGAGACCACCACCGTCCCTCAACTCACCATGGCCTCCGAGCACTGGACGCGCATCGCCCGCCTGCTCCAGCAGAAGAAAGATGTCTCCCTCGAACTCAACGTCACCAACACTTTCTACGACGAAGACCCCATGCAGTACGACACCATCGCCGAAATTCCCGGAACCGACAAGAAGGATGAGATCGTGATGCTCGGCGCGCACCTCGATTCCTGGCACGCCGGCACCGGAGCCACCGACAACGGCGCCGGCACCATCGTCATGATGGAAGCCGTCCGCATCCTGAAAGCTCTCAACCTGCAGCCTCGCCGCACCATCCGCATCGGCCTCTGGAGCGGTGAAGAGGAAGGCCTCCTCGGCTCGCAAGGCTACGTTCAAAATCACTTCGGCGCGCGGCCGCCCATGGACGATCCCGGAATGAAAGGCATGCCCACCCTGCTCCGCCGCGAAGCTGGAGACGTCACCGTCAAGCCCGAGCAGGCCAAAGTTTCCGTCTATTTCAACGTGGATAACGGCAGCGGAAAGATTCGCGGCGTGCACTTGCAGGAAAACGAAGCCGTCGCGCCCATCTTCGAAGCCTGGATGAAGCCCTTCAACGACCTCGGCATGACCACCCTCACCATGCGCAACACCGGCGGCACCGACCATCTCTCATTCGACGCCGTCGGCATCCCCGGATTCCAGTTCATCCAGGATCCCATCGAATACGAAACCCGTACCCACCACTCCAACATGGATGTCTACGATCGCCTGCAGCCCGACGATCTAAAACAAATGGCCGTAATCGTCGCCGGCTTCGTCTACGACGCCGCCATGCGCGACCAAATGCTCCCTCGCAAGCCCGTCGAAAAAGGATTGCCCCGAGAACCCGAGAAAAAAGAAGAGTAACCGCCACTGAGGAGGCTGCCGAGAGACTAGAAGATTCGTATCAGGCTGTGACGTTGATTCGTATCAGCCTGTGGCGTTGATTCGTATCAGGCTATGCCTTTAGGCATAGCGTCAGCCCTGTATTTAAGATTCGCGCCTTCAGGCGCTGCCCTCGGCCGTAGAACCAGTGGAGCCACCGGTCGACAAAGGTGTAATCTATGATCAAACGGTGCAGTCCGCCGGAGGTTACCTGCAATGGAATTATCATGGCTTACGGAAACCGGACACCTCTCCTGTCGATGGTCTGAAGTAGGCCAGCGCGTCCAATACAACCCGCGTTGGATGCAAGAGACCAAAGAGATTCAAAGTGGCTACCCGCCGCCCGTTACGGATTTTGCCAGCCACAGTCCATTCGGAGGAGCTACCTGGTTCCTCCCATACGACAAACGCGAATCGTTTTAAATCTCACCCCCCCGAACCCGCTTCGCCAAACCCGCAATTCATGCTACTCTGCTCCGTTTAGTCGGAGGCCGCTTGCTCTCTTTCTTGCGCTCCGCCCTTGTCGCCCCTCTTCTTTTTTGTCTCTGTCTGCGACTCGCCGTGCTTGCCGACGATACCAACTCTCCCGCGATCCCTTCGGAACTCGCGGCCGCAGATCAGCGTTATCGATCGGGAAAGTTTGCCGACGCCGAGGCCAGCTATCAGGCATTACTCAAAATCAATCCCACCCTGGTCCTCGCGCAAGTCGGCTTGGTCCGCTCTTTGTTGCGCCAGCAGAAAATCGATGAAGCCCTGGAGGCCGCGAACACCGCGCAGGCCGCACATCCCGATTCCGCGGCCTTACTGGCCGCGAAGGGCGATGTCGATCTACCGCAAGATTGTTCTCGCGAGCACCATGCTCCAACTCATTTCACTCCGGTACGCGTCTCACGACGTTTCTCAATTCCCAACGTTACCTTCGTAACTTGTCCGCTTTCTCTACGTCTTGATCGGGAGCGATCTGAGGAGGACTATTCAGACGAATCATAATTGGCTTGCAAATGCGCGTATGCTGCCGGGCCTAACAATGAGCTACAAGATCGAGATAAAAGACGAATACAGTTTTGGTAGGTGGTTTTCGCATCATCTGCGGTTCCCGACGAAACTAGAGGCCGAAGAGTGTCTGAACCACTTTGCTTATACGGGTTCGTGTGGCATTACGGACTTGCGTGTTGTGAAGAGTTGTGACTCCGTGAATGCTCGCTGGACAGAGAAGGGCGTTACCGACAAAGACGGAAGACTGCCTGAACCTCCTCCACCGCCAACCCCGGAGGAAATTCGCTCCGATGCGGACAGACTGAGTACCGCATGGAACGCGATCGTGGCACGTATGGACGCTTCTCCGAAACGCGGACAGAAGAAGAACAAGAGGGATTAGTTTTAGACGGAGGAAGTCAGCGACCATTTTTGTCAGGTTTCTTAGGGTTTTGAGCGCTATGGCCTGTTAACAGCAGTCAACGCGATCTTATTGATACAGAGGTTTGGCCTTCGCCGTCGCTGGCATCACTATTTTCCCCTGAGGCTTCCCATTCGATTCACCAGCCGCAGACACACTGATTGGGTAGGATTTGCCATCAAATGAAAGGATTGCCTCGTAAAGAGGCTCAACCCCACTCTTGCGTGCCACTATGCCAATGTCACGCCAGCCGTTTGATTTCGCGAATAACACTCGGATTGGGAGCCTCACCGCTGGGACTTTCGTGACGACCCTGTAAGACTTGCCTTCGGGAGCCAAGATCAGCATGGTGCAGCCACCCGTTCCGCACCAGCCATCGGATGACAAGTAAACAATCGCCTCGTTAGTTCCGTCGTCCTTCAAGTCAACGAATACAGCAGCGTATTCTGTTTTCTTGGTTTCTTCGTCAGGAGTCCCAATGTAGTTCTGAAGAAAAAGCGTGAACGGGTCTGGTTCGGGTTGTGCTATCCCGATGGAATGGGCAAACAACACAAGTAGCAGGGCTGCAGCTAATTGACGCATCTGGAGAACCTCGACTCAGGACGCGTGTAGTTTACGTGAACTGTCGAGATTCTTGGCGTAACATCGCGATTACGCTCATCGACCTGGGTTGGGGCAAGGGAAAAGCCTAGGCACCCTCTACAGTTCTCACTACAGTGCCTTGGAAGAGAAAAACGGGATCGGCGGTAAGCCACTTAAAGAATGGCTCCTCAGGTAGGATTCGAACCTACAACCCTCCGGTTAACAGCCGGATGCTCTGCCATTGAGCTACTGAGGAGTATTTTGAAAACCGCGCGCGGAGCGCGCGGTTTTTGCTGCATTCATCATAACATCTGGGGGGACGGGTGAAAACTCTGGTGTTCGTTTTGGTTTTTGGTAGGCTGAGGGGTGCGAGGTGAGTATGGGTGGAGGGATGCGCTTGATTTCGATTGCTATTTCTTTTGCTTCTTTGACGGTGTTGGCGGCGGGAGTTCTTGCGGCGAGCGAAGCTAAGGGCTCTGCGGACGCAGCTCCGCCGAAGGCGGAGAAGCGTCCGCTGGAGGAGACGTTGCACGGGGTGAAGATTGTTGATAACTACCGGTGGCTGGAGGATGGAACATCCGCGGACACGCAGAAGTGGGTGGCGGAGGAGATGGCGTATACGCGTGGAGTGCTCGATCCGCTGCCGGGGCGGGAAGCGATCCATAAGCGCCTGACGGAATTGTTGAGCATCGGCAGCATCACGCAGCCGGAGATTGGCGGAAAATATTATTTCTATACGCGCCGCGATGGGATGCAGAACCAGCCGGTGCTCTATGTGCGGGAGGGTGTCGATGGAAAAGATCGAGTGCTGGTGGATGCGAACCAGCTTGCGGCGGATGGGACGATCGCGCTGGATTGGTACCAGCCTTCGGAGAATGGGAAATATTTAGCCTACGGAACTTCTCCGAGCGGATCGGAGATGAGCACGCTGCACATTATCGAAACTAAAACCGGAACTGCGCTGCCCGACACGATTGAGCGGACGCGAGCTTGCAGCATTGCGTGGATGCCGGACAACTCAGGATTTTATTACACGCGGTATCCGAAGAAGGGAGACGTGCCCGACGGGCAAGAGATGTATAACCGGCATGTTTTCTATCACGAACTGGGGGCTGATCCGGCGACTGATCCGCTGATTTTTGGCGAAGGGCGCGATGCGGAGGATTGGCCAAGCGTGAGTCTGGACAATGATGGCCGGCTGCTGTTGATCACGGTGGAACAAGGCTGGACCAAGAGCGAGCTGTTCTTAATGGATCTAAAGGCGCGCACGCCAGCCACGCGAATTACTACTGGAAAGAATTTTCTTTATAGCGGGTCGGTATACAACGGAAGAGTTTACATCACGACCAACGAAGATGCGCCTCGTTATCGCGTGTTCGTAACCGAGGCTGGCGACTACGAGCGCGAGCATTGGAAAGAAATCATTCCGCAGAGCGATGCGGTTCTGCAGGGCGCGGCGGTATGGGGCGGCAAATTGTTCACTCAATATGAGCAGAACGCAACTTCTCAGCTGAAGATTTTCGATATTGATGGAACGAAGCTCAAAGATCTTTTGCTACCGGCGCTGGGCACGGTGTTTGGGTCGGACGGTAAATGGGATCGCGACGAAATCTTCTATGGGTTTTTGTCGTTCACAGTTCCTCCCACGGTTTATCGTTACGATTTGAAAACGGGCGCGACTTCGCACTGGGCGAAGGTGGATGCGCCCTCGATCGATCCTTCGGCTTATGAAGTGAATCAGGAGTGGTACCACTCGAAGGATGGGACGCGGGTGCCGATGTTTATTGTCAACAAGAAAGGTGTGAAGAAGGACGGGCGCAATCCCACGCTGCTAACGGCTTATGGCGGGTTCAATGTGAGCCTGACTCCGTCGTTCAGCCGCACGGCTTATTTGTGGATGGAGCATGGCGGAGTTTATGCGGTGGCGAATTTGCGCGGCGGGGCGGAGTTTGGGGAAGACTGGCATCGGGCGGGGATGCTGGGCAACAAGCAGAACGTTTTTGACGACATGATCGCGGCGGCCGAACATCTGATTGCGGAAAAATATACGGACAAGGATCATCTGGCGATTCAGGGAGGGTCGAATGGCGGACTGCTGATGGGGGCGATGATCACGCAGAGGCCGGATTTGTTTCGGGCGGTGGTGTGCCAGGTTCCTCTGCTCGACATGCTGCGCTATCAGAATTTTCAGATTGCGAAGCTGTGGATTCCGGAGTACGGGAGTTCGGATAGTCCCGAGCAGTTCAAGTGGCTCTACGCTTATTCTCCGTATCACCACGTGAAGGCGGGGACGGAATATCCGGCGATCTTGTTTATGACCGCGGATAGTGATTCGCGGGTCGATCCCATGCACGCGAAGAAGATGTCGGCTTTGATGCAGGCCGAGGCGGAGAATGGAACTAGCCATTCGCGGCCGATTCTGTTGCGGATCGAGAGCAAGGCGGGGCATGGAGCGGGGAAACCGGTGACCAAGCAGATTGAGGAGAGTACGGATGTTTATGCGTTTTTGTTTTGGCAGTTGGGGGTGAAGTAGTAAGCAGGCCGACACATTTGGCAGGAAGCGGGATGCGGCTGGACGGCTTACTGGCAGCCCTTTAGTTTACTTGCGCCGGCTTAAACCTATAAAAATGGACCTTGTCGTCCCCATGCTCCTTCATGTGGATGACGTAGACTCCGGGGTCGCCCAGCAGATGTATCTCATGCGAATTGAGTAGATTCATGATCTGTGTCTGCCAGCGAGGAAGCATCTGTTGATAATGTTTGTAGTCAATTCCTTTCCCATAAGGATTTGCGGCGTGCGCGATAGCACCGCACCTACCGTATACCTCGGCGAACTCCGGCTTAGTCAGGTAGTCCCCCTCGCGCTTCTTATTCTGCCTATGCACTCCCGGAATGTCTGATGGAACCTCGATAACCGGCACCGGATAGAAGCCAGGATTCACTCGCTCGAGTTCTCGAAGGATGTCGCCGGCATTCCACGCGCTCGACACCTTCGAATGGACCGCGGTGTAGACATCCTTGTTCGCAACTAATGAGCCGAATGCGACTAACTCCAGGATCTTCCTGATTTGTAGGCAAACCGACTCTATGGTGGACGGCAAGTACAACGCATGACCCTGTCCGGATACGAAAAAGTTGACAACGTTGATCCGGAGCTTGATCTCTTCCATCAGGTCGCAATATTTTTGTCCATCTGGGTCGCCAGACATGTTCGTTTCTCGCGGTGCCAAGGGCGGGCTTCATCTTGACGGGATTGCAACGATGAGGCTGTCCCCCCAGCTTCCATGATCATACATGTAGCAGAATTCAAAGGATGGAGAGTTCCGTGGGAAATGTAAACTTTCGCCATTTGTAGCAGGCACGCATGTGCCGCGCCGTATTCTGGCGCTTGACTGCAACGTCCATGCTCGACACAGAAAATGTTGCCAGGAGCCTTCGAGTGAGTGCGTTTGCGTCGTCTTCGTTCCGAGCTTGTTCCAGCGGCGACACAGTGTAAGTATTGAAGGCATCACCGCCCTTTAGGGGTACGTCGAACTTAACGAGATGCGTGTTGTGGGGCTGGTCTCTGAGCCATTCTGCAACGCGATCGCGTGCTGCAGGCGTTAGCCAAATGAGTGCGCCTTGTGCTAGCTCGTGAGCGCCTGCCGCTTCATCAACAGCCTCCCCTATTAAGAAGTGGGGAGAAACCTCGTATCCTCCAACCGCAATCGCACCTCGGTAGGCGAGAGGAATGCTAGAGCGGAGCGTCCGTTCTAGGACCCAGCTGATGACATCGCACAGGTACACGACCGACATTGCCTCTCTGTGCTTGGTGGACTCAGCAAGTGCCATGGAAACTGCAATGGTGTCGGAGAGAAATGCCACTTGACATTGCATCCAAGGCTGGGAGGAAAACTGTGCTTCGACCCGGCTTTCCATCCAGGACTTCATGGTCTTCAGTTCGGTCAATACTGTGTCTGCGTCGTGACGTCCCCAAATACCACGAAAGCCTAAGGCATCGATCAGTGCAACTGCTCCTTTATTCATGATCTCTTTCCCGCAAATCTCAAGATCGAGCGGTTTCCCGCACTTCGCTATACCACAAATGAGGCTGCCCGATCCTTCCGCTTTTTGCAAGGGGACGGCGATGGGGAGTCGCGGAGATTCTTTGCCGTCCCTGACGGGACTTGGTTCCTGTTTTTGGGGCTTGCCCCGGACTTACGTCCGGGGCTATTGTCTGGCGTCCCTGCGGGACTGGAGTGGGGTGGTTTCTTTCTGCGCGCTTTGACCTTGCGTCTGCGCAGTGCCCTCAGGGGCTAAAAGCCCGCGTCAATTTTGGAACCGTGCGCAGCGCTGAAGCGCCGCTCTTCGCCGGTGGTGTCGGCATTGCTGCACGACTAAACGTCGTGCACTTCCAGGTCGTGCTTTTCTATTGGCATCGACAAGGTGGGCACAAAGTCAGGAGCAAGGTCAAAATCAACGTCAAAGGCAACGGACAGGAGTGTCCGTTCCACTCGTGCCGATCTGGGACGGGGGTGCCGGTAAAGATATGTAAAGGTTTAGAAATGTATTGACGGGGGTGGGGATTCCGGGTACAGTATCTTGTTCTACGGACAATCCGGAGCCTCAAGGTCAGCTGTTAGTTACCTCGACCACGAGTCCAAATCAGGAAAAGTGAGCATCTTCGGAGTCCGGTCGCGCATCTATTCTGAGTAGGGATTGCGCTAACTCCTAACAAATCTCAGTAGAATCAACAGCTTATAACATGTTGTGGGGTTGTGTTGGTGCTACGAGGATAAGGGCGAAAGCGGGATGCCCATCTTTATAAGGAAGGGGAAAGACATACATGCGATCTGATCGTGTGTTTGACGCTTTACAGACATTACGGAATCGTTATATGCTTTGCCAGCTTGCCTCCAAGGCCACGCGGAAGTTCCATCGGCCAAGCACCAGAATTCAGGAAACGATGAATGGAGTTTTGGACCGGATCGCGGGCAAAGAGCGGCAGGAAGTGTTGTCGGAGCCGGAGAATTTTGCTGAGGCACAACGACGGGCTGCGTAAGCAGCCCTGTTCGCCTGCCTTGTGGTGATTTGTCTTCCCTGAATACCCTCCTTTGAAAATCTCCCGTAGACACTAACGAAGACGTTTTAGTGCACGGGTTTAGGTGAATCATGACCATCGCTGAACTGAAAGAAAAGAACATCACCGAGCTGACCAAGATCGCAAGGACCTTGGAACTGCCCGGTGCCAGTGGACTGCGTAAGCAGGACCTCATATTCAAGATTCTGCAAGCGCAGAGCGAAAAAGAAGGCCACATTTTTGCCGAGGGCGTGCTGGAGATTTTGCCTGACGGCTACGGATTTTTGCGGTCGCCGGACTATAACTATTTGCCGGGGCCAGATGATATTTATGTGTCGCCGTCGCAGATCCGCAAGTTTGATTTGAAGACGGGTGACACGATCAGCGGGCAGGTGCGGCCTCCGCACGAGGGCGAGAAATATTTTGCGCTGGTAAAGATCGAGGCGGTGAACTTTGAGTCACCGGACGAAGCGCGCAACAAAATCCTGTTCGACAATTTGACGCCGCTGTATCCGCAGGAGCGTTTGAAGCTGGAGACGACGCGGGAAAATTCGAGCGCGCGAGTAATGGATTTACTGACGCCGCTCGGTAAGGGACAGCGCGGGCTGATTGTTTCCCCGCCGCGAGCTGGCAAGACGATGTTGCTGCAGAACGTGGCGAACTCGATTACGACGAACCATCCGGAAGTGGTGTTGATGGTGCTGCTGATCGATGAGCGTCCGGAAGAAGTTACGGACATGCAACGCTCGGTGAAGGGCGAGGTGATTTCGTCGACTTTTGACGAGCCTGCGGCGCGGCACGTGCAAGTTGCGGAGATGGTGATCGAAAAGGCGAAGCGCCTGGTCGAGCACAAGCGCGATGTAGTCATACTGCTGGATTCGATTACGCGCTTGGCGCGCGCTTATAACACAATCGTCCCGCCCTCGGGCAAGGTGCTTTCGGGCGGCGTGGATTCGAATGCGTTGCAGCGGCCGAAGCGCTTCTTTGGGTCGGCGCGAAATATTGAAGAAGGCGGGTCACTCACGATTATCGCCACGGCATTGATCGATACGGGATCGCGCATGGACGATGTGATCTTTGAAGAGTTCAAGGGCACGGGCAATTCTGAAATCATTCTCGAACGCAAACTGGTGGATAAGCGCGTGTTCCCGGCGATCGATATTCAGCGGTCGGGCACTCGTAAAGAAGAGTTGCTGATCCCGCGGGAAGATCTGTCGCGAATCTGGGTGCTGCGGAAGGTGCTGAATCCACTGTCTCCGGTGGAAGCAATGGAGTTGCTGATCGACAAGTTGAGCAAGACGAAGTCGAATGGCGAGTTTTTGTCGAATATGAGTTCGTTGTAAGGAAAAGTTATTCAGTTGCGGAAAGCCGCAAGCCTCCAAGAAATATTGGAGGCTTGCGGCTTTTTAGGCTGAGTGGATTGGCCGAAGTCGATTGCGCTTGATCTGCGGCACCCTTCGACTTCGCTCCGGGGTAGGCTAAGAGTCGTTTCTTTACTGGTCGGTAGTTGCGGGGGAGATCCAGCGCCTGAAGGCGGTATCAATGACGACTTTTTTAGCGGTATGCCTGAGAGGCATACCCTGATACAAATCTCGATCTCTTCGGCAGTGTGCAGGGCTCGGCTCCTCCAGGTCACTGGTTTCCCTATCAGATCCGTAGTTTTCCTATCAGTGATAGATTACGAATCATTTCTCCTCCGGCGTTATCCCACGTATTTCTCGTTGTCGTTGCGGCCGGAAGTGTCATACTTTGGGGACGGGCAGAAGGGACGCGTCCGTTTTCGAGGGTAGCGTGGGAGCCAAGCAGATGGTTTGGAGTCTTTCTCTGATTTTGTTGTTCACGATATCCGGTTATGGGCAAGGCCGTCCGGAACCGCCGCGCAGGATCGACGGCAGTGTTGCACCTCCCGATAGCGACGACGAAAACCGGGATCGGATCGCCCGCGATATGGCGAAGAAAGCGAACCTGGAGCGGCAGGCCGCGCTCAAGGCCGACACCGACAAGCTTTTCAAGCTGGCAACGGAGTTGAAAGGGTACGTCGATAAGTCGAATGAGAACGTCCTATCGCTGGATGTGCTGAAGAAGGCCGAAGAAATCGAGAAACTGGCGCATACCGTGAAGGAGAAGATGAAAGGTCCGAATTAAGAGAGAAATTGCCGTTTGTGATCGGGGCGGTTAAGCGTGGGATGAGTGGGCCCTCGACTGATGTATCCCAGTCAAGAAAAAGTTGCCCAGATTGTAAGGGCAACACGGAATATGCAGTCGCAACTCCGCGCGCGGCGGCGGGTTTGCTCTGAGTAGAATCCGCGGGATGCGGAGGAGGATACAAACATGAAACGGACGATTGCAGGAGTGCTTTTGCTGATGGGATTGGGAGTGGGAACCATGTTTGCCGAGGATGGATGGCGGGACCGGAGGGACATCCGCCACGATGAAGCCAAGATCGCCCATGACCAGCGCGAGCTCAGGCGCGATTTGTACAATGGGAATTATGCGGCGGCGCGGCACGAGCGCAGAGAACTGCGGCGAGAGTACCGGGACGTGAATCGCGATCGCCGGGATTTGTATTGGGACCGACGGTAGGATTGGGTGATCGTGCAATTGGACAACGATAGACGCCATCCGGCTCAACGGATGGCGTTTTTGCTGGAGCTGGTTGCCAATTTTTTCCCTAGTACTTTTCTGGGGTACCGACTGCTGCACCTCAAATATCAGGGGCGGCATCGATATAGGCCACAGGTTGAAGTTCACACGAGGAGAGAACATGCCGCTGGTTCGAATTGATCTGCTTGAGGGCAAGTCCCCGGAATTTCGGATGGAGGTTGGTCAGATCGTATATCGGGCGATGACTGAGGTGCTGGGCGTTCCGAAGGATGATCGATTTCAGGTGATCACGGAGCATTCGAAGACGGGGTTGCAGTTTGACCGGGAGTATCTGGGCATCCATCGATCGGATGGCTGTATTTTTTTCCAGATTACTCTGAACAGCGGTCGCACTTTGGAGATGAAGCAGCTCTTTTATAAAGCGGTGGCGGATGGACTGCATGAGAAGTTGAAGGTGCGGCGGGAGGATGTGCTGATTAATCTGGTGGAAGTGGCAAAGGAGAACTGGTCATTCGGGAATGGGGAGGCGCAGTATGCGCCGAAGGATTAACGGCGTGGTATCTCCGTGGCGAAATCAGCGTGATTTTTTCAACCGCCATCCAGGTTGATCGATGGCGTTTATTTTTCGATAGCGCAGGTTGTGGCGGTAAACGGAGGACAGCCGAGGGCGGCTGTCCCCACATAAAGCAAGAACGTCTCGCTTTCTACTTGCCGGTTCTGATTCGCATCCCGTAGAAGGAGCGGTAGACGAAAAAGAAGGAGACGAGGAAGAATGCGATGGCGAGGGCATTTGTGATCATCGCACCTTGATCGCGGGTTAGGGTGACGGCTAACTCGACTGCGAGCAGGCCAAAGAGGGTAGTGAATTTAATGACCGGATTCAGAGCCACGGAAGAAGTGTCCTTGAAGGGATCGCCGACAGTGTCGCCGATGACGGTGGCATCGTGCAGCGGAGTTCCCTTCTGCTTCATTTCGACTTCGACGATCTTCTTGGCGTTATCCCATGCGGCTCCGGCGTTGGCCATGAAGATGGCTTGATAGAGGCCGAAGATCGCGATCGAGATCAGGTAGCCGACGAAGAAGAATGGTTCGACGAAGGCGAATGCGAGCGTGCCGAAGAAGACAGCGATGAAAATATTGAGCATGCCCTTCTGTGCGTATTTGGTGCAGATGGCTACGACGGCTTTGCTGTCGGCGACTGAGGCTTTCTCCACGCCTTCGAGTTTGATGTTGGCTTTGATGTACTCGACCGCACGGTAGGCTCCGGTGGTAACGGCCTGGGTGGATGCTCCGGTGAACCAGTAGATCATGGCTCCGCCGGTGATCAGGCCGAGGAAAAATGGAGCGTGCAACAGCGAGAGTTTGTCGACGTTTTCGGTGAGGCCGGTGGTGAGCGCCATGATGATGGAGAAGATCATGGTGGTTGCGCCGACGACGGCAGTACCGATAAGGACGGGTTTAGCCGTGGCTTTGAAGGTGTTGCCAGCGCCGTCATTGGCTTCGAGCAGGTATTTGGCGCGCTCGAAGTTGACGGAGTAGTTGAAATCCTTCTTGAGTTCAGCTCCGATGTTGGGAACCTGCTCGATGAGAGAAAGTTCGTAAACGGATTGAGCGTTGTCGGTGACCGGGCCGTAGGAATCGACCGCGATGGTGACGGGACCCATGCCGAGAAATCCGAAGGCGACAAGTCCGAATGCGAATACCGCGGGGGCGAGCATGGTTGCTGCCGCAGCGAGGCCCATGGTGCTGAAGTAGTACGCGATCGACATCAGCAGGACCATGGAGAGACCGAGGTAATATCCGGAGAAGTTTCCAGCAACGAATCCGGAGAGGATGCCGAGCGAGGCCCCGCCTTCTTCGGCCGAGGTGACGACTTCTCTTACGTGCCGGGATTCGGTAGAGGTGAAAGACTTCACGAGTTCGGGAATGAGGGCTCCGGCTAGTGTTCCGCAGGAGATGATCACGGCGAGCTTCCACCACTGGGAGGCGTCGCTGCCGAGGTCGGGAATGATGAAATAGGAGACCAGGAAGGTGAGTCCGATGGAAACGATCGAAGTGAGCCAGACCAGAGTAGTGAGCGGCGTTTCGAAGTTCATTTCATCGGCTTTGCCGTAGCGGCCCTTGGCGATGGCAGCGTTCAGGAAGTAAGAAACGGCGCTGGCCACGAGCATCATTACGCGCATGACGAAGATCCAGACGAGCAATTGAACCTGGACCGTTGGATTTTTCACGCCGAGCAGGATGAAGGTGATAAGCGCGACGCCGGTGACGCCGTAGGTTTCAAAGCCATCGGCGGAAGGGCCAACGGAGTCGCCAGCGTTGTCGCCGGTGCAATCGGCGATGACGCCGGGGTTGCGGGCATCGTCTTCTTTAATCTTGAAGACGATCTTCATCAGGTCGGAGCCGATATCAGCAATTTTGGTGAAGATGCCGCCGGCGATACGGAGAGCGGCTGCGCCAAGGGATTCTCCGATGGCGAATCCGATGAAGCAGGGGCCGGCATAGTCGCCGGGGATGAAGAGAAGAATGATGAGCATGATCAGGAGTTCGACGCTGATCAGCATCATGCCAATGCTCATGCCGGCTTCGAGAGGAATCTGGTAGACCGGAAATGGTTTTCCGGGAAGCGATGCGAAGGCGGTGCGGGAGTTGGCGAAAGTATTGACGCGGATGCCGAACCACGCTACGCCATAGCTGCCGGCGATGCCGACCAGGCTGAAGGCGAGGATGATGACCACGCGCATGGCTTCCATGTGCTCGAGCACGCCGAAATACAGCAGGATGATGACGGCGATAAAGGCCCACAGCAGAAGGATGAAGCGCCCCTGAGTGACAAGATAGGTTTTGCAGGTCTCGTAGATGAGTTCCGAGATTTCACGCATGGAGCGATGCACCGGCAGGTTCTTGAGGCGCATGTAGATGACCATGCCGAAGCCGAGGCCGAAGAGGCAGAAGAGGATGCCGATGAGAAGCAACTTGTGGCCATCGATGGCTCCGTTCAGGAAGCTGACGGAAGAGAGGTCGGGAAGTTTGAGTGAGGCTTCGCCTCCGGCGGTTTCGGCCGGTTGAGCTAGGACCGAGGTAGCGCCGACGGTGAGCAGCGAAACTAGAGCGATGGTGTTTTTCAGGAAGCCGAAACTTAGGGCGCGGCGCTTTCGGAACGCAGCATTGGCGAGCCAGGTGAGCATGATGAGTCCTCCACAAATGAGTCGGTTTTTAGGAATATACGAACGTGTTTTGAGACCGCCATCCAGCGATGCATTCCCGTCCGAGCATCGGCTCATTGATTAGCAGCCGCAGCGCGGGACGATCACCGGAAATCCGAACACGCTTCCACCGCAAACCTACAACCAAGTGTTGGAGCTTGGCCGCGTCGGAGTTTGCGCCCGGGCCGGCCGGAAGATTAGAACGCTGTTCCGGGCGGACGAGTGCAAAACGGGCATTTATAACATGTTAGGAGGATGGGGGTCAATGACACCAGTGTTGGGTAGTGTCTTAACTCCGCAAGACACTACCAGGGTGCTCAGTTTGCCGGCCATGACGACGAAACCCTCGAGCTTCGCTCGACGGACGGCCGAGGGCGGCTGCCCCCACATGAGCATCGCCCGAGCTGGGACGATGCCGATCAGAGTCCGTGCGAACCGCCGTTACCGTGATGCAAATGCTGTGCCGCGCACCATCGTGTAGACGGAATCGAAGACCTTCAGACTGTTGATATTCGCCACTCCGCCAACGATGATCGGAGCGCCGAGATACAGGACCTTGCTATCGGTGCTGGTGAACGGCGGCCACAAGGGAAGACCTTGACCGTTTGGATTGCCCGACCGCGCGAAGTTGACCCAGTAGCTGGATATTTCCTCGGCCAGGTTGCGGTCGGCTGCGGTCCAATGCCAAGGCGACTGATCGAGATGATCGAAGACATACCAAAGCTCCGCGTAGTGGCTTGCGCCCCAACCTTCATAGACGGAACCGGCGGGGAACGGTGGCTGCCGCGTGAACGAGTAATAGTAGACGGTGCTCTGTCCGGTTGCGGCTTGCAGTCTGGCCCAGGCCCACATGTCCCAGCCAAAACGGAGGTCGCGTTCGAGGTCGAGGCGCGCCTGTTTTGCCTCTGCATCGCTCGCGTGGGGATACGCTGCGAGAAGTGGAGGCGGCAGGGCACCGAAGCTGTGCTCCAGGTCGCTGTCGAAGGTGTTGGCTTTCACATTGGTGACATCCACCAGCGCGCGCGCTTCGTCGGCGTTAGAACCGACGAGCAGCGGTACGTCGTTCTGCTGTCCGGTAGTGAAAGCGTCGTAAGGGGAAACGGGCAGGAGATAAGGTTCGATCACAGGATGAGTAATGCCGCCGGCATTGCCGGTGAGCTGGCTCGCCGGAAGGCGGCGTAAATCCTGCAGCGAGGCCGCACCAAGAGAGACGGCATATTTCTCGCCGTCACGTTCTGCATTGGCCAGCAGATACTTGGGAGCGAGCTGGACCGGTTCAAACAACCCACCGCTCTCCCCGATGGCGCGCTGAAACAATCCTTTAGCGCGTGGCGAAGCCATAAGGATGCTGACTGAGATCGCTCCGGAAGATTGACCGGCGATGGTTACGTTCTTGGGGTCGCCGCCAAAGGCTGCAATGTTCTTCTGAATCCATTCGAGGGCGGCGATCTGGTCCATGAGGCCGTAGTTTCCGGAGGAGTGGTGCGGGGACTCGCGTGTGAGCTCAGGGTGGGCAAGAAAACCGAGCGGTCCGAGTCGATAAGCGCTGGTGACAACGATCACGCCTTTGTGCGCCAGGCGGTCGCCCCAGTACAGGGGCATCGAGGCGGATCCGTTGATGTAGGCTCCACCGTAGATCCAGACGAGTACGGGCAGGTGATTTGCTTTTGCCGGCGACCAGATATTGAGGTAGAGGCAGTCCTCGCTGACTGCGGGCGGTACCTCGCCCGGCATTGACACGCCATCCTGCATGCATGCGGGGGCAAAGGCATCGGCCTTACGCGTAGCAGTCCAAGGCGCGGCCTGTACTGGCGGGCGCCAGCGCAAATCGCCAAGTGGGGGAGTGGCGAATGGAACGCCTTTGTAGACGCTCAGACCGTTTTCACTTACGCCGGATATGGCACCGGATTCGGTTACGACTCGTTGCGCGACAGCTACGCTGGCCAACTGAGCCACAGCTACGATCACACACGCGAATCGCCATCGCCTCTGCATGCGCACTCCTTCACCTTGGTTAGCTAAGAGGGGAAACTTCAGATGGGCTGACTTAGTTCAGAGGACCTGAAGAGTAAGCAGAGGTGGCTTACCCGATTACGATACTAGACCCGCGGTTACACGGCGTCAAACCGCAGTTGGAATAGCAGTACCAAACGCGAATCTTTCTGAGGTCATTTGCCAGTGCGCCAATCCCATACCGGGTGGCCTTTGTCGTCGCGGAACTGAAGCGTGTCCGTACCCTTCACCAGCACTCGAGCAAGGATTACGTCCAACTCCTCCTGCTTGACCTTTGAACCGGTAACGGCAATCTCGTCTCCCTTGCTGAAACTGATGCCCATCTCTTCTTGAAATGGTTTGGGACACACATAGATGTGGACCGTGTCATCTCCGCTCTTGATGATTAATTCAGTAAAGTCTTTCCGGGCTCCGAAAGGGAGCAGTTTTATTTCATCCACTATTCCTTTGGTTTTCATCTCCGTGTGGAGGTCATACTTGGGAAGGTTATGGTCATCTGGTTGTGCCTTTTGTGAGATTCCCGGGGTCACACACGCGAGCAGAAACAAGGGAATGCAGAAAAGCGGTTTGATGGCTTTACGTGGCAGGATGGGGATTTCCAGACTGGTTAGCACGGCTCCTCCTCGTTACTCAGGGAAATCTCAATGCGGGGGCGAGGCGCGTCTTTCTGTTTGCGCCACGACCCGGAGAAAGATGTGCATCGGTTTCCGAGTTGCCCGAAAGTTTTCGCTTACGATTAGGCCGTTTACTGAGTTGCTTCCCAGAAGAACAGGAGAATCGTACACCCTAAAAGCGATCTCAGACCAAATTTGTGAAAGCATTCGGTTGGCGACCGTGAAGTCCTACGTCCAATATGTGCGGTCCAGCGAGCGGTATTGGATGGCCTCGGCGATGTGTTTGGGCTGGATTTGGGGAGTGTCTTCGATGTCGGCGATGGTCCGGGCGACTTTCAGGATGCGGTCGTGGGCGCGAGCGCTGAGGCCTTGTTGAGTCATGGCGCGTTCCAGCAGGCGTTCGCAGTCGGAGGAGAGATCGCAGAAGGTGCGGATGTGGCGGGATGACATTTGGGCGTTGCAGTAAATTTTTTCGCGGGATGTGGAGAAGCGTTCGAGTTGTTTGGCGCGGGTGCGGATGACGCGGTCGCGAATTTTGGCGGAGCATTCGGGTTCGCTGGTGGAGCGCATCTCTTTGAAATTTACGGCTGGGACGTCGATGTGAATGTCGATGCGATCCATGAGCGGGCCGGAGATTTTCGAGATGTAGCGTTGAATCATGGGCGTGGTGCAGTTGCACTCGCGGGTCTTGTCGTTGCGGAAGCCACAGGGGCACGGATTCATGGCGGCGGCGAGCATGAAGCGGGCGGGAAACATCAGCGACATGGCGGCGCGGGAGATGGTGACGGTGCCATCTTCGAGCGGCTGGCGGAGGACTTCGAGGACGTTGCGGGGGAACTCGGGGAGTTCGTCGAGGAAGAGCAGTCCATTGTGAGAGAGCGAGACCTCGCCGGGCCGCGGGATGGCGCCGCCACCGATCAGGCCGGCGTCAGAAATGGTGTGATGCGGGGAGCGGTAGGGACGCCTGCCGACGAGGCCGCTGCCGGGGTCGAGGACTCCGGCGACGCTGTGGATTTTTGTGGTCTCGAGAGCTTCTTCAAAAGTTAGCGGAGGAAGGATAGTGGGCATGCGTTTGGCGAGCATGGTTTTGCCGGAGCCGGGCGGGCCGATCATTAATATGTTGTGGCCTCCGGCGCAGGCGATTTCGATGGCACGTTTGGCGGTTTGCTGTCCGCGAACGTCTTTGAAGTCGACGAAGAATTCCTGGTTTTCTCGCAGCAAGGCGTCGCCATCAGCTTTGAGGGGAGCGATGCCGTTGCCGGAGTTCACGAAGTGGATTACATCCAGAAGCGACTTCACGGGGTAGACATCGACTCCTCCGACCATAGCGGCTTCGCGGGCGTTCGCTTCGGGAACGACCAGGCGAGAAATTTTTCTTGTGCGGGCTTCGAGGGCGATCGGGAGCGTGCCGCTGATCCCGCGGACGCCGCCGTCGAGGGAGAGCTCGCCGACGAAGAGGCAGTCGTCGATTGCTTTCTGCGTTAGGCCCCCGTAGGCGCCCACGATGCCGAGCGCCATAGGTAGGTCGAAGCCGGAACCCTCCTTCTTTATGTCTGCGGGAGCGAGGTTGATGGTGATGTGGGTGGGGGGAATGTCATACCCGCAGTTCTTGAGGGCGGCCCGGACGCGATCGCGGCTTTCGCGGACGGCGGCGTCGGGCAGGCCGACGGTGTGGAAGTGGTCCTGATCGGTCTTGATGCCTGAGCAGTCGACCTCCACTTGAATAATGTTGGCGTCGATGCCATACACTGCGGCGCTGAGAGTCTTGTAGAGCATGAGTTGTACGAATGAATTCTCGTGCCAGAATCGGCACACGAAGGCCTGATCCGGGGAATATCTACCGTACGCGCCGGGACGAGATAGGCGCAGTGATGGATGTCACAGGGGTCGGCTGTGGATCGTGAAACTAGTAGATTTCAAGAGTGATGTGAAACCTCGCGGCCGATGGGAATGAGAAACCGTCCAAGAAAACTTTATTGCAGTTTCGCGTACTCCGCTTTGGCTTGTTTCAGGATGGGGACGTCGGGATCGGCGTCTTTCCAGAGGGTAAGGAAATCCTTGTAGGCGGCGATGGCACGGACGCGGGCGGCATCGGCATCCGCTCCCTGCCCCTGTCCGTGAAAGGTTTTCGACTGCAAGGCGTTCGCGCGAGCCACTCCCAGATGTGCCAACGCCCCCGTCCAGCAGTTCCAGAGATGGTTTGTCCGATCATTTCTTCAAATCTCTTGTAAATCGCGCTCTGGCAATCACGTCTGGGACAATAATATGGGGCTGGCAACACGTGGCCGAAAAAGGAAGAGAGCCCGCCCGTGTGGATCATACTAGGAGCACTAGACAAGCATCCAGCGGCGACTGAGCCGAACCTACTTCTCCAACAAGGGCGAGTTGTTCGGCGTAGGCGGGGGAAGTAGGATAATCTCTGCGGTAGGCGATTTTTCCCGTTTCCCTGGCGGGTAAAATCAAGTGACTTCCCTATGCAGGTCTCTTCCGGCAGTCCTCGACGTTCTCGGCCTCCTCGAAATCTGGAGCGGGAAGAATCTCAACTCTGGCGATGGATTTTGCTGTTCATGGTGATGCTGGCGGCGGGGTTTGCCGCACTGGCGTGGGAGCGGTTGGAAGGTTTGCCCTACCATCTGGGACCGATGGCGGTGGGGGTTCTGGCGTTGTCGGTGCTTCTGGCGGTGTACGCGTATGGGCGGCGGAAGGAGGTGGGCGAACTCAAAGTATTGCTGCAGGATTTGCAGCAGCATGTTGGGGCGGCACCCTCCGAAGAGCAACTGGATCAACTGAATGAAATGATTGCGCGCTCGCAGCGCAACTTCAAAGAGCTGATCGACTCGATTGACGAGGCCGCTTGCGCGGTTTCGCTGGATGGCACTTTGCGCACGGTCAATAAGCGCATCAGCGAACTGGTAGGACTGCCTTACGCGGCGATCATCGGAGAGAAGGTTTTTAAGTTTCTTGAGGAGCCCACGCGCCCCGTTTTGGAAGGAGGGGTGGTGCGTTTCCTGGAGAGGCGGCATTGGGCGGGCACGGTGCGGGTGCGCTTCAAAAATAATACGCGGCCACTTTATTTCGATTGCGTTCTGAATGCGATCGTCAAGGGCGGCGAAGTTGTGGGAGTGAGCGTGTTGGGGCGGGATGTGACCGAGCAGCACGAGAAAGAGCTGCGCTTCACCGAGTTGTTTGAGACGCTGCAAGAGGGCGCATATTTCAGCACGCCGGAGGGCGGACTGCTGGACGCCAATCCGGCGTTGGTGAGCATTCTGGGGTATGCGACGAAGGAAGAGATCCTGGCTCTCGAGCCAAGGCAGCTGAACTTTGATCCCGAACAACCTCCAGTACTGGGGCGGGCGGCGGACGATCGCGGCGGGGTGCGAGCCAGAGAGATTACGCTGCGAAAAAAAGATGGGCATGCCGCGGTTTTTCTGGAGTCGTCGCGCGCAGTGTGGGATGACGCAGGCAAGTTAATTCGTTACCAGGGCACGCTGGTGGACGTGACGGAGAGGCGGAAACTGGAGCGGCAGGTAGCGCAGCAGGAGGAATTCCGCAGGCGATTGTTAGAGAGCTTCCCCGATCTCATCCTGGTGGCCGATCTGGAGGAGCGTTACACTTTCGTGAGTTCACGGGTGCGTGATCTGCTGGGGTGTCCATCGGAAGAATTGCTGGGGAAGAACATTTCCGAGACTCCGGGTTACTCGGCGGAGCTGGTGGCGCTCTACCGTGCGGTAGTGAGCGGCAACAAAGGATTCGAATCGGCGGAATACGGGACACGGCGCGGCGATGGAAGCGGGCGAACGATGCGAGCCTCGGCCAGCCAGTTCTTTGAAGCGGATTCCAAGCTGGCGGGCGTCATCATTTCCGTGCGCGATATTACGCGGGAAAAGAAGTTTGAGCAGCAGGTGGTGCAAAGCGAACGGCTGGCCGCCATGGGTGCGATGATCGGCGGGGTGGCGCACGAACTGAATAATCCGTTGACCAGCATTCTGGGTGTGAGCGACCTTCTGCAGGACAGTCAGACGACAGACTCGGCGCGGAAACAAATTGCGATTCTGCAGCAGCAAGCGCGGCGTGCAGCCGAAATAGTTCACAACCTGACGTACTTTGCGACCCCGCCAACACCGGGAAAAACCCGGGTGAACCTGGGGGACATCGTCGAGCGGACGCTGAACTTGCATTCCTACTCGCTGCGCAAGAACAACATTACCGTGGATTTCATTCGCGAGCAGGGGCTGCCTTACGTGCAGGGCGATCCGCATCAACTGATGCAGATTTTTCTGAATCTGATTTTGAATGCGGAGCAGGCCATTCGCGAGGCGCGTGACCGGGGAACGTTGCGTATCCGGCTGGGAACGACCGGGCAGTCGGTTTGGGCCAGTTTTCTGGACGATGGTCCGGGAATTCCGCCGGACATCCTGGTAAGCATCTTCGATCCGTTCTATACCACGAAGCGGCCGGGGCGAGGGACGGGGCTGGGACTAAGCATTTGCAAGTCGGTGATGAAGGAACACAACGGAACCGTGGAAGCGGCGAACGTACCGGGAGGTGGAGCGGTGTTCACTGTGGCGCTGCCGACGGCCGGGTCGTTCGGCCCGGCAGAGCCGGTGTAGCGGTGAAATCCTCAGGGGCTAAAGCCCACGTCGTTATCGGATAGACGGCACGACTAAAGTCGTGCCCTTCCCGAACCCTAAGTTAGAAGGCACGCCTGAGCTCGCGCCTTCCCGAAAACTAAGCTGGATTAAGTTCGGCTCCTAGTCTCTTTCAACGGCCATGGCGACGGCGTTCCCGCCGCCGAGGCAGAGCGCGGCGATTCCACGCTTCGCGTTGCGGCGCGACATCTCATAAATTAGCGTGACGAGCACGCGTGCGCCGCTGGCGCCGATGGGATGACCGATGGCTACGGCGCCGCCATTCACGTTGACCTTATTGAGATCGAGGCCGAGCTCACGCGTCACCCCGAGGGCTTGAACTGAGAATGCCTCGTTGAGTTCGTAGAGATCGACGTCTTCATTTTTCCATCCCGTCTTATCCCAGATTTTTCGTACTGCATCGACGGGAGCCATCATCACCCATTCGGGTTCGACGCCGCTGGTGGCCTGGGCAACGATTCTAACCATGGGCTGCAGGCCAAGCTCTTTGGCGCGCGGGGCGCTGGTAACGACGACTGCGGCGGCGCCGTCATTGACTCCAGGGGCATTGCCCGCGGTAACGGTTCCGTCCTTCTTGAATGCGGGTTTCAATGAGCGGAGTGCTTCGATGGTTGTGTCCTCGCGCGGAGATTCGTCTTTCTCAAAGAAGGTTGGGGCTTCGCCTTTTTTCTTCGCGGGAATTTCCACTGGGACGATCTGCGATTTGAAGCGGCATTCTTTCCATGCGGCGACCGCTTTGCGGTGAGAGTTGACGGCGAACTCATCCTGCTCTTCGCGCGTGATGCCATATTTTTCCGCGACGTTTTCGCCGGTGACGCCCATGTGATAGTCGTGGTAAATATCCCAGAGGCCGTCGTGCACCATGGAATCAACCACCTTACCGTTGCCCAGGCGATAACCTTTGCGGGCTTGCGGGAGCAGGTAGGGAGCGTTGGTCATCGACTCCATACCGCCGGCGACGACGATCGAAGCGTTTCCGGTTTGCACGGCTTGCGCGGCGAGAGCGACTGCTTTCAATCCCGAGCCACAAACTTTGTTGATTGTCATGGCACCTGTGGCGGGAGACAATCCGGCGAAGATTGCCGCCTGGCGCGCGGGATTTTGTCCGAGTCCGGCGGGAAGGACGTTGCCCATGATGCACTCGTCGATCTGATCGGAATTCAATCCGGCGCGCTTCACCGCTTCGCGAACAGCCACGGCGCCTAACTGTGTAGCAGTCAAATCACTGAGACTTCCCTGAAATTTTCCTACCGCTGTACGACACCCGGAAATGATGACAACATCATCGAAAGCCGCCATTGATCATGCTCCCGCGAAGTTTCGCGTCTTCATTATAGATGCAGCTGAGGACGGAAACGATGAAGTTCTACGCCACCATGAAGTGAGAGTCCGATGATGCCGTGCGGAGAGGTGTGTAGAAGATTTGGAGAGCCGGCGGCGGAGAGTCGTGGCTCGCGATTAGGTGCCCCGATCAGGTTTCGCGGAATTGAAATGAAGATCTTGTTGCGCGAGGTTGCGTCTCTGTGACTTTGGTACAGCATCGCTCGCCATCGTACATGCATTTTCTTCTTGACTTCATTTTTCAATCACTGAATACTTTATCTAGTTGCAACAAAACATCGTTGCAGATTTTTCCATGAAAAATGGAAGGGAGAATAGAACCAATGGCAACCAAGAAAAAGGCAAAGAAGAAAAAGAAGCATTAAGAAGGTCAGTACGAAGTTGAATAAAGGGGGACGCCAAAAGCGTCCCCTAAGTTTTGCGCGGAACATTGCAAGACGCTTTGGAAGGGGCTGCGAGTCAGTCGAGCGATGGCTTTGCACTCTTCGCCACATTCGAGGCGATCTTCGAACTAACCTTGGGCGCTTGCTTTTCGCGGGCCGGGCACAATCCGCGGAAGGCGCAAAAGTTGCAGTAGAAATCCGGTTTGGGTTTGAAGTTTCCATCCGCAATGTTGCGGGCCACGTTCAGGACGCGCTCCCGGGCCTGTTCCAATTGAAAATCGGTGCGCTTTGAGATCACGGGAAGGTTTCCGTCGAGGTTGTGAAATACCAATTCGCTCACGCGGTATCCCCACTTCTGCTGAGCGGCCATGGCGTAGATCGAGAGCTGCAAGCTCTCGTCTGCGTCTTCCTGAGAACGGGCCTTGCCGGTTTTGTAGTCTACGATGACGACACTCCCGTCGGGTGCGCGGTCCACTCGGTCGATTCGCCCGGTGAGTTTTGTTCCCGCGATCTGCACCTCAAACCATTCTTCAGTGTGCAAAACCTCCGCTGCAGACGCGGAGCGGCTTCCCGCCAGGAACTCCTGCAATTGTTCAAGACCCTGTTTCAGGTAGAGGTCGCGTTGATACTCGTCCTCAATTCCCGTGGAGGTCAGATCGTCGCTGAAGAGTTGCAGGAGTTCAACGTCGGGTTTGATCCTGCGCAGACGTACAGAATCATAGTAGGTGCGCAATACGCGGTGCATGGCCGCGCCATACTGCACCGCGGCATGGAGCTGGCGCGAGAGTTTCCATTCACGCTCGAACTTGAATTGCAAGGGACAAGTTTCATACGTCTCGATGGCGCTGGCGCTGAGGCGGGCATCCAGTCCTTCGATGGCCGGGAGTTCAAGCCATCCGGGCAGACGTGAGCCTTGCTGGCGGGCGGGGTCGGCAGCGGCGGCGATTTCAATTAATTCGGGTTGCGAAGGGAGCGCGGACCGGGCTCTGAGCCAGGGTTGCAGCGCAAGGTTGCCGATCAGTTCGCGCAAGAAGCCGGCTGGAGTTTTATCGCGGCCGATTCCCTGCTTTCCGTACATGTGCAGCGAATCCCGGGCGCGGGTCATGGCAACATAAAAAAGGCGGCGCTCTTCCTGATCGTGCAATGTTTTGTCATCGCCGCCGGCGGCTGAATCCGGATCGCGCAGTTCTCGTGGAAACTCCACCAGGCTCTCGCGGTAACTGGCGGGAAAAGAAGGGCTGGTGGCCCGAAGGATAAACACGTGGGAGAACTCAAGACCTTTCGCGCCATGCGCGGTCATGAGACGCACCGCGTCCTCATTCTCTTCGGAAGCCAACGGGATGGTGCCGCCCGCTTCGCGGAAGTAGGCGAGGTACTCGATCCATTCGTGCAGATCTTTCCTTTTGGTTGTCGCCTTCCCCTCCCAGTCAGCGGCGAACTTGAGCGCGGCCTGGAGCACGGGGGAGTTAAGGGGAAGGCCGAAATGTTTTCCGATCACCTGAATCGCCAATCGTGTTTTGATCTGCTTGCGATCGACTTCAGCGCGAGCCTGACGTACGCACTCCAACACCGCGGGGCCGCCGGCAACGCCGTCTAAAACTGAAGCGAGCGGGATCACAATTCCATCTTTCGAATCTTTTGCAATCGTACGCATGGCACTGCGAAGTTGTTCCGGATCCACTTCGAACTGCGGCAAGGCGGCGACGCGAAACAAACTAGCGTCGGATCCGGTGTCGACGACGGCGGCAACGCAGGCGAACAGATCCCGGACTTCGGGTGTGTCGCTGACATCCATGTTTTCGATGGAGAACGGAATGTCGTGCTCGGCCAGGTGCTGCACGACGTCGTCGCGATTGACATGCGAACGGTAGAGGATGGCAAAGTCCTTCCATCTGCATCGCGAGTGGCGGCGCGTCTCCTCGATGAGGCGGACCACGTCGGGAGCTTCGGCGTCTCTACCAGCGAAGGAAACGGCTTCAACGGGGAACGAGGGGAGCGGTTTGCCCTGATTGTTTGCTTCTTCCTCGCGGGCTGATTGCAGCGGACTACGACGATAGGCGAATGCTGAGGGCTCGCCGGAGCGAAAGACGGGAGGATTTTTGTCGAGCAGAGCGAAGGCGCAGCGCAGAATCGGAGTGGTAGAACGGCGGTTCATGCCGAGCACGACGGTTTTGGAGTATGGAAAATGGCGGCGGAAAATATGAAAGGCCGCGCTGGACGCACCGCGGAAGCGGTAGATCGCCTGGTCGGGATCGCCGACGGCGAAGATGTTGGCCTCGGCGCCGGCAAGCGCCGAGAGAATCTTGATCTGGGCGAAGTTGGCGTCCTGAAATTCGTCGACCAGAATGAAACGGGCCCGGGTGCGCTCCTCCGCCAATATCTTTTCGTCGCTGGTGAGCAACTCGTGAGCACGCGTAATCATGTGGCTGAAGGTACCGTAGTTGTCTTCGCGGAGCCAGCGCTCTGTGGTAGCGAAGACGCGGGCAATCTCCTGGCAGCGTCCGATCACCTCGGCGTCGGTTATTTTCTCTTTCGACTTCATAACGCGGGGTACGGGAAGCTCGCCGCGCTCCAGACTCTGAACATACCCGGAGTATTTTTCGGGTGTAATTAACTCGTCGTGGCAGCGATTCAGAAAGCCCAGAAGATCGTTGAGAAACTGCGCCACATTTGCGGCACGAATATAGTGTTCGAGGCGAAGTTCATGAATTCTTTTGCGGAGGTATATCCAGAGATCTTTTTCGTCGAGGACGGAAAAGTCTCTCCCGGCGCGCTTCAGGAGTTCGAGGCAGTAATCATGGAATGTCGCCGAATGAATTTCTTGGCCAAGGAGTTTGCCGACTCGGTCATGCATTTCGCCAGCAGCGGCCACAGTGTAGGTGAGAGCGAGAATTTCCTCCGGCTTGGCGTGGCCTTCCTGGACCAGGTGCGCGATGCGGTGAATGAGGACCGAGGTCTTGCCCGTACCGGCGCCAGCTACTACCAGCATTGGTCCGTTCACGTGCTCGACGGCTTCGCGCTGGTGATTGTCGGGAAGGAATGGAGTTTGAGATTGTTTGGGGACAGCCATTGCGGCTCAGAATACCACCATGCTCAGGAGTGCGCGGGAACAGACGCTGTGAAAATCATGCATCGAAAATCAGAGCGAGGACAGCATGGAGGCCGCAATGGCCAGCGCGGCGATGGCGGCGGTTTCGGCGCGGAGGATGGTATTTCCCAGCGAAGCGGAAATCCATCCGGCCTGCTGAAAGGCCTGGACTTCGTCATCGGTCCATCCACCTTCCGGACCGATGGCCAGCGCGGTTGCGTCCGAAGTATCTGAGGGCAGCAGGTCGCGCAGCAGAGTTTGCTCTTCCGATTCGGCGAGGACAATTCGGCGCGGCTGCGAAAGATTCATCGCTTCTGAAAGTTTGATTGGAGCGGTGATCTCCGGCGGTGCGGTGCGGCGGGACTGTTCCGCAGCTTCGAGAGCAATGCGGCGCCAGCGATCGACGCGTTTTGCGGAGGCAGCCGCCAGATGGGAATCCGTCCGGCGGGAGATCACGGGAATGACGTGCGAGACTCCGAGCTCCGTACATTTTTCAATGGCCCATTCCATGCGGTCGAATTTGAAGACGGCAAGAAGCAGGGTGATTTCTGCTAAGGGTGGAGTGGAGATAACTTCAGCGAGTTCAAACTCGACTCTGTCAGCTTTGACGGAGGTAATTCGTCCGCGGCGAACGGAGTGGCCGATGGCGATATCGAAATCCTGGCCGACGCGAGCGCGGAGGACACGGATCAGATGGTCTGCGTGTTCGCCGGTAAGGGCGGCGTGATTTTCGGAGACTTCGTCGGCGATCCAGCGGCGGCGGGTCAACGCAGTGACCAGTGGGCCCTGGCCGGTGGCCAGTAAAATCGCGCTGTCTCGGTTGATGTGGTAAGCATTGATATTGGTGACGGACGAGATCAGGAACTTGTTATCCGAACATGTCCTTCACTTTGCCCAGTAGGGAGCGGACTAGCGGCTGATTGTCGACTTTCGCGGTGGTTTCGAGTTCCTGCAGCAGTTCTTTCTGACGCTTGTTCAGTTTGGTGGGAATCTGGACGCGAACTTCGACGTAGAGATCGCCCTTGCCGTGACCGTTGAGGATCGGCACTCCCTTATTGCGAACCCGGAAGGTGGTGCCGGGCTGGGTTCCGTCGGGAATTTTGAGAGTATGCTCGCCTTCGAGCGTGGGGACTCTGATCTCTGCGCCCATAGCGGCCTGCGTGACAGAAAGCGGAACGGCGCAGTGGAGATCATTTCCTTCACGCACAAAGAACGGATGTTCTTTCACATGCAACACAACGTAGAGATCGCCGGCCGGACCGCCGAAGGGTCCAGATTCGCCGCCGCCGGTAAACCGGATGCGCGTGCCATCTTCGACCCCCGCGGGAATTTTGGCGTCAACGGAGCGCTGGCGCAGAAGGCGGCCTTCGCCTTTGCACTTGGGGCAAGGATCGGTGATCACGCTGCCGGTTCCCTGACATGAGGGACAAGTCCTGGCGATGCTGAAAAAGCCCTGCTGATAGCGGACTTGACCGCGCCCGGCGCACGATTTGCAAGTGCTGGGACCTTTGCCAGGAGCAGTTCCCGATCCGCGACAATCCTCGCAGGCTTCGTGACGGCGGACCATGACGCGGGTCTCGGTGCCGAAGACGGCTTCCTCGAACTCGATGGTAATGTCTTCGCGAAGATCGGCGCCACGTTGCACGCGGCTGCGGCGGCGGCCGCCCCCGCCGAATGCGTCTCCGAAGCCGAAGAACTCACCAAAGATTTCGCCAAAGTCCTGAAACACGGTGGGATCGAAACCTGCGCCACCTGCGGTCGCGTTACCAACGCCAGCATGGCCGTAACGATCGTAGAGAGAACGCTTGTCCGAGTCGGCGAGGATGGCATAAGCCTCGGTTACTTCCTTAAACTGCTCCTCCGCATCCGGATTGTTGGGATTGCGGTCGGGATGGTACTGCATGGCGAGCTTGCGGTAAGCACTCTTCAGTTCAACTTCCGTCACTGTGCGGCTCACGCCGAGAACTTCGTAATAGTCGCGTTTTGCGTTTGTGGTCAGAATTGATGCCTCTCCTTCATGAGTAATAAAACGGGGCTGAAATCCTAGTGTCCAGAATTCTTGGCCACTTTGACCATCGCGGGGCGCAGGAGGCGGTCTTTGAATTTGTAACCGCGCTGCAACTCCTCGATCACCTGGTGATCCGGAGCGTCCGAGGTTTCGACCATTTCGATCGCTTCGTGAACGTGAGGATCAAAGGGTTCCCCTTTGGCTGCGATGGGTTGCACCGAAAGTTTGGCCAGTGCACTCAGCAATTGTTTGTAAATCAGATCGACGCCACTGCGGAACTCTGCCGCTTCGGATTTCACAGACAGGGCGCGCTCAAAACTGTCGAGCACGGGCAGCAGAGGCTTGATGGCGTCGGCGGCTGCGTAATCGCGAAAATCCTGTTGCTCCTTGGCGTTGCGGCGGCGGACGTTTTCAAACTCGGCCTGCATGCGTGCCAGACGATCGAGCAGCGAATCGCGCTCCGCCTTTAGCTTTTGCAATTCAGACTCGGGAGCGGGGGCTTCCCCTCTCGCCGCCGGATTCGATGCGGAATCATTTTCGTTGTCAGACGCTGGGAGTTCGTGATCCAAGTCCAGCCCGGCATTTTTTGTTCCGGATCTATCTACTTCTGGTCTTTCTACTTCTGGTCTACCGTTTGCTTTACCCATATAAAGACCTGGTTACTCCGGTTCATTCAGAATTTTGTCAAAGAGGCGCGCGATGTATGAAACGGCCGTCATGGTGTGCTGATAGTCCATGCGGGTAGGGCCGATCACGGCAAGCGAGCCGACCATGTCGCCGCCGGAGTGCGCCGGAGCCCCGATCAGTACGAAGTTCTGCATGGATGGAAGCGCGTCGTCGAGGCCGATGACGACTCGTACCGCCTCCTGTTTAACGTCGAGATAAGCGCCGAGGAGTTGCGCAACTTTTTCTTTTTCCTCGAGAGTCTTCAACATCTCGTGCAAGCGTTTGCGATCTTCCTGGCCGGTGACCAGGTTGGCCGCGCCCTCGACGAAGACGACCTGGGTTCCGGCTTCGGAGGCGAGCGCGCCCTGTTTGTAGAGCTGCTCGATGGAATTCATCAGACGATCGTACTCGCTGCGTTCCTGCTCGATTCTGCGGGAGAGTTCGGCGCGCATGGATTCCATGGTCCAGCCGCGGAAATTTTCGTTGATATAACGGGCCGCGAGATCGAGTTCGGCTTGCGGAAGATCGAGGCGCAACACGCGGTCGCGCACCAATCCAGAGCGGGTGACCAGCACGGCTAGAACTTTCTGATCCCCAAGGCGAGAGAAATAGACATGCTCAAGGGCATTTTTTGTGCTGCTGGAAGCGACCGTGACCCCGACATTTCGTGAGATCAGGGAGAGCACATGCGAGGTGCGCTCCATGAATTCCTGCACGTCACTGATGCCGGCGAGCGAGTCGGAAATCATGCTCTCTTCCTGCGGCGCCAGCTTGGCGGTTCCAGAAATCTGCTCGACGTAATAACGGTACGCCTCTGTCGTCGGAATGCGTCCCGAGGAAGTGTGCGTCTGCTCGAGGAATCCCGCCTCCGATAAATCAGCCATTACGTTGCGGATGGTGGCGGGGCTGAGGCCTTCGCGGTTCGAGCGCGACAGCGTGCGCGAACCGACGGGCTCCCCGGTGGAAATAAAAGTCTCCACGATGGCGGTGAGAACTTCGCGTTCCCGTTTACCGATATTGGGATCCGAGGGCATCTTCTATCTATTTATTATTAAGAGCCGGCGAGGCCAGCGGCCATCGAGTTCCAGCTAAGTAATTTAGATGCAGAAACTTAGCTTAAGGACGCAAAGTGCCCGCGCTGCATGGATTCTAGGAAGGAGGGGTGGTCCTGTCAAGGAGGTTGAGGGGAGGAGGCGTGTCAGTTTGAAATCAGACTAATTTTTGGAAGTCTTTGGCTTGATCTGTTTGAGCGAAATGAAAGCAGCAGTGCAGATAACTGCAAAAATAATTCGTGTTGTTACCCCTATGGTTGGGAAGAACGCGAGCCCCCAACACCACACGGCCACAACGAGTAGAAAGATTTTTACATCGCTATGCTCTCAGGCTAGACGGGACGACGCAAGGAAAAAACGCGCCACCCGAAGACCCGCGATCCTTAAGGTCCTGCCTAACTGTCGCTAAATCCCCTCTACACTCACCGGAGGCTGAACCCTGGGTGATAGCAATGCTCTATGCGGCATCCCGTTCGAGGAAAAGCCAGGGTTGTCGGTCGAGTTTGTCTGCGGGCTTTACATTGACGTGGAATGACGCTCGGTCTCCTGCGAGCTTCGGGCCAATCACGCCGGTCAACCTCTCAACGGTGGTGCTCAAGTCTTTGGCATGCACCTGCTGCAATTCAACCACAATTGTGATGTCGAACAATCCACTTTCGCATTCGTGAGAGTGTTCCGCCTTATGCGCGAGCAAACTGCCCCCGAGCATCCGAGCTAGGCTCACGAGCGAGCGGCTCTTGCACGCGGGGCATTCGTCACCTCGACTGCTGCTGATGACCTCACAATCCAGGCAGAAAACTGCGTTCCAGAGAGGGAGAACTCCTGGGTCCGGACGATTCCTTGTTTCGGCGACCATATACACCAACCTCTGTCGCTTAGATGTGGAGCAGCTACCTACTACTAGAATACAACGTCATTCTCAATGTGTATGCTGTCAAAGTTTCCAGTGGGCGAGCTAACTCTGTCCCAGCACGATCTTCCCGGAAGGACAACTGGGCAGTGTGGCGCGTCCTTCGTTGCGGAATTGTGAGGAAATATCCCCGTTACCCTCATCGACAGGTCAATGAGCGAAAACGCCTTGGTTTCGTTAGTTTGCGCAGCCGAGAGTTATTCGGTTCCGTATATTCGCAGAATGCATCCCGTCTTCTTGGCCGAACTCTGCCCACCCACGGGTTATTTTTTCAACTCCGCGGGCCAGTTGGTGACCAATTGGAGCGGAACCTGGGCTTCTTCTTCCGCGTGGTTCACCAGCAGGCGCTTTCCATCGGAGGAGACGTCGAAGGCTACTCCGATGCCGGGCGAAGCGGCGTGGAACAAACGCTGGGGTGCGCCGACTTCTACCTCCGATCCCTTTGGGGTCACGGTGCACACAAGGATATTGTCAGAAAGATCCTTGAAGAACAGTTCGCTCCCATCGCCGCTCCACGCGGGATAGGCCCCGCCATGCGAAGAGACTCGCCACTTGCCTTTTCCCTCGGGAAAAGTCGTGATGTAAACATCCTGCTGTCCGGACTCGTCGGAAGCGTAAGCCACCCAATGACTGTCAGGAGAAATTCGATAAGCCGAGAGATTGGATTGCGCAGAAGGCGGCTGCACAGCCGCTACCGCCTTGCCTTCTCCGTTAGCTGGCCTGATCCAGAGAGACACCATTTTCTCGCCTTCTCCCCAAAGGTAGGTGACATATTTTCCGTCCGGCGACCAGCTTGGGCTGTGGTAGTTGTTCTGCTCGACCAGTTTCTTCTCGGCCCCGCTGCCGTCCGAGGATTTGGAGCGGATTTCGACGTTGCCCCCGCCCCCGGCGACCAGCACCGAGAAGATCAGCGATTTCCCGTCCGGAGACCATGCAGGTTCCTGTACCACTTGTTCATCGAAGGTGATGCGCGTTTTCGTCTGGCGCTCCAAGTCGAGCGTCCAAATGCCGTTGCCACTGGCAAAGGCCACTCGCTTGTTGTCGGGCGAGAGCCGCACATCGCGTACTCCTAACAGCCCGCGCGCATTCCTGGCGTTATTCTCTTGCGGGTCGTAGTCGGCGAGCGTCTTGCCTGAGCGGTCGAACACCACGAGGTGACTCTTTGCGGAGTCACTGCTGCCCAGCTGGTACACCAGCAGTCCGTTCTGGGAGACGGCGAAAATACTGCGCCACACGCCAACGTCGTCGCGAAGGTTAGCCACTAGAGGAATTGGCGAGCCCGAGAGAATGCCTTTCTGTGGATCGAAGGGTTGGGCCACCAGCGCCGTGCTGGCACGGTAGAGAAGATATCCGGAGGCGTACTGCGCCGCCGAATCGGTCGCCAGGACCAGGTGCGTTTCCTTACTGTCGAAAGAACCGAAGTAGATTCCGTTTTGTTTGGGATCGCCTCCGGTGTGGCTGGTGGCGAGAAAAATAAAATGTTTACCGTCGGGCAAGCACCACGGCCAGCGCTCGGTGGTGTGCTTGCTCCTGTCGATCACCGTCGCGGGTTCGGCGGTGCCCCCCTGCGCGCTAACTTTCGTCAACGGGCCGGTAAAATCCGAGGCGAACACAAGCACATCGTCGGCGCTCCAGCTTCCGCCGCGGGAATTGGGTGCGTCGGCCAAGGTAGCAATGGGGCCGCCAGTAGCGGCGATCTTCATTAACTTGCCGCCGGCAAAGAATCCGATGAAGCGGCCATCCGGCGACCAGAACGGATGTGCAGCCCCCGCAGTGCCGTCGAGCGCTTGCGCCGAGTCACTGCTGAGAGAACGGATCCACAGCAATTTGGTTTCGCCGGAATGAGCGACGAAGGCGATTCTGTCGCCTTGTGGGGAAAGCACCGGCATACCACCTGCGTCACCGGTGGTGTCCATGGAAAACTTGTCCGGCGGGGGGATTTCGGCGTGAATTGAAATCAACTCTGCTGAGGCTCTTGCCCAGCGATATCCGAGGAATCCGGCGAGAGCGATTAAAGCGAGCAGAAAGGCGGTCGCCCAAGCCGCGAATGATTTACGGAATTGCCGAGACGGCTTGGCAGACTCGACCGTCACCGAGTCGGCGATCCAGCGCAGGTCCATGGCGACGTCGTGCGCGGATTGGAAGCGATCGGCTGGATCTTTGGCGAGGCAGGCACGGACCACGCGATCAAACATGGGCGGGGAGAGCGGCTGGCTGGCGGATATGGGCTCCGGATCTTTTTCAAGAATAGAGGTGAATACGCTGAGTTGCGATTTGCCTTCGAAAGCCCGCCGTCCGGTGACCATTTCGTAGAGCACGCATCCGAAGCTAAAGAGGTCGCTGCGAGCGTCGGCTTCCCTGCCCTGTAGAAGTTCGGGAGCCATATATTGAAAGGTTCCGACGATAGAACCCTTCTGCGTGAGCGGCGAAACGGCCGCGGTGAGCGAAGCAAGATTCATGGTCGGCGTGGAGGGAGTGAGCGGCCCGATAGCGCGCGAGATCACTCCCATTTCCGGCTTTGCGAGCCCGAAGTCCATCAACTTTGCGCCCGCTTTGGTCAGCATGATATTCGCCGGCTTCAGATCGCGATGGATGATGCCGTGCTGATGTGCCTTCTCCAGGGCTTCTGCGATTTCTGTTCCAATCTTCAGAACTTGCTCGATGGGCAGGGCGCCTTTCACCAGTCGCTCGGCCAGAGTTTGGCCTTCGAGGTACTCCATGACCAAGAAGTTGGTGCCGTCCTGCGAACCGATGTCGTGAAGCGTGCAGATATTCGCATGCTGAAGCGCAGAAATGGCTTTCGCCTCGCGCTCCATGCGTTGTTTCAATTCCGGGTCAGAGGAAAGATGCGCCGGCAGAACCTTGATGGCGACTGTGCGGTCGAGGCGGGTATCCCTGGCTCGGTAGACCTCTCCCATGCCGCCTGCGCCGAGGGGAGATTGGATTTCATAGGGACCGAGTCTCGTGCCAGGAGGTAGGGCCATGGGTTCGCGTAATTATAGTCCGGCGAGGATACATGGCACGAGGCAGGGTCTAGATGCTCGCCATAGAAGCAGGCCTCCCGCCCTTGGAACTCTTACTTCACTTTCCCGAACCACTCCTCAAACCACTCCAGTGACCGCAACGAATAGTCCCTCGAGTCTGCGGGCTTGATGAACATGTGGCCTTCGTTTGGATAGACGACCAGCTTCGTCGGCACATGCAGATTGCTGAGGGCGTGCCACCATTCGACGGATTGTTCCATAGGGACTTCGCCGTCGCGGTCGCCTACCAAAATCAGCGTGGGAGTTTTCACGGCCTTGACGAAGTGCATGGGATCGCTTTTGGCGTAGACGGCGGGGTCGTCGTAGACGGATGAGCCGAAGAAAGGGATCATCCATTCGTCGATGTCGTTGAGGCCGTAGTAGCTGAGCCAGTCGGAGAGGCCTGCGCCCGCGACTGCGGCGGCGAAGCGCTGAGTTTGAGTTTCAGCCCACATGGCCATGTATCCGCCATAGCTGTGGCCACGAATGCCGATGCGTTTGGGATCGATGGGATATTGTTTTTCAAGCGCGTCGATGCCGGCCATGATGTCGCGGAAATCACCGCCGCCAAAATCTTTTACGTTGCCTTGCGTGAAGGCTTCGCCTTGGCCGTAACTGCCGCGCGGGTTGGGGCAGAGGGCGAAGTATCCCATGGCGGAGAGCGGACCCATATCCCGCGCGGGCCAATATGGAGCGCAAGCGGCAGATGGACCTCCGTGAACGCTGACGACAAGCGGATATTTTTTGGCGGGATCGTAATCTTTGGGGAGCATCAGCCAGCCTTGGACGCGCGTGGAACCGTTCATCCAATGAATATTGCGCATCTCGCCCCACGCCGGCTTGATGTCGGCGTTGAGGTGGGTGAGCTGCTTCCAATTTCCAATTGGTCCGGCCCAGACTTCCGGTGGAACGCTTGGGGATTGACGGACAATGGCGGTTGTGAGCTCGTTGGAGTGGGATGAAATCCACGCGGTACTACCTGGATGAGCGAGTTCCTCACCGGTCCAGAGTGTTCTGATTTCACCTGCCTTTGTACTCACGCTGGCGAAGGCGAAATTTCCATCCACATTTTCGGCGAACGTGATGCGATCCGGTGCGGTCCAAGCAATGGCGTAGGGCGAGGCTTTGATGTTGGGAGTTAAGTTGCGGGCCTGGCCGCCCGCGATGGGGACGACGCGGATATCGCCGCCGGTGGAACCTTCGTCGCTCATCAGGCCTTCGATGAAGGCGACGTTCTTGCCGTCGGGAGAAACACGCGGGTCGGCGAGTTGCAGCTTCGGCTTGTAGATCTCGCGCATGTCACCGGTGCTGGCATGGATGAGATAGAGGCGGGCGATCCACCAGTTGGCGTCGCCGTTGCCGTGGGCTGCAGTGGCGGCCCAGGATTGGCCATCGGGACTCCAGTCATACTCGTAGACATAGATGTCAGAGGGCGTTACTTGCGTGAGGTGGTCCGTGCTGAGGTCGATGGTGGCGATGCGCTGCTCGAAGATTTTCTGGTCGATGACTCCGGCGAGTGGGGTCATCGGTTGGAGCGGGCCGGCGACGCGAGGCATGCCTTCGATGAAGAGAATCGCGAGCTTCGAGCCGTCAGGGGAAAAGCGCGGGGCTTGGACGTAACCTTTCAGTTCTGCATGTTTGGTGGGGGAGGCGCCGTCGGGGGAGGCGGTCCAGACTTGAGCGGAGGGAACGTCGCCGGGAAGGTCGGCGATGAAGGCCAAATGTTTGCTGTCGAGGGACCATGTTACATCGCGAATCGGAAGGTTGGCTTCGACTGCGATATTGTGAGAAGTCTCACCGGTAGAGCTGGTTATTGTGAGTTTGTCATCGACGACGTAGGCGACCTGGGATCCGTCGGGGGAGAGCGCGACTTCACCGACGCGCTTGGCGTGGGGCATGGAATCGAGGACGGCGGCGGCGCGAGAGGGCGCTGAATCTTGCGCGAATACGTGGGCAGATAGCGGTAAGACTGCAACGGCGCAAAACAGAACTTTAGAGAGAGAGTGCGAAACCATTCGTTTTTTCATGAACTAAGAAGTATATCCGACTGGAATATTCGCTCGCATCTCTGACACGTCCATCTTCCCTTGTTCAGTTATCTCCGCGTATCCTCTAACTCGCGTGAGACGACACCATCGAATATGAAATCCAAACTGCATGTCGCAGTCGTGGGCGCCGGGGCTTTTGGAGGCTGGACCGCGCTTCATCTTACCGAGCGAGGAGCGCGCGTTACCTTACTTGACGCATGGGGCCCGGGAAATTCGCGGGCATCTTCGGGCGGCGAGACTCGCATCATGCGTGGGACTTATGGGCCGGAACAGCCTTATACCCGGCTCGCCGCGCGTGCTCTCAAGCTGTGGACGAAATATGAACGGCGGTGGAAGCGGCAATTTCTGCACCGCACCGGCGTTCTGTGGATGGTCAGCAGCGAGGACGAGGGTTTCGAGCGCGGGTCGCTGGTGATGCTTCGCGAAGCTGAGATCGCATTTGAGGAACTCTCTACAGGCGAGATGAAAAAACGCTGGCCGCAGGTTAATTTTCAGGATGTACGGTGGGGCATCTTCGAGCCGGAGTGCGGATATCTCGATGCCCGCGTGAGTTGCCAGGCGGTGGTGGATGCTTTCGTGGGTGGAGGCGGCGAGTACCGGCAAGTTGCGGTCGTGGCCGACGGTTTGGAGAATGCGCCTTTGCGGAGTTTGTCGCTCTCAGATGGTTCCAGGCTCAAGGCTGATTATTTTGTTTTCGCGTGTGGGCCATGGCTCGGTCAACTGTTTCCTAAAAGCGTGGGCGGGCGGATCCGTCCGACCAAGCAGGATATTTTTTTCTTTGGACCGCCTCCGGGAGACTCGCGTTTTACCGATGCTCATCTTCCCGTGTGGGGCGATCATGGGAAGCGATTTTTCTACGGCATCCCGGGAAGTGACCGGCGGGGATTCAAGGTGGCCGATGACACGCGCGGGCCCGCTTTCGATCCCACCAGTGGCGAGCGCGCTATCACTCAGGCGACGCTCAAGCGCGTGCGTGAATATATTGCGTTCCGATTTCCCGCGATGAAAGACGCTCCACTGATCGAGAGTCGGGTGTGCCAGTACGAGCAGACGCCGGATAGCGGATTTATTCTGGACCGGCATCCTCGGATGGATAACGTCTGGCTGGTGGGTGGAGGATCGGGGCATGGGTTTAAACATGGGCCAGCGATTGGGGAACTGATGCCGGATTTTATAATGGGTAATCGTGAGCGCGACGCGGTGTGGCGCCTAGAGCGGTTTAAGAAGCAAACATCTTAACCACAGGGGACACTGAGGTTCACAGGGTAATTCTCGGTCCTTTTGTTCGACTCACTGAATTTGAATCACGCTGGCTGGCTCGGCCGCTTTAATTTCTGTCACGCGCGCGACTACCCTGCGCGCGAATTCGAAGATTGACTTGGCGTGCGGGGAGTTCTCCCCTTCCAGGACTACTGGCTTTCCTCCGTCACCAGATTTGCGGACTTCGGGATCGAGTTCAATGTTTCCCAGGAAGGAAACGCCGTACTGCTTCGCCATATTTTCGGCGCCGCCGCGGGAGAAAATATCGATCTCGTGATTGCAGTGGGGGCAGGTGAAGAAGCTCATGTTTTCTACCACGCCGACTAAATCGACTTTCATCTGTTTGAACATTTCGATGGCTTTGCGGGCATCCTGCAGGGAAACGTCGGAAGGCGTTGAGACAACGACCGCGCCGGTGAGCGGAACATTTTGTACCAGTGACAGTGCGATGTCGCCGGTGCCGGGCGGCAAGTCGACGATCATGTAGTCGAGCCGTCCCCATTCGACCATGCTGAGGAATTGCTTCACGATCTGATGAAGCATGGGACCGCGCCAGATGATGGGCTTGTCACCGGGATTGAGAAATCCTACGGAGATTACCTTGAGGCCGTAGGCCTGCATGGGCTCGATGCGATTTTCTCCAACCATTTTTGGCTGGCCGCTTACTCCCAGCATGAGTGGGACGTTGGGACCGTAGACGTCGGCATCGAGGAGGCCGACTCTGTGGCCCATCTTGGCCAGAGCGACAGCGAGATTTACCGACAGAGTGGTCTTGCCGACACCGCCTTTGCCCGAGCCCACGGCGAGGATGACATCGACTCCAGGAAGGGGTTGTGGTCCCTGTGCGGGTTGACCAGGATGAGGAGGCATGTGTGCGTTCAAGGAATCACACTCCGTAGAAAATGGATTAGGACGTGCCGAACCCTTGATTATACAGGGGACTTCGAAGGTTCATAGAATCGCGCCGGGGCTCCGTCGCCTTCGCGGTGCAATCGCCGCCGTAATGTGCTCACGTTCACATCCGGCTAATGATTAACGCTTGGCCTTGCGACGGCGCTCGAATTCGGAGCGCCGGATCTCACGGCGGCGTCCGGCATCGTCATAGCGGCGGCGCTGCTCATCCGTCTCTGGAATCACCGGCGCGACTTTCTTGCGGTTGCGATTAATATCTACGGCAACAAACGTGAGGTGGGCCGAGGCTACGTGTTGAGACTTGTCGGCAATGTAATTTTCCACAAACACTTTTACTCCCACTTCCATGGAAGTTTGAAAGACGCGGTTCACTGAGGAGCGCAAAATTACCAGGTCGCCGACGCGGACCGGAACCAGAAAGTCAATGTGGTCGACGGAGGCGGTGACGGCGTAACTACGGGAATGGCGGTGAGCGGCCATTGCGCCAGCGAGATCGATCCAGTGCATCAGTCGTCCACCGAGCAGTGCGCCAAGCGGGTTGGCGTCATTCGGCAGAACAATCTCTGCCATCTCCGATTGCGAATCGCTGACTGGGCGCGGGGTCAGAATTTCTTCGTTCATAGAATTCCCTGTGCTCAACTGGCTACGGCTGGGGGCGCGGGGCGCTTCTTTATTCTCTCTATATAAGATTCGAGGAAGCACTCTGCCATGCGTTGCAGACGGTCATTCGAGTGTCTTGATTCCCAGCTCGCTCCGACGGTGTCAAACTTCAGCGTGCCGTGCTCGACGGGCCGATGGTTGCGTTCGCACACATAACGAATCTGAATGTGCCCACCCTTAAGATTGTTTTCGTCGGTGGATACGGTTCGGGCTCCGAAGCGGATTGAATCCCAGGCGCGCTCGCGCGGCAAGCGCTGGCAGCCTTCGGCGTAACCTAGGTTGCAAGAATCCCGCAGTTCGTCCGCTGATGGAACGGCATTCTCGTGTCCGGGCGCGCTGCAGAGGCCAGTCCAGCCGCATCCCAGGGGAAGGCGACTGGCATGCATCCAGGTACCGTTTCCCAACTTTTCCACCGGCATGAAAAAAGGACACGCCACTTCGGAAGCCTCACTCGGAGCCAGAATTTTTCAGGACCGATCATTTTACTCAACGCAGCAACCGCAAGCCAATCGCTACCGACCAAGAAGCGAGGCGGTTGTTTGTAGTAAAGTCGTTTTCAACTGAGAACCGAAAGCTGAGAACTGCCTATGGACCGCATCGCGGCGCTGAACGAAGTCCTTACTCATAATCCGAACGACGCCTTCGCACGCTATGGTTTGGCAATGGAATATTCGAAGCAGGGTGATCTGGATCGCGCGCTGGCGGAGTTCTCCATCCTCCTGAAGGCCAGCCCTGATTACACTCCGGGATACTTCATGGCTGCGCAAACTTTGGTTCGGGCTGACAGAGTGGCGGATGCGAAGACGATGCTTGCGGACGGAATCGCCTCCGCTCGCCGCACGGGAAATTTGCACGCGCAGTCTGAAATGGAAGCAATGCTGGCGGAGTTGGGATAGATTCGTTGTCCGCGCATTGGTGAAGAAGAGATCACTTTGCCATCCGCCCCATCGCCCACTCCACCAGTCCGGGAAAATGCTGATAAATTCTTACTGGAAGATTCATCGTCCACGGCACAACCACTTCCCTCTTCTGCTTCAGATATCCCTGGAGAGTGGCTCGAGCCACGCGTTCGGCGGTAATGCCTCGCACGGATCCGGGACGAACCCGCTTCAAGTCGTTACCGCGAACTGCATTCTCGCTGAAGTTTGTCCGAACGTATCCAGGACAGACGGTGAGCACGTGGATTTTGTCGTTTATTAATTCGACTCCGGCAGCCTTCCCGATGGCGTTCATGGCAAACTTAGTGGCGCTGTAAGCGGCATGAAACGGTATAGGAATGTGCCCGGCCACGCTGGATATGTTGATGATCGTGCCGCCGCCCTGCTGGCGCATCACCGGAATCACAGCCTGCATGGCGGCCAGGGCGCCGAAGAAATTCGTTTCGAACATCTCGTGGCACGCAGCCATATTCATCTCCGCGACAGAATCCAGCAAGCCATGTCCAGCGTTGTTGATCCAGACATCGATTCGTTGGAAATGATGCAGGGTAAGGCCGATAGCGCGATCAATCTCCTCGCGATGCCGGACGTCGCAAGCCATGGCCAGGGTTCGCTCGGGATGACCGACGCGTCCGCGCGCCGCTTCTACGCGGGCGGCATCGCGCGAGAGCATGACCAAGGTGGCGCCCTGGGCGGCGAAAAGGTTTGCTATCGCTTCGCCAATACCCATCGAAGCTCCGGTAACGACCACAATTTTCCCTGCAAGGTCCATAGGGCGCTTTTATTCCTGCGCAGGTTGAGAAGTCAAGCGCTGCGGTACAATCAGACAGCCTGCTGAGTATCGCGCGCAGTCGCGCGCCTCTGGAGACCGCTTGGCCGCCCTGATTCCCCTGTTCCCGCTCGACGTGGTATTGTTCCCCGGCACTCCGCTGCCCTTGCACATCTTCGAGCCGCGATACAAAGAAATGATTGCCGAGTGTCTGGCGCAGAATCGCACCTTCGGCGTGGTGCGGGCGCTGGAGGAGGGCCTCGCGGAAGTGGGATGCACCGCGGAGATCGTCACTGTCGTAAAAGAATATCCCGACGGGCAGCTCGACTTGGTCGCTGAAGGCCGCAACCGTTTCGAGATCGTGGGGGTCAACCAGGAACGTTCTTTCCTGCAAGCTGAAGTTCTGATGATCGTAGACGAGCCCGGATCGCCGGCCCAGGAAGAGACGGCGCGGGCAGTGCAGTTGCATTCCGAATTGCTGGCCATCGCGGGGGCGAGACAAGATCTCTCCGCCGCCGACCCTTCGCTACTTTCTTTCTATATGGCGGGGTCGCTTCCGCTCGATCTGGATTTCAAGCAGAAATTACTCTCCCTGCGCTCCGAGGGCGAACGGCTTGCATTGCTCATTACTTATCTGAAAACCATCATTCCCAATCTTCACCGGGCGGCGAACGCACGTGAAAAAGCCGGGGGCAACGGGCACGTGCATTAGAGGCGGGCTTCACCGTTCGGGGCTTCCGGCTTTGGGTTTAGGGCCTTTGGCAAACCAGCTGAGCCGGAAGGTTGAGGGCAGGACGCACCTTGTATCAAGAGCTTTACCGAAGCCCGAGAGCCGCAGGCCGCGTTCCGCGTATAATCCAGAAAAGTATTCTCCGGGGGGTTCCTCATGAGTCTTCCTCGCACGCTCGGCGAATTGCGCCGCAGTATCTTTTCTGAAGAACGTTTGCGCACTCGCCGCGTGAAAGACGAACTCCGGGACAACCTGATCGTCCGCTTGCGCCAACGCGATGATGTCAGCATCTTTCCCGGCATTGTTGGATACGACGATACGGTAGTTCCGCAAATCGTGAACGCGATTCTCTCGCGGCACAATTTCATTCTGCTTGGTCTTCGGGGGCAGGCGAAGAGCCGCATTCTGCGGGCGTTGACGACCTTGCTCGATCCGCACATGCCCTACGTTACCGGTTGCGAAATCCGCGACAACCCTTATGCTCCCATTTGCCGGCGTTGCCGCGAAGAAGTTGTGCGGCTCGGCGATCAGACTTCGATCTCCTATCTCACGCCCGACGATCGTTATGTAGAGAAACTGGCTACGCCAGACGTCACCATTGCGGATCTCATCGGCGATATCGATCCCATCAAGGCGGCGCGCGGTGGCCACGAACTTGCAAGCGAATTCACCGTTCACTATGGGCTGCTGCCGCGCGCCAATCGCGGCATCTTCGCCATCAATGAACTTCCCGACCTCGCTGGAAAAATTCAAGTAGGCCTGTTCAATATCATGCAGGAAGGCGATGTGCAGATTAAGGGATATCCGATTCGGCTGCCGCTCGATCTGGCGATCGTGTTCAGTGCGAATCCCGAGGACTATACAGCGCGCGGCAAAATCATTACGCCGCTCAAGGACCGCATCGGCTCTGAAGTCCGCACCCACTACCCCGCCACGGTGGATGAAGGGATCGCGATTACCGCGCAGGAAGCCTGGACCAGCCGCAATGGCCACGCTTCGCACATGCCTACCTACATTCAAGAAGTGATCGAGCGCATTGCCTTTGCCGCGCGCGAAGATAAGAAGATCGACAAGCGCAGCGGGGTCAGCCAGCGACTGCCAATTTCCGCGATGGAGAACGTTATCTCGAACGCGGAGCGCCGGGCCTTGCGCAACGATGAAAAGCTGGTGGTTCCGCGGGTGAGCGACGTGTATGCGGCATTGCCCGCCATCACCGGCAAACTCGAACTGGAGTATGAAGGTGAGATGAAGGGCGCCGACTTCGTTGGGCGTGAACTGATCCGCGCGGCCATCGCCAAGACTTACGACGAATATTTTACGGGCGCCAACGTGCAGCAGATCGTGCAGTGGTTTGACCTGGGCGGGGAGATTCAGTTGTCGGATTCGGTATCTGCGATTGAAGCGCTGGAAAACTTGAAAGAAATTCAGGGACTGGTGGATAAGCTTGGGCCGCTTGGGGTGTCGCAAAAAGAGAGTCCGGAACAGCAGGTCTCCGCCGCAGAGTTCGTCCTGGAGGGCCTGCACGCGCACAAACGCATCGGTCGAAACGAGGAGCGAGTGTTCAAAGCGGGAGAGAAAAAGCCCGAGCCCGTGCGCGACAAAGGCTTCGACAAGGAAGAGCCGCCGTACCGGCAGAGAAGGCAATTTAATTAGGGCTTCGGGTCTCGGGCTTCGGCAGACCTGAAAACCGTAGCTTAAGAGGTATTGCCGAGGCCTGATAGCCGCAGCCCAAATCCCGCTTTATGAAACGCATTCGCTATTCCAAATACGTCCCCGACCCCGCGGGCGAAATGAGCATGGAGGACTTGCTCGGCGCGCTCTCCGACTACCTGCTGCAGAGCGGGTTCCAGAGCGACATGTGGTACGAAATGCCGGAAGGCGAGCAGTCCCTCGACGATCTTCGCCGCGCCATCGAACAGGCCCTGATGGAAGGCGATCAGTTCGACGAAGACATGCGGGAACGCTTGCAACAAATGGCGGCGGACGGGGAACTCGACGAAGTCATTGAAAAATTGATCGAGCGGATGCAGCAGGAAGATTACATTTCAATCGATCAGCCTGATGACCCATCCCGCCCGTCGAGCGTCGGCGGACAAACCGGCGAAAATCAGCAGCAGGCAAAATTTGAAATCACCGACAAGAGTCTCGACTTCCTCGGCTTCAAATCGCTGCGCAACCTGCTCGGTTCGCTGGGGAAATCGAGCTTTGGGCGCCATGATACTCGCGATCTCGCGACTGGCATTGAAGCCAGTGGATCTTCGAAGACCTATGAGTTTGGCGATACGCTCAACCTCGACATCACCGCGACGCTTTCCAGTGCCATCCAGCGCGAAGGTCTCGGGTTTCCGCTGAACATCGAATACTCCGACTTGCAGGTGCATCAGTGCGAGTATCAATCCTCGTGCGCTACGGTGCTGATGCTCGACTGTTCACACTCGATGATTCTTTACGGCGAAGACCGTTTCACTCCAGCAAAGAAAGTTGCCATGGCGCTCTCGCATTTAATTCGGACGCAGTATCCCGGGGATTCGCTTTCGCTGGTTCTGTTCCATGACTCCGCCGAAGAAATTCCGCTCTCGCAACTGGCCCGCGTCAAGGTTGGGCCCTATTACACGAACACGCGCGAAGGGCTGCGGCTGGCGCAGAGAATCCTGCAACGGCAAAGAAAAGACATGAAACAGATCGTCATGATCACCGATGGGAAACCTTCGGCGCTCACGCTGGAAGATGGACGAATCTACAAAAACGCTTTCGGGCTCGATCCCCTAGTCGTCAGCCAGACGCTGGAAGAAGTCTCGAAATGCAAGCGTGCTGGCGTCCTGATCAATACGTTTATGCTCGCGTCAGATTATGGATTGGTCCAATTCGTGCAGAAGGTCACGGAGATGTGCCGCGGCAAAGCCTACTTCACCACGCCCTACACTCTGGGGCAATATCTGCTGATGGATTATATGTCAAGAAAAACGAAGACGATTCACTGACGAATCATGTGGGGACAGCCGCCTTCGGCTGTCCGGCCGGGCAAATCCCGGCAGCCGTTACCGGTAGTGACGGCGACTCTGGATTTTGCCACGTTTCCACCCCTCGCCCCGCACGCCAGACTGCTGATACTCTTTTAACAACCAATGGCAAACTGCATTCGATGTGGGCGTCAGCTTCCCGGATTATTCTTCGGCAAGAAGATCTGCCAGTGGTGCGTGCAGCACGAGGCGCAGCAGCGGGGCGAACTCGCCGAGGACGCGCCGCAACCTGTCATACGTAAGCCTTGGGTCAGCAGCGGGGAATCCACAATCGGCCTCACTCAGATAATTTTCGGCATCAATGCGGCTGTATTTCTTGGGATGGTGCTTTCGAGCTCCGCAGTCATGGACTTTCCTTTAGGCACACTCGTGCACTGGGGAGCCAACGTAGGCGCTCTTACGTTCTCGGGCGAGTGGTGGCGGCTGCTGACCAATGTGTTCGTTCACGGCGGTCTGCTTCACATCGCCTTCAACATGTGGTGCCTGTGGAATCTGGGCGCACTCTGCGAATCACTCTACGGACGCTGGACGTACGCAGCTATTTACCTCATCTGCGGCGTGGGCGCGAGTCTCGCCAGCGCGGCCTGGCATCCGTATGTGCCCAGCGTCGGGGCTTCTGGAGCTATCTTCGGCCTGGCGGGCGCGCTCATCGCAGCTTTCAAGTTAGGCGAGTTTTCGGTACCGCGCTCCGCACTCTCCGGCACGCTGCGCAGCCTGGGCGCGTTTGTTGTCTACAACCTTATCTTCGGGGCCGTAATTCCCGGAATCGACAACACGGCCCACATCGGTGGGCTTATCACCGGGTTAATCGTAGGCGCTCTGATCGCAATGCTGGCACCGCGACAAGAAGATGGCCCTCGCCGCATTGCCATTTTTCTGGTCTTAGTTCTCACTCTGGCTGGTGGCGCAATCGAGGTAGCACATCATTACGGCCTTCCGATTCGCCTGGGACGATCTCCGTTCGGGCCTGCCGCCAGCGTCATTCCCGAGCGAGGAACCCACGCGGCTGCGGGAGCAGCACCCACTCTATATCGGCGTACATCGATCTACGTGGAATAGGGCGGCCTTCTTGACTAGCTCTTCAGCTCCCCCACCGCCCGCCAAGCCTGATTGATGGCTTCGTCGGTGTATGCGTAGGCCCCGGCGTCGGCGTTAGCAATCGCGATTCGGCCGTAGGTTTTTCTGGCAACTTCGCAGGGAGTTTCACCACCTTCGAGCCAGAAGGGATCCCACAGCGAGCTGTATTCGTAGGCGTATCCGTGCGGCCAACGGTTGACGGTGATGGCGGCGATGTCGCGCGCGGGATCGAAGCCTCCTGCTCCCAGCGTGCGTACAAGCTGGTCGCGGATTTTGCGCTCCATGGTTTCGAACGTCGTGTTGTATAGCTCAACGCGTCCGGCGGTGTGTTGGTCGCGCGACGGCTTGCCCGGCTTGCAGGGAGTTTTCATCATGTGAACCACAATCGCTTCTTCCGGCTTGCGGGCGCATTCATAGCCGCCCATACTCACCGCCAGATCGAGAGCCATTCTGGTGTGATAGCAGCCAGGAGCGTAGACCGCATTGGTGTTCAGCTTCTGAAACGAAGTCCAGTTTCGCAGTGCGACGTTGGTGTAAAGCAGAGGAACTTTCTGCGCAGAGGCCAGAGCGTCGCGCTGCTTTTGAGGCAACTCTTCGCAGATGTAGGGGATGACCACGTGCCAGCATGCGAGGATGCAATTCTTTGCCTTGGCGGTATAGACTTTGCCGCGACGGGCGTAGGCCACTTCCACTTCTTTCGCGGTGGCAGGGTCGCCGGTATGCTTTACGCGCACCGCCGTACTGTTGAGGCGAATCTTGATGGGCGACGATGGAGCGTCAAGCCTGGAATAGTTTGCCTTCGCAAGAATTATGTCGGTCGCAGAATTTCCTGCGAGCGCCTCCGGAATAAGTTTGCGCACGAGCAGCCGGGCGATAGTCGCATTGCCATCGGGAAAGTGGAAAAAATATTTGTCGGCTTCTTCGTTGGGAATGGCGTCACGGTTCATTCCCTGGCCGGGCGTGGAATCGAGCTTCATGCCATCGAATCCGGGCAGATCGCTCCCCCAGGCATCCTGGGCGGAAATGGCGTCAATGCCCAGGCCAAAGGTCGGATGCAGCACAGCCTGGTAGAGCTTTATTACGTCTTCATCAAGTTTGACGACATCCCGGAGAAAGCTGGCATAGCTCATGCGCGCGAGCCTGGCTTTTTTCTCCGTGGAACTCAGGCCGGGCATGTAGTCAGCAGTGTCGTGATGCAGGCGATCGAGATCGATCTTGGCCTGAGGAGTGAGCGGGGCGTCGGCGAGAAACCGCTTCCAGGTTTCCCGATCCTCGGCCGCGACGTAGTCTCTTTCGCCGCCTTTCAAGGACGGCGGGCCGAGCACCAATCGGTCCACTCCAAAAGTATCCTTATCGAAAAATATTTTCGAATGGAGACCCAGCGAGCGATACAGATTTGCGTCGTGATATTTGGGGTACGCAGCGACATCGACGCCAAGCTCTTCGATCAGGCCGCGGGCTTGCTTGCTGTAAGGGGCGGGACTCTCGATCGAAAAGGTGCCGCCGTAGCCCAGGCGGAAGGCGTTACCGACGCGGAATTCGTTGCGCTTAGCGTGTCCGCCAAAGTCGTCGTGGTTGTCGAGGATGAGGATGCGCGCACTCGAGCCTGCAGCCTTGCGATAGAAATGTGCGGCGGAGAGGCCGCTGATGCCGCCGCCGACGATGATGAGGTCGTAGGTTTCGCCGGTGTCTTGCGGCGTACCGGCGGAATCCCAGAAAGTACCGTCGCGTAGCGAGTGTGCGGCATCGAAGGAGCCGGGATGACTGCCGCGCAATCCAGTGAGCGCGGGGGGATAGTACGAGGGCGAGTTTTGGGGATCAGCGTCAGCGGCGAAGAGCTGCCAGGGCAGTATGGCAGCGCCGGCAGTCACAGCTACGCCGTTGAGAAAATCACGGCGCGTGATGTTGCGGTGCATGCCGAGTTCGCGGTCGGTTTGGTCGCTCATCTTCGTGAGTAGGCTAAGCAGTGAGTAGGCAAGCCCTGAACTCTATCCATCGG